>SWCE01003347.1_pt1 | contig 304623 bp, 290 predicted proteins | sample 4690061 | NCBI WGS metagenome assembly SWCE01 (sample SAMN10267279, study PRJNA491770) | bioreactor metagenome | isolation source: DHS bioreactor inoculated with subseafloor sediment | place: Japan: off Shimokita Peninsula | collected 2012-10 | reverse complement strand
CCCCCCGGTGCGCGGCGCGACCCACGCAGCGAAACGGCTTTACGGCATCAAACGGTTCCAGAAACTGATCCGCGGGCACGGTGCGGAGCTTGTGCTGCACGGGCACACCCACAAACCGACCGTGCATCGCATCGACGGACCGAATGGAGAAACAGTGCCCGTGGTGGGTGTTGCCGCTGCCGGCCAGGCCCATGGGAGCGCCAAGCCGCCCGCGCATTACAATCTGTTCGAAATCGACGGAACGCCGGGCGGCTGGGAAATTCGCTTCTCCCGACGCGGTGTCACCGATGGCAATGGCACGATCGGAGAGGTTTCAGGAGCCTTGCTCAGCGGCGAAAAGCAGGCTGGCTGACCACGCCCAGGACGCGTGAAGCCGCCCACACGACGGTGCCGGCACACACCATTCCAACAGCCACGCCAAGCGCCCAGAGACACGGCACCAAGCTCCATCAGGGCAAACGGTTCATGCAGAATGCCTTGTGCATCGACGTAGTTGCTGATCCTGACCACAGCAGTCAGACAGGCAATATCGACGGAAGCCAGAAACAGGGCGCAAAAAGCAGAAACTTCCTGACAATCACTCGCAATCGGCCCCTTCAACCCAGGGTAAACCGATAAACGAGGCGAAAATTTGTGGCTTCAGAAACGGGACAGAAGCGTCTCCAATTCGGGAAAACGGTCCCACATGGCGACGGCAACGGTGACGACACCGACCATGCCCCCCAGAAGCACGAGCCCGAGACCACCGAAGAAGCCGCGCCACGCGCTCCTGTAAGGCGCAGCAGGCGCAACCGCTTCTTCCGTCTCGCTGTGGCGCGGCAGCACCTCGACATCACCCTCAATGGCGCGGTGGCGCTCGACCATACGCTCGGCAATGTAGCGGGTGACCTGATCCGCGACCGGCGCGATATCGGTGCTTTCGGCCAGAACCACCCGGCCAAGCCGCGTGTCGCGCAGGAAGCGGTACGTCCGGCGATCCCGTCCCATCGCCACATGGGCGACAGCGTCGATCCATAGTCTCGGCTGCTCTCCCGAGGAAATGGCAAAGTCGAAGGAAGGATCGTCCGCCGGCACATCGGCGAAGACCGGCTGCAGTTCTTGAGCCAGCAGCTCAAGCCGTGTGCGGCTTGCCTCACGCATGTCGACGACCACATCCGCCCTGTCGGCAGCCGCGTTCTTCATCTCGCGCATCGCGTCTGAAAGACTGCGCACATTGGTAACCGAAACGGCGGACTGACCAGCCTCACTCATGGGCGGGACTCCTGACGAAACTTAGCGTTAACCCATCGTTAACATGGCTAAAACAGAAAATCATCACGTTTTGTTCCGCCTGCCGATAGGGCATGCGAAGCAAAATCCGCGAATGACATGGCAGAAGCGGGAAGGCGCCTTCAGGCGTCGGGCAGGCTCTGTGCAATGATATGGGCCACCGCCTGCGGTCTTTCTTCCGGCAGCATGTGACCGGCACCCTCCAGATGATGAACGGTGAAGGCCCTGGGCGCGTTCTCCGCCTGACGGGGTGGCAGTACGGCGTCGAGCGTGCCCCATGCGAGATGGACCGGCATGGAGAGGGCCTCAAGCATATGGGCCGGAAATGCGCCCTGCTCACCGTCACGAACGATCACTCCCGAAATCTCGATGAGTTTTTCGCGTTGCCCGGCCACGGCATTCAGCGCGATGGCTTCGGCCACACTTTCGGGCGAAACGGTGCAATGCGTTCCGAACATGCCCTGCATGGCGGCTGCAATCTCGCTGTCGGTGCCGGCCCGTGCGCGTGTCATCATCAGGTCGCCGGCGATCTCCCGCCCGAAGCCGCCCGGTGCGAACAGCGCCAGGGAAGCCACGGCGCGCGGTGCGAGACGGGCGGCAAGGACCGCGACCGCGCCGCCGAAGGAATGGCCGGCCATGTGACAGCGTGCGATACCGCGCGTCTCAAGATCATCAATGACGGCCTGCGCGGTTGCCTTTGCCCTGCCAGCCCCCGGCAGATCGAGCGAGCGGGCATGACCGGGAAGGTCATAGGCAATGGTGCGAAGACCGGAGGGAAGCGCCCGGCGCACACCCTCCCAGACGCGGTGGCTGCCGGCAAAGCCGTGCAGCAGAACGAGGGCGCGTGCGCCCTCGCCCGTGTCTTCGGCATAAAGTGCGCCCGTCAACCGACGATCCGGTTGGCCGCCGACACCACTGCCTCGAGCGAAGCCGTGACAATGTTGGTGTTGACGCCCGCACCGAAGAGCTTGCCGCCGGGATGCTGGACTTCCATGTAGCAGATGGCTGCCGCATTGGAGCCCTGCTGCATGGAGTGCTCGGAATAATCGACCACCGACATATCCACGCCCAGATGCTTGGAGAGCGCGTCGATAAAACCGTCGACGGGACCCGTCCCCACGCCCTTGATGACGGTTTCCTCACCCCTGTCCATGATCGTCGCCTCGACGATGCGCTGCCCCTTCACGCTGGTGTCGGGAAACGTCTGGTGATCGACGAACTTGATGCGCGCTCCAGGCTGCTCGACATAGAGCTCCATGAAGCGCTCGTAGATCTGCTTCGCAGGCAGCTCCCTGCCCTCGCGGTCGGTGATCTCCTGAATATCCTCGCGGAACTCCACCTGCAGGTTTCGCGGCAGGTTGAGGCCGTAATCGGCCTGCATGACATAGGCGATCCCGCCCTTGCCCGACTGGGAGTTGATGCGGATGATCGCCTCGTAGGAGCGGCCCACATCCTGTGGATCGATGGGCAGATAGGGCACTTCCCAGAGCGGCTTGTTGGCCGTCTTGATGGCCTTCATACCCTTGTTGATCGCGTCCTGGTGGGAGCCGGAGAAGGCGGTGTAGACCAGTTCACCCACATAAGGGTGCCGCTCGGGGATGACGAGCTGGTTGCAGTATTCATAGACATCCTTCATGCGGTTGATGTCCGTGCAGTCCAGCTCCGGATCGAGCCCTTGCGTGTACATGTTGAGCGCCAGGGTCACGACATCGACATTGCCGGTGCGCTCGCCATTGCCGAACAGCGTGCCCTCGACCCGGTCGGCGCCCGCCATCAGGCCAAGCTCGGTGGCGGCGATGCCGGTGCCACGGTCATTGTGCGGGTGCAGCGAGATGATCAGGTTTTCGCGCTGGTCGAGATTGCGGCACATCCATTCGATCTGGTCGGCATAGATGTTGGGTGTCGACATCTCGACGGTGGACGGCAGATTGATGATCAGTTTGTTGTCCGGCGTCGGATTGATGATCTCGATCACTTCATTGCAGATATCGAGCGCAACATCGAGCTCGGTGCCGGTGAAGCTCTCGGGAGAATACTGGAAACGGTAACCGCCGCCGGCCTTCGCGGCCATGTCCATGACCATCTTGGCCGCATCGGTGGCGATCTGCTTGATGCCGGCGACATCCTTGCCGAACACGACGCGGCGCTGCAGCTCGCTGGTGGAATTGTAGAAGTGAACGATTGGCCGGTTCGCGCCCTCCAGCGCCTCGAAGGTGCGGGTGATCAGCTCGGGCCGGCACTGAACCAGAACCTGCAGCGACACATCGTCGGGCACACCGCCCTCTTCGATGCACCAGCGCGCGAAATCGAAATCCGTTTGCGAAGCGGAGGGGAACCCGATCTCGATCTCCTTGAAACCCATATCCAGAAGGAGCCTGAACATGCGCGCCTTGCGCTCATGCCCCATCGGATCGATCAGCGCCTGATTGCCGTCACGCAGGTCGACCGAACACCAGATCGGCGCCTTCTCAATACGTTTCGAGGGCCATGTCCGATCTGCAATATCGATCTGCGGATAGGGCTGATACTTGATCGAAGCGTCCGACATTCCCTTGCGCTTCGGTGAAGCTGCGCCGTCTTTTGCCTGGTTTTGTGCCATGTCAGTCATCGTATTCTGCGCGTCCATTCCATTTTCTCCCGGCACCGGTTGCGTGCGCTTCGCACGGCGGGCCTGTCAACAGTAAAGTGCGGTTTTGGAGAAAGAGCTTCTGCCGTGCGGCGACATCGATCGCCGGGCGCTCCTTCAACGGACCCGGCGATCGCCGATAAGGCCGAGAAGAAGAAGGCTGGAAGCAAGCGCGCGCACGGTCGCGCCGGCAAAGGCGGCACGAGCGGAGAAAGAAACTGTCTGGCGCGTCATCATGGAAGCTTCCTTAAACGACGCCGGCGCGGCTGGCAAGTGGATCGTCGCGCGGCCAGCAGACCCGGTCCTTGACACCGGGTTCGCGATCTGTATTTTACCAAAAAGATAATTAACTAATTGGTGAAATAAATGCAGAGCGACGCGCTGAGCGCCACATTCTCCGCCCTCGCCGACCCGACCCGGCGGGCGATGCTCGCCCGGCTGGCCGAGGGCGAAGCGACCGTCAACGAACTGGCGGAACCCTTCGAGATGACGCTGCCGGCCATCTCCAAGCACCTGAAGGTTCTGGAGAAAGCCGGCCTCGTCTCGCGCGGAAAAAACGCACAGTTTCGCCCATGCCGGCTCGAGGCAGGCCCGTTGAAGGACATTGCCGGCTGGGTGGAGGCTTACCGCCGCTACTGGGACGAAAGCTTTGACCGTCTCGACAGCTACCTGGAAGAATTGCAGAAGGAGCAACCGCGATGAGAGTGGAAACAACGCAGAAAGCCGATGCCGAACTCACCATCCAGCGCGTGTTCAATGCCCCGCGCGACCTCGTCTTCGAGATGTGGACCCGCAAGGAGCATCTGGACCGCTGGGGCTGCCCGGAAGGCATGACCATACCGGTCTCCGAAGGCGACATCCGCACCGGCGGATGGTTTCGCACCTGCATGCGCGGCAGTGACGGCGCGGAACACTGGGTGAGTGGAGCCTATCGTGAAGTCTCGCCGCCCGAACGCATCGTCTTCACCCACGCCTGGGATGACGAAAAGGGCGATCGCGGCCACGAAACCGTCGTGACCATTTCCTTCAGCGAAACCGCAGACGGAAAAACCCGCATGCATTTTCACCAGGCATTCTTTGCCTCGGATGCCTCGCGCGACGGCCATGCGGAGGGGTGGACCTCCTGCTTCAGGCGGCTGGACGCACTGCTGACGCAGGCGGCGTAGCAACAAAACACGACGGAGGAGTGCAACAATGGAACCGCAAACCGTATCACGCGAGGAATGGCGCAGGGCGCGCGAGGCGCTGCTGGCAAAGGAGAAGGCTCACACACGAGCAGGCGATGCACTGGCCGCCGAGCGGCGACTGCTGCCCCGTGTCAGGGTCGAAAAGGACTATCGTTTCGTGGATGGCGAAGGCAGCCACGGGCTTGAGGCGCTTTTCGAAGGCCGCAGGCAACTGATCGTCTATCACCACATGCTGAAACCGGCCGACCCCGCCCCCTGCTCCGGCTGCTCAATGTTTGTCGACAATCTGGGCGATCCCGCGCATCTCAACGCCCGCGATACGAGCCTGGCACTCGTTTCACGCGCACCGGTGGAGGACATCGAGGCGTTCAGAAAGCGGATGGGCTGGACCCTGCCCTGGTACTCCGTGATGAATTCCACCTTCAACGCAGATCACGGGGTGGAAGGCGGCTTCGGCCTGAACGTCTTTTTGCGCGAGGGCGGGTCGATCTACCACACCTACCACACCAGCGGCCGCGGGGTGGAAGCACTCGGCACGAGTTGGACCCTGCTCGACCTGACGCCCTATGGACGGCAGGAGACATGGGAAGCGTCACCCGAAGGCACACCGCAGAGCGCGCCCTATCGCTGGTGGCGGCTCCATGACGAATACGCCTGAGGCGGTCAGTTTCGACCGCCTCCCGCCTGGCGGGCCACCACCGCCTCATAGGCCGCCTGAAGCCGCTCGCGCACATCGGGCCCGCTCCTGTTCGGGTCCGGCGGCGCCCCGAGATGCGTTACCCGCAGATCGTCCATGAACTCTTCCCAGAGCGGCGGCCCGCCCTCTGCAAGAAGCTTCGCCCGGATCGAAAGCTCTTCGGTAACCGGAAGCCATTTGCTGCCCCAGGCTCCGATCATGGCGAAGACAGGAACCAGCTCAATGCCTTTTTCCGTGAGACTGTAAATCGCCTTCTGCTTGTGGCTGGGGTCGTCCGCCTTCGAGATCACCCCCTCTGCCGTCAGGCGCCGCAGGCGATCGGCGAGAATGTTGGAGGCAATGCCCTCCATGGAACCGTTCAGCAGTTCGCGGAAATGGCGCCTGTTGCCGAACATCATGTCGCGCACGACGACGAGGCTCCATTTGTCGCCGACCACCTCGACGGTGAGATTGATCGGGCAGCCCGAACGATGCTGATCCTGCAATATAGCCTCCAGAAAATTCTGATTGCATATTGCCACCAGTTTGCATATGGTGCAACCAGTTTGAAAATGAAACCAGTTTTAAAAGCGAAGCACAACTACACTGCTGAGGAGGACGGAATGAGCAGGGTCATTGTCTGGGTACTCGTAACGCTGGACGGCTATTTCGAGGGGGAAAAGAAATGGGACCTCGACCATCACGGCGAGGCCTGGGGCGAGGAATTGCAGGCGCTAAGCATGAGTTTTGGCCAGAGCGCCGCCGCGCTCGTCTTTGGTCGTGTCACCTATGAAGGCATGAAGGCGCACTGGACCAGCGCCGATGCCGCCGACGAACCCGAAGTTACGGCCTTCATGAACGCTCTTCCCAAACTGGTCGCCTCACGAACCCTCACCAGTTCGGACTGGAACAACACCACTGTGACCGCCAACATCACCGGCGCGATACGGGAACTGAAGGCGAATGCCGAGCCCGGCAAGAACATCTACATCTTCGGCAGCGCCGACCTCAGCGCCTCCCTGCTGAAAGAGGGGCTGATCGACGAGCTCATGCTGGGCGTGGTGCCGGTGCAGCTTGAAAAGGGCACGCCATTCTTCAAGCCGGGCAGCGGGCGGCGCAAGTTCACCCTCATCGAGAGCAGGCCGCTGAGCAATGGCACGCTGATCCTGCGTTATACGCCCGACCAAAATCCCGCGGATACGCCAGAGCAAATAAACGCACACTCATGACCACCTTCCAACCGACCCGCCGCATCATTCTACAGTCGGCAGCCGCGCTGACGATCTGCAACATCGCAGTGCCCCTTCAAGCCGCCGAACTCACGGCAAGAGACGGAGACGAAAGAATGCGCATGATCAAGACCGACACCGGCGTGGAACTCGCCACCGAGAGCTTTGGCGATCCGGCCGATCCGGCCATTCTGCTCATCATGGGAGCGATGGCATCCATGCTCTGGTGGCCGGAGGAGTTTTGCCAGGACCTTGCGGCGCGCGGCCACTATGTGATCCGCTACGACAATCGCGACACCGGGCTTTCCACCAGCTACCAGCCCGGAAGCCCGCCCTATACCATGGACGATATGGCCGAGGACGCGATCCGTATCCTCGACGGCTACGGCATCGAAAAGGCTCATCTGGCGGGCATGTCGCTTGGCGGGATGATCGCCCAGATCGCAGCGCTCACACACCCGCAGCGCGTACGGGCTTTGACCCTGATCTCCACAACGCCCGTCGGGATCGACACATCCGGGCTGCCGCAGACCAGCGCCGCCTATATGGAACATGCTTCCACAGGCGAAAACGTAGACTGGACCGACGACCAACAGGTGATCGACTTCATCGTCAGGGACACCAAGATGATTGCCGGCACCGCACATCCCTATGACGAAGTGCGCGCCCGTAACCTTGTGGAAAGCGACGTAAAACGCGCGAGAAATTTTGTCAGCGCGACCAATCATTTCATGCTGAAGGGTGGCGAGGGGCTTGATGGCCGCCTCCCCGGGCTGGAAGCGCCCCTTCTTGTAATCCACGGCACAGCGGATCCGATCTTCCCCGTGGACCACGGCACCTTGCTGGCCGACACCGTTGCCGGCGCGCGGCTCCTGAAAATCGAGGGCGGCGGCCATGAACTCCACCCCGGCGACTGGCCGGAAATCATCGCGGCGATCGCAGAGCACTCAAACCGTTGAACCGGCTGACAGCGCAGGAACCCTCCATGTCCCTGAAACTCTACATGCACCCCCTCTCCTCGTACTGCCACAAGGCATTGATCGCGCTCTACGAGAATGGCACACCATTCGAGCCCATCACGCCCAACCTGATGGACGCGACCGAGCGCGAAGCATTTCGAAAGATTTCGCCCGCAGTCAAAATCCCGGCCCTGGTGGACGAGTTGCGCGGGCGCACCGTGGTGGAATCGACCGTGGTGATCGAATACCTCGATCACTTCTATCCTGGCCCGGCACGCCTCGTGCCGGCTGACCCGGAGGCGGCGATTGAGGCAAGAATGCTCGATCGCTATTTCGACAACTACGTCCATTACCATGTGCAGAAGATCGTCGGTGACCAGCTAAGGCCCGACGAATGCCGCGACCCGTTCGGCGTCGAGGAGGCGATGAAGGGTCTACAGGCTTCCTATGCCTTTCTCGAAAGCCTGATGACTGGAAAGCGCTGGGCGCTGGGTGATCTGTTTTCGCTGGCCGACTGCTCAGCAGCCCCCGCGTTGTTCTACGCAAACAACATCATCCCAGTCATCGACGGGCACCCGAAACTGGCTGCCTATCTCGTACGCCTGATGGAACGACCGAGCTATATGCGGACACTGTCTGAAGCGGAGCCCTATTTCCACATGGTTCCACTCGACAGAAAACCCACACTGACACTGCCGGGAGCCCCGAACAATGCCACATAGAAAAACGACGGCGCCTGATCGCATCCGCCGCGCGCTCGTCACCGGTACCTCGGCCATTCTTGCCTGTTCCGCTTTCCCCAGGGGGTCCAGCGCCATGCAGACTGCATCATTCAACCAAGCGGCACTCGACGCACTGCGCCGCTCCATCCGCGCCCGTGTGGATGCGGGTGAGCTCGCCGGGGCCACATGGCTCATCCACCATGCCGGAGAGACGCATGTGGACAGTACCGGCACCTTCGGGATGAACGGTGCGGGTGCGCCCATGGCGCGCGATACGATCTATCGCGTGGCATCCATCACCAAGCCGGTGACGGCGGCGCTGGCGATGATGCTTGTGGAGGATGGCGTGCTGACGCTGGACGGCCCCGTCGACGATCTTTTGCCGGAACTTGCAAACCGCCAGGTTCTGAAACGGATCGGCGGGCCGCTTGATGAAACCGTGCCGGCCAATGGACCGGTGACCCTGCGCCATCTGCTGACCATGACCTTCGGTCTCGGCGCCATCATGGTGTTTCCGGAAGCCTATCCGATCCAGGCGGCAATGCGCGAGGCCGGCGTCTCGCCGAGCTGGGTCCTGCCGCAAATGTCGTCCGATGCCTATATGAAGAAGCTCGGCGAATTGCCGCTCGCCGCGAATCCAGGCGAAAGCTTTTTCTACAACAACGGTCTCGACGTTGCCGGCATCCTGATCGAGCGGGCGACGGGCGAACGGCTTGGCGCGGTGTTGAAGACCCGCCTTCTGGAGCCGCTCGGCATGAAGGACACGGATTTCTTCGTGCCGGACGACAAGCAGCACCGCCTGCCCGTCCAGTACGGCCCGGACTTTGCCAATGGCGATATACGGGCGATCCCGTTTGGCCCGGAACAGGGCATCGACTTCTCAACACCGCCGCAGATGGATTCTGGCGCCGGCGGGCTGGTAACCACGGTGGACGACTACGCTGTCTTCTGCCGCATGATGCTCAGTGGCGGCACGCTCGATGGCAGACGCTACCTGAGAACCGAAACCGTGACAGAGATGACGCGGGATCAACTCACACGGGAACAGAAGCAGGCGCCCCATGCCGCCATGTTCATGGACGATGGGGGCGCCGGCTGGGGGCTCGGCATGTCAGTGGGGCTCAAGAACACTCGGCCATGGCTGGCGCAGGGCAGCTTTGGCTGGAACGGCGGCTATGGCACCACGGCCTACACCGACCCGAAGAACGGCCTTGTCGGGATATTTCTCAGCCAGCAGATGATGACATCCCCCGAAGCGCCGAAAACCTATCTGGACTTCTGGAGAGGCGCGCGTGCGGCCATTGGCTGACCCCAGGGTCAGGACCCTAGCCACCCGCCCAGCGCGCCACCATGCGGCTAATGGGCGGGCCGGCCAGAAGCACGAAGAGAAAGCGCGCCATCTGCACAGCCATGATGAAAGAAAGGTTCACGTCCTGCGAGGCGGCGGCCGCAATGATGGCAACGGAATCCATGCCGCCGGGGCTCGTGGCCAGATAGGCGGTGAGCGGATCGATGCCCCATTCCACATGCAGGAACCAGGCGAGCACACCGCAGAATGCCATCAGCGCGAGAATCGAGATCACCACCTGCGGCAATGCCCTGAAAGCGGTGCGTAAGAGAGCGCGGTCGAACTTCAGGCCGATGGTCCAGCCCACCACCATATAGGCTGCGCCCATGAGCCAGGGCGGAAGCTCCAGCGCGATACCGCCGCCCAGATGCACAAGCGCGCCTGCAAGCATGCCTCCAAGAAAGAATGGCGCCGGCAGCCGCACCAGCCTGCCGAACAGGCCACCCGCCAGCGCCGTGACCAGCGTGATTGCGAAGGCTGCAAGATCGATCGGGGGAAACCAGACCGTTTCGGGCGCATCGACACCGGACGTGTCTACCCACAGCCTTGCAATGAGCGCAGCGGCAACGGTGACGAAGATCACCCGCAGATACTGCATGAAAGCCACGAGCCGTGCATCGGCACCGAAAGCACCCGCCATGAGAACCATGGCCGTGGCCGCCCCCGGCGCAGAGCCCCAGACGGCTGTCGTGCCGGGCAGTATCCTCCAGCGGCTGACGAGAAAACCCAGAAAGCTGCTGGCCGCGACCGTCACCAGAACCGAAAGCAGGAGGATGGGCCAGATATCGGCGAAGGAGGCGATGATTGCGGGCTCGAGTGAGCCGCCGATCAGAAGCCCCACCAGCGCCTGCGCCGAGGCAAACCCAAGACCCGGAACGCGAATGCCCGCCCCCAGTGCCCCCGTGGCAACGGCTGCCAACATGGGGCCGATGAGAAGTGCTGCCGGCAGCGCGCCAAAAAGCATCACGCCGGCAAAAACCACAGTGAGAGCGATGAGAAACAGCCACTGGAAAACAGGATCAAGACGCGTGAGAGGGCCCTTGAAGGAAGTCTGCGGCGTGGTGTCCATTAACAAGCGTCCCGACTGTCTGCCATGACGGCATACAGGATCGGGTCGCATATGGGAATGTCCACGTCCCATGGCCGCTGGTGCTGTCGATTGATTTTACATTTCCAATAGGCTATATAACCGATAAGATATTAAGTGAGCGTCATGCAAACCGATCAACTCGATGCGACATTCGCGGCTCTGGCAGACCCGACGCGACGGGCGATTCTCGCACGCCTTGCCGAAGGAGAGGCGACCGTGATGGAGCTGACGGAACCTTTCGATCTGAGCCAGCCGGCCATTTCCAAGCACATCAAGGTGCTGGAGAAGGCTGGGCTCGTCTCACGCAGCCGCGATGCACAGAGGCGTCCCTGCAAGCTGGAAGCCCGCCCGCTGGGCGAGGCCATCGACTTTCTGGAACAGTATCGTCGGTTCCTGGAGGTGCGCTACGCAAAGCTCGACGCCCTTCTTGAGACCCTGAAGACCGTGAATGATCCGCCGGCCGGCACGGGCTGACCCGGCCCCACGCCTTTCCTGGCCAGACACCGAAAGGAACCCCGCATGTCACACTCCAGGACCATCACCGTCACCGCGCGTGGTGACAGGGAGCTCGTGATCACCCGCCGCTTCAATGCTCCGCGGCAGATGGTATTCGACGCTCACACGCGACCCGAGCTGATCAAGCGCTGGATGACCGGCCCGGAAAACTGGACCTTGCCCGTGTGCGAGATCGACCTTCGGGCGGGTGGCAAGGGCCGCTATGTGTGGCACAACACCGAAAATGGCGCCGATATGGGCATGACGGCGACCTATCGGGAGATCGATGCACCCCACCGTATTGTCCATGAAGAGATGTTCGATGAGGACTGGACCGGCGGGGGCACGGAGATCATCACCACCTTCGAAGACGATGGCGAGACCACGCGCATGGAAATGGTGATCCGCTGCACGTCGAAGGAAGCGCGCGACAACATCCTGAAGTCGCCCATGTCCGATGGTATGGAGCAGGGCTACGCCCGTCTCGATCGCCAGCTTGCCGAACGCAGGGCCGCTTAGCTCCTGACCCTGGATCGGCGGAAAGCTTTATCTGGCGCGGAAATCACGCTCGCGGTAGCGTCGCAGGGGGCCGGGCTCACCAAACAAAAATCGATGAGCCTGTCGGATCGTCCCCCTCTCATCCGTCCTGGGTCGGACAAGCACAGACAAAGGAACACTCCATGCGTTACATGATGCTGATGATCCCCAAGGGATATGAGACGGCCGGTCCCGAGCTCGACCTGCCAGCCGATGCGGTGGCCAAGATGATGGCCTACAATGAAGAATTGCGTGCCGCCGGTGTACTGGAAGCGCTGGAGGGTCTGCATCCGCCGTCTGCAGGCGCGCGGGTTTCGTTCGCCAGCGGCGAGCCAGTGGTGATCGACGGACCGTTCATCGAGGCCAAGGAAGTGCTCGGCGGCTTCTGGATCATCAACGTCCCCACACTCGACGATGCCATCGAATGGGCAAAGCGCTGCCCCGGTTCGCCCAATGAGACCATCGAGATCCGCAAAATCCAGCAGATGGAAGACTATAGCGACGAGGTACAGGAGATCGTGAAGACTTATCCCGACGTGCTGGAAAAGGGCATCAACCGCTCCTGATCAGCAGAATTTCGCCTTGTGCTCCGGTTCCACGTGAATGGTGACTTCCGCACCGGGCTGGGCCTTTTCGAGCGCCCCTTCGATGCGGTCGCAGATGCGGTGTGCGGCCTCGACCGTCATGTCGGACGGCACCACGAGATGAAACTCGATGAAGCGGGCCCTGCCCGCTTCACGCGTCTTGAGATCGTGGAATTCGAGGGCACCTTCATCATTGTCGGCGATCACGCGCTCGATCCGGGCCAACTCCTCGGGTTCCACCGATACATCCATGAGCCCCTGCACGGAATCGCCCACCAGATGCCAGCCGTGCCACAGGATGTTCAGCGCAACCACAAGCGCCATCACCGGATCGAGCCAGTACCAACCCGTGGCCACGGCAAGCACGAGACCGAAAATGACACCGGCAGAGGTGACGACATCGGTCCACAAATGCTTCCCGTCCGCGACCATGGCCGGTGAGCGGGCCTTTCGCCCTGTGGAGATGAGAAGCCATGCCCACAGGCCATTGCCGACCGCGGCCAGCCCGTTGATCACGAGGCCGACAACCGGAGCTGCGAGCGGACGGGGCTCGAAAAGAGCCGTCCATGCCTCATGGATGATCAGCAGCGCGGCAACGACAATGAGGACGCCTTCCAGAACGGCGGAAAAGTATTCCGCCTTGTGATGGCCGAACGGGTGATTGTCGTCGGCCGGCGTGTGGGCGATGCGCAGCGCGTACCACGCCACACATGAGGCGACGACATTGACCACCGATTCCATCGCATCTGAAAAGAGCGCCACGGAATCGGTGAGCCACCACGCGGCAAGCTTTAGCGCAAAAATGCCCAGCGCAACAACGATGGACCACATCGCGATGCGTTGAAGCTTGCCATTGGATGGCATGGCGGTTCCTTTCCGTCGCTCCCGCCCAACCCCGGCGGGAACCCAAATGGCCAATGTGTCAGGCCGCTTTCACACGCGCCTTTCGTGGCAGATGCGCCACCACATTCTCGATCATGCGCATGCCGGCATTCTGTCCGAGTGTCATGATCGATTCGGGATGGAATTGCACGGCCGCAACCGGTTCATCCTCATGTTCTATGCCCATGACCACACCATCCTCGGTCTCCGCCGTCACCATGAAGGCGGACGGCATGCGCACCGGGTCGGCAAAGATGGAATGGTAGCGCCCCACCGTCACCTCGGATGGGAGACCTGAGAACACCAGGCTGTTGCCGCTGGCGCGGATGCGCGAGGGCTTTCCATGCATGGGCTCTGCAAGCTGACGCAGCTCACCGCCATAGGCCTCGACAAGCGCCTGCAGGCCAAGACACACGCCGAAGATCGGCAGTTTGCGCTGCCGGCTTTTGGCGATTGTGGACTTGCAGTCGAAATCTTCCGGCCGCCCCGGTCCCGGTGACAGAACAACCAGGTCCGGTGCCACACGGTCGAACACCTCGTCTGCGACCGGCGCACGAACCGTCACCACCTCCGCGCCCGTCTGGCGGAAATAATTGGCGAGCGTGTGCACGAAGGAATCCTCGTGATCCACGAGCAGTATCTTCACCCCCTCGCCGACACGGGCGCCGGCGCGCGTTTCGTTTTCCATGTTTGTCTTCCCGGCATCGCGGATCGCCGACAGCATGGCCGACGCCTTGAGCTCCGTTTCGGCCTCTTCCTCCTGCGGATCGGAATCGAACAGGAGCGTCGCCCCTGCCCGCACCTCCGCCACACCATCCTTGATGCGGATGGTGCGCAGCGTCAGGCCGGTGTTCATGTCGCCATTGAAATGCACCATGCCGATGGCACCGCCATACCAGGCGCGCGGGCTCTTCTCGTTTTCTTCGATGAAGCGCATGGCCCAGAGTTTCGGCGCGCCGGTCACGGTGACGGCCCAGGCGTGGCTCAGAAACGCATCGAATGCATCCATGCCCTCGCGCAGCCGTCCCTCGATGTGATCGACCGTGTGGATGAGACGCGAATACATCTCGATCTGGCGGCGCCCGATCACCCGCACGGAACCCGGCTCGCACACACGGCTCTTGTCGTTACGGTCGACATCCGAACACATGGTCAGTTCGGACTCGTCCTTCTTGGAGTTCAGGAGCTTGATGATCTGCTCGGCATCGGCAATGGCGTCGTCGCCCCGCTTGATGGTACCGGAGATCGGACAGGTCTCGACGCGCCGGCCATTGACCCGCACGAACATCTCCGGCGATGCACCGACGAGATATTCCTGTTCACCGAGATTGATGAAGAAGGAATAGGGCGACGGGTTGATCTCTTTCAGGCGCCGCGAAATCTGCGACGGACGCCGCTCGGCCCGCTCCATGAACATCTGCCCGGGCACCACTTCGAACAGATCTCCGCGATGGAAGCTCTCCTTGGCCTTTTCGACCAGGCGCGCATATTCGCCGGGCTCGTGATCGCCGCGCGGCGGCACATGATCGGCCGTCTTGAAAGGCGTCTTTACGCCATCGCGTGGAAGGCCAGCCGTCGAAGCTTCCTCCGCCGCATAGTCGTAACGGTCGTGCCAGGCTTTTGCAGCGTGGTGGTCGACCACGAGGATCTCATCCGGCAGATAAAGCACCAGGTCGCGCTGGCTTTGGGGGCGCTCGAGGCTCTGTTTGATCGGGTCGAACTGGAAGGCGAGATCGTAGCCGAACGCACCGTAGAGCCCCAGATTGGCATCGTGATCGGTATGAAAGAGATCGGTGATGGCACGCAGCACGGTGAAGACCGTCGGCACGCGGGAGCGCTCTTCCTCGGAAAAGACCCGTTCGGGCTCTGCGACGACCAGCGCGAGCAGTGCGTCGTCTCGCTCCGTCACTGTGACAGCCTCGAGCCCGGCAACCCGGTCGGCAAGGATGCGCAGAAGCGCCCTGCCCCGATCATTCAACGCCTCGATCTTCATGTCACGACCGCGCGCCGAGATCACCAGCGGCGGATCGATGATCGCCGTGTCCCAGCGGGTGTAACGACCGGGATATTCGTAATTGGAAGAAAAGACTGCGCCGCGGCGCTCGTCCAGCGCATCGATATAGGTGTCGATGGCACCTTCATAGACGGTTTCCACACGGGTCCGCGTGATGGTCACGCCGCCGGCCGTTTTAAATTGCTCGGCGCCGTTATCCAGAACTTCCAGGCTCATTTCATGCTCCCTTTTTCAGGCATCGCCGGGAAGCGCAGACAAAAATGGCCGCCCGGTTTTCACCTGCGGCCATGGTCTTTTCTGCGCGCACACTGCACGGTCGGCCGCTGTTAACGGACCCACCACCAGAGTTTTGCGCAAGAAATCGTCGTCATGGTTTCTCCATAGCCTCGACGAAGCTTTCACGCAACCGCTTTCCAGCACCATCGGCCAGCCGTCTGCCGCGATAGAGCGCATGGAGGCTAAGGCACAGCCATGTGAAACTTGCCCACGCCGCGCCCAGCGCCCAGCCGGCGGCAACATCGCTCGGCCAGTGAACACCCAGATAGATGCGGCTGACACCCACGATGAACGATATGAAAACCGCCACGACGAGCACATAGAGCCTGATGCGCCAGTCCGGAAAGAAACGCACGACAAGAGCCGCCAGTGTCAGATAGGCGACTGTGGTGACGGTGGCGTGACCACTTGGAAAACTCGCCGTATGGATCACGTCCAGATGCTCGACGATGTCGGGCCGCGGGCGCTCATAGTGGTTTTTCAGAATGTAGGAGACGAGTGCGCCGGAACCGACGGACAGAACCGCATAGAAGGCCGCGCCATAGCGCCGTATCACGAGGAGCAGGCCGGCCACCACCAGAAGAGACAGAACGATAACCGGATAACCGCCAATGGCGGTTATCTCCAGAGCGGCTTCCTCCAGCCATGGCGGCCCGAGCGGGTCCGAAGCGTCCAGAGGATTGCGCAGGGCGAGAAGCACCTGTTCGTCCAGCGCCTTGATCTCCCCCTCCGCGACTTCATCGGCTATCGCCAGGAATATGAACGAACCAAGCGTCAGAACCAGGAGGAGAAGCACGGGCGCCAGCGCCCTGCGTCGCCGCGCAACCTGTCGAATGAAACCCCTTTTTGCAAATGCCATCCCCGAAGCAACTCCCTCAATCAACCGAATTCGCGATGCGCGGGATGCCAACACCGCGAATGTTGCCTACGGTCAGGACCAATTAATATGGCCGCAATGGTCGGCCTGATTTGTGCGGACACGCGAAGCAAGGCCGCAGGAAGACTTCATGTCTTTCAAGGCCTTACGACAAAGTAGGCCGTGCAAATCAGGCCGATCCGAAGGACGCTCTATAGACCGGCGACCTGCCGCGTCAAACCCCTTGACCGGGGGAAGGACCCCACTCTGCGGGCTTTTCCTTGCATCTCTTGGTCTATCGAACGCCATTGTGGTCATATTAATGGGTCCTGACCCTAAATAAGGTATAGCCGTGTCTTTCCAACAGGAGCGATGTTCATGGGCTGGTCTTTCAACATCGGCAAAATCGGCGGCACGGTGCTGCGGGTTCATGTAACCTTCTTTCTTCTGCTGGTCTGGATCTGGTTCATGCACTACCAGATCGGCGGCAGTGCCGCCGCCTGGGAGGGCGTCGCCTTTATCCTTGCCGTGTTCGCCTGCGTGGTTCTGCACGAATTTGGCCATGCGCTGGCCGCCCGCCGCTACGGGATCAGGACGCCTGACATCACCTTGTTGCCCATCGGCGGGCTGGCGCGGCTGGAGCGAATGCCCGAAGAACCGATGCAGGAACTGGTGATCGCCATCGCCGGACCGCTGGTGAACGTCATCATCGCAGCGCTGATCATTTTCGCGCTCGGCGGCTCGGCCGGCATCGAGCAGATGATCCAGGTGGAGGATCCACGCGCCGACTTTCTGGTTCGCCTCGCCGGCGTGAACATTTTCCTCGTCCTGTTCAATCTCATTCCTGCCTTCCCGATGGATGGCGGGCGCGTGCTGCGCGCGCTCCTGGCAATCCGGCTGAGCTGGGCCAGAGCCACGCAAATCGCCGCCAATATCGGCCAGGGCCTCGCCTTTCTGTTCGGCTTTCTGGGACTGCTTTACAATCCGCTTCTGATCTTCATCGCCATCTTCGTCTATCTGGCAGCTTCGGCAGAAGCGCAGAACGCGCAGATTCGCAGCGTTGCGAACAGCGTTCTGGCGGGGGATGTGATGGTAAGAAAATTTGCCACGCTGGACCGCTCGGCGACCGTCGGCGAGGCAATCGACCTGCTTCTCGCCACAACGCAGAACGAGTTTCCGGTGGTCGACGGAAACGGCCATCTGGAGGGGTTGATCACGCGCAACGACATGATGCGCGTCCTTAAGGATGCCGGGCCGGATGCACCGGCAGCCAGTGCGATGCGCACCGGCCTTCCGACCGTTCACAGGCGGCAGAGCCTGACCGAAGGGGTGCGCCTGATGCAGGAAGCGCAGGCCCCGGCAGTGGCCGTTCTCGACAGTCATGACCGGCTTGTCGGCCTCATCACTCATGAAACGATCGGCGAGATGATCATGGTGCGCGCGGCAATGCCCGAAGGGTTTCGCTTCAAACGACGCACCGGTCGCAGCAGACAGGATCGAAGCTGATCCTGCAACGGTTCCACATTTACGGCTACCGCCTTGACATCGCCGCATCCGCGCACCACGTTTATGAGATGAGCACGAACCGAAAACACATTTCCGTTCTCTTCCGGGTATGTCCCATTGCGGGATATTGACCCCCGGTTCGGTGCTGTGCGCCTCCGAACCGAGGGGCGCTCTTCCGCCGATTGATCGAGGCGATCAAATCGAGCGGCGGAAACGGTTCTAGGGCGCATCACCAAGACTTTCTATGACAATTGAAGCCTCGCGGCATGAACCGAACGCATGCCCGCATGACACGCATGGACAAGCCAATGCAGCAGAAGACAGGGCGCAAGCCGAGCATCACGATTTCCGAGACCGACTATGAACGCCTGACCGGCCTGGCCGAGGCGCTGGAAGACCGCAATCCCGAAGCGTCGGAAACCATGATGGCCGAACTCGACCGGGCACGCGTGGTACGCGACGGTTCGCTTGCCTCGACCATCGTGCGCATGGGTTCGACCGTCGTCTACACGGCAGACGAAGGCCCCGAGAAGACGGTCACGCTCGTCTATCCAGGCGACGCGGACATCGAAAAGGGGCGCATTTCCATCACCACCCCGGTGGGCACGGCCCTGATCGGGCTCAAGGAAGGCCAGTCAATCGACTGGGCCGCACGCACGGGCCAGACCCACAGGCTGACCGTGGTGCGCGTAACCCAGGCAGAAAACGCCGCCTGAGCCTGTCGCCATGTCCAGCCCCCATCTCCGCTTTTTCACGGGACATCTCCTGACGGGAGCCTAGCCCCTGCGTCATTCCCGGGCGCAGGGGCCGGACGACCGATGTTCAAGCTGCGCCGCCGACGCAAGGCTGCGCGGATTTGTCTGTTCGCGGTTTCCCCTCCCAGGACGCTGAAACCGCGCTGGAGATCGTGCAGGAGATTGCCGTGTGGACCGGACAGGGATGCATTCTTACCACCAAGGACTTCACCATCCTCGAATTCCTGCAGGAGCGCAGGCACAGGTTCGGTGAAACCTATGCCGCGCTTTTGCGCGCAAAACTCGACGCGGCTACAGTCATCTTCCGGGAAGACATGCCGGCTCACGTCACCACGCTGAACAGCCGTGTGCGTTTTCGCATCGGCGACGAGCCACCGCAGACGCGCATCATCAGCCATGACGAACTGCAGGGCTTCGTCGGCCTGACATTGCCACTGACGACATTGCGCGGGCTTGCGCTTCTGGGGCTCGCTGCAGGCGAGTCAATCGTCCTGCCGCGAGATGGCACAGCCGCGCCCGAGCGTGTTGTGCTTGAAGCGGTGCTTTACCAGCCCGAAGCCGCACGCAGAAAAATGCGCGCGACGAAACGTCCCGCGCTGCGCCTCGTCCACAGTGCGGACACAGGTACAATCCCTCACCGCGCGGCTGTCATTTCCGGCGGTGACGACGATCCCGGACCGAGTGCTGCTTGACCCTCACGCTACGTGAGGGACTATCTCTCTCGTCCTGCGGAGGCACGAGCAATGAAGGAATGGACGGTCAGCGATGTGGCGAAGCTCGCCGGCATCTCGGTGCGGGCACTTCATCATTATGACGAGATCGGTCTCCTTTCCCCGGCGCGTGTCGGCGAAAACCGCTATCGCTACTACGGCGAGGAGGAACTGCTGCGCCTGCAACAGATCCTTCTTTACCGCGGGCTTGGACTGCCGCTCGAAACGATCGGCGCCATTCTCGACAGCCCGGATTTCGACGGTGTGGCGGCGCTGAAGCAACAGCGTCGCCTACTGGAAGCGGAAGCGAAGCGCCATCGCCAGCTTGTCAGGACGATCGACCGCACGATCGCCCATCTGAACGGAGAACGTGCGATGAAACATGAAGAGCTCTACAGAGGTTTCGTAGCGCCTGAAAAACAGGCTGAGTATGAGACATGGCTCACCGGGAGGTTCGGTGAATCGATCCGCGAGGAAATCGCTCCAGGCGGTTCATCGGCAAAGCAAACCGGCGAACAGGCCATGGCGCGGCACATGCAGGCGTTGGCCGCGATCGAGGCAGACCTCGTCAAGGCGATGCAAAACGGCACTGTTCCCGAAGCGCGAGCGCTCGACCCGCTTGTGGAACGGCATCGCGCCTGGGTCGCGCGGATGTGGGCGAAGCCCTGCCCGCCCAAGGCCTATGCCGGTCTCGCTGACATCTACGAAAACCACCCCGACTTCGTACAGCGCTACGAGACGCTGGGTGCTGGCTTTTCCAGATGGCTGCCGACCGCCATGCGCGCATGGGCAAGACGCATGAGGGAGGAGTAGAGCATTTTGCAGTCAGGTGAATTCACCGGACGTCCGCATGAATTCGGAAAAACAGACTGGTAGAGCAGAGCGGTGTTTCCGTGAAACGGTGAACCGGTCTAGCGCCAGAGCTTCACGCCCTGCCGCCGACCCAGTATCGCGGACCCGGCCCCATTCGCCCTGCCCGGTCGGCCGGGTTCGTCAGCGCGCAGGTTTCGAGCGACAGGCAGCCACAGGATATGCATTCGGTGAGGCCACGCTTCAGCCGTTCCATTTCCGCGATCCGTTCGTCTATGCGCTTCGTCCAGTTTTCCGAAAGGCGCGCCCAGTCATCGCCCCTGGGCACGTGGTCGGTTGGCAGCTTGCCAAGCTCCGCCTTGATCTCGTCGAGCGAAAGCCCCACCCGCTGGGCGAAAACGATGAAGGCCACGCGACGCAGCACGGCGCGCTCGTAGCGGCGATGGCCCGAGCCCGCTCGCTCGGAAGTAATCAACCCCCGCTCCTCGTAGTAACGCAGGGCGGAGGCGGCAACGCCGCTGCGCCGCGAAACCTGGTTGATAGTGAGCATTGGCAGCCTCCCGTGTTGAGGCTGAGAATTTCACGATCGAGGCCAAACTTCAAGTGAACTTGAGTTTGTACCACATACGGGCCTGCGCTCTGTCCCCGTGCCGGCAGTTGGCGGGCCCGCAGCCCGCCCGGCCATCAGACTCAACTTATCAGGAAAGTCCCTCGATCAGGCCGTTTTCATTGAGAAAAATATGCTCTGACGAAGGCACGCGCGGCAGGCCCGGCATGGTCATGATCTCACCGCAGATCGCCACCACGAAACCGGCACCGGCGGAAAGCCGCACCTCGCGGATCGGCACCACATGCCCGGTCGGCGCACCGCGCAAATTGGGATCTGTGGAGAAGGAATACTGCGTCTTGGCCATGCAGACCGGCAGGTGGCCGTATCCCTGCTCTTCCCATTGCTTTAGCTGATTGCGCACGGACTTGTCGGCAATTGCCTCCGAGCCGCGATAGATGCGCTTCACCACCGTGTCGATCTTGTCGAAAAGCGGCATGTCATCGGGATAAAGCGGTGCGAACTGGGAGACTCCGCTTTCGGCCAGCGCCACCACCTTGTGTGCCAGTTCTTCGATACCGGCAGAGCCTTCAGCCCAGTGGCGGCACAAAACGGCCTCCTCCCCCTGCTCGGCCACATACGCCTTTACCGCCTCAATCTCGGCATCCGTGTCCGTATGAAAATGGTTGATGGCGACGATGGCCGGCACGCCGAACTGCTTCACATTTTCGATGTGGCGGCCAAGGTTGGCACAGCCCGCCTTGACGGATGCGACATCCTCGGTGCCCAGGTCTTCCTTCTTGACGCCGCCATTCATCTTGAGCGCCCGTACGGTGGCCACAATCACGGCGGCGGCGGGCTTGAGGCCTGCTTTGCGGCATTTGATGTCGAAGAATTTTTCCGCACCGAGATCGGCACCGAAACCGGCCTCCGTCACCACATAGTCGGCAATTTTCAGCGCCGTGGTGGTCGCCATCACCGAGTTGCAGCCATGGGCGATGTTGGCGAAGGGGCCACCATGCACGAAAGCCGGATTGTTTTCCAGCGTCTGCACCAGATTGGGCTGAAGCGCGTCCTTGAGGAGCACGGTCATGGCGCCATCGGCCTTGATGTCGCGGGCGTGAACGGGGCTTTTGTCCCGGCGATAGCCGATGATGATGTCGCCGAGCCGCTTTTCGAGATCTTTCAGGTCCGTCGCAAGGCACAGAATGGCCATGACCTCCGAGGCGACGGTGATGTCGAAGCCGGCCTCGCGCGGAAAACCGTTGGCCACGCCGCCGAGCGAACAGACGATCTCGCGCAGCGCCCGGTCGTTCATGTCCATCACGCGCCGCCATGCTACGCGCCGAATGTCGATCTCCTGCGCGTTGCCCCAGTAGATATGGTTGTCGATCAGCGCCGAAAGAAGGTTGTGGGCCGATGTGATGGCGTGGAAATCGCCGGTGAAGTGGAGGTTCATGTCCTCCATCGGAACCACCTGGGCATAGCCGCCGCCGGCCGCCCCGCCCTTGACGCCGAAGCACGGGCCAAGCGAGGCCTCGCGGATGCAGATCGCCGCCTTCTTGCCGATGCGGTTCAGACCATCGCCCAGACCGACGGTGGTGGTGGTCTTGCCTTCGCCCGCCGGCGTCGGGTTGATCGCCGTGACGAGGATCAGCCTGCCGTTCCCGTTCTTCCGGGCCTCTGCGATGAACTCGGCCGAAACCTTCGCCTTGTCATGGCCATAGGGAAGTAGGTGCTCGGATGGAATGTCGAGCCGCGCCCCGATTTCCTGGATCGGCTTCTTCTTCGCCGCGCGGGCGATCTCGATATCGGATTTCACTTCGGCCATGACGATGATTTCCTCTCCCGGTGGTCCGCAACGTTTGCCGACTGGCATAAAGCCGCGAATTATAAACGTCCACCGTCGCAAAAGAGGCGCGCAATGCGTGAAATGCGACAGGGCATGTGCGACGGTGGCAATGAAGCGGCAGGCGGGGCAGACACCTGCGCCCGCCCCGCATGCCGGTTGACCTACCGATCCAGAACCAGGCGCAGTTCCACGAGATTGGAGCGCACACGCAGAATGTAGAAGCCCATCGTGGCAAGATGTGTGGGCATGATCCAGCCATCCTCACGCCCATTGGAAATGATGAAGGGCTGCACGTTGAGCGCCGCCCGGAACTGCTCTTCCGTCGTGTCCCAGAGCGAGCCCAGCGAACGCTGCTTGATCACATCTTCAAAGTCAGCGCCCGCCGCTTTCAGAAGGCCGTAATAAGCGTAGAGCTGGCCATAGGCGAACCAGAAACGATCATCCGCACGCGTGTCGAACCAGCCGGAATTGTAATTTTCCGAACGCTGGCGCAGAAGATCGGAGGTCGAGCCCAGATCGCTCGCAATGCGGTCGAGATACTGGATCAGATTGTCGGCACGCGCATCGAACACGGCATCGCAGCTCTCAAGCCGGCCGTTGAAGCTGCGCAAATCGCGAATGGCGGAGCGATAGAAACTCGGGGTGGGCGTCTTGGGCCCAAAGGGGGTCAGGCCGAAATACCAGGTTTCCTCATCGAAGGTGAGCGCGCCGCGCGCATTCTGCAGATCGCGGTCGATCTGCGAAGTACCACGCACGCGGCCAAGCGCATCGACGAGTTCGATGGCGCTGCGGCGAACGGCCTGATTGATGCCGCGCTGGAACGATGCCTTGTTGTCGAAGAAGGGCGTGTCGTCCCAGTCGAGCACGAAGAAAAAGCCGAGCTTGTAAAGCAGCATGGAAGAAATCCATGCATTTTCGTTGACGTTGAAATCCGTGAGGTCAGCCGTGACGTCGACAATGGCGGACCGTCCGCAGGTGCGCGTCTCGCCGCCCTGTGTGGCCGCTGTCTGCTCGCCGGCGGAAACGCCACGCGCGTCAAGATTGTATTCCTCGACATAGTCGGGATTGAATCCGGTCCATGCCTGCGTCTGCCAGAAGAAATAGCCGTAAAAGCCAACGATCGCGAGCAGCACGAATCCAATGGAACCGCGAATGATCCAGCCGCGCCGCGTATACCAGCGCCCGGCGGCCAGAAAGGGCCACAGGATCCACGCGATCAACAGCCCGATGCCACGGCCGATCCAGTGAAACACCCGGGTGAAGAAATCAACGATCGGATCGAGCACGAAACGCCTCCCTCAGGCGATTTGGGTCCAGGATCAGGTTTCCAGACCATAGAGACGCTTCCGTAGCGCCGGTTTGTCCATGAGATATGCGGTTTTGAGCCGCGCCACAACATATTCGCGCCAGGCTTGCGGCCAGGTTTCGTAATCGCGGTAAAAACCCTGCTTGTTGAAAACATAGCGCGCAATGAAATCGGACGGCACGAAATCGGAAATCAGCCGGTTGGTGAGCCAGGCATCCTTGTGCGCCGGATCCGCGCGGGTGACGAGAAAGCGTTCACGCGCCGGAATTTCTTCGATCTTGAGCGTCCCCGTCTGGCTGATTTCGCGCACGGCGGCGTTGAGCAGCGGAACACTCCCCTCCCCGGCAACGAGTTTCGCGTTGCGGTGCGTCCAGGTCTGCAGCCACACCGGATCGACGCGAGCGAAATCCGTATCCGGCTCCTCGCGGCGTATCAGATCGAGCAGCACCATTTCGCCGCGATGGGCGAGATAGTTTGAGCGCTCGATCCACGAGGCGCGCGGCAGCTGGATGCGGCCCGTCTCGGCCAGAAATCGGAAGATGCGCGCCGGATCGTCCTTCGACAGATAGCTCACCTGCCAGGGCCGCGAGCGGCGGAAGCCCGGCGTCGCCGGATCGGCGATCACCGTTGTCGTGTCCGTATCGGCGAATATGTAGACGCCGCCGAAATGGCTCGTCCAATAGGCATCGTGCCGGAACACGACCTGTTCGGGCACGAGGCTGTTTTCGCGGATGTCGCCGGTTTCGCGCGCGAGCGCGACCATGCGGTTGAGCAGTTCGTCGTCGCGCCAGGCGTCGGGCTCATGCTTCACCCGGTCGGCAAGCCGGCCAAGCTCCGCGGCCTTTCCGAGCAGATCTTCGGCGGAGAGGACCTTGAATTCCACCTGCGCGATGGAGAGCAGGTCCTCGATGTCGCGCACCTGGTTTACCTGTTCCTCTATCTCGCCATAGACCACATCCTTGATGGTGATGGCATTGATGGCGCGCGCATTGGCCATCATGAACTCGTAGACGAGCTGCGAGGTGTTGGAGAACGCGGTGTGAACCACGGGCAGCTCGATCTGCGCCGGGGTGAGAATGATGAAGCGGCGATTGACGCCATTGGGGTCGAGATACTGCTCGTCGTCCAGTTCCCCGGCAATCTGCGGCGAGAAGCCGGTGCGGTCGATTTCGAAAGAGGCGAGTTTCGTCTGCGGCACGCCAAACGCGTCCAGCGCCTTGTTGTAGCGTGCGATCAGATGCGGTTCTTCTATCTTCAGGAGGCGGCCGAAGATGAGATCGTTTTCGCGGAGGAGGTTCACCAAACACCCCTCGCCTTCATGTCCTCGATCTCGCGCAGGGCGCGTTCGCGCAGGCGCTGGTCGCGGACGATGGTGGAGACGGCCGCATCGTCGGAACGGTCCGAATAGCGGAACTCCGAATCCGCGTAGCGGTTGATCTCCTGCATCACCATGTCCATCGTGAATGGCCGGCGCAGCTCGGCGATCATCGCTTTCTTCTCATCATAGCTTTTGCGCATGAAAGCATCGGGCGTCTCGAACCATTCGTCCGGAAGCTCGATGTCCATGGCGCGCATCTTGATCGCGTCGGTGATGTTCTTGATCGCGCGGCCGGTAAAGCGCGGCTCCGCCAGCTTGATCTCGTGCAGATAGGCGCCGATATCCGTGAGCGTCTTCGGCTCGCCGCGATCGTTCAGGAAGCGCTCATAGACCTTCGCAAGCCCTTCTTCCTGCGGCTTCGAATGCGCCTCATAGGCGGTTTCGACCGCGCGTTTGATTTCCTGTGTTGCAAACGGCTCGTGCTCGCCAAGCGGGATCGAATGGTTCTTGCCGGCCAGAAGCACGAAAATGTCGACATAGTCCTCAAACGTCTGCGGCCCGTCGACCAGCCAGCGCGCGCCCGCGCGCTGGCGCAGCGCGTCGTCCACATTCTCCGGATAGTTGGAGAACATGCCGAAGGAGCAATTGCCGCGCACCACCGTGCCCGCACCCGCAAAGCTCTCCATCAGAACGCCCGTCACCTCCTGCTGGCCGGCAGACGCCCGGTCGTCGGAGCGCTTGGCCGCCACCTGGTCGATGTCGTCAATGGTGCCGAAGCCGATGGCGCGCGGGCTCAGCACATTTTCCACGAACTGCTTGCAGTTCTGGCCCGACTTGCCCTGATAGGAGGAAATCTGGTCGACGCCGAAATTCTCATAGTGGAAGGGCACGCCCGCCACCTGGCAGTAATCGTTCAAAAGCCCGGCGGTCATCTGAATGAGGATGGTCTTGCCGGTGCCCGGCGCGCCATCGCCGATGAAGGTGAAAAGAAACCCGCCGAGTTCCACAAAAGGGTTGAGCTGACGGTCGAAATCATAGGCCATCAGCATCTTGGCGAGCTTCATGGCCTGATATTTGGCGATGTGATTGCCGATGATCTCGTTGGGCTTCTTGAAGGTCATGACGAGCGGCTTGCGCCGGCTGCCCGGTGCGACGTCGAACCCGTCCAGCGTGAAATCGTCGGCCTCAAGCCGCATATGCGTGTCTTCAAACGCACCGAGACCGGTGAAACGGCTGCGCCGCTGCAACAGTCCCTCCATTGCGACACGGGCAAGTGCGCGGGCGCGCGCCGTCATCGCCGTGTCGTCTGTCGCACCCGCGATCGCGCCATCGAGCGCGGCAAGAACGCTTTTGAGCGCATCCTGCGGCGTGTCGAACTGGAAGTCCGGCTCGTCCGTGTCGTTCACCGGCTCGCTGTCAGCGTCGAGCATCTGCAGGAGATAGGATGAGAGCGTGAAGGCGGCGACATAGGCCGATGCCTGCAGGAGCGCGTGATAGGTCTGCGCGGCCTCACCCTCGAGCGGGCTGCGGGCGTTGCGCTCCTGAAGGCTTTCAAGCTCGGTCGAGCGTGCAAAGACATCGGCAACGGCCAGCGCCACCGCCACGCCGCGACGCGTGCGATAGAGAAGCGTGTGCTGTGGTATCGAGAGCATCGGATCGCCCTGCCGGATGGTGGCGATGGTTTTTGCAAGCTCCACTTCGCGCGTCCTGCGCAGCGCGCCGGTGGAAACGGTCGACACGAAGCGCCGCCCGGTGCCGGCAAGCTCGATGCCGGAGCGGCCGCCATCGGCCTGAAGCACCACGAAGCGCGTCACAAGGCTCTGCGCCGTCGCCCGGTGTTTCTCGATATCTTTGTCGTCGATGGTGGTCAGGCCAGTGTCCATGGAATGTCCTATACGTCCGTAATCACCCGCCCGCCCGAAATGACGTGCACGTCGTAGCCTTCGAAAATCTTCTGCGCCTCGCCGGCAGCGTAGAGCGCCTGATAGGCCTCATGCGGCACAAGCGCGTGCTGTTCATAGGCGCTCACGCCCATGCGGGCGGCGTCCAGATCATCCGTATCGATGAAAAACTCCTCACGCGCCGGCTGGCTGGACCACAGCCCCTTGCGCGCCGGGCGCTCGGTCTTGGAATAGACCTCCTGCACCGTCCAGGTGAGAAGCCACGCATTCTCCTGCCGGCGCACCTTGCCAAGCACTTCCGAGACGGTCGAATTGTTCTCCGTGATACCGGCCGTGTAGAATGGCCCCAGCACCACCCGGCGCAATTGCTTGGGGTGGAGGTGGTCGAAATCCTTGTCGAGATTTCCGGCAATGGTGGCCGGCGACAGGGAATAGGCGGAGTTCTTTTCCGCAAAATCGTCGAACTGATGCGCAAGTTCCGGATTGAGCAGACCGCCCACCGGCAGGCCGATCTCGACATCGTCGTTGAGCCTGCCATCGTCGGAAACAAGCGCCTTGACCATGCCGGGCGAGGAATCCTCGACCGCTGCCATATAGACCATAGGCAGGCTCGAATTTCCGTCAAAAGCGCCCCAGTGCACCAGATAATACGGCCGTTTTGTCTTCGGATTCACCGAAACGCGCACCGTTTCCGGCAGAATGAAGGGTGAGAACACATTGCCCGCCTTCAACTGCTCCAGATAGAGGCGCTCGGCCATGGAGCGCTGGAGGTCAGCCGGAAATTCGCGATGGCGCAGGATGAAATCGACCATCTCGGCACGCAGTTCATCGGGACCCGATATACCGGCAAGACGCTTGTCGGCCTGACGCCGATCGTTTTCCAGTTCAAGCACGCTCTGGAAAACCGGGTAGCCGCTTTCGGCGCGCTGAATACGGAATTTCTCCATGAAACCGAGACGGTTCTGCCAGCACTCGAAAGAGCGCTCCAACCGACCGATATAGGGTGAGACGACCTCGGCCACGAGACCGTGCGACTGGAAAGGCGATGCGGACCGGTCGCCAAAATAGACGCCGAGCCCCTGAAGAGCGGCCGCGATGGCGTCGAAATAGCGTGCAGCGGCGTCGGGAACGGCGTTCATTCAAAAGACCTGTTCTGGGACCTTGGCGCCCGCTCCTCATCCGCCTGCCGGCTCCTTCTCCCCGCTCGCGGGGAGAAGGAGGATGGCCGCAACGTATAGGTCCCCCTCTCCCCGCCAGCGGGGAGAGGGTAAGGGTGAGGCTCGGCATTGAAGGTGCGCACACCGTATCTCGTCACGCCCGAACGTAGTTGGCTGCGTCGTGTTTCTTCATCACGTCTTCGAAACGGCGGGCGAAGGCATCGTCGGCGAGCTTCTTGCGGCGCTGGATGTCGGCGGTGGTGACCATGTTTTTCTCGTGTAGCTCAAGCAGGTCGCCAATGTGCCGCTGCGCGGCTGCGCCGATGCCGGCCATCGTCTCCTCGGCGGTGTTGTCGACCTTCGAGCCAAGCGTGTTGATGCGGTGGGCCACATCCTGCTGGGCTGCGGTCTTCAGCGAATCTTCGAGCGCCTTGTAGAGAACGATGCGCTGTTCGGTGTCGATGGTGAGCTTGTTGATCAGCGTCGACTGGGCGGCGATCTGGTTGTTGAGCGAATCCACAAAGGTCTGGAACATGGAGGTGTAGCGCTCGAGCGTCTGGCTTTCGGCAAGCAGCTCCTGCTCCTTCGCCTGCGCCTCATTGTATTCGGTGGCAAGCTTCGAGCGTTCCCCCTCGAGCGCCGCGCGATCCTTCTGGCTCGTGGAGGCGGCGATGCGGTTTTCGATGTCGAGCAGCATCGGGTTCAGTTCCTCGATGCGCTTCTGAGTGGCCTCCAGGGTCTCCATCGTGATTTTGCGCCGCTCGATAACCTTGGCAAGGCTTGCCTCGGAGGTTTGATAGCGTTCTTCGAGAACCTGCTTCTGATCCTTCAGAATACCGGTGATGGTGTCCGACTTTGAAAGCAGTTCCTGCAGATTGCCGGCCAGCGACATGTTGCGGACGCGCTCTGTGCGCATGCGCTGCTTCTTCTGCTTGGAAAAGATGCCGATGAAGTTTTCCCAGCCCGTGTAGCTTTTCATGCTCTCGAACTCGGAACCGAAGACATTGGTGGCATCCTCAAGGCCGATGATCAGGTCGGCGATGTTGGTCTCCATCACCTTTTGCTGCGTGAGAACGTCCTGAATGCGTGCATTCTCTATGTCGAAATCGGCCTGGCCGATCTTCTCGTCGGTGCGGGCGAGCTTGTCGAGCACAGTGCCCGACTGCTCGATCTTCGAGCGCATCTCGTCGACCACCTCACGGGTCTTCGCGATCTCCGTGTCGAAATTCTGCAAGGTGGCCATGATGATACGCTCCGCAAAGGTCAGGGTTGCAGAAATATATGTGGGTCCATTGACGATTGAAAGACGTTACCGGCCTCGACGCACAATTCCTCAAGCGCAGTGGCCGCCCCACTCTGCCTTCGCTCCCTGTGGCGAAGCAGGCTGAAATCGCGTGCACCAAGATCGATATTCGCCACTTTCAGCAGGCCACGCTCCACGAGCGGTCCGGCAGCCGACATGGAGATGGCCGCAGCACAATCACTCTCGCGCACAGCGGAAAGCACTGCCTCATTGGAGGGAAACTCCATGACGAGATTGAGCCCGGCTGGGTCGACGCCCTTCCCGGCCAGCGTGCTCTCAAAGGCGGTGCGTGTGCCGGATCCCTCCTCACGCATAATCCACGCCGCCCCGGCAACGAGATCTTCCGGTGCAAGCGGTGCGCCTTTGGCCCATGGGTGAGCGGGCGCGACAACTACGGCCATGACGTCCCGATCCACCCGGCGCACGGTGAGCGCCGGTTCATCCACCCTTCCCTCGACCAGCCCGACCTCAGCCACGCCTTCCAGCATTGCATCGGCAACCATGCGGGTGTTGCCCACAGTGAGTTTCAACGAGATGCCGGGGTAGAGCTTGTGAAAGCGCATCAGAACCGGCGGCAGCCAATAGCTGGCAACCGTCTGGCTGGCGTGAACGTTGAGCGTGCCACGGCGAAGCCCGCCGAGCTCGGAGAGCATGGTTTCCGCCGAGCGTACCCGCGCGAGCGTTGCCTGCGCCTCACTCAGAAAAACCCTGCCGACACGGGTCAGCTCGATGCGGCGGCCAACGCGGTGAAAGAGTTCCACGCCGTAATAGCTCTCAAGCGCCTTGATGGAGGCACTGACGGCGGAGGGCGTGCGCCCCACAGCACTTGCTGCCTGGGTCAGGTGCTCCCGCTCGGCGACGGCAACGAAGATCAGCAATTGTTCAAAGGTCATGACATCATTCGATTTTCATGAACGATATATGACAAACTATTCGATAGAAGTCGATAAAGCACCATGCGACCAAGATTGGGTCATCGCATCAGGTCGCCTTCATGTCCGCACTTCGCCACCCGCTCCATCTTGTCCCCGGCATTGTTTTGTCCGTTCTCGTCGCAGCAGCCGCGCTGGCGGCAGCGTGGGCAGAACAGGTGTTTCTCGGCGAGGCGTGGCTTGAGGGACTGGTGCTTGCCATCCTCTTCGGCGCAGCCATAAGCTCCGCCGCCCGGTTAAGCCCCGCGCTTCGCCCCGGCATCGATTTTTGCGCCAAGGCCGTGCTGGAAGTGGCAATCGTTCTGCTTGGCGCCTCGATCAGCCTTGGCGCGCTCGGCGATGCAGGTTTCGGACTGGTCGGCGGCATTGTCGGCGTGGTCGTTCTGTCACTGCTTGCAGGCTATGCGATCAGCCGCGCGCTCGGCCTCTCGCGTGGGCTGGCAACGCTGGTCGCCTGCGGCAACTCCATCTGCGGCAATTCGGCCATTGCAGCCGCGGCACCCGTGATCCGCGCCGAAGCTTCGGAAGTGGCCGCCTCCCTGTCCTTCACCGCATTCCTGAGCATTCTTGTCGTGCTGCTCTTGCCCGTCATTTATGCAGCCATCGGCATGAGCCCGGTCCAGTCGGGCGTTCTCGCCGGCCTCACGGTCTATGCGGTGCCGCAGGTGCTGGCTGCCGCCGCCCCTGCCGGCCCGATCGGCATTCAGGTGGGTACGCTGGTCAAACTGGTTCGTGTGCTGATGCTCGGCCCGGTGATCTTTCTTCTGGGGCTGACCCATGGGCGTAGGACCGGCGTCAAGCTTGGTTTCTTTGAGATGGTGCCCTGGTTCATCATCGGCTTTCTGGCCATGATGGGGCTGCGCTCGGCAGACCTCATCCCCGCCCCGGCACTTCCAGTCATGCATGAAACGTCGGGGCTTCTGACGATCGTCGCCATGGCGGCACTCGGCCTGACGGTCGATATAAGAAGCGTGATGAAGAGCGGCGGGCGCGTGATCGTCGCAGCCCTTCTGTCGCTGACCGCTCTGGGTGTGGCGAGCTATGCGCTGATCCGTTTTCTCGGTGTCGCCTGAAGGGGCGCTACTCGGCAGCGCTGCCGACAAAACCCACGAGATCTTCCGCCTTCCAGCGGCCCATCTCTTCTTCCCAGTGCTTTCGGCAAAGCGAAACGTAGACATCCTTGCCGATGGCGACCTGTGCGCCCTTCTTGGCAACCTTGCCGTCCGGCCCCAGCCGCACCACCATTGTGGCCTTGCGGCCGCAGCGGCAGATCGTGCGTACCTCGCGCAGTTCGTCCGCCAGCGCCAGGAGTGCCTGCGATCCGGTGAAGAGATTGCCCTGAAAATCGGTCCTCAGCCCGTAGCACATGACCGGAATGTCCAGCCTGTCTGCCACGCGGGCAAGCTGCCAGACCTGCTCTTCTTCCAGAAACTGCGCCTCGTCGACAAAAACGCAGTGCACCGTCGTGTGGTCGTGGTGCTCGGCGATGCGCGCGAAAAGGTCGTCGCCGTCGCGGAACATCTCCGCATCGCTGTCGAGGCCGATGCGCGAGGAAATGTAGCCGCCATCTTCCTTGCGGTAGTGACCCGCGACGAACAGCATCGTGTTCATCCCGCGCTCGCGGTAATTGTAGGATGCCTGCAGGAGCATGGTCGACTTGCCGGCATTCATGGTCGCGTAGTGGAAGTAGAGCTTTGCCATCGCGCTGCCTGTATCGTTCGCGCTCTTAAACACCACATCGGCTGGCCAGAAAACGCCCGATTGTTTTCTTCCACCAGAATACCGTCGCATACGGCACGTTGCATGGCGCAAACAGACACCTCTTTGTGCTTGCAGCGACCCTGAATTGGTGCTTGCCTTTGAAATAATGCGCAAAGCCGGTTAAGACCCGCGCTCTGCCGAACAACAACCACAGAGGAGAGCCGTCATGTTATCCAGCCGAAAAGCGACCCTGATCCTCGGGCTTGCTGCAAGCCTGGCATCGGGCACCGCCTTCGCCGCCGACCCGGATTCCTGCAAAGCCATCACCTTCTCCGACGTCGGCTGGACCGACATCACGGCCACGACGGCGACCGCATCGGTGGTGCTTGAAGGCCTCGGTTACGAGCCCGAGACGCAGGTTCTTTCCGTGCCGGTCACCTATGCCTCGCTCAAGAACGACGATGTGGACGTCTTCCTCGGCAACTGGATGCCGACCATGGAGGCCGATATCGCCCCCTACCGCGAGGACGGCACGGTGGAAACCGTGGTCACCAATCTGGAAGGCGCGAAATACACGCTGGCCGTTCCGCAATATACCTATGATGCCGGCCTGAAGAGCTTTGCCGATATCGCCAAGTTTGCCGACGAGCTGGACGGCAAGATCTACGGCATCGAGCCCGGCAATGACGGCAACCGTCTAATCCTCGACATGATCGAGAACGACACGTTCGGCCTCAAGGATTTCGAAGTGGTGGAAAGCTCGGAAGCCGGCATGCTCTCGCAGGTGCGCCGCGCCGTGGGATCGAAGGAGCACGTGGTGTTCCTCGGCTGGGAACCGCACCCGATGAACGCCAATATCGAGATGGCCTATCTTGAAGGCGGTGACGATGTGTTCGGCCCGAACTATGGCGGCGCGACGGTTCATACCAACACCCGCGCGGGCCTTTCCGAAGAATGCCCCAACCTCGGCAAGCTGTTGAAGAACTTGGTCTTCTCGCTCCAGATGGAGAACGAGATCATGGGCAAGATTCTTGACGACGGTGCCGAACCGCAAAAGGCCGCTGAAGAATGGCTCAAGGCCAATCCGGACGCGCTCGGCCCGTGGCTCGAAGGCGTGACGACGTTCGGCGGCGATGCCGGCCTCGACGCCGTGAAGGCGCATCTGGGCATGTAAACGACAGGACGGTGCGACGCGCCGGCCAAGGCGTTTCGCACCGTTCCCCTCCGGCCGGCAAGCCGGGCAGCCGCCAAATGAATGGCGAGCACAACATAAGAAGAAATCCGAAGAAAGGAACCATTCGGGCTCATGGACCCTCTTTCAGAATGGATCGCTGACTGGAAAATTCCCATCGGCCGGTGGGGCCGAGATTTTTTTGATTTCCTGACCACCAATTTCGCCTGGCTGTTCGATACGCTGGCAGACATTCTGGCCGATGTGCTGGACGGTCTGGTGGACATTCTCCTCGCCATTCCACCCACCATTCTGGTGCTGACCATTGCAGCGCTCGCCTATGCGCTGCAGCGCTCCTGGAAGCTTGCTCTGGGCGTCGCTGTCGGCCTTCTCTTCATCATCAATCAGGGTTTATGGGAAGAGACCGTGGAGACGCTGGTGCTTGTCGTGGCGGCAGCGGCTGTCTCCATGGCGATCGGCGTACCTGTGGGCATCTGGGCGGCGCACAATGCGCGTGTCTACAAGGTGCTGCGCCCGATACTCGACCTGATGCAGACGCTGCCCACCTTCGTTTATCTGATCCCGGTTCTCATCCTGTTCGGTCTCGGTGCCGCCCCCGGTCTGATCGTGACAGTCATTTTCGCATCGCCAGCGCCGATCCGGCTCACCTATCTTGGCATCACCTCCGTTCCCCAGCCCATGCTGGAGGCCGGCCAGGCTTTCGGCGCCACCAAACGGCAGCTCCTGTGGAAGGTGGAACTGCCCGCCGCCCTGCCCTCCATCATGGCCGGGCTGACGCAGTGCATCATGCTGTCGCTCTCCATGGTCGTTATCGCCGCACTGATCGGCGCCGACGGGCTCGGCAAGCCGGTGGTGCGTGCGCTCAACTCGGTCAACATCCCGCTCGGGCTTGAAGCCGGCCTCGCCATCGTCGTGCTGGCGATCATTCTCGACCGCATCGCGCGCATCGAGCGGGGGAGCGACAAATGAGCGTGGCCATCGATTTTCAGAAGGTCGACATCCTGTTCGGCGACGAACGGCAGAAGGCAGATGCGCTGCCGCTTGTGGATGCCGGCAAGAACCGCGAGGAAATCCTTGCCGAAACAGGAGCAGTGCTAGGCTGCGCCAACTGCGATCTGACCGTGGAGCGTGGCGAGATTTCCGTATTGATGGGACTTTCGGGCTCCGGAAAATCCACATTGTTGCGCGCGGTGAATCGGCTCAACACCGTGGCCCGCGGCAATGTCGTCGTCCATGACGGTGACTGGCAGGCCGACGTGGTGAACTGCTCCCAGGCCGAGTTACGCAAGATCCGCCGCGAATGCGTGGCGATGGTCTTTCAGCAGTTCGCCCTCCTGCCCTCGCGCACCGTGGCGGAGAATGTCGGCTTCGGGCTGGAACTGGCCGGCGTGCCTGCAAACGAGCGCAAGGAACGCGTGATGGCGCAGCTCGAGCTGGTGCATCTGACCGACTGGGCCGACAAATATGCCCATGAGCTTTCCGGCGGTATGCAGCAGCGCGTCGGCCTGGCGCGCGCCTTTGCCACGGAAGCGCCGATCCTGCTGATGGACGAGCCGTTCTCCGCGCTCGATCCGCTCATCCGTACCAAGCTGCAGGATGAGCTGCTCGAACTTCAGGAACGTCTGAAGAAAACCATCCTGTTCGTGAGCCACGATCTGGAGGAAGCGCTCAAGATCGGCAACCGCATCTCCATCATGGAAGGCGGGCGGATCGTGCAGACAGGCACGCCGGAAGACATCGTGCTGGCGCCGGAGAACGACTATGTGCGGGACTTCATTTCCAATGTGAACCCGCTCTCGGTGCTGACGGCCTGGAACGTGATGCGTGACGTGCGCGACCTGGAAGCGGCCGGCGAAGGCTGGCTCTGGCTCGACCGGCGACAGACAACGCGTTTCAGGTTCGACGAAAACATGCTGGTGGTCGATGCCGAACGCAACGGCAGACCGGCCATCTGGGTCTCGTGCGACAACATCGAGGACCTGCCTGAAGACCGGCCAAAGGTCTTCTGGGCAACGGCAGGCACGCCGCTGCGGACGGTGATGCGCGCCATGCAGCAATCCCAGACGGCACCGGTGGCGCTGTTCGACGAAGCGTCACGTTTCGTCGGCGCCATCGGCATCCGCGACGTGCTCGGCGCCATCATCCGGCGTTGAACCTGTCCCGCGCACAGCGGCGTTGCACAGGAGACACCTTTTCCAGACCGGCCTCCCTCGCTACTGTCCTCAGGAGACAATGAGGGAGGCAATCACATGAACCCATCCGGCATCGTTGCACTCGTCACGGGCGGCGGCTCGGGGCTTGGTGAGGCAACCGCGCGGGCACTGGCAGCCAAAGGGGCGAAAATCGCCATCGCCGATGTCGGCATGGACAGGGCCGGGATGGTGGCCAGTGACATTGACGGCATTGCCGTCAAGTGTGACGTCACAAGCGAGGATGACGCTAGGGCGGCAATCGGGGAAGCCACAGAAAAGATTGGCGCGCCCCGCATTCTCGTCAACTGCGCCGGCATTGCCATTGCGATGAAGACCGTCGGCAAGGATGGCCCGCACCCGCTCGATCTTTATCGCAGGGTGATCGAGATCAATCTCCTCGGCACGTTCAACATGATCCGGCTGTTTGCAGCCGCAACGCAGGAACTGGAGCCGCTTGACGGTGGAGAGCGTGGCGTCATCGTCAACACGGCCTCGGTTGCCGCCTTCGACGGGCAGATCGGCCAGGTCGCCTACTCTGCCTCCAAGGGCGGCGTGGTGGGCATGACACTGCCCATAGCGCGCGATCTTTCGCGCTCGGGTATTCGTGTGTGCACCATAGCGCCGGGCATCTTCAAGACGCCGATGATGGCCGGCCTGCCGGAGGACGCACAGGCTTCGCTCGGGCAGCAGGTGCCCTTCCCGCCACGCCTCGGCGAGCCTTCCGAATATGCAGCGCTTGCCTGCCACATTGTTGAAAACCAGATGCTGAACGGCGAAACGATCCGCCTCGACGGCGCGATCCGCATGGCCCCGAAATAGGCCAGACATGGGCCCAGACACAGGCGATGACCGAAAAGGCCCGCTCGCGGGCTTCACCGTCATAGAGATGGCGGGGCTGGGGCCCGTTCCGCTTGCCGGGCTCATCCTGGCCGAAATGGGCGCGACGGTTCTGCGCATCGAGCGCAGGGATGCCAGGCGCGACTTTCTCAAAGTCCCGCCAAAATACGATCTCGACCGCCATGGCCGGAAAATCCTGAAGCTCGACCTGAAACACCCGGCCGGGCGGGAACTGCTCATGCGCATGATCCAGCAGACAGATGTGTTGATGGAGGGGTTTCGCCCGGGTGTGATGGAACGTCTGGGCGCGGGACCCGATGCAGCCCTTGGCGCCAACCCCGGCCTCGTCTACGCCCGGATGACGGGGTTCGGGCAGAACGGTCCGCTGGCGCAGCGCGCCGGCCACGACCTGACCTATCTCGCTTATTCCGGCGTGCTCTCCATGATCGGGCGCAAGGATGAACGCCCGGTTCCGCCACTCAATCTCGTGGGCGACTATGGCGGGGGAACAATGTTTCTCATCGCCGGCATTCTGGCAGCGCTTCTGGAGAGAACCCGGTCAGGCAAAGGACAGATCGTCGATGCGGCGATGATCGACGGTGCCTCGATGCTGGCCGCACCCTTTTTCGGTTTTATGGCAACGGGTTTCTGGCGGCAGGAACGCGGCACCAACCTGCTCGACGGTGGTGCGCCGTTCTACGACACCTATGAAACGGCAGACAGTCGGCATGTGGCAGTCGCCTGCCTCGAGCCGCAGTTCTTTGCCGCATTCGCACGTCTTCTGCCGCTCGAGACCGAGCTGGCCGCCGCACAATACGATCAGGCACGCTGGCCGGACATGCGCGCGGCAATCGCCCGGCGCTTCGGCGCGCAGGATCGTGCATTCTGGATCGACCGCTTTGAAAACTCGGACGCCTGTGTCGCACCGGTCCTCACACCCGGGGAAGCTGCTGCTCATCCGCACAGCCGCGCCCGCCACGCCCATGCGGAAAAACACGGGTTTACGCGCCCCGCCCCCGCTCCCCGCTTCTCCCGCACACCGGGCGAAACGGCAGCGCCCGCCGGCGCGGCGGCGTCACTTGCCCCGTTTGGGATCAGCGGAGAAGAACAACAGAGACTTGCAGCCGAAGGCATCATAGGCGAAGGAGACGCTTCAACGGATTGAGGCAGCGATGAGCGCAGAAAAACAGAAAGACGTCATTCTCGAGACCGATGCCGATGCCATTCGCCTCGCAAAGACGCTGTTGCGGACCGCACGCTTTGGCGCACTGGCAACCATTGACCCGGAGGACGGCGCGCCCTTTGCCACCCGCGTCGCCACCGCGACCGATCTCGACGGGACGCCGCTCATTCTCGTTTCCGGCCTTTCCGCACACACGAAGGGCCTTGAGACCGATCCGCGCTGCTCGCTCATGATCGGCGAGCCCGGCAAGGGCGACCCGCTGGCGCACCCGCGCCTTTCGATCAAGACCGTCGCCTCCCGGCTGGAACGCGGGAGCGAGGTGCATGAGCGTGTCAGGCGCCGCTATCTCGCCCGCCACCCCAAGGCAAAACTCTATGTCGATTTTCCCGATTTCATCATCTTCCGGCTGGAGTTGCAGGGCGCACTTCTGAATGGTGGATTCGCCCGTGCCTACAGGCTCACCGGCAACGATCTTCTGACCGGCAGCGCCGCACTTGAAGGGCTTGCGGAGGCGGAGGCCGGCGCCATCGCGCATATGAACAGCGATCACGCGGACGCGGTCGAAAACTATGCCCGCCATTTTGCCCGCGCACCCGCCGGCAAATGGCGACTGACCGGCATCGACCCCGAAGGGCTGGACCTCGCGCTTGGCGACGAAACGCTGCGCATCTTTTTCCCTGCTCCGCTGAGCGACGCGACCCAGATGCGTCCCACCCTTGTCGCCATGGCGAAGGAAGCACGCGCAGGACTTGCCGCGTGAAACGGGAATTCCTTCCCATCGAGAGCGCCGACGATCCACGCATAGCCGCCTATCGGAACATCCGCGAACGCGACCTCGTCGGCCGGCAGGGGCGGTTCGTGGCCGAAGGCCGCGTGGTGCTGAACGTGCTTTTCTCCACGAGCCGGTTCGAGGCAGAAAGCGTGTTTTTGCGCGAAAACCGCGTTTCGGGGCTCGGCGACCTGATCGAACGCATTCCCCGGAACGTTCCCGTCTACACCGCCAGCGCCGCGGTCATGGACGAAATCGCCGGGTTTGAGATCCATCGCGGCATCCTCGCCATCGGTCGCAAGCCGGAAACCAGCGGCGAAGCGCTTCTCGACACGCTGCCGGACGAAGCGCTGGTCGTCGCGCTCTCCGGTATCTCCAACCACGACAATGTCGGATCGATCTTCCGCAACGCCGCTTCATTCGGGGCCGCCGCCGTTCTTCTGACCGACGATTGCTGCGATCCGCTCTATCGCAAGGCGATCCGCGTCTCGGTGGGCGCTACGCTCAAAGTGCCCTTCGCCCGATTCAGCGACACGGCGGCGCTTGCGGCGGCGCTGCAGGACCGGGGCTATCCCATTCTGGCCCTGAGCCCGCGCGGGGAAATCGACATCGCCGACGTCAGGCGCAGTCCACGCCACGCACTTCTGCTCGGTAGCGAGGGACACGGCCTCTCCGACGAAGACATGACGCGGCTTCCAACCGCGCGCATCGCCATGGCTCCCGATTTCGACAGTCTCAACGTGGCAGCGGCCTCCGCCATCGCTCTGCACAGGCTCTGGCGCAGAGGCTGATGGCCCGCGCGCTCAGGTACGATCGCGCAGGGCCCGCACTCTTTCGGCAAGGCTGAGGGGTCGCCCCTCGCCGGCTGCCTCATCCTGTTTCAGAAGGTCGGCAATGGGTGTGTCCCCGCCTTCAAGCGCGGCTGTGAGACTGACCACCTCGGCAGCAAGGTTGTGGATCTGCTCGCGCAAGGCATCGTCCGACTGCCCCGCGGCCTGAGCCCTTGCGGGAGCGGCCTTGCCGTTTCTCTTTTTCTCAGACAGTTCGCCGCGAAGCTTCTTGTTTTCCTGAAGCAGTCTGGAAATGCGTGTCTTGAGCTTGTCCTGTTCGGCCTCCGAGGGCTTTGCAGGCGCCGCCGTCCGACCACCGGCATCAGCCAGAAGCGTGCGCAGTTGCAGGGATTTGTCGGCAAGCTCGCGGGAGAGCCGGTCGCTTTCCGCCTCGGCCTCCATCAACCTGCGCGCGGCCTGATCAGAAAGGCTGGCCTCGCTTGCCGCATTCATTTCCTTGCGCAAACGGGCAATCTCGGCCTCACGGCGCTCCAGCTTTTCCTCGTTTTCGTAAAGCGCCCTCATCTGGCTCTCCAATTTTTTCTGAAGATCCGCATTGCGCTTCTCCGCCACCTTCAGACCGGCCTCCGCCTCCTTGCGCGCTGCCTCGGCATCGCGGCCCGCACGAATGGCATCCTTGCGATCGCGGCGAAGCTCGGCCAGATCATCCTCGACCTTGCGCAGTTCCGTTTCGCGGGCGACCATTTCAATCTGCCGGCTGCTCGCGAGCAGGCGTTCTTCCTCGTAACGATCATTGAGCTCCATCAGCGCCGTGCCGCGGACCTCAAGCTCGGAGAGCGCTTCATCGAGTTTCGCTTCCAACGTGGAAATGATCGCGGCGTTTTCCGTCAGCGCAGCGCGCTGTTCTTCCGTTTCGTCCCGCAGATCGGCGATCACCCTGTCCTGCGCGTCACGCTCGTCGGCAAGCTGCCGCGCCTCATCGCTCAGACGCGCAAGCTCGACCAGTTGCGACGAAGTCTTTCGGTTGAGGTTCTCGATGTTCATTTCAAGCCGGCGGGCCGCCATTGCATGGCTGGCACGCAGCCGGTCCTTCTCTGCCTCAAGTTCGTTGGCAGAAAGCGGCAGGCTGGCTTCGATGCGCTTTGTGGTGAGCCTCACTGCCCTGCGCCACACAAGCGGCGCAAGCAAAAGAGCGAGAAACCCCGCAGTGAAAAAGCCCAGTAAAATGAGCAAAATCGTCGTGATCACCGCATGAAACCCATATCTTCAGCGAAGCCCTGCATCTGCAGTTGTCACCTCATTGGGTCACGCAAAACGACACGCAGGTCAAGCTGATACGCTCGTGAAGCGGTTTCGCCCTTCGTAGCGGCGCGGGATTATTCAACGCGCCGCCATTCGAAACCACGTCAGAATGGGTTCCAGGTCGGCTTCGGGGTCATCTTCAGATACCCCAGATTGACGCCGAGCCGCGCACCGACGCCGGTGCGGATCGGAACCAGGATCATGTTGTCATTGGTGAGCGCGTTGAAGCCAAGGCCGGCCACCAGATAGGCAGAGCCGGCAACACCGCCGAAACGACGGTAAAGATCGTTCACCGAATTGAGGTTGTAGACGAGGATCATGACCCGTGATCCCTGGCCGCCATAATCCCAGCCAATCGAAGGCCCCTGCCAGAACACCTTATGATCACCGGCGTTCTTTGTGTAGAGCATGCCCTCGCCATAGGTCAGGCCACCGATGAACGCGCCAGAGCCTTCTTCGCCAAGAACATATCCGTTCGGCAAACCGTATTGAGAAAAGACCTTCTCGACCAGGGTCGCCAGACCGCCTGTGGTCGCGCCGAAGAAGCCGTGCCCGGCATCGACGATTTCCTGCGCCGTATAGCCGTTATTGGCCCGCGCCGTGTTGGTGGTCAGGGAAATGGCGCCAAGGCCGACCGCGAAAACCACCAGCACGGCCTGGATGAACCGCGTCCAGTCAAAAAGCCTTGCAGGCATTGTTCATTCTCCATCCATGAGTGGCTGTCTTGGACCGCCCACCGTTACCCCGCGCTGAGCCACGATTGCTTCAAAATAGGCCGCGAATCTTTTCCAACTGTTAACCTCAAGCTGAAACATGGCCGACAGATGGCCTGCAGCGCGGAAAGCCCGACTGCACAAGACGCCATTTCCGGCCAAACTGTTGCCGGTTTTCGCCCGCCTGTGTAACCAGAAGCAGCGCGTTCCACGATCTGATTCGGCCCGATCTGTTTCGGTTGGAGACTGGAACCTGTTCGAAGTCAGGACCATTGGAGAATCGGACCGAAAAGTGGGATCCGGTTTTCGGATTATTCCGATGCTCCATCAATCGTTTGGATCGTCCTTTGTGCGTCCGGTCGGACGCACGGCGGTCTAGAGCAAGGACCGGCCGGCACCGCGGCATCAGCAGGCGGCGATGGCCCGATGCAACAACGTCTGGAGGACAGATGCCCATGTCCGAACTTTTCTCGTTGAGCGCGACCGATCTCGCCGCTCTTCTGTGCAGCCGCGTTTGTCACGACATCATCTCGCCGGTGGGTGCCATCAACAATGGCCTTGAACTGCTGGACGAGGGCGGCGCCGACGAAGACGCCATGGCACTGATCCGCGCCAGCGCGGTAAACGCCTCGGCACGGCTGCAGTTTGCGCGCATCGCCTTCGGCGCGGCCGGATCGGCCGGCATGCAGATAGACACTGGCGACGCGCAATCGGTGGCAACGGCTTTCATCTCCAACGAAAAGCCTGACCTCGAGTGGCACGGCGCCCGCGCGCTTTTGCCCAAAAACCAGGTAAAGCTTCTGCTGAACCTGCTGCTTGTTGCCAATTCCGCCATTCCGCGTGGGGGCAAACTGCGTGTTTACCTGGAAGATCTGGATAGCGCTCCGGCTTTCAGGATCGCTGCGGAAGGCCCGATGCTTCGCGTGCCACCGAAGTTTCTGGAGCTTCACTCGGGGAACAAGCCCGAAGAGCCGATCGACGCCCACAGTGTCCAGTTTTACTACACGCTGCTTCTGGCCCGCGAGACCGGCATGACCGTCAATATTCGTGCAACGGCCGAAGAAATCATCCTGTCGGCGAGAAAATAGACTTTTAACCATAAGTCTTTGCGGCGGCTTTACCAGCGTTGTTTCATAGTCTCCCCTGTCTGCTGTCAGCGGCAGACTGCATTGCATGAAAGGGTGTGGAAAATGGCTCGCTGCCTGATCGTCGACGATTCGAGCGTCATCCGGAAGGTCGCCAAACGGATCCTGACCAGTGCTGAGATGATGGTCACGGAGGCCGCCAATGGACAGGAGGCGCTCGATCTCTCTGCCCATGACATGGCCGATATCATCATTGTCGACAGTTCGCTGCCGGACATGGATTCAAGCGACCTTGTGCGCCGACTGATGGCGCTTCCCGCCGAATTCAAACCGCATGTGCTGCTGTGCCTGGCCGAACTCGACCTCGGCGCGATCATGCGAGCCAAACGCGCCGGTGCGCAGGGCTATATGCTAAAACCCTTCACCCGCGCCCAGTTGCTCGAGCAGTTCCGCGAGTTTCAAACGGCAGCTTAGGGCATTTTGCAGTCAGGTGGAATCACCTGACGTCAGCACAAATGCAGGAAATCAGACAGATAGAGTGGAGCCGCGTTTCCATGAAACGGTGAACCGCTCTAGAGTCAGGCCCCTAGGCCCTTTGCCGAACGGACATCACGTTAAAAATGCAAAAAACCCGGCCTCGCGGCCGGGTTTGCGCGTTCTTGAAGGGGATGCAGGAGCAGAATCAGGCGCTTTCGCGGATTTCCTCGGGCTCGCGCAGCACGTAACCGCGCCCCCACACCGTTTCGATGAAGTTCTGACCGCCGGACGCCGCATCCAGTTTTTTGCGGAGCTTGCAGATAAACACGTCGATGATCTTCAGCTCCGGCTCATCCATGCCACCATAAAGGTGGTTTAGGAACATTTCCTTGGTGAGCGTCGTTCCCTTGCGGAGCGAAAGAAGCTCCAGCATCTGGTATTCCTTGCCGGTCAGGTGAACACGCTGACCACCAACCTCGACCGTCTTGGCGTCGAGATTGACAATGAGATCGCCTGTCGTGATGACCGACTGGGCATGCCCCTTGGAACGGCGCACGATGGCGTGAATGCGCGCCACCAGCTCGTCCTTGTGGAACGGCTTGGTCATGTAATCGTCTGCACCGAAGCCCAGGCCGCGCACCTTGTCCTCGATACCGGCCATGCCGGAGAGAATAAGGATCGGCGTCTTCACCTTCGAAAGGCGCAGTGTCCGCAGAACCTCATAACCCGACATGTCCGGCAGGTTGAGATCGAGCAGAATGATATCGTAGTCGTAGAGCTTACCGAGATCGACGCCCTCTTCTCCGAGGTCCGTCGTATAGACATTGAAGCTCTCGGACTTGAGCATCAGTTCGATGCTCTGTGCCGTGGCACTGTCGTCTTCAATCAGCAAAACGCGCATCTTTATCCCCTTTTCGCCGCCGACCCGGCCTGGCAGGCACCCGGCACCGAAGCAATGATTGCCTGAATCGGAGGCTGCCAGTTAATGGTTAACAAAATCTAATTCGGTCTGGCAAGCGCCAGATTCCTTTTTCAGCTTTCGAAGGCACCGCATTGATTCCAATGGTCAAATATCCGCTCTTAAACAGATCGAATCACATTAGCAATTTCAGCTAACCGACTCTCCCAGCAATCAAATTACGGCTTTCTGACGCATAATCTTTACCGTGCCTTAAGCCATCGTCCTTATGATTAACAATGCCCGTAAACGAATGGTTACCGAGGGGGTCAAATCTTAGGAATTTGTTTCCTAAGTGCGCTTACCATGGGATGACTGACCCGGCGTAAACGGGACGGACAGCCGCCGAGGGGCGCTGGTGTGTGCGTATTGTGGGAGTATCGAGTATGAAGCCGCGTGAAAACCTCGTTCGACTGAAGCAGTTTCAGGTTAATGAGAAGCGCCGCCGCATGGCACAGCTGGATTCGATGATTGCCGAGTTCGACCGCATGGCCGCGGAACTCGATGCACAGATCACGTCCGAGGAAACGAAGGCCGGCATCACCGACCTCAACCACTTTGCCTATCCGACTTTCGCCAAGGCCGCGCGGCTGCGCCGTGACAACCTGCGCACATCGCAGGCCGAGCTGATCGAACAGCGCAAATCCGCCGAAGCAGAACTTACCGAGGCCGAAGCCGAACTTGCCAAGGCCGAGGCACTGGAGAATCGTGACGGACGCGGACGGCCGGACGCAGCAGCATCGCGTGCAATGACCGGCTGATCGCCCTTCCCCGCAGCCACATCACATCGAGGAACCGGGTTCAACGGCAGGGTCTCCCTGTCGTTTTTCGTTGTGCCCGCTCAAAAACGGATAAAAACGGAGCCCTGCACCGACGCCCCGGCTTCAAGGTTCTTCAAGCGCGGGCCACATTGCCGACGCTGCATTGGCGGAAAAGAAAAAGGCCGGCGCATGGCGCCGGCCCGTTTCGGGTTTGAACGGCAGTCGCCGCGCTGTCCCGCTGTCGGGAGAAGCGCGTCGAAACCGGATCAATGCCGATATTGCTGGATACGTGTCGTCCGCAGCCCCGCCAGGCCATGATCATCGATGGAAGCCTGCCATGAGAGGAACTCCTCCACCGTCAGACGATATCGCTGACAGGCCTCCTCAAGACTCAAAAGCCCACCGCGCACTGCGGCCACCACTTCCGCCTTGCGACGGATAACCCACCTGCGCGTATTGCTCGGAGGCAGGTCCGCAATTGTCAGCGGACTGCCATCCGGGCCGATGACATATTTTACGCGCGGTCGAACCATTTCGGTCATAGTACTCTCTACCTGAACTCAAGACCCGTTACACAAGCTACTGCGCCGGCTTTAAAATTTGCCTAAACACATGGTAAGCATACGGTAACGGACATGAATCCCGCGTTAGGAATTTGCCGCCGATTTGTTTCAAATTGCGCCGAGTCCGGCAGCAAAGGCCCGGGAAACCGGGCTCCGGCTCTTGAGGTCGCTCGTTAACCTTCGTGCTGGCAGCCGCCCGATCCTTGACCTATATTCGCCGCATTGGCATGTAATCGCCCACGACCAGAGACAAAGAAGATCAAACAAATGAACAGCCTCGACCTGCCCGGACGCCCGCAGGACTGCCGAATCGTGGTGGCGATGTCTGGCGGCGTGGACTCCTCCGTCGTCGCCGGCATCCTGGCGAAACAGGGTTATGACGTCGTTGGCGTGACCCTGCAGCTCTACGATCACGGCGAAGCGGCACACCGCCCCGGCTCCTGCTGCGCCGGCCAGGACATTGACGACGCGCGCCGTGTCGCGGAGACGCTGGGCATACCGCATTATGTGCTGAACTATGAACAGCGCTTCCGCGAGGCGGTGATCGATCCCTTTGCACAGAGCTATGTGGCGGGCGAAACGCCGATCCCCTGCGTTTCGTGCAACCAGACCGTCAAGTTCGCCGATCTTCTGGAGACCGCGCGCGAACTCGGCGCCGATGCTCTCGCCACCGGCCACTATATCCGCAGCCGCGCCAATGGCGCACACCGCGCCCTGACCCGCCCGGTGGATGCCGATCGCGACCAGAGCTATTTCCTCTTCGCCACCACGCAGGAGCAAATCGACTATCTGCGTTTCCCCCTGGGTGGCCTCTCCAAGCCGGAAGTGCGTGCCATTGCCGAGGAGATGGGCCTGAGCGTCGCCACCAAGCAGGACAGCCAGGACATCTGTTTCGTGCCGCGCGGCAAGTATTCCGACATCATCAGCAAGCTGAAGCCCGAAGCCGCGACACCGGGCGAGATCGTGCATCTGGATGGGCGCAGGCTCGGCCATCATGACGGCGTGATGCATTACACGATCGGCCAGCGGCGCGGCATCGGCGTGGCGACAGGTGAGCCGCTCTATGTGGTGCATCTGGATGCAGCGAATGCACGCGTCATCGTCGGGCCGCGCGAGGCGCTGGAGACGCACAAGGTCTTTCTGCGCCAGATCAACTGGCTGGGCGACGGCCCGCTTGACGAGTTGCCCGCGGGCGGCATGGAAGTGTTCGCCAAGGTGCGTTCCACGCGCCCGCCGCGCCCGGCTGTGCTGCATCACGAGAACGGCGTGACCTGGGTCGAACTGACCGAGGGCGAAGCCGGCGTCGCCCCCGGACAGGCCTGCGTGCTCTACTCGGATGACGGCAATGAGGCCCGCGTCTACGGCGGCGGGTTTATCGAGCGTTCGGAGCGCGGCCGGGAAGCCGAAGCCCAGTTGACACGACTGGTTGCAACGGCCCAAAGCGCTTGAGACTGCGCGCCTGAGACCGCGCACCCGGGGAGGCTGGCATTCCGGCGGCCTCACGGCCTCGATGAAACGCAGCTTTTCGCGGGGCAGACGCTTTCGCCTGCCCCGGAAGAAGCCTCAGCCATGTGTCACCGAGCCGGCTGTCAGAATGCGAAGAACCTCAATGGCTTCTTCCCCGGTCGTGCGCGGCTCGCCGCGCGTTTCGATGCAATCGAGAAAATGCTGCAGCTCGCGCGTCAGCGGCATTCCCTCTTCCACATCCACATAGGTCGGCTCATTGGTGGTGAAGGCCCAGTGCCCGCTGTCGTGCCAGACGGCGTGGCGATAGACGGCCAGCTTTCGTCCCCAGGGCTCCACGTCGTCGAAGACCGCCATCGCCTTGTCGCCAACGACCGTGAGGCGACGTTCGCGATAGGGGTTGAGCCTTGAGGTGAAGAGATGGCTGCGCAAACCGCCGGGAAAGCGCATGTGCAGATGCGCGAAATCGCTCAGATGATCGAGCAGCGCCGCGCCTTCCCCACGCACCTCTTCCGGCGCCGCGCCGGTGATGGCCAGAATCATGGACAGATCGTGCGGAGCGAGGTCCCAGAGAGCGTCGTTCTCGGTGTGGAATTTGCCGAGCCCCAGCCGGTGGGAATGGATGTAGCGGATCTCGCCGAGATCACCCTTGTCGATCAGCTCCTTGAGCTTCTCGAACGCCGGGTGAAAGCGCAGCACATGCCCGACCATGATGATGCGTCCGGTTTCGCGCGCGACGGCAACGGCTCGCTGCGCATCATCCACCGTGAGAGCAATCGGCTTTTCGACCAGCACGTCCTTGCCGGAACGCATGGCACGAATGGCATACTCGGCATGAAACTGCGGCGGCAGGGCCAGAACGATTGCGTCGATCCCGGCATGCTCGAAAAGCGCTTCCGGCGATATCGCCACACAATCATGCTCGCTGGCAAAGCCTTCAGCCCGTGCCTCATTGGCATCGGACACGGCAGCAAGCACTCCGAGAGACTTAAGCGTGCGAATGTGGTTAGAGCCCCAATAGCCACATCCGAGTACGGCAATACGCGGTTTCATCAAATCCTTCGCCCGAGATTTTGGCGCTGAAAACACATACAGACGCCGCCCCCGCGACTCAACCCTGCCCTTGAAAACCCGGTCATTTCTTAAGCGAATTCGTAAGCCACGACAAATTCCCCGAAGAAACAGTCTCCCCCGCTTGACACAACAGACAACGCCCCCTTATATCCGCGCGTCTTCGTGAGGCACCGGACTGGTTTCGACACCGGTTCTCGAAGCCTCCAGGCGGCGGAGTAGCTCAGTCGGTTAGAGCAGAGGAATCATAATCCTTGTGTCGGGGGTTCGAATCCCTCCTCCGCTACCAAAATTCTTCAATTATTTCAGGTCTACAAAATCAACCTCAGCACATTGTGTTGGCTTTGCATCGCAGCGGGCAGCACTTTGGGCGACGGGGGGCGTACACCAATGGCGCCGGGACGAGGCGGTTGGCTCCGGCTGGGATGCCCCGCTTGTCCGGTCGAAATCCGGCTCTCAGGAAACCAGCCGGAGTCCGATCACGAAGGCTGGAGAAAGAGCTCCTGGTTGGCGGACGCGCGCCTGGACCGCTTCCCGCGCCGTCCGAGCAGATGTCTTTTTTCAACCGAGAACCATGACACGTTCCGCAAGTTCGGGTCCTCCACGTCGCAACGAAGGTTCTAACCCGGATGGGCTGCTTAACAAGCAGGCCGGTCCGGCCCCGTGAAAATCGGCCTCAGGTGTCCTCTTCGCCACAACTGCACCGTTGCCGATACAGCCGTTGAAGCATCGCGACGTTCGTTCATGTCGGGATCATCCATGGAGACGGATTGGCGGGCAGCCTCTCCAATTTGGGAGAGGCGCTCAACGTCTGGCTGCATGATGGTTGAATGAAAACGACATTCATGTCTCCGAAAGAAGGATAAGCCGTGCTCGCGATCCCGTTTGCCGCCTTCCTCTTCACGCCCATCGCCCTGTTATGTCGCCGTCGCATTCCCGCGATAACTGATCTGGTGCACCAGCCGTGAACACGCCCGCTGCGACATACGCCACCGAAAATGGCTTCGACAGTTACTACGCAGGCGAAATCGAACCCGCGCTTGTCGCTCTCGAAGCACTCCGGAAAAAGCGTGTGCGGTTCATGACCGGACTGGCGGGCCTCGGCGTAATCGGCTTCGGTGCGATCGCAATCCTTGCGCAGACGGGCCAGTCCGACGGTCCGATTGCGCTGGCCGCCTTTGCCGTGGGCTTCGGTGGCATGTTGGGAGCAGGCCTTGCCTATCTGGGGCTCACCGACCGCTACAAGCAGGTTCTGACTGGCGGCGTCTGCGCATATCTCGGCTTTGAATACACCCTCAGAAAATTCGAGTTCCCGCTCGCCCGCTTCAAACCGCTCCTGCCATTTTACACAAGCGACAAGCTCGAGGATCGGATCGGCGGACATATTGACGGCGTGGATTTCGAGCTGTGCGAGGGCAAGTTCTCGAAAAAGAAGGCCAAGTGGCGGGCCCTGATGCTGGTTTACAGTTTCAGCAAGCCCTTCAACGGCGAAACCATGATTGTTGCGGACACCGACTGGATCGGAAATGCGCTCGAACAGCACCGTCAGAATGGTGAGCGGGTCCGGCTGGAAGACCCCCGGTTTGAAGATCGCTTCAACGTCTTCTCCACCGATCAGATCGAAGCCCGTTGCCTGCTTACGCCACGTTTCATGGAGCGGATCATGGAACTCACCGAGCGTCTCAACAACAGGCGGGGCGTGGCGCTGGCGTTCGTGGACGATCGCTTGCTGATAACCATACGCATCGGTTCGGCTGCGCGGCGTTTCGAGATCGGGAATGTCTTTCGTGAAGTTCGTGATGGGAAGGAACGTGCCCGCAACCTCCTGGCCGAGCTCGAACTTGTGACCGACGTCATCGACAGTCTCAAGCTGAGCGCTACCGGCCATGCGTAAGAACGTCACCGGCCCGCATGCGACCCCGGCGGCATGGTGGAACACGAACACGATTTCGCGCTGCAAGGTGCCGCTTTTCTCCCATTTGGGATGGGCCTCTGTCAGGTATCCATGCAGCACTGGTCCTGACCCAGGTGAAACAGGAGGCGTATATTGCTGACACTCAGACGCCTCAAAAAACTGAAACTGCCCGGCCAGACGACCAGACGCGGTTGGGCGCAGGAAGTTGGCAGACTGCAACGTGCGTTGCAGGGATCAGAGATCAAGGACAGGAGAAGCCGATGCCCGGCCCCAAATATCTTATAGTCGCGTCGGTCTTCGGCGGTCTGGTGCTCGCCGCAGGCATTGCAGCCTTTGCGCTCAGTCAGCAGAAGACGGCCAATCGTGTGCCTGCGGGCGATCTGCATCTGACCGTCCATGCGGAAGAAACCGGCAACCGCGTTTGCAGGCCCGAAACACGCGTCACCGTGAACAAGCGCGAGCAGGGCTTCTACGCACTCTATGGAGAGGCGCGCTACACCGATGCGCGTGATGGCAAATCGACCCGTTTGCCGCTGCAGTGGGTCTTTACAGGCTGGGACAGTGCGGGCATGTCTCAATTCCACACCACCACCGGGATCAACACAGAAACGCCCTGTGCCGACCTCAAAATCGCCTACAGGATCAGGGAGTGCTGGTACGATTATTCAAATCGGGAGCCACGCGCGTGCCCTCAGATCCACATGGAGGGCGAAGGGTTTGCAGGGCTGGTGATCGAAGAGGACCAGAGCCGGGACCTCCCCCAAACGGAAGGAAGCGGGTGACCAGGCGGCTTCACTGGCTGTTCCTTAGCGGTTGGCCACTGCGGCGGGACCGCAAAGCCAGTCCCCACCCAAGGCCATAGGTCAGCGCGGCAACTCCAAACCCGGCAAACGCGGCATAGTTCAGATCGATGCCGACAAGAACCAGGCTGACCGCCACGCCCAGGTTTAACGAGAGAACCGCCGACCCGGCACGGGGATTGCGCGTAAGCAGTGCGGCGAGTACGGCCGGGAGGAAAACCACCAGCGAGCTGAATGCCGCGATAATGGAATTGAGCAGCGGTCCCATTGCATAGGCAGCGATGGCGAGCACGGAAAACAGCATCAGCACCATGAGCTGAAGCTGGCGCAGCGTGTAGCGCGTCCGCTCCAGACTGGTGATGAGCGGCATGACGAATGTGTCCATGGTCGACATGAGAACGGCAATCAGCATGACGTCGGCCAGCCACGCCCACTGAGCCGGCATGGTCGCACGCAATACGGTAAGAACCTCTTCGCCCGCATGCCCCTTGAGCCCGAGCCAGACGATGCTCAGGTAGCAAAACAGGCATAGGGGCGCAGCAAGCAGAAATGCCCTTCGCGCCACCGCCGGCGCCCGGGCCGTTGCCATTCTCTGCCAATTGTCGATGGCAAGGACCGCACTGACGGGAATGAACAGCCAGACACCGACAAGCAGCGGCAATTTATATGGGCCGAGATCGAACATGTTTTCGATGTGCGGCATGCCCCCGGCATTCGTCAGCGTGAGCACGCCAATGCCGACAAGAATGACGATGGCCTGAAAGATGTCGGTCTCCGTGGCCACGCGATACCCGCCAATGGCGGTGTAGATCCCGGTAAACGCACTCGCAAGAACAAGCGCAGCCAGGTTCGAAACCGGCAGGATCGAGGCCAGGATCACAGCCAGCGCCAGAAGCTGCACCGCCGTGCGCAGCAGGAAAACGAAAGCGATCGGAATCCAGACCGCCAACGGATGACGGACACGATGTGCCGCCACAATGAGATCAACCAGTCCGTGAACGCCATATTGACTGGACTGTCGGTGAACCACTGGCGCTATTGCGCCGCAGATCACGAGCCCCAGCGCGTATGCGCAGGCCAGCGACACACCAAGGATCGGGCTGGCATCGGAAAATAGCAGGAGTGCGACAAATGTGCCTGCCCCGATGTTTCCGCACACGATGCCGGCAATCGTAGCAAGCAGCCCGGTGCGGCCCGAATTGAAAATGAAATCGTCCCGTGTCGCGTTGCGGGCGCGCGCAAGCGCATAGACGAGCGGCGCGAACAGGACAAAGACAATCGGACCGAATTCAAGGATGTCAAAAGGCGAATACATTCTGGATGAGTATCATTCATGGTCGCCAGATCACCAGCTTTACCTCGGGCAGAATCCGGTTTTCCGTTTTCCTTCCGGCCGCATCGTGTGCTCCCTCATTTGGGGGATGCGACCATGCCGGCGCCCGGCTACGGCGTTCTACAGTCAGATGAGATCACCTGACGTCCGCGAGAATGCGGCAAACGAAAAGATGAAGCGGGGCGGCGTTCCGTGAGGCGATGAGCCGGTCCAGGCCAGGGCTCCCGTGCGCAAAGCGCCGCATTTCGGGAGGCTTCCGGCACCAGATATGATCACGACCATTGTCATAATCGCAGCGTGCATACTCGTACTCATTTATCTGCAGAACCGGCTGGCCGCGGCAAAAAACGCCGTGGCAACCGGCTATTCGGGGGTCGATGTGCAGCTAAAGCGCCGTCATGACCTCATCCCCGCCCTTGTCGAGGCGGTACGGGGCGCGATGGCGCAGGAAAACCGCATCTTCGACGCGCTCATGGAGGCGCGCCAGAGCGCAATGAGCGCGCGCATGAGCGACATCGAGACCGTGCAGAGGGCGGAGAGCGAACTGTCCGCCGCGCTCCACGCATTTTTTGCCTACTCCGAAGATACGCCCGAAATCAGCGCAACAGGCAATGTCCGCGAACTCCAGAAACAACTGGCGGAAACCGAAGACCAGATCAGCGCGGCACGGCGGCTCTATAACGCCAATGTCGAGCGCTACAATACCCTGCTCGACGCCATCCCTTCGAACTGGATCGCCCGTGCGATGGGGCTTGAGCACGCCTCGCCTTTTTCCCTGGCCACCGCAGAGGCTGAAGCGGTGCGCGCGATGCCCGAAATCGATCTGCCGGGAAACCGTCCGTGAGCAAGCGGCGGCATTGGGATCCGTTCGAAGGTGAAATATCGGTAGAGACGCCGGACACATCCAGCACCGGCAAGGGCGTTGCGCTTCCCATCTGGCTGAAACGCCTTCCCCTGCCGGTCGCGCTGTTCTCCCTCATATGGACGATGGTCGCCGGCTTTGCCGGCAACAGCTTTCCCTTTGCTCCGGTCGCCGTCACCACCCTGGCCTTTGGCGCGATCTTTCTGGTGGAAATGCTCGAAAATGCGGATGGCCGCCGGCTCGTCCGCCGGGTCAGGATCGCACGAGACAGGGACTGGTCCTATACCGGCAGGTTCCTGGAATGGCAGATTGAACGAACCCCGGTGCGTGACTCCGAAGGCCATTACGAACGCCGTTCCCAGCGTGTAAAACCACCGCGTTTGGAAAAGATCGAGGCCCGCATACCCGAACTGACGAAAGTCCGGGCCGGTTCGTTTATGGGCGTGCGGCTCGATGGCGAGTTCTGGGGCGACAGCAGGGAAGACAGTCTGCCTTTGTGGGTCGCGGTAGGCGCCATGCAGATGGAGGCCGGGTTCGGCAAGCGTGAGATGCGGCGCGACGCGCGCGGTGGCAAGGGCGGCTACGGCCAGTTCTTTTCATTGCTCGGCGCTTACCGGATCGACCGAAAGACCGGCATCCGCGCGGTGATCCGACCTGAGAACATCGTCAACAGGGGCCCGTTGGATCGCGACATCAAGACAGAGTCGATACAGTTCAACGAGCGGTTTCATGTTTCCGGGCGCCCCATGACGAAAAGGGATAGCCGCGATGTCACCCAGGAGGTTTTGCAGATACTCACACCGGCCACACAGGCCTCAATGCTCGACCTCGCGGCCCGCTTTCACAATCTCGGTTTCATCGTCGAAGATGATGTGCTGTTTTTCATGGCGCAGGACAGGTTGGCTGGCGAGAACGCTTCGGAGGGTGGCATCGATCGCCTGTTGCCCGGCATGCTGGAAGAATTCGAAGCCGCCAAACTTTCCATCAGGCGCTACGTCGAGTGATCCTGCCTGTCGTCGTTCGCTTCACTCCCTGCCTGACCTCTTCTATATTCACGCCCGAATGGCAAAAGGGCTGCAAGCGTCGTTCAGAGCGGGTTCACGCGGACATCGGTAAACAACTCCGGAGTTGTTTCAGGTGGCGCGGGCGTCTGACTGGCTTGGGGGATGAAATATGGATGCCGAGTTCCTGCTGGGGGAGAACAACCAGCCGCTGCTTATGCGCAAGTGGGTCGTCGACCCCGGGCGCAGGCCGGCGCATGGCCCCAGGGCCGTCTTTCTCGGCCACAGTCAGCCCACGCATTCAGGCATGCTCTCCGATCTGGGCGCGGCCTTTCGCCAACTGGGATGGAACGCCTATTCAGGTGATGTGCGCGGACACGGCAAATCCACCGGCAGTCACAGTCCGCTGGGACATCTCGACTATGAGGGTGGCTGGCAGCGCGCCATCGCCGACATGCGGCTGTTCTACGAAAAGAGCTTCGCAGGCATCCCCTGGGAACACCGGCTGGTCGTTGTTCCCAACATCACCGCATTGCTGACACTGGAAGTGCTCAAAACCTGGCCGGACCTCGCCCGCCACATAGTCTTGATCTCGCCGCCGCCCAATCAGCGCGCCATTGCCATGTTCGGCAAAACGTTCTCGCAGACGCGCTGTAAACTCGGCTCCGCAGACACCCCGGACGAACAGTCTCTGCATCATCTATACGCGTTTTTGGGCTCGCACCTGAAAGAGCGCCGGCATCCGGCAGACGTCATGAGCGCGGATCGCGCCCTGATCGATTCCGTGATCGCCGATCCGCTCGGCTGGCCGACGCCCACGCCCGCATACTGGTACAATATTTTCTCAGGCATGCTTTCGGCCTGGAAATGGCCGAAGGGTGCGTCGGTGGTGCCCGGCACACGCTGCCTTATTCTTTTCGGCGGCGAAGACGCAATGTTGCGCGACGGTGGTTTTTTACCGCCTGTCGAACGGTTTCTCGAACGTGTCGGCTTTGACGATATCGCATCAGCCCGCATCGAAGGCGCACGATCGGCCCTGTTTCTCGAGGAGAAACGCTTCGGCATCGCCGAGCGCATTGTACGATGGGTCGGTGAAGAGTGGCATCCGGAAGAAGGAAGCGCTGAAATCGGCGTTGCCGAACTCACTTCGGAATTGCTTTCGATGACCAGCAGCCTTGGGGCATCCGAGGACATGAGTCCCGGAGAGCTCGTCGAGCTCTGCTACAACGCCATCGACGATGAAAGCCGCTGGAACGAAATCATCTACCGCATGATTTACGAGGCAGAACGATCCGGCGATCTGGCGGAGTCCGCCCTGCACAAGCGCATCCTGTCGCTGATGCCGCACTGGGAACGTTCGTTCAATCTCAACCGGCAGGTGATGATGAACGCCACGCTGGGTGTTCTGCTGCAGTCGGTCATCGAACGGCTTCAGATCGGCGTTGCAATACTCGACAGCGAGGGCGGGTTACTCCACTCGAACCGAACCTATTTCGAGGCACTAGCCCGGTTGTTTCCCACGAGGGACCTGTCGAGTACCGATCAACGCCTCTTGAACCAGCTCACCCGCAGGCTGTTGACGGGCGAGCTGAGCGATCCTGCCAGCCGAACGAGCCATCGCGAGACACTCATTGTCCATGAAGACGTGCCCGTCGGCTTCCGGTTTCACCCCGAGGCGCTGAGACAGACGAGCCTGCAGCGACAGGGACCAGCCTCCGTCCTGGTGCTTCGTACCAGCCTTGAGCGGAAGCTCGCGGCGGACTCGCGTGTGGCGCTGGTCGAGCTTGCCTATGGCCTGACCGGTAAAGAAGCCGAAATCGCGCTTCTGATTGCCGGCGGGAAATCCCCCGAAGACGCAGCGGAATCGCTTGGCATTCTGGTCAGCACCGTGCGCGGCCATCTGAAGAAGGCGTTCTCGAAAATGAACGTCCACACCCAGTCCGAACTCACCTCGCGCATACTGTCCGGACCGGTCGGCTGGCTTGGCTAGTCCCCTCATTGTGACGGTCCGCTATTGGCGTCACCAAGCGGCAAGAGGGCGACGATCACCGGTTGGGATTGGCCAGATGCGACATGATCCGGAGCGCATCTTTCAAGCTGATTCCCATTTCCTCGCATGCGCCGGGCGCACTGGTTGCACACGCGGCCAGCGGCCATTTGTAGGAATATTCGGGCAGACCCAGTCGATGCAGGGCCTCATGGGGCGTCAGACCTACGGCCGCGCCTTTGCAACCAAAACCTGCAGTGCACGCCCATAGCTCGTCTTCTTCCTGACTGAACGAAGCAATCCCGGCATCCGTGAACCTCTCTTCAGTTGGGGCCTGCCCCTTGGTGTCCTGCACTTCTTCTTCAGTGAACGACATTTTTGCGCCGTCCTCTGTCACCTCGTCCTCGGTGAACGACATCTCGCCGCGTTTTCCATCAACCGACAGGTCCTGCTCGGTGGAATCGGCGTCCGCATTTCCGTACTGCTCCCGATACGCCTTACGCGCATCCTCGGCGTTTTCGTGCCCCGTCAGAACCACCGCATCGTCCTGCGATACGCCCAGTCCCTCGCAACCGAACCCCGCTGCGCAGCCCAGAGCGTCCCGGTCGGTAATATTCCTCCAGTCGGTGCGGACCCCGTCGGGAACCGGTTCATTCCCCTGCTCGGACTCCAGTTCATCGAACAGGCTTTCACCGTCCTCGAACACCTCATCCTCGGTGAACGACATACCGCCGCGATTTTCATCGGCCGACGGGTCCTTGTCCGAAACCTGCTCGGTGGAATCTGCGTCGCGATTTTCGTACTGTTCCTGATACGCCTTACGCGCACCCTCGGCGGTTTCGTGCCCCGTCAGAACCACCGCGTCGTCCCGCGATACACCCAGCCCCTCGCACCCGAACCCCGCCGCGCAGCCGAGAACGTCCCGATCGGTAACATCCCTCCAGTCGGTGTTCGCGCCATCGGGCACGGCTTCGTTCTTCTGCTTGGACTCCAGTTCCTCGAATAGGCTTTCACCGTCCTCTGCCGCCTCCTCCTCTGTGAACGACATCTCGCCCTGCGCCCAGACCCGGGGCATGGAATCGCCGACAAGGGCCGTCACCAGCAGGATGGAAATCAGACAATGACGGGGCGTCATTGTTTAGGCACCTCGATTGCGAAGCGATCGAACTCGAAATGGCTTTCACCGGGCAGCGCCTTGTGCCCGTGGCCACCCAGCAAGCTCGCGGCACCCGACGGCCGGAGCACCGTGATCGACTGGGTCGTGTAGGAGAGCGCCTCGCCCTCGCCCGGCATCTGCATCTCGAGCGAAGCCGTGATTTCCCGGCCACGCCGTTTGAGACGCAGTTGCGCACCGTCCCGGCCAAGGGTCTCAAGAATGGCATCGCCCCGCTCGCGACCAGCGGCATTGCAGACACCGTCAACCCAGGGACCGCCGAGCAGGTTGGTATCGAAAGAGGTCGTCTCGGGGTCGTCCTCCGCACCTGATATCCGGACCAGTGAGAGATTGAGCAGGGTGCCGCACCCCTTCGGTTCAAGCCACATGCGGGCCCCGATCTGTTCGTGTGCGGCCTCAAACAGCGACAGCATGACGCCCTCGCGCCTGGTCTGCACATTGACCCTGAAATCCAGAACAAGATCGAAATCTCCCTTGGGAAGGGGACGATCCAGCACGAAACGGTTCGTTGCCTCTGGATTTGTGAAATAGGGTGCCCTGCCGAGCGCGGCAACGAAGAGTGCGCCCTGCGGGGTGAACGCGGTTAGCTCTTCAGCCGGGTTGTCCACCCGCCACGCCGCATTGAGCGCCGGACCGTCGAACGTCTCCTCGAACACGGTTTCAGCGGTTGGCCGGGCGACTGGCGCCGGGGCAGGCGCTGGTGTGACAGTCTCCGTTTCCCGCACCGCATCTTTGACGGCAGCGACGAAGCTTCGCGCATCGTTTGCCGGATGATAGGTGCCATTGCCCTTCTCGGCGATACACTGGAGCGCCGCGTGCTCCTCCTCGTTCAGATCGAAACCAACGACGTGAACACGTGTATCGATTCCCGACTGGGCCAGCCGGGCCGCCGCAGCACACGGATCGCCGCCGCAGGTTTCCAGTCCGTCGGAAATCAGAAGAACGCTCGAAGACTGGCCGGCAGCGGGCATGGCGGCAGCCGCCCGCTCCAGTGCACCGGCGATCGGGGTTTTCCCGCGCGGCGAGAGGCCTTCTATTGCTGGGATGAGCCGTCCCGCGTCATAGTTGGCAACCGGATAGAGAATTTCAGTGTCGGAGCAGTCTCCCTCACGCCGGTGGCCATAGGCCATCAGCCCTACATTCGTTGCTGGATCGAGATCGCCCAGGATTCCGGTGAGCGCCTGACGGGCTGTGGTGATCTTGGCGACACCTTCAATCTGTCCCCACATCGAACCCGACGCATCGAGAATGAGCAAAAGATTGCGCCCCGCGGGATTGATGCCGTTGCCGGGCAGATCGCCCTCTTCCATTCCCGGGACGACAATCGGATCGTGACCCTCCTGCGCATCGGCTTTGACAGGTTGACCGCACGCGGACGCACACGGGATGGGAAAACCCACGTTTTGCAGGGTCACTTCGCTTCCGTTTTGGCGTCTGAGGTCTATGCCGAGATTGGCTGCCATATCGGCAAGCGACCAGTCACTGTTCTCGGAATAAATGTCGGAGATCTGCCAGGCATTGTCGGGTGCAACCGGTACGAGCGTGTAGACGAACTCCTGACGCTGTCCGAAATTGTCGAGGCTGACACGCACCTGTGCAGCGCCGCGCAGAACTGGTGTGGTCGGGTCGGCGAAGACCCGGAGGTTGGTGATCTCGAAATCCTGGGCATTGTAGATCGGATCGAAACCGAGGCGCCCCTGCAGTCCGTCCACGGCCAGTCCATCGACCACATAGGGTGCAACGGCACGCGCATCGTTGAGCAGCGGGCCCTGCATGGTGTCGAGATGGGTCCTGTGCGCGCCGATGAATTGCTCGACAAGAGCAACTGCCGCGTTGATGTCCTGCGCCTGAGCGCTCCCTCCGCATGCCGCCAGAAGTGAACTGGCCAGCGCCCAAAGAGCAATTCCTGAATTACGAAACATGGCCGGAAATCCCATCATGATGGCCGCCGTCAGTTGACCGGCGCAGAAATCGAAAAGCGGTCGAACTGTGCGACCGACTCGCCATTCCCCGCCCGTTGAAGCTGCCCCAGCATGAATGCGGGCCTGCCTGCGGCAGTTGTGCGCGCGACTTTGCGTGTGGTGACGCTGACACGCCCGCCCGGATTGTCGCCGAAGGCCGGAAGATCGAGTTCGACCGTCGCGAAATGGAGAATCCCCCGTCGGGAGAGGGTCAGTGAAAAGCCGGTTTCGTTGAGGCGTTGCAGGATTGCGTCGCCGATCTCCCGGTTGCCGGCATTGCAGTAGCTGGACAGAAGGGGGCCCTTGTCAAAGAGATTGTCGTGGAATTCGCTGGTCAGGGGTTCCTCGACACCGGCGACATGTTGCCGATTGACGATCCTCAGGGTCAGATAGGGGCCGCAGCCGCTGGTGTAGACGTGAAGCGTGCCCGCAAGAAAATTCGTCGAATCCTCATAGAGGCCCAGCCAGACGCCTTCCCTCCCGGTCTTGGCTTCGAGAAGCCCGGTCAGCGTCATGTCAAAATCGCCTTCCGGCGCCTTGCCGAGCCGGAAGATGTTTTCGCTGCCCTCATTGCGGAACGTGTCGTCCCCGCCCGTCGCGATCTGATAGACAACGCCATTTTCAACGACGAATTTATCGGGGGCTTCCCCGATCACGCCCCATTCGGGCCCCAGAGTATCGCCATCGAATTCGTCCTGATACGGCAGGGGGAGCATAGCGTCGGAAGCGCGTCCATCGCCCGCCTCCGTGCCGCCTCGATCCGCCGCTGCAAGAGCTTTCTGTTCCTCCTGGCTCGGAGAATGCCCGGGCGCCCCGGAAGCCGGGCGCATTGCTGCGGCGCTGCCCTTTCCCAGGGACCAGCCATCACCCCATATCCGCGTTATCAACGGACGGCCGTTCGAGCCCGCAACCGCAAATGAAATCAATCGGACAGCGCCCCGGGACTTCACCGCGGCCTCTATGACGGTCTCTTCTGCCGGCTGGTCCGCTGCCATCCGCAACTCATAATCGTCCACCGTGCCTTCATGCGCGCCGACCAGAGGACGAAATCCATCGTTGCCCGCAGCGATCGCTTCGATGAGTTGGGGGGCCAGGAATGCGCGAAACGATGTCATCACATTTCCGCCCGCCTCGAGCCCGGCACCTTGCTGTTCCAGCATGGAATTGACCGTATAAAGAGAGAGGACCACGCTTCGGGCGGCAATTTCATCCGCCGCTTTGCTTTGTGCACCCGCCCCCACTGCCGATATGGCAACGAGCATCGCGCTCACCACCAGCGAGCGAACGAGGCAGGTTGCCCCGCTTACAAACTGCCGGATCATCTGGCGTTTTCTCCATCCGTGTCATCCATCAGTGCCCCGGGACTACCCCGCCTCAGACCGGCTGCCGTCCCTCATATGGGGGAGGCGCCATCGATGGCGGAGCATTTCCTGCGTATTCAGTGACCGACTGGAATCTTCACAGCCGTCATAGCAACGAGACGGTAGCCGCCCTCCCCGCCGCGGTCGGCTTCACGGTTCGGCAGCGGCGGGGTCGATGGTCAGAGGATACGGTCGATGAACACGACCCGAGAAATCGCATTGCACGCACATATCGAAGCGGCTGCGCAGCACGCGCCCCATAGAAGCCGGCGCGGCGGGAACCTTGAACACCCGTTACAAACGGCAGCCTTTCTCCGGCACATCCAACCGTCACGCAAGTCGACGTTTCCCGAAAATTGCGTGGGAAAGCGCTCTACTGCCGCGTGTTCAAATATGATAAACGCGACCAAATAAGACCAACTCGACGGGGCATCTTGTGGCCGGAACACAGAAAAGCGAAACCAAAGAACCTCTTTACGTCGTGCCACCCGTCACCCGGGCAATCGCACTGCTTCGCTACATTGCAGCGGGAAATCGATGCCGCAACATCAGCAATGCAGCAAAGACGCTGGACATCAACCGGACGACGCTGATCCGTCTGCTTGCAACGCTCGAGGCCGAAAGCATCATCGAACCGATTGCTGACGATGGCGGATATCGCCTCGGGACCGGACTGATCGCTCTAGCCTCGGAGGCACTGAACGAACGCAGCATTCTTCAGGTTGCGCGCCCGTTTCTGAAGCAGCTCGTCGAAGCACTCAACCTGTCGGCGCATCTCGGCGTTCTTGAAGGCCGCGAGATCGTCTATCTCGCGCGTGAAACACCCAATTCCCACCTGGCCAGCACCGTGCGCGAGGGCACGCGATTGCCCGCCCATGCGACCACGATCGGCCGCATTCTGCTTGCCGAAATGCCAACAGCTTCGCTGCGCTCGCTCTATGCAGGGCAAACGATGGAATCCTTCACAACGAAAACGCGCACGACCCTTGCCGATCTCGAAAAGCAGCTGCAGAACGACCGCGCCCGCGGCATCGCCTGGAGCGTAGCGAATTTTGAGCGTGAGATCGGTTCGGCGGCGGTCGCGATCCACGATCACCAGGCGCGCGCCGTCGGCGCCATCAATGTGACGGGTCATGCAAGCGTGTTCGCCGAGGACGGGCCGCACGCCGAGAAGATCGAGCATGAGCTCAAGGCAGTCGCGCGTGCGATGTCCGAAGCTCTGGGCTATCGCGGCTGGTCAGCCGATCAACTGTAAGCATAACCGTAAGAAAGCGCGAAGGAATTGCTCTCCAGCTTCGCGCTTCCGACAAGAGCGCGGCGCAACCACAGGCGGCCATGCACCTGTGTCTCGGAAAAGTCGGCGCTTTCAGGCAGGCGCGCCGCCTCGCACCACAAACCACCAAGCCACTCCGCCCGTCGGAAGGAGGCTTTCCGGTCCATGCGAGCGCCGTGGAGTGAGAAATTTCCGTAACAGGCGATCTCCTGAAAATCGGCTCCCATCGGAAAGCCTGCCTGGTCGAAACGTGCGATCCCCCGGAACTCCGCGCCGGAAAATAGCGCCTCAGCGGCAAAGACGGTCTTCTCGAAGCGGGCATCGTTGGCAAAGAGCGCGTTTGTAAATCCGGCGGCGCTGCCAAAATCTGCCCCGCTGAACCAGCTCACCCCAAGAAAGCGTGCCCGCGTCGCGTCAAACCCATCGGGAAATGAGGCGCCGCTGAAATTGACCCCCGTTATGTCCAGTCCGCCAAGGTCAAGCCGCCCCTCACAAACGACGCCCGACAGGTCAACGCACGCACCGTGTTGCCACGGAACGGAGATCAACGCGCGTATGTCAGCCGCTTTCATCACGCGACCTCGCCGATTTTCTCCTCGGCCAGCGTCACGATCTGGCTCGCCCATGGAAAGGCCACGTCTTCAGCCATGTCGCTGCCGGAAGCATCATGTGTGATGCGCTCGCCGATCTGCACCGCGCCGTGGGCGATGAGCAGCTCCGCAAGGGTCCCGCTGCCAAAACCGAAGGTCTCTTCATACTCGCGGTCTCCAAGACCGAAAATGCCGAAGTGAATGCCCTTCAGGTCCGGTGCCGCCGCTTTCAACGCTTCGGCGAAGGGTTGAGCGGAGGCTGGCAGTTCGCCATCGCCATAAGAAGAGCAGATGATCATGTGCAGCCGGCCTGCATCGAACTCGTCGGGTGAGAAGTCCGACAGGTTGCGGCACTCGACCTCATGGTCGCCCTCAAGCTCGGACATGATGTCCTCGGCGAGCATTTCGGCATTGCCGGTCTCGGTGCCATAAAGAAGCATGATGTTCATTGTGAAACCTCCTCTTTCTGAAGGGCCAGCGCCAGCATGGCATCGCGCGATGCGATCTTGGCGCGGCAGCGGTTTTCAGGTGCGTTGGAAATCTCGGCTGCATCGATGCGTTTCCAGCCGTGATAGCCGACCGCCCCGGCCCAGTCGGGGAATGCCTGCCGCCCGGGTTTTTCAGGCGGTGCCGCGGCGCCCTCAAAATCAGCCAGAATGCGGGACGCCAGACGCTGTGCATCGGCGCGATTGTCAGGAATCGTGCCCTGCGGCCCACGGCGAAACCACCCGGTCGCATAAAGCCCGGGAGCAAGAACCCCTGCCTCCCGATCGACCGCTTCCCCGATCAGAAGATCACGCGGCAGACCGACCTCTGCGCCAAAGCCGATTGCGGTGATAAAGGTGCCGCAAGGGAGGATTACTGTGTTGCCCTCTCCATCCTGAAAGCATGCTTCTTTCAGATGTCCGTCCGGTCCCGAGAGCTCGACCGGCGTCAAACCAAAGCGAAATGTTATGCGTCGCGCACCGCAGCCATGTCCATTGATCGCCTCAAGCGCGGCAAGCTTCTTTGCCGCTTCAGGATCATCGCTCCTGTCTGCTCCAAGAACGCGAATATTGATGCCTTCGAGCTTCGCAAGCTCCTTGATCATGACCGGATCAAACTTCGCCGCCGATGCCGGCGAACGACCGACAATCTCAATTTCCTCAATGCCTGAACGCGTCAGCCAGTCGCTCGGCGCTGCACCCAGATCGGACCCCGCCAGTTCCTCCGGCGTCTTGGCCAACAGGCGCAGAATGTCTATGGCGACATTGCCATTGCCCATGATCACGACCCGGGAGCCCAGTTCCGGCAAAGGTGCGGCATCGGGATGCTCGTAGAGCGCCCGCGTCAGCTGACCGGCGCGATGAACACCCTGCAAATCCTCGCCTGCGATGCCAAGCGTTCGATCCGCCGACAGTCCGGCTGCGAGCACGACCGCATCATAGGCTTCCCGCAGGGCGTCGAGGCTCACATCCTCGCCGATGGTGACATTGCCCACAAAGCCTGCGCCCTGGCGCTCGAACACTCTCTCGAACTGCCTGATCACGCCCTTGGTGCCCTGATGGTCGGCTGCCACTCCATAACGCACCAGCCCGTAGGGAACGGGTAGACGATCAATCAGATCCACCCTCAGGTCGGGGGCAGCCTTCAGCAGCGCCTGCGCCAGATAGCACCCGGACGGCCCCGAGCCGACAATGGCGACAGCGCGGCTCATGATGCACCCACCGTCGCTGCGGCCCACGGATGCGGTGCACCCGAAAGGTCGGTGTAGAACGACTTCTGTGCCATATAGGCACGAACGCCCTCGCGCCCCTTCTCGCGCCCCATCCCGCTCTCCTTCTCACCACCGAAAGGCGTCGAGATGGAGAACTGCTTGTAGGTATTGATCCATACGGTGCCGGTGCTGATGGCCCGGCCCACTCGCCAGCTCTTGGGGAAATCCCGGGTCCAGATGCCACAGGCAAGACCGTATTCATTGTCGTTGGCCTGGGCGATCAGTTCATCTTCATCATCGAAGGGCAGGACGACAAGGACCGGGCCAAACACTTCCTCCCGGCAGATGCGCGCCGTGTTGTCCAGACCGGCGAGGATGGTCGGCAGGTAGTAGGCGCCCTTGTCGAAGTCGGCGCCCTCAGGAGCGCGCCCCCCGACAAGAATCTCGGCCCCTTCACTGCGCGCCCTTTCCACATGGTCGGCAACACTGTTGCGATGGTCGAAATGCACCATCGGAGCGACCTGTGTTGCCGCGTCGAAGGGATGACCGACCTTGAGACGCCGTGTCGCCTCCACGAGGCGCTCGACAAATTGATCATAAATCGGCCGCTCGACAAACAGGCGCGCGCCAGCAATGCAGCTTTGCCCGGTGGAGGAAAAAATGCCGAACAACACACCGGCAAGCGCCTGTTCGATATCGGCATCGGCGAAGACGATGGTGGGCGATTTACCGCCGAGCTCCAGGGAAACCGGCATGAGTTTCTGCGCAGCCTTTACCGCCAGCGCCCGTCCGGTATCGGTTCCGCCGGTGAAACTGATCTTGGCGATGTCAGGGTGTTCGACAAGCAGATTGCCGATCTCGCGGCCCGCTCCCGGAAGCACCGAAAACAGCCCCTTCGGCAACCCCGAAGCCTCGATGATGCGTGCCAGCTCCAGGGAGACAAGCGGCGACCACGAAGCCGGTTTCAAAAGAACGGCGTTCCCTGCCGCAAGTGCTGGTGCAACCTTCTGGGCGTCCGAGGCGATCGGCGAATTCCATGGCGTGATCGCACCAATAAGACCAAGCGGTTCATGAACGGACATGGTGAGCGCGTCGCCCCGCTGTGCGGTCAGCGCTTCATCGGAGGTTTCAAGCACCGCGCCGAAATAGCGGAATGTGCCGGCGGCGGACGCTGCCAGCGCTCCTGTCTCACGCAGGGTCTTGCCCGTATCGCGGCTCTGGATATGGGCGATACGCTCGGCATTGGCCTCAATGCCGTCGGCGATGGCATAGAGGAAACGCGCCCGTTCGTGCGGCTTCAGATTGCGCCACGCCGGATCGGCCTGCGCACGCTTGGCCCGCTCGATCGCGCGTTCGCCATCCGCGACGCTGGCACCGTGCAGCACGCGATTGACACTGCCGTCAGCGGGAAAGACGGAGGTGATCTCCGCGCCCGTGCCCTCTTCCCATTCACCGGCGATGAACAGCTTGTTCTGCGGCAGCTCGATCATGCTCACCTCCCTCTCAGATTGCTCAGATTGCCACCGGACCGATGCGGTTCCGGATCTCCCGCAGGACGCTGTAGACCGTGGAAACAGATGTCCTGGCATTGCCCGCCGACGGCAGGTTCTCAATGCGCATGGTGTATTTCGCCAGTGGCGAGGTGACAGAGTATTCATGGACATTGCCCGGCGCAGCCGGATCGGCCACCAGTTCCACATGGGTTGCCTCAAACCCCGCGCCTGCCAGAGCGAGCGTTGCCGCAACATTGGCATTCTTGGGAAAATCTCGTGCGGCCTCACGCGCATTCCCGGTGAAGAATGTTGCAGCCTCGGTGAGGTTCACCAGATCAACCGCCTTTTCGGCGGGTGTGCCGCTCCAGGCGCGCGGCGGCTTGGAACCGCGGTAGCGCACGTCAAGTCCGCCGGCAACGCCAAGTGCCGCCAGAAGATCGATGCCACCAACCGCACCCGCCGGCAGGACAAGGCGCGCGCCGCCCGCCCCGGCGGCCGACCGCAACTCGGCCTCCAGCGCCGCATCGGACAATGCGCCGATGGAAACGATGACCACATCAATGCCGGAGCGGAGCACCGGGGGGACATGTGCCACAACGGCCGCGTGACCGGCGCACTCGACCACGAGATTCGGTTTCTTCTGAAGAAGCGCTTCAGCACCGGTAACGACGACGAGCTCACCCGCCAGTGCACCGAATTCCGTTCTCAGGCGCGTTTCGGTTTCGCCCGCCGTTTCCGGCCGTGTCACGACGGCCAGGAGTTCCAACGGACCATCGAGCGTTTCGGCCAGTTGTTTCAGAAGGGTCTGGGCAATATTCCCAAAGCCGATCATTCCAAGCCGCATCGCGCTATGCCTCCTTGCCGGCAGCACCGGCGGGGGGGCCGGCAAACGCTTCCTTGAACGGACCGATGGCGCACATGTCGATTTCGATCAAACGCGGTCCACTGGCCGCAACCGCCTCCTCCAGAGCGGCGGAGAAGTCCGATATGTCGCTGACAAGCCGGTGGGGCATGCCTATGGCTTTGCAGAACTCCGCGAAATCCGGTGTCGCAAGCGCCGAATAGTGACGCCGACTGTCGTATTGGGCGTCCTGAATGTTCTGGATGACACCGTAGGCCTTGTCGTTCATCAGCAGATAAACGAGGGGAGCCTGCTCCTCGACGGCGGTGATCATCTCCGCGAGGCCAAGCATGGTTCCGCCGTCGCCGAGAAGGGTGATCGCCTTTGCCCCTTTCGACGCAAGGGCCGCGCCGACGCCCATCGCAACCCCCTGCCCGATACCACCACCCAGCGCGTGCACGCCAAGATTGGGGCTGGCGATGCGCACATAGCGATTGCCGAACGTGGAATTGGAGATGGTCACGTCGCGCACCCACGGATGCGCGTCCGAAAACACCCGTTCAGCCAGTGTGTCGGCAAGAATGCGATACGGTCCCAGAACATCACGCATGCGGCCTTCGGCAGCGGCGCGGGTGCGGGCGATGTCGAAAGAGAGGTTGGTATCGGTGTCGAGGGTATCCGGCAGGCGTGCGAGCAGGCGGGCCAGCGTGTCGGCGGCATCGCCATGGGCAAAAACCTCGACCGGATAATTGCGGCCGCCCTGCGCGGCGTCGGCATCGACCTGAACGAGAGGGCGCGGCAAAGGCATCTTGTTGTTGCGGGTCTCATTGCCGCGCAGACGCGAGCCGACGACGATCATCAGATCGCAACTTTCATAAAGCTCGACGGCCTCCGGCGTCATGTTGAACGCCCCGAGGCTTGCGGGCTCATCCTCGGACACGATCGCGCGACCATTGGTGGAGGTAACCACGCCGAAGCCCCGACGCATCAGCTCAGTGGCCTCCCTGACCGCCCCGCGTGCACCGCCACCCAGCCACAAAAGCGGACGTTTGGCCGTCTTCACCAGCTCGGCGATCTCATCGATCACACTCTCGGGGGCAATCGGCGTGGTTGGCTGCGGAAGGTGAATGCGCGTCGCCGGATGAGCGGCCCTGCGCTGAACATCGACGGGAATCTCCAGACTGACCGGGCCTGTCGGCGCGGAGAGTGCCGCCGATACGGCCGCAGTGAGGGTTCCCACCGCACCATTGGCGTCCCACATACGGAACACCGCCTTGGAGATGCCGCGCAGCATCTCCGGCTGCCGTGGCACATCATGGATGGCCGCCCGGTCGCGATCTGCAAACTCCAGATCGACCTGGGTCGTGATGTGCAAAACCGGAGAACCCGCCGTAAGTGCCTCAGCCTGTGCGCCTGCTGCGTTGCCGGCGGCGGTTCCCGTGGAGGTCATGCAGACCCCCAGTTCTCCGGAAACGCGTGCAAAGGCATCCGCCATGTTCATGGCACCGGCCTCACCACGCGCAGGCACAAACCGGATACGGCCCTGACGTGCAATTGCATCCAGGATCGGCATGTTGTGAATGGAGATGACCCCGAACACGGTCGTAACGCCGATCTCTGCGAGATAGCGGGCGATGAGCTCGCCAACCGTCTCCGAGGCTGTGATTGTTTCGAGTTTCATCCCGTATCCCTCAAATGTAACGAGACAGGCCGCCCGACACTTCGAGCTGAGCACCTGTGATGTAGCTCGCCGCCGGCGAGCCGAGAAAAGCGATGGCCGCGGCGGCTTCCGCGGGATTGCCCAGGCGACCGAGCGGAATGCCTTTTTTTGCCGCCAGTGCGCCGTACCATTCAGCCCGGCTCTGGCTCTGGTCCTCACGCTCCGCGAAGCGGCGCGACCACTGTCCCGAACCGACAAGACCAAGCAGGACCGAATTGACCCGCACATCGGGCGCCAGTTCCACGCTCAGCGACTTGAGAAGATTTTGCACACCGGCCCGCGCCGAGGACGTGCAGACCATGTGTGGTTCCGGCTGGTAGGCCAGCAATGAGTTGACCGCGACGATGGCGCCCTTTGCCCGGCGCAGCATCGGCAGGAAGGCGCGGGTGGGATGAATCTGGCTGAACAGCTTCAACTCATACTCGGCGCGCCAGTCGTCATCGCTCGTGTCTTCAAAGGTGGAGATACGGCCCTGCCCGGCATTGTTGACAAGCAGGTCGCAGCGGCCAAAGCGCGCTTCCACCGAACCGGCGAAATCTTTTACCGCATCCGGTTCCAGAACGGACAACGCACGCGCAAAGACACGCTCCTCCCCGTGGTCGCGGATGAGGACGGCCGCCACATCGTTGAGCCGGCTTTCGGTGCGCGCGCACAGCGCCACGCTCGCACCGGACTGGAGCAGGGTCTCGACCGTTGCCAGCCCGATGCCGGACGAACCGCCCGTGACCACCGCGACTTTTCCATCGTATCCGTAGTGCATCAGATCTTGCTCCTGGCGGGTGCGAGTTCGGGGAAACCGGGATCCGGGCGGCCCTGCATCACCGCGCGTTGCGCCGGCGTCGGCGGGCCGGCCGTCATCCATCGATCCATGGCTTCAGGCTTGTCGCGCGGCCAGACCTGGGCTTCATGGCTCGTTTCATCGATCTGCTGTAGTTCGGAGGTGAACTCGATGACGAAGCCCGATGGGGAAACGAAATAGGCGAAGGGATTGTTGCCGGGTCCATGACGCCCTGGGCCCCAGGTCGGCACATGCCCTTTCTGCTTCATGCGGCCGATACCGCGCATGAACTCGTCGATGGAGGGCATTTCAAAAGCGACGTGGTTGACACTGGCATAGTTCCCGCGGACCAGGGCGATCGAATGGTGATCCGAGTTGCAACGCAGGAACACCATCTGATCGGCTGAATAGTCCGAAACGCGGAAGCCCAACACATGCGTGTAGAATTCCTGCACGCCGTCCATGTCCGGGGTGTTCAGCACCACATGGCTCACCTTGCGCGGCTTGGCCCATTCGGGCTCCTCATCATGCGTGAGCGCCTCGGTTCGGAAACGGAGACGGCGGTTGTCGGGGTCGAGCATCTCGAAACCGTATCCGCCGGCGTAGTCGTCAAAGAGGTCCGGTTCCGCGAGCGCGATGCCGCCGCGCGCAATGACCTGCCGATAGAGTGCATCCATCGATGCCCGGTCAGGCATGGCAAAGTGCACATATTCGATGCCATAGACCGGCCCATCCTTAAGCCCGTAGAGAAACGGCTCCTCGCCGGTACCGCGCAGAAGCGCGATACCATCCTCCTTATGGGCAAGGCTCAGGCCCCACATGTCCTCGTAAAAGGGCAGCGTGCTCGTGATGCCGGGTCCGCGCATCATGATGCCGCGAAGGCTGCCGACGCGAATTGTCTCTGCCATGATCGTTCCTCCTCCCGGCCTCAGCCGACGATTTCCGCGAGCGCATCCAGCGCCGCCGCAAAGGCGGCGGGGGCCTGCTGATAAAGAGCGTGTCCTGCGCCCGGCACGAATGTGAGCGATCCACGCCAGGGATCACGAAGGGCCGCATGGGCCCGGCGGGCCGATTCCGGCGGGGTGACGACATCCTCTGCCCCGACGATGACATCGGTGGGCACCTGAAGCCGTTCGGCATCGTCAAGCAGCCGGCCGGAGGCCAGCATGCGAGCGGCCTGCGGGTAGCCCGGCACGCTGACCTTTGCCATCCCGTCACGCACGCGCGCGACAATGTTCTTGTTGTCATCAGGCGCATAGACAAGCCTCGGCGCCCGAAGATCGGCGAACTTCTCTGGACCAAGAGTCTGCAGATCATCGATGCGCGCCTGGGCAGCGGCACTCAGTGCGGCTCCCCGTGGCACGCCATGGCCAAGCGCCGGAGAGCTGAGCAGCAGGCGTTCGACCCGGTTTCTGTGCGTCGAGGCAAAGGACGCCGCCATCAGGCAGCCGAGCGAATGTCCCGCGAGCAGGACCCGCTGGAGACCCAGCCGATCGAGAAGCGCCTCGAGCGCCGCCGCATAGTCGCCCGCCAGCGGCCATTCGATGTCGAGCGGAGCCGAACCGCAATAACCCGGCGCATTCCATGCGATTACCCGCCACGCCTTCGGCAGATGTGGCAAAAGCGGCATGAAGGACGCCGCATTCGAGCCAACCCCGTGCAGCAGTACAAGAACGGGGCCACCCTCGCCTGGCCGCTCCAGATACTCGATCCCACCCGATTCATTGACTTCAAACGTCATCACCGCCTCAATTGAAAACAAAGCCGTTGTTTACCGGCAGCGTCTGCCCCGTCAGCGTCAGGGCCCCCTCGCCAAGGAGGAAGGCGACGACTTCGGTAATCTCACCCGGCCCCTGCGCCCCCGGCACGGCGCGTCCTTCCGCGTAGAGCCGGTGGCGGGCTTTCGGCACATAGCCGGTCGATTCCGTGGTGAGGATGCCGGGCGCTATCGCCGTCACCCCGACGCGGTCCGGCCCAAGCTCGCGCGCCAGCGAGCGTGTCATCGCCATGAGAGCACCCTTGCTGGCCACGTAGGACATCAGGCGCGGCGCACCCCAGAGCGCAGTATCGGAGGCGACATTGACAATGCGGCCCGAGCCCGACGCCTTCAGCAACGGGGTCACTGCACGCGTCATCAGCCACGTGCCCCTCACATTGACCTGCATCACCCGGTCCCAGCTATCGATGTCGATTTCCTCGAACGGGATGCCGCCTACGCCTGTGGCGATTGCGCCATTGTTGACGAGGCCATGCAGGACACCATCCTGCTCGGCGAGGTTTCGCCCAACAGCCTGGATTGACGCCGGATCGGCCAGATCAACGAAAATGAAGCGCGCACCACACCCATCAGCGATCGCGCGGCCCTCCTCCTCGGCGATGTCGGCGAGAACGAGCCGCGCACCGTTCTTCGCGAGGTGGCGGGCAATCTCGGCGCCAAGTCCGTGTGCGGCACCCGTAACCAGTATGGTTCGTCCCTCAAGCATTACTCGGCAGCCATCTCGGCTTCGACCTGGCTCTTCGCAGCGCGCGTCAGGATCTGCCGAACGCGGGAGACGCCAAGATCGTGCTGGTAGAGCATTTCGCGCTTGCGCGCGTCGTCGGGCATTCCCTCCAGCATGACCCGATCCTGCTCAAGCACGTCCCAATGCGTCTTTTCCAGCCGGGCGCGATAGAGGAACCGCCAGCTGTCACGCGCAAGACCCGAGACCCTGCGCATGCGCCAGAAGAAAACCTTGCAGGTGGTCGCATCCACCGGGGTCACGAAACCGATGATGCGGAAAACACCGCCCGGTCCCGCCGCCGGCGGATACGGAATTTCAAGAAAGCAGAACATCGAGCCTGGATGCACCTCGAACTCGGTCCAGTCGAAGTTCTCGCCGACCTGGCCAACCCGGCTGACGCGAAAACCCGCATCGGTCTTGTCCAGCTTCATCAGGTCCTGTTTGGAACCAAAGGCAAGCGTAAAGCTCTCGGCATGCAGATAGCAGCCATGCATGGGGTCGGCGAGGTTATCGAGCGCGTAACGATAGTTCGTTTCCCAGACACCCGTGCAAAGGAAACCCGTCCACGCATCGTCCGTCAGTTCCCTGGGCAGCGCCAGGTCCGGCGCTTCGGGCTGTTCGGCCGATGGCACGTAGACGAACACGGCATCGCCTGCCTCCCGCACCTCAAAGGATTTGAGCGCCTTGCGCCCCTCCAGCGCGCATTCGGGCATGGCCGGAACCCGCACCAACACGCCCTCTCCATTGACGACAACGCCATGATAACGGCAACCGATATTGCCCTCATGGATTTCGCCATAGGAAAGCGGAGCGCCGCGATGGGGACAGAAATCCTCGACACAGCGGAGCCTGTTCTCCGCATCGCGCCAAAGAACGATCTTCTCTCCCAGAAGCCTCGTTCCATAGGGTTTTGACGCTTTAACCTCGACCGATTTGGCCACCGGGTACCATTGGCCGCGCAGGCCGCTGTTCACCCGATCCTCGATCAGCGATTTCTTGTCCATGGCTGTCATGTCCGTCTCCGTCATGGATATCCGAAAGCCTCCCGCTTCCGTCGACAGTGATTGTGTGAGGCCCTGCCTGCTAGTGCTGGGCCTTGGGCAGGTAATGCAGCACCCGTTCCTCAATCCGCACGAGCACGGCGTAGAGCACAAAGCCGATCACGGTGAGCAGAACGATGGCGTTGAAGACCATGGCCGCATTGGCTTGCCCGCCTCCGTAGGAAATCAGGAAGCCGAGGCCGGTGTTTCCGCCAACCAGTTCGCCAACCGTCACGCCGATCACGGCCAGTGTCGATGCAATCCGCAGCCCGGCCATCAGATTGGGCATGGTGGAAGGCATTTCGACCTTCAGAAAGATGCCCCAGCGGGACAGGTTGTAGGCGCGTGCCAGATTGACGAGATCCCGATCGACCGTTCGCATGGCCTGAAGCACATTGACCAGAACGGGGAAGAAGACGATCAGCACCGTCACCAGAAGCTTTGGCATGGCGTTGTAGCCGAACCACATGATGAAGAGCGGTGCGAAGGCCACTTTCGGTGCGATCTGCAACGCCAGAATGTAGGGTGACAGAACCTTCTCCCAGAACTCCGACATACCGAGCAGATAGCCGATCACAGCGCCAAGCAGGCTACCAATGGCAAAGCCGAGCACCGTATAAAGTGCTGTCGAGAGCGTGTGGCCAACGAGCCCTTCCTGAAGCAGCATGCGCTTCATTTCGGCAAGGCAGTCTGTGACCGTCGGGATGATGAATTTCGGAACGCCAAGCGCCGGCGGCAGGAACTGCCATGCGAGCAGGACCAGAACCAGAAGGCCGAGGCTTGCAAGGAGTGTGCTGCGCCGTGAAGTCATGATGGGTTTCGCCGCCTTGACCGGGGCTCCTGCCCCGGTCTCCATCGAACTGACCTGTGTCATTGGACGAATTCGTTTGTGTAGAGGTCCTCGACCGGAACCGCGGTCTGGACAATGCCGTTGTCGACATAGAAGGCCTGCACCCTCGCGATGCGCTCCGGGTCGAATGCACCGAGCGGCTGGTTTTCACCTTCCGGGTAGACCAGCGTTGCATAGGACCGCAGAATGCCCTCGATCTCGGCTTCCTTGCCGGCGTGCTGCGGCACGGCGGCAACGTAGTCCCTGGCGGCCTGCGCCGGATCTGCCGCAATGTCGCCAACCGCTTTCAGGACTGCGCCGACAAAGCCGCGCACTACTTCGGGGCGTTCCTGGATCGTCTTGTCGGAGGCGATAATCGCCTGCGCCATGGCCGGAAAAACCTCATCGACCGGCATCTGCTCCATTTCAACGCCAGCCGCCTCGATCGCTGCAATCCATTCGGGCACGCCCGACATGGCATGCAGGTTTCCGGCGATGGTGAGTTGGATGATGCCACCTGCTCCAACCGCCTGAATGTCGGCATCGGCCTTGGTCATCTCGGCGGAGGCGAGCACCCCAAGAAGATTGTAGTAAGTGGTGTCCTGGAAGGAGAGCACACCGATCGACTTGCCTTTCAGATCGGCCGGTCCGGTAATGCCACTGTCCTTCCGCCACGCAAGCTGCGTCAGACCACGGCCGCCGAGCAGGGCCACGCCGCGAATATCAAGCCCGTTGGCGCGCACGATGATGGGTGTGTCCCCGATGCCTCCGCCAAGATCGGCATTCCCGACAGCCACCTGCGTGGCCACGTCCGCACCGCCCTTGCCAACCTGGAAGGTCACGTCGAGGTCTGCGGCCTCGAAATAGCCCTTGCTTTTGGCGAGCTGAAAGGGCGCAAAGGCGGGCAGGAAATCAGGTGCAGGGAAAAGATATGTCACCTTTTCAGCGGCGAAGACCGTGGCGGCTGAAGCCGTGAGAAGAGCAGCGGCGAGAGCCGACTGAAGCATGCGTCTCATCAAAATTCCCCTTTTGCTTAGTGCCAGTCAGATGGCTTTTTCTTCGAGTTTCAGGTGTTTGAATATCTGGGCTGCGTAATCGCTGACCTCGGGCATCACCCTGCGGCGAAGCGGTTCTTCGCGATGCGGCAAATCAACCTTGATCTCCGTCACGATGGTGCCCGGTCGTTCGGAAAGGACGAGAATGCGGTCGGACATCAGCACCGCCTCCGACAGGTCATGCGTGATCAGAAGCGTTGTCTTGCCGGTCTGCGAGATGGTGCCCGCGAAACTGTTCTGGAGCAGAAGCTTGGTCTGCGCATCGAGCGCAGAAAAGGGTTCGTCCAGCAGAACGATTTCCGGTTTGATCGCAAGCGTGCGAGCCAGCGCCGCGCGCTGACGCATGCCGCCAGACAACTGGTAGGGGTAATGGTTTTCGAACCCCGCCAGATGACAGCGCTTCAGTTCGATCATGGCCCGATCCCGGCGTTCCGATTTGGCAACGCCGCGCGCTTCAAGCCCGAACTCAATGTTCGAAACGATGTCACGCCAGGGCAGAAGCAGGTCCTTCTGAAGCATAAAACCGACATGCGCGTTCGGGCCGGCCACCGGTTCCTCGCTGACATAAACCTCCCCGCGCGTCGGCTGGTAGAGGCCCGCGGTCATGCTGAGAATGGTGCTCTTGCCACAGCCCGAAGGCCCGACAACCGAGACAAACTCACCCTCGTTCACCCGGAAGCTGATGTCGTTCACGGCGACGAGATTTTGCCCTGTCCCCGTTGTGAACTCCTTGGTAACGGAACGAAACTCAAGCGCCATAGCCGCTGGCCTCGTAAGCTGCATCAAGCTCCCTGTTCGTCGCCTGCAACTCTTCGGCCAGAAGCGCTTCCGTCCAGTCGGTCCTGCCAGAGCGTGGGGCAACGACGTTCTTTTCCGCCAACTGCCGCGCAACCATGGAGAAGTCGTGCTCGCCCGTGGCGTAGATCGTCATCAAGGCATCGGCCAGCGCATTCTCTCGCTCGTCCAGCTCACGCCCGCGACATTGATGCTCCAGCCCGGGACGCCCCGTATCGAAGGCGCGCTGCGACAGGCGATCTTTGAAGGCGTCCATCTTCCCCTCCCATGTGTTCAAATAAGAACATATTGTTCAAAATAAGAATGACGGATCGATGATCCCGTGTCAAGCGGCCTCCCGGCGCCCCTCTGGCAGGATCGAAATCTTGGGATTGCATCCCCGGTCGGACCGCCGGCAGGTTGCGTGACAGGCCGGACTGCGTTGACAGAGCCAGCCCAGCGCAATACCGTTATTTTTTGAACTTATAGTTCTTATTTGAACATTTCGGGAGTGAGCTGAATGAAGATCGGCATAGCCGGGGGCGGCGTCGGCGGAATGGCCGCCGCGATCGCACTGCAGAAACAGGGACACGACGTCACGATTTTCGAGCGCGCGCGCGCCTTTGGCCGCATTGGCGCCGACGTCAATCTTACCCCGAATGCCGTGCACGCACTCGACGGGCTGGGTATCGGCGAATTGCTGCGAACGACTGCGGCACGCCCTGAATATCGCATCAGCCGCACCTGGGATACGGGAGAGGAAACCTCACGTCTCCCAATGAGCACCGCAGCGGAAGAGCGCTACGGTGCGCCCCAGCTCACCATTCACCGTGCAGATCTGCTCGCTGCGCTGGAAAACACCCTGACGGAGAACACGATCCGCTTCGCCACACAGGTCATCGCCGCCGAAGAAGGCAGCAGCGGCGCGGTCGCCATTCTCTCCGATGGCACGCGGTTTGAAGCAGACGCCTTGATCGGCGCCGACGGCATTCACTCGGCGGTGCGGCATTCACTGTTCGGCGAAGATCACCCCCGGTTCACCGGCCTGGTCTCCTATCGCGCCGTTTTCCCGCGCGAGCGGGGCGGCAACATACCCAATCTCGACTCGTTCACGAAATGGTGGGGACCGACGCCTGAACGCCAGATCGTTACCTTCCCGCTCAACCTCGGCAGCGAGATTTTCGTCTTCGCGACCACACCGCAGGACGACTGGGCGGAAGAAGGGTGGACGTTGCCAGGCGATATCGGTGAGCTGCGCGAAGCGTATGCCGATTTTCACCCTGAAGCACGCGCCCTGCTGGACGCCTGCGAAAGCGTCACCCGTTCCGCATTGCATGTACGCGAACCGATGCCGCGCTGGTCGAAGGGTCGCATCACGCTTCTGGGCGATGCTGCACACCCCATGGTGCCATTCATGGCGCAGGGTGCATGCATGGCGATCGAGGATGCGGTCGTGCTGGCACGTGCCCTGAGCGGCGCTGTGCCGGACACGGTTTCGGAGGCCTTCAAACATTATGAAGCTGCACGCATCCCCAGAACCGCCAGGGTGCAGGAGGGATCACTCGCCAACAACTGGCTGAAAAAGGGCTCGAACGCGGACTGGGTCTACGGATACGACGCCTGGGAGGCGGCTCTCTCTGAAAGCACCTGATCTCAATTCGGAGTAGCATATCCGGTGCCGGCGCGGCGGCACCGGAACGGCGTTGGCATTCATGGTTTGCGCCGCTGCAATCCCACCCTTGATGCTCTCCTCAGGGTCGAAGCCCCGGTACGAGGTGGTTGAGCTCCAACGTCTTGACCCCGGCGCGCATGGCAAATTTTTGCCTGGAAACCGCTCTGACTGTTTCTAAACCAGTGATGGCGCGCACCCAGCCTGCATGGGCTGGGTGCGGTCTTTCTGCGCAGGCCGTGCGCCTAGGCAGCCTCGTAGACTATGCCGTCAGCCTGAGCAGATCCGACAACCGACCACACCGTGGCCGGAGCGGCGGAGTTGTTGCGGAACCAGTGCCTGCGGCCGGCAGGTGTCTTGACCAGATCGCGCGGCCCAAGCTCAACCTCAACGGTCTCGCCATTCTCCTCCCAGCCGACAATCAGCGAACCTTCGAGAACGAGATAGGCGTCTTCCACGTCGCGAACGATCGGCTTGATGCCAACGCCTGAAGGAATGCCCAGCATCTCCTTGCGACAGGTGTCATGGGCAATACCGCCCTCACCCACATAGACTTTGCGGGTGAAGCCGGCCTTTTCCCAGATTGTCGGCAGTTCGTTGTGACGCACCACATACTGCGCCATCAGCTTCTGCAGCGGGTGGCTGCCATTGCGGTCGAAAGGCAACGTCTTGCCGGGCTCGGCACCAAAACTCCGCGCCAGCTCCGCCGGATGCTCCTTCGGGTGGTAGTGATAGACCGGCGGCAGCGGCTTGCCGACATCGACCGAAATGGACATCAGCACCGGCGTGACGCCATCATTGCGGAAACCGTGGCCGATCTCACGGGCATTGAGGATCATGTCCTTGGCACCGAGCTTGACCTCGACGACCTCGCCGTCCTTTTCCCAGCCAACCACAAGCACACCGTCGATGATGAGAAAGCTCTCCTCAATCTCATGGCTGTGGCAGGCAGCGTATTTTCCCGGTTCCTTGTAGATCAGGCTCAAGGTGAAATGATCCGGCTTCATGGTTGACGTGTCGCCAACCTTTGGAGAGCCCCCGGCACCGATGTAACGCATCTGTGCCCGGGCCAGATCATCGAACCCGGCATTTGACGGGAAAGCATTCCAGTCAAACGTCTTGTCCGTAAAGCGGCCTGTATGGGCTGCAAGTTCCTGCGCCAGGGCCGAAGTGGCGGTCGCATGTATCGTCATGGGCTTTCCTTTCGCGTGAAGTGCGAGAAGGCTAGTGGAGGCGAATTTTACCTGCTAGACACTGTTTTATGGATAAAACACCCACCACACCGTCTCACTCCGACGACAAGTATCTCGTCCCCGGTTTGATCCGCGGGCTACAGGCGCTGCAGTCTTTCACGCCTGAAGACCGTGAAATGACACTCTCCGACATAGCTCGTCGACTTCAAACGACGCGATCCGCAGCGTTTCGCACCGTCTACACACTCGCCCAGCAGGGTTACCTTCTGCACAACCCGCAGACAGGGCGCTACACGCTCGGCCCTGCGGTTCTGCGCCTTGGCTACGGCTATCTTGCGACCCGCGAGCTGGTCGAAGTGGCCCTGCCGGAACTCGAAAAACTCCGCGACAGGACGGACTGGTCGGCGCATCTGGGTGTACGCGATGGACGCTTCGTCCTCTACATGCTGCGTGTTCCCAGCCATATGGGCCTTGCAAGCATCGTCCATGTCGGTAGCCGCCTTCCGGCAGCCGGCACCACGATGGGTCGCGTGCTTCTCGCCGACCTCAGCGAAAGCGACCTGGTGCGTCTTTACCGCGACGAGACCTATCAGAACGCGCCGGGCCAGACCCCACGCAGTCTGGGCGAACTCGTCGCGCAGTGGCAACGGGATCGCGGCACGCCGGCGATTGTCCAGATCGGTAGTTTCGAAACAGGGATTGCCAGCATAGCCGCACCGGTGCGCGACATTGAGGGGAATGTCGTGGCCGCCATCAATGCCACCCAGTCAGCCTCCGCCGACCGTGTCGACAGCATTGACACCAGCATTCGAGACGAGGTGGTGCGCACCGCAGCCGCCATCACACGGTTGCTGGGTGGCACGCCCGCCTACCCCCTCCAGGAGAGCACGGGCACCTGAATGCGGTGAGCCACCCGGTTGTGCCGAACCGATCAAGCCCACTCTTGCCACGGCCTGCGATTTGGGCTTAGATTAAATTGAACATTACGTTCAAATATGAACAGAGGGGCGCAACTCATGAAACTGACAAGACGCAACCTGATGCTGGGTGCTATGGGGAGTGCAGCCATGCTGTCCTTTCCGGGCGGAAGCCATGCGCAGGACAGCTTCAACTTCATCACACCGTTCACGCTTTCACTGGCCTTTGCGCCGGTCATCTATGCCGATGCGGCCGGCTACTACGCCGAAGAAGGCCTGGCCATGAACCTGCAGGCTGGCAAGGGTGCGGCTCTCGCTGCCCAGATGACGATCGCCAGGCAGATGGACGCCGGACGCACCGGCGGCACAAACTATATCGTTTCACGCGTGAACAATGACGCCCCGCTTATCTCGATCGCCACGATCGCCCAGCGGTCGCCCTTCTTCGTTCTGTCTTCCAAGGAAAACCCGGTAAAGACGATCGCTGACCTCGAAGGACGCACAGTCGGCATGGCGACGCTCGGGGGCTCGATGGAAGGCACGCTCGACCTGATGATGACCGGAGCCGGCGCCTCGCCGGAAACGGTGAACAAGGTCAAGGTCGCCGATTCCGCCGCCTCGTTCGCGCTGATCGAAGCGGGCCGCGCCGGTGCATTTCTCGGCAATACCTCATCCATGATCATTGCTAGCTCGGCGCGCGACGACGTCGAAGTCATGCCCATCGACGACGGCATGCCTGGCCAGGTCTACGTCGCGCGACCCGATGAGATCGCCGAAAACCCGAACAAATTCATCTCGTTCCTGCGGGCAACGCACCGTGCGGCTGCTGAGATCGTCGACGCGGAAGACCTGACGCCGATCCTTGCTAAAATCGGTGAGAAGCACGATGTGACCGGCCTCAACAATACGGAAACCGCCCAGAAGGATCTGCACACCAATGCGCAGAACTGGGCCTCCAAGGGCAAGGAAAACATCCTGCGCAACGTTCCGGAAGTGTGGGAACGCGCCGTGGGTCTGCTCGCCGACGCCAAGCTCATCGATAAGGCCGTACCGGCGAGCGAGCTCTACACCAACAACCTTCTGGACCAGGCTCTGAAAGCATGAACATCGAGAATACTGCCGATATCCGCATCGTGGGTATCGGCAAAACCTTCGGCCAGGGCGAAAACGCCGTCCGTGCCATCGGTGACGCGACGCTCGACATGCAGCGGGGCGATTTCATATCCCTGCTCGGCCCGTCGGGCTGCGGCAAGACCACGCTCCTGCGCATCATCGCCGGCCTGGAACAGCCGAGCGAAGGGGAAATCATCGTGCGCAACCGGTCCGTCTGGGAAGGCGGCAAAAGATCGTCGGAAGCCACACGCCCCGTCTCGATGATGTTTCAGGAGGCGCGTCTTTTCTCCTGGTTCAGTGTGGCAGAGAACGTTGCCCTGCCCCTGCGCCTGCGGGGCGTCAAAAAAGCGGAACGGGAAGAACGCGCACACACGCTGTGTGAGACGGTGGGCCTGAAAGGTTTCGAGAAGGCCCGCCCCTCCGCGCTCTCCGGCGGCATGCGCCAGCGTGCATCGCTGGCACGGGCACTGATCACCGAACCCCAGGTCTTGCTGCTTGACGAGCCTTTCGGCGCGCTTGACGCAATGACGCGCGACACACTGAACATGGAGCTGATGTCCGTTTGCGCCAAGGCGCAGGTCACCACCATTCTCGTCACGCATTCCATCACCGAGGCGGCATTCCTTTCGGATCGCGTTGTGGTGCTCGCGTCCCGGCCGGCCCGCATCACCGAGGTGATCGAAATGCCCTTCGAACGTCCTCGCACGCTTGATCTTCAACGCAAACCCGAGTTTCAGGACATGCTTGTGCGTCTGCGCGCCAGCCTGACAGGAGGCCACTGATGGGCACCGACCGGTTCATCCGCATAGCGCTACCGACCGCAACCGTTTTTGCTTTCCTGATTGCCTGGACGGTTTATGTGCACACCGCAGAGGTCTCCGCATTCATCCTGCCCACACCGATGCAGATCGTTTCGGCCTTCATCGGCCTCGTAAGCGATCCGGACATCTGGGGCCACGCCCTCGTCACGGTGATCGAGGCCGTTTCCGGCTTTATGATTGCAGTTGTTCTGGGGATTTCGCTTGGAATGGCAATGGCCCGCGTGCAGATGCTCGAATGGGCTTTCAAGCCCTTCATCGTGTGCCTGCAACTGATCCCCAAGATCGCCCTCGCACCGCTCTTCATACTGTGGTTCGGCTTCGGTCTCGAATCGAAGATCGTCATTGCTGCGGCTCTCGCCTTTTTTCCGGTTTTCTCGAACGCGCTGGTTGCGTTCCGCTCGGTCGAGCCCGGTGATCGGGACGTCTTCACCATGCTGCAGGCAAATCCGGTTCAGCGTTTCACCATGCTCGACCTGCCCACCGCCCTGCCAGTCGTCCTGGCTGGCATGGAAGTGGCCGTGGTGATGTCAATGATCGGGGCCATTGTCGGCGAGTTTATCGGCGGCAATGAGGGGCTCGGCTACCTCGCCGTTGCCATGCTGCAGGAATTGCAGGTGCCCGGGCTTTTCGCCGTCATCGTGCTGCTGACACTGATCGGCCTCACGCTCTACACGCTCATCGCCCAGCTGCGTGGCTGGCTGACCCCATGGCACGCTTCCGTGGCGGGTAAATCCCGGGAAAGTTAGGAAACGCGGAAGCCGCTTTTCTTTCACGAATAGCGTGAGAACCGCCAGCCAGACCGCCTCATCGATACCGTGAAACGCCGAGGCGGTCTGGCATGGAAACTCAGGCCAAAGTCAGCTCGGGGCCCTGCCCCGCAACTGAATTGACGCTCTGCGGCTGCCGCCCCATGGCAGCAGCCGCAGACGCCGTCAAAGGAAAAGGTCTGCTATGATTGCCGACCCGAGATAAGTGCCTGTCATCACGAACACAGCCACGATGAAGAGCTTCCAGCCGGAAGACCTGGCGATCGAAATCTCGCGGCGTGTGATGGCGATACCCGCATATGCAAGGCAAGGCGTTGCGAGCGTCAGGAAGTTGACGTGGCTGACCTTGTCCAGAACCCAGGCACTGCCGGGCGTCCATGGCAGGGTAACAAGAATGCCAACCAGCGAGATCCAGGCGACCGACGGCAGGCCGACCGGCACGACATGGGTCAGGACGAGACCGACCATCGCGATCACGTAGAGGACGGCCAGACCGACCAGCCCCTGCATGACGGTTGCGTCCGTGGCGACGGTATTGCCCACCAGCGCGATGAGGGAAACGGCGATGAGAAGCACCGCGTGCTGCGCCAGATCGGGCTTCGTTTCCGCTTCGTAGTCCACAGGAAGTTCAGCAGTGCTCATGATCACTCTCCGGCGTTGCTGGCTAAGGGCTCTTTTCGGCCCAGAAGGTCATAGAGTTTCTCGGTCACCGGCAGGGCGACGAAGATGCACAGGTAAAGCCCGGTCGCATAGGTCAACACATTGCTGGCCCCCGCCAGCGCGAGGATCTGTTCTTCCATGGCCGGGACAGCATGAGACAATGCGCCCGAACAGGCCGCCATCATCGATCCCGACCCGATGCCGCAAGCCATGGCCAGCGCCTCGATGCTGAACCAGCCCGATGTCGCCAGAAGCGAGGCGAGAATGGCAAAGATAAAGGTCCCGAACAGCGTGCCGATCACATAGACGCCCATGACCCCTGCGCCTTCGGCGGATTTCAGCCCGTATTTGTCGGCGATGATCGCAATGTTCGGCTCACGCGCGACGGAGAACGTGGCGCCCACCGCCTCGCGCCCCATGCCGAGAAGCAGAACGGCAACCGGGAAAGCAAGCAGAATGGTGCCCAGATTGCCAAGTTCCTGCAGGATCAGCGCCGGACCCGCCGCGATGATCTTTTCCATCGACGGACCGATAATCGTGCCGAACTTGGCAATAAACGGCATGATCGCGATCACGATCAGCGGTGATGCGGCACGAACCTCGCGCTGTCCCATCCAGCCTTCGACTTTGCGAATGACATTGGGATTGAGAACCAGCCCCATCACGAAGGCGTAGAGCAGAGGCAGAAGCAGGATCGACCCGATGCCGATCGGCACGGCGACCACGCCAATGGCCTCTGCGATGATGGTAATGACCAGCACGCTCAGATGAAGGCGCCAGTCCAGCAGTATGTCTTTCGTCTTCTCCATAGAGATCCCCTCTCGTAAGCCCGTCCCATTCTTAACGCGGGCCGGGATGGAACAAAGGGCGGCCCTGGAGGGACCGCCCATGCGGTTCAGCCCGGCGCGTAACCGAAGCCGATCGTCGGATCGGCTGCGGTTTCGACCCAGACCGATTTTGTTGTCGTGTAGGCGGCAAGCGCTTCCCGGCCGGAAGAGCGCCCGTAGCCCGACTGGCCAAAGCCGCCGAAGGGCGACATGACATTGATGGTCTTGTAGCTGTTGATCCAGAATGTGCCAGCGCGAACTTTCGCCGCAACCCGGTGCGCACGCCCGACATCCCGCGTCCAGACCGCGCCTGCGAGCCCATAGGGTGTGTCGTTGGCGAGCGCGACAGCCTCTTCCTCGTCGTCGAAGGAGAGAACCGACAGAACGGGACCGAACACCTCCTCCCGGGCGATCTCCATCTCGCGCGACACGCGATCGAGAATTGTCGGGGCGTAGAAGAAACCGCCGGTTTCGCCCAGGGCATCCGGCTTACCTCCGCCTGTCGCCAGATGCGCACCTTCTGAAACGGCGTTGCGCACCATCGTGTCCACCTTGTCCCACTGGCGCGCATTGTTGACCGGGCCGATCTGCGTGGCCGGATCAAGCGGCATACCGACGGGAATGCGCGCGCTGGCCTGCGCCAGTTTCCCGACCATCTCGGCATGCACGCTGCGATGCACCAGAAGGCGCGAGCCCGCCACGCAGCTCTGGCCGCATGCGGCGAAGATTGCCGCCTGCGCGCCGATCACCGCACGGTCGACATCCGCATCGGCGAAAACGATATTGGCGGACTTGCCGCCCAGTTCCAGGATCGACGGGATGAGACGCCGGGCCGCAGCCGCCGCAATCGCCGCGCCTCCCGTGGCCGAGCCCACGAAGACGACCAGCCCCGTGGCGGGGTGTTCGATCATTTTCTGGCCGGCAGTCGGTCCCTGCCCGGCAATCACATTGACGAGGCCCTTCGGCGCACCTGCCCTGACGCACAGGGCGGCAATGACGAGCGAGCTCAGCGGCGTGAGCTCGGACGGTTTCAGCATCACGGCATTGCCCGCGCAGATCGCCGGTGCAACCTGCCAGCAGCAGGTAAAGAGCGGTGCATTCCACGGGGTGATCTGCGTCACGACACCGACGGGCTCGTGACGGGTGTAATTCAGATGGCTCGACGGCACCGGGATGACGTCACCGGTGATCTTGTCGCACCAGCCGGCATAATATTCGAACATCTCGGCCATGCGGGCAGGCTCACCGGCTGCGTCTCGGATCGGGCGGCCGGCAGAGATCGCCTCAAGACGTGAGAGTGGCTCCGCATGGGAACGAATCTGGCGTGCAATCTCGAACATGATGCGCCCGCGCTCGGAGGCCGTCTTGCCCCACCATTCTCGCTGCGCGGCGATGGCTGCTTCGGCCGCGGCATTCACGACCGCCGCACCGGCATCCGGAAACTCGGCGAAAATCTTGCCCGTGGCAGGGTCGGTCAGCGCAAGGGTTTCGCCATCGCCCCGCATCAGCTGTCCTGCCACATGGTTCTGCACGTCGGCACTGCCCAGAAGCTCAGTCAGCAACCGTGCGACTTCGACGCGCGTATCGGTTGCGGGAATCATGTCGTCAGCCATTGGTCTTCTCTTTCGTCGCGGCCTCAACACGGCCGAGCAGCATGAAATCCTGATTGTCGGAAACGCCCGAACTCTCTTCGGTCCAGAGACTGGCGACCAGTTCCGAAACCGGCATGGCGCAGCCGCTTTCCTGCGCCAGTTCGAGCGCCAGCCGCACGTCCTTGCGCATCAGCCCGGCGGAGAATCCGCTGTCGAAACAGCCGCTCATCACCCAGTTGGGGAAATGGATTTCACTAAGCGCGCTGCGACCCGTGGCGCTGTTGATGACGGAAAGCGCGTCTTCCGCCGGCAGGCCCGATGCCTCGGCAAGGCGCAGGCCTTCGGCCGTGGTCAGCATGTGGCAGGCCACCAGCATGTTGTTGACCAGTTTGGCGATATTGCCGGAACCGCTTGGCCCGACATGGATCACCCTGGAGGCAAGTGCATCCAGAACCGGTTTCGCCTGCGCGACCCACTGCGCATCGCCGCCCAGCATCACCGACAGAGAGCCGCTGGCCGCACCCTGAGGACCACCGCTGACAGGCGCATCGAGAAAGCCATGACCAAGATCGGCAAGTTTCGCCGCCAGTTCACGGCTTACCGACGCCTCGGAGGTGGACGTGTCGACAATGATTTTCGGGGTCTTGAAAGCACCGGCAGCCAGTCCGGTCTCGATCGTCGCCTTCACATGGCTGGCCAGAGGCAGCGAAAGCACGATCACATCGCTCGCTTCGATCACACCGGCCGGCGTCTCATGGGTAACGATGCCTGCTTCTGCGGCTCTTGCCATGGCCTGCGGTGCAAGATCAAAAGCTGCCACCGAAAACCCTTTAGCCAGAAGGGAGCGGGCCATGCCCATTCCCATCGCTCCAAGACCGATCACACCGACCGACTGCGTCATGATACCTCCCGTTTCACTTGGCATTCATGACACTGCGGTGACAGCGTGTTGTTTTGTAGATAGCGATTCAGGTACGTAGCGTTGCCATTTCGGCAACACCGAACGATCTAATTTTGAAATGCCACCATGTTTGCGGCCAGATAGTCGATCGTCACCGCAGCGGACTGCGGCAGACGCCGGCGCGCCCGCACCATGAGATGCGCACTGACGTGCCGCAGGCTTTCCTCGTCGAGGTCAATGATTGCGACTTCGCCCCGCTCAGCCTGGATGGAAACGGAGAAGCGCGGAAGGAAACTGCCGCCCATGCCTGCACCGACATAGCGGATCAGAGCGGCGATGGAAGACGTTTCGACCTGCGGACGCAGCGCCAGTCCGAGGTCACCGGCCGCACGCGCCACCAGAGCCCTGATGCCGTGTCGGGTATCGAGAATGGCAAAGGGATGATCAAGCATCTCTGCAAGCCGTACAGACCGGCGTTCGGCGAGCGGGGAGCCCACGGGAACAACACCGCAGAGCGGTTGTCTGGCAAGAGCGACGGAGCGCGTTGCCTCCATGGGAACGGGATTGTAGGCGATACCCAAATCCGCGTCCCCTTCGATCACCCGGCGCTGAATTTCCTCGGTTCCGGCAATGTCGATGCGAAAGCGCAGATGAGGATTCTTGCTCCCGAGCGGTCCAAGGCCATTCTGCATCAAATCGGCGGCAAACCCTTCGCCCACGGCGATGCGCACCACCTGACCGCCCGTGTCCCTGAATTTGCCAAGCTGATCGAGCAGGAACGTTTCCTCATCCTGACGGACAAGCGCATGTTCACGAACCAAGCGCCCCGCATCCGTCAGCACGATGCCTTGGGCGCTGCGCTCCACCAGGGCAACGCCCAGCCGTGCCTCCGCTTCGGCGAGCCTGCGGCTGATCGCCGAAGGCGCCACGTTCAGCCGTTCCGCCGCACGACGGATCGAGCCCTCGCGGGCAACGACCAGAAACGCCCGCAGAAAGCGGCTGTCCAGCGCGTCCATCAGCCTGACAGGGCCTGCCGCACCAGCCGCACCCAGAACTCGGCACCGGTCGGCAGCACATCGTCATTGAAATCGAAATGCGGTGAATGGAGCCCGGGATTCTCCCCCTCACGCGCCGCGCCCAGCCAGATATAGGCCCCCGGTTTCTCGTTCAGCATGAAGGCAAAATCCTCCGATGCCATGCTCGGCCCTGCCTCGCCTGTGTCGAGCCCCATGGCCCCGCCAACGCGTCTCGCCAGCGCCGCCTCATCCGCGCTGTTGATCGTTGCCGGATAACGTCGCTGATAATCGATATTCGCCCGGCAGCCATGTGCCGCGGCGATGCCGCGAACCACTTCGGAGAGCCGCGTCTCGATTTCATCCCCCGCCTGCGACTGGAACCAGCGTGCCGTGCCGCGCACCACGGCGCGGTCCGGGCAGACGTTGAAGGCGGACCCGGTGTGGATCTGTGTCACCGAAACCACGCCCGGCACCAGTGGCGAAAGCCGTCGCGCCGGCAATTCCTGCAAAGCAGCGGCCATCCGCGCAGCGGCGGCCACCACACCATCACTCTGTTCGGGCATGGCAGCATGCCCGCCACGCCCTTCGATCGTGATCTCGAAAATGGCGAAGGCTGCCATCATCTCGCCGTCGCGGGCGACAAGCCGGCCGGGTGCGAGCCCCGGCCAGTTGTGAATGCCAAAAACCATATCGCATGGGAACTTGTGGAAAAGGCCGTCCTCGATCATCACCCGTGCGCCGCCATCGTTTTCTTCCGCCGGCTGGAAGATCAGCGTCACGTTTCCGCCGGTCACGCCGTCGGCCGCCATCTGGCGCGCGGCCAGAAGCAGCATCGCGGTGTGTCCGTCATGCCCGCATGCGTGCATCTTGCCGGGATGGGTCGAAGCGTGGTCGAGCCCCGTTGCTTCCTCGATGGGCAGGGCGTCGATATCCGCCCGCAAACCGACCGAACGGTTTCCCTCGCCCCGCCGGGCCACAACGCCGGTCTGCGCGAGCCCGGTTTGAACCTGCCAGCCCCAGCCGTCCAGCAGGCGGGCGATCAGCTTCGAGGTGCGCTCTTCCTGAAACCCCAATTCGGGATGACGGTGCAGGTCGCGCCGCCACGCAACAGCCTCGTCGATATGAGCGCTTTCGAACATTCTCTCACCCTTTCAGCAATGTCGGCAGAACGCCGCCGACCGCGACGCACCCGAATGGTCGTGAAAGAGGAGCCCGGAATTGTCAAGAACGGTAAGCGGCTCAGGCGGTGGCCTCAGCCTTTCGGGATCGTCGCAGCACACGGCCAGGGCGCGCGCCAGTTGATTGCCCCTCCCGCCAGACAATCGTTCCATTGACCAGAACCGCCTCTATGCCTCTGGAAAGCGTCTTGGGGTTTTCAAACGTGGCGCAGTCGATGACGGTGTCCGGGTTGAAAAGCGTGATATCCGCATACGCCCCTTCCCGCACAACGCCACGATCCGCAAAGCCGAATTCAAGCGCGGTGAGACCGGTCATTTTGAACACGGCCGTCTCAAGCGGGAAGAGCCCGATATCGCGGCTATAATGTCCAAGCACGCGCGGGAAAGTCCCCCATAGCCGGGGATGCGGATTCTCGTCATGCGGCAGGCCGTCCGACCCGATCATGGTCGGTACGTATTTGAGGATGCGCTGAACATCATCCTCATGCATCCGGAAATAGACGGCACCGGCCGGCTGCAGGCGCTGAACGGCCTCTTCAAAAGCGCAGCCCATGGCTTCCATCACGTCATCGAGGGTCTGGCCGGCATATTGCGGCAGCGGCCGCGACCAGGTGATGACCGTCTTTGGCGAGTTGCGCGCGTGATCGGCCGTAAGGATGGTCGAGGATGCGGTATAAGGATAGCAGTCAAGACAAACGGGCTGCTCCTTCATCTGCTTGTCGATCAGGGTCAGGGTTTCGACCGACCGGCCATGATTGTTAACGCCCGCGAGCTTGTGGTGCGAAATCAGAAGCTGCACCCCGACCTCGGATGCGATCCGGAAGGATTCTTCAAGCGACTCCATCGTGTGGTCGCCCTCGTCGCGCATGTGTGTTGCGTAGAGCCCGTCATGAGCGGCCATGGGTCGGCAAACCTCAATCACCTCCTCGGTGGTTGCCGCCTGCGCCGGCGGGTAGGCCAGCCCCGTCGAAACACCGATGGCACCCGCCTGCATTGCCTCTTGCACAAGCGCCTGCATCGCCGCAATCTCCGAGGGCGTCGCTTCGCGGTTAAGGTCATCCATGGCAATGGCGCGCAAGGTCGTATGACCGACGAGCATTGCGCTATTCGTCGCCGCCGGCTGCTCTTCGAGCGCGCTGAGATAGTCAGCGAAAGTCCTGTAGCGATACCAGTCACCGGTCTCATCGAGCAGATCGAGCGGCGGGGTCACCGGCTTGCGCACCGGTTCGGGCATGGGCGCAAGCGAAATGCCGCAATTGCCGCCCACAACAGTGGTGACGCCCTGACTGACCTTGGCCGTCATATCGCCAGCCGAAAGCAGGATGCGATCGTCATGTGTGTGGGAATCGATGAAGCCGGGAGCAAGAATAAGACCCGTGGCATCAATCTCGGTCTTCGCCCGGGCACCGGCAAGGTTCCCGATGGCAGCGATACGGTCGCCCGAAATACCGACATCGGCCGCGTAACGCTCGGCGCCGGTTCCGTCGATGACAAGCGCGTTGCGGATCAGGATGTCGAAGGCCTGCGGCATGGTGTTTTCCTTCATAGCGGGAGCGGGCGAAAGTTTTGGAAATCCCAATGGCGACCCGGCGCCGCCTCCAGCAGCAATTGGGTATAGGGTTGCTTTGGGGCGGTCAGCACGTCGGCGGCGGGGCCGAACTCGACGATCTTCCCCTTCTGCATAACCATGATCGTGTCGCAGATCTGTGCAGCCACTCTCAGATCATGGGTGATGAACAGAACACCGACACCGGTCTTGCGGCGGATATCGTCAAGAAGCTCGAGCACCTGCGCCTGAACGGACACATCGAGCGCGGACACCGCTTCATCGGCCACCAGAACGTCCGGTTCCAGTGCCAGCGCGCGCGCAATGCAGATACGCTGGCGCTGACCGCCCGAGAACTGGTGCGGATAGCGTTTCAGGGCATCCGCCGGCAGGCCGACCAGCCCCATCAGTTCGCCTGCCCGGCGCAGCGCCTGCGCGCGGACCACACCAAAATTCGTCAACCCCTCGATAATGGATTCGCCAACGGTCAGGCGAGGATTGAGAGAGCGGAACGGGTCCTGAAAAACCATCTGGATGCGTTTGCGTACGGAAAGCAGCGCCGAGCCTCGAACGGCGGCAATGTTTTCTCCGCAAACGACAACCTCGCCCTGCGTCGGATCCTGAAGACGCACGATGCAGCGCGCGACCGTAGATTTTCCGGACCCGGATTCACCGACCACGCCCAGGATCTCCCCCCGGCGCACGGTCAGGTCGACATCCACCGCCGCCGCCACTTCACGCCTGGCACCGAGGAACCTTTTCTGCGCGTAGACCTTGCCCAGCCCTTTGACCGACAGCACGATGTCGCCGTCATTGGCTTTACGTGCCTCCGGCACGAGGCTTGGAACCGAAGAGACCAGCATTCGGGTGTAGTCCTTGTCCGGGGCGGACAATATCTGCTCCCGTGTCCCGACCTCGACGACTTCGCCCCGGTTCATCACGACCACGCGGTCCGCAATGTCTGCCACGACGCCGAAATCATGGGTGATGAAAAGCACCGCCGTGTTGTGCTTTTCCTGAAGTTCGCGGATCAGCAGCAATATCTGCTTCTGGGTGGTGACATCGAGTGCCGTGGTCGGCTCATCCGCGATCAGAAGCCTGGGCTCGAGGATCAGCGCGATGCAGATCACCACCCTTTGCCGCTGCCCTCCGGAGAGCTGATGCGGGTAGGAACTGTAAATGCGTTCCGGCTCCGGCAAATGCACCGCTGCGAGCATCTCCATGACCTTCTCGCGCCGGGCCTTCCTGCCCATGCGTTTGTGGATGCGCAGCACTTCATCTATCTGCTCACCCACGGTCTCGACCGGGTTGAGCGCTGTCATCGGCTCCTGGAAGATTATCGCCATTCTGGTTGCGCGCAAGGCACGCAGGCGTTCCATATCCGCTTCGAGAACGTTTTCGCCATCGAGTTCGATGCGCCCGCCTGAACAGTGCAGCGCTTCGCGCGAAAGAAGCCCCATGATGGAGAAGGCGGTTACCGATTTGCCCGAACCGGATTCTCCCACCACACAGACCGTCTCTCCCGGATGCACCGTGAAGCTCACGTCACTCACCACCTTCGCCGAGGGATTTCCAGCAAGGCTGACGGCAAGATTGCGGACGTCGAGCACCGGCCTCCCGGTTTGCGCCAGATCGTTTTTCTGATTGCTCATGTTCTCTTCGCCATCTTGGGATCGAGCACGTCACGCAGCACATCGCCAAGAATGTTCACGCTCAACAGCGTGAACGCCAGGATGATGCCGGGATAGAGGACGAGGCTCGGATAAAGCTGAAAATACATGCGACCGTCGGCCATCATGTTTCCCCAGGAGGGGATTTCCGTGGGCAGGCCGGCTCCGAGGAAACTAAGGGTTGCTTCCGTCAGAATGGCGGAGGCGAATATGAAGGTCCCCTGCACGATCAGCGGCGCCACCGTGTTCGGCACCATATGGCGGATCAGCAGCCGATAGGTCGGTGTACCAAGCGAGATCGCGGCTTCCACATAGGCTTCCGAGCGCACATTGAGAATGATGCTGCGCACCAGCCGGACCACACGCGGAATCTCCGGCACGGTGATGGCCACGAGCACGGTCACCAGCGATGCACCCGTCAGGGAAACAAGAGCAATGGCGAGCAGAATGCTGGGGATCGCCATGATGCCGTCCATCACCCGCATGATGAAGGTGTCAGCGAAACGGATGTAACCCGCAACCACGCCGATGATCAGGCCGACCACAAGGCTGGCTGCCGCCGCACCCAGACCAACGATCAGCGAAACGCGCGCGCCAAAAAGCAGACGCGAATAGACATCGCGCCCGAATGCATCATTGCCCAGCCAGTGCGCGGCCGAAACGCCCGCAAAGCGCTGCAGCGGATCGATCGCAATCGGATCCGCCCTGATCAGGAACGGCGCGAAAACGGCCAGAAGCGCGACCACCGTCAGCACGACAAAGGCCAGGAAAACGGGAACGCTTCTGAGGGAAAGAAGCATCTGCGCTGCAAGGGATGACCTGTCGCTGCGCGCCGGCGCGCGCGCTGCCGGTTCTGCAAGCAGATCGCCCTGAATTGTATTGTTGCTCATCGTGATCCTCAGTAGCGGATGCGCGGATCAAAAACGGTGTAGAGAATATCCACCACCAGGTTGATCAGGACGTAGGTGAACGAAAACAGCAGGATGAGTCCCTGAATGACGGGATAATCCCTGGCCAGAACCGCCTCCACGACGAGACGCCCGAGCCCGGGAAGATTGAACACGGATTCAGTGACCACCACGCCCGTGATCAGAGACGCAACACCGATGCCGATCACCGTGACGATGGGCACTGCCGCATTGCGCAGGGCATGGCGCAGGAGCACGCTGGTCTCCTTCGCGCCCTTGGCACGGGCCGTGCGGATGAAATCCTCGCCCATCACATCGATCACGCTGCTGCGGGTCATGCGCGCCACAAGCGCGATATAGATGCCGCTCAGGGCAAGTGTTGGCAGGACAAGGCGCTGGAAGAACGGCCACAGACCCTTATCGACGGAACTGTACCCCTGCACGGGAAACCATCCGAGTTTGAGCGCCATGAGATAGATCAGAAGATATCCGATGACGAATGTCGGAATGGAAAACCCGAGCACGGAGAAGGTCATCACCGTGCGATCGAGCAACCCGCCGGGATTGCGCGCGGCGACCACCCCCATCGGGATCGCAACGACGATCGTCAGCAGTATGGTCAGGACCGCGAGTGAAAGCGTCGGCCCGATACGGCCGCCGATCATCTCGAGAACCGGCGTGCCGGAGAGCAGCGACACGCCCAGGTCTCCCTGGGCGAGCTGCTTCATCCATACATAGAGCTGGACCATGATCGGCTGATCCAGCCCCATGCTGCGGCGGATCGCCTCCAGTTGTGCACCGGAGGCGTCGTCACCGGCAAGGATGGCGGCCGGATCGCCAGGCGTCAGGCGAAGCATGGCAAATACCACGACCGCGACCATGGCCATCACCGGCAGTGTCGCCACTGCCCGTTTGATGACATAGGAAAACATCAGGCTGCTACTCCGCCGCTTTCTTGATGTTCCAGAACAGGGTCACCGGCGCTTCCAGAAATCCGGTCCATTCGCTGTCATAGGCGGCGGGAATGCGGAACTGGCCAAGCGGCCCCACCACGCCCTGGTCGATGGCGAGTTTCTGGATTTTGGCAGCAATGGCCTTTTGCTCTTCCGCATCCGCCGCTCGTGCGTAGTCAAGACGCAGCGCCTCGATCTCCGGCACATCCGGCCAGCCGGCCCATGATTTGCGACCCGCCGTCGACAGTGTGGTGTTGCCGAACGGGTCACCGCTGGTTGCCAGAATGCTGTAGGTGGAGAAGGCGTTCCAGCCGCCCTCCTCCGGAGATTTCTGGTTGCCCTGCTGGGTCACCACCGTCTGCCAGTCCATGGTCTTGAGGTCGACATTGAACCCGGCCTTGCGCCAGGCATCGGCCATGACAATGGGCTGTGCCGCCAGCATGGCAATGTCGGTTGGCTGAAGAAGCACGACCGGCGTACCATCGTAATTGGCCTCCTTCAGAAGATCCCTGGCGCGCTCGATGTCCGCGTTGACGACCCATTCTTCGCCATAACTATCTTCATTGGGATTGCCGCAGCCCATGACCGCCGCGCAGGTCTGGAAATATTCCGGGTTCCCCACAAGCATACGCAGGACATCTTCCTGCCCCACCGCCGCCATGGCGGCCTGGCGGACCAGTTCGTTGTCGAAAGGCGGGTGAAGATGATTCATCCGGAAATAGGTCCACGAACCAAGCTTGTCGATGACCTTCACGTCGATGCCATCGGCAGCCTCTACCAGCGGCAGAAGATCGAAGGGTATCTGCTGGATGAAATCGATCTCGTCATTCTGCAGCGCGTTGATGGCCGTCATCTGGTCGGGCATTGTCACCCATTCGACCCGGTCGACGTTCACCACCTTGCCCCCGGCGGTCCAGCTCGGCGGCTCATCCCGTGGCACATAATCCCCGTTCTTTTCGTAGACCACACGCACGCCCGGCTGGAACTCCTCTTCGATGAACCGGAACGGGCCCGAGCCCACATATTCTGTGATCGGCTGAGAGCCCGGCGTTTCTGCCACGCGTTTGGGCATCATGAAAGCGGGGCGGGAGCTAAGCTTGGAGAGGCCCGATAGCAGGAGCGTCGTCGGCTGCGTCAGCTTGATGACGAAGGTTTTGTCGTCGGTCGCGGTGATGTCCTCAACCATTGTCATCAGCGCCAGTCCGGTGGTGTCGACCCCACCCCAGCGCTTGATCGAGGCAATGCAGTCCTCAGACGTCACCGGCGCGCCGTCATGCCATTTGAGACCATCACGCAGTGTGAAAGTGTAGGTCTTCTTGTCGTCGGAAACCGTCCAGCTCGCCATCTGCGGCTGCACCTTGAACTCCGAGTCGACGCCGAGAAGCGTGTCGTAGATCATGTAGCCATGATCGCGCGTCAGAAATGCAGTGCTCATCACCGGATCCATCACGCGGAGGCCCGACATCATCACGGCCTTCACCGTCTCGGCCTGCGCCCCCGTCGAGGCCGCGACTGGAACAAGCACGGAAGCGGCGCAAAGCAGGGCCCGGCTTCCGCGTAACAAACTCTTGCAAGACAACATCATCATTCTTCCCCTTTGTGGTTGCATTCCAATTCAGCCGCCCGGTTTGGCCGGGCGGATCTCGTCAACCGCGCTAATGGAGCGCGAAAGCATGTCGTTGAACGGCACAGGGCCGGCCGACCAGGCGATCGGCAAGGAGCCGGGCACTTCCCGCAGCAAGGGTGAAACCGAGCATGCCGTGACCGGCGTTGATCCAGAGATTGCCGCACGGCGTCGCACCGATAAGCGGTGTGCTGTCGGGCCGGGCGGGGCGCATACCCGCCCACACCTTCGGCTGAGCAGCAGGGGCAAGCTCCGGTAACAATGCGTTGACCTGGGATTTGAGAAGATCGATACGCCGCGCGGTCACGCCGGAATCCCGGTCCCCGATATCGACCATGCCCGCAACACGCAGCCGATCGCCGAGGCGGGCGTAGACCACTTTGCTGTGAATGTCGCTGACGCTGCGGGCGGGCGCGCGGCTCTTCTCCGTCAGCTCATAGGTCAGGCTGTATCCCTTGAGCGGATGGATCATCGGGTTGAAGCCCGCCGCCAAGCCAAGTTTCTGTGCACCGAGCCCGTTTGCGATGACATAGGCATCCGCAGACAGAGGGGGCCCATCGGTCTCGAGGCCGACGACCTGCTGCCCGTTGAAGCGAAAGCCCCTTACTTCTGTGTTGAAGCGAAAGGTTACATTGTGCGGTGCGGCCGAAAGCTGGCGGTGCATCTCGACACACAGCTTGAGGCAATCGCCTGCGTCTTCCTCGGACATGAAAATGCCGCCGACGATTCCATGACCGCCCGCCTGCAAGGCAGGCTCCATTTCCAGACAGTCGCGCCGGCTTAAAATGCGCTGTCCACCGGTTGTGGCATCGCGCATCTGCAGCTGGCGGCAGGCGAGCGCGTAAGCCGCCTGATCCTGATAGACGAGCAGCTTTCCGGTGGAGGAGAAGTCGAAGGCATAGCCTTCGCGCGCAACCATCTCGCGCAGAAGCGCCCTGCTCGCGAGCCCGAGCTCCAGCATGTCGCGGGTCGTGCGGTGAACCGTCTCCCGACGGCACGCTTTGAGGAATGCCAGTCCCCAGCGCCACTGTGCAGGATCGGCACGCAGCCGGAAATTCAGCGGTGCATCCCTGTCCATCAACCAGGATGGCAATTTGGGCAGGACTGCCGGATCGGCAAGCGGCGCGACAAAACTATAGCTCAACTGGGCGCCATTGGCCCTGCTCGTCTCAAGTCCTGGTTCAGCGTTCCTGTCCACCACCGTCACTGTGTGACCGTCGCGCCTCAGGAAGTAGGCGGTCATCAGGCCAACAATGCCGGCGCCGATCACCACGACGTGTTTGTGCCCTTTGTTCATGCCGCGCTCCCGCGCAACGCCGCGATCGTAGCAGCCGCCGAAATGTGCTCCAGGCTCGTGCGAACGGTGATGACGGCTGCACATCGGGCCTGGACTGCGGCCTTGAGGGCACCCTCGATCTGCGAGACGTTGTCCACCGTGAGGCTCAGCGTTCCGAAAGAGGATGCAAAGACCGGAAAATCCGGGTTCGTCAGGCCGGTCATGCCGACCCGACCGGGGAAATGTTTTTCCTGATGCATGCGAATGGTGCCGTAGGAGCCATTGTCCGACACGATCACAATCGGCTTCGCGCCATAATGCATGGCCGTCGCCAGTTCATTGCCTGTCATCAGAAAGCCGCCGTCTCCGACAAAGCAGACAACCTGCCGCTCCGGATGCCGCAGGCTTGCGGCCACCGCCGCAGGCACGCCATATCCCATGGCGCCGGAGGCGGGTGCCAGCATCGTGCGACCGCCACCGAAACGCATCAGGCGCTGGACCCAGCCACCGAAGTTTCCTGAATCGATGGTGATGATTGCGTCATCGGCCAGCAAGCGGTCGGCAGCCGCGACAAAATCACCGAACACAACACCATCTTCTGCGTCCCCTGCGCTCCGCCATTCGCGCAGGGACCGGGCAACCGCGTGAAGCGCTGCGCTCCAGTCGGTGTGTTGCGACGCAGGCGCATCGGGCGCGATGGCAAGAAGTTGTTCGAGAAATATCAGCGGCTCCGCCGCCAGCCCCAAGGCGAGACCCCGTACATGGCCGACCGCCATGGCATCGGGCCAGACCTGCACCACCTTCTGCGCCGGCAGAGGCGCGGCCGGAAAGGTGTAGCCCTGCGTCGTCACATCACCGAGCCTTGTGCCGACGCCGATGACGAGATCGGCCTTTGCAACTGCCTCGGCAAGCGCAGCCGGAGCGCCATAGGCGAGATGGCCTGCAAACTGCGGGTGATCGTTTGGCAGAAGGTCGGCATGCCGCACAGCCGTTGCAACGGGGATGGCAAACGCTTCCGCCACGGCCTTCAGGGTCGTTTGCGCTGCATCGAATTTGAGCAGCCCTCCGGCGATCAGCAGCGGCCGTTCGGCACCGGCGATCAGATTCCGGACATCGATCATGTCCTGCTGTGAGGCAGCAGCACGGGCAACACGGTTGACGTGCACGGCGGGCGTTTCAACCAAATCTTCCAGCATGTCTTCCGGGAGGGCGACGACCACCGGCCCGGGCGTACCGCTCAATGCGGCGTGGAATGCCGTGGCCACGGTATCGACCAGGCGGGCAGCGTCATTGACTTCGACAACCCATTTCGCGACCGAGCCGAAGACCCTCCCGTAATCCATTTCCTGAAACGCGTTCATCTGTCGATGCGCGCGCTCCACCTGCCCGATGAACAGCACCAGAGGAACCGCATCCTGCTGGGCGGAGTGAACAGCGATCGCCGCATTCATGGCGCCTGGACCGCGGCTTACAAAAGCAACGCCTGCCCGGCCGGTAAGCCGCGCATCGGCCAGCGCCATGAAGCCTGCACCGCTTTCATGCCTTGTCGTCACAACCGAAACGGCAGGCTGTTCGACAAGAGCGTCAAGCACACTGAGATAACTCTCGCCAGGTACGCAGAAAACCCGGTCTATGCCGTGAACCCTGAGCGATTCCACCAGGAGGTCGGCAGCGCGCTTCATCAATTTACCTATCCTTCCCGGTGTCAGCGGATGGGCGTTTGCCCTCCAGCGTGCGGAGCGATTTTGATTTCAGATCTTCGGGCAAAGACGCTGTCAGGTGTTCGACAGCCTTCCAGAGCCGGTCCCAGCCCTCCGGCGTGCGAAGGGGGACACCTAGGAAGTACTCTTCGGTTTTTGCACGTAGCATCAGATAGAGAATGCCGGCCAGCATGATGCTGACCACGGCGGGCACATCGGCTTCCTCCGTCAGACCGTCGACACGGTCTATGAAGGCGCGTGCAGCGCTTTCGCGTCGATCCGCCAGTTTGGCGCTGACATCGTTTCGTTCAATCAACTCCCAGCGGCGGACCTCGCAAAGCGGCTGATTGTTGGCCAGCGCATCGATCTGCTCGCGCAGCATCGTCAGGATGAGATCAGCCGGCGGGCGTTCGCTCGATTCGTTGCCCTTCACGACGCTTGAGCTCTTGGTCCAGAAATCCTGCTCCTGCATCCAGGTCAGCATGAGGCCCGGCATGCCGTCGAAATAGCGATAGATCAGCTCCTTGCTGACACCGGCGCGCTTGGCCACGGAATTTACCCCGACGCCGGCCATGCCCGTCTCGCAGATCTGCTCCTCCAGCGCCTGAAGGATGGACCGCTCGGTCCGCTCACGCCGTGACATGGCTTCTCCTCATCATCATGCTTCTTTGAACGGGCAAACCGTGTGGATGGGCCAGTCCATCCGCCAGACGGGCAACCAGTTCCGTCTCCGCGAAGCCGACTGGCTGCCCTTCCTGCCAGACCTCGGTGGAAAGGTAGACTGCCGTCCCCAGGCGGCGAGCCGCACACACGCGCGGATCGGCACTCTGCAGCGCGACAATCCGGCCGTTCAGATCAATGTGGACGCGGTCACGCGCGGCAGCCTCGACGGTGACCGGCGCTTCCAGCCGGATGATCGCGTGGCCGGCAGGTAATCCCGTCAGTTCCTGCCAGGCAAGCTCACCAAGAATCTCCGCAAGCGCCTGACACGTCCCGGTGGCTGCGAAAATTGAGTTGTGAAGCAGCGAAAATCCACAGCCCCCCTCTTCGCGGTGCGCCTGTCCGAGATCGCCACGCCGCAACACTCTGCCGGAGTTTCCGGTTCCCAACCGTCCATCGATGGTTACGGCGATCAACCCGGCATCGATCTCGGGATCCTGGGCGAGCACCGCGTCAACACTGCCCTGCGGCGCCTCACCACCAGCCAGTTTCTCCAGAACGGCACTGTTGACGGACACGCCATCGGCCGAAACGCTGTTGGGAAGACGATGCCCGGTCACGAGACCGGAGCCGGCCCGCCCCACGAGAAACTGTGTCAAAGGCTCAGGGCGGTCGGGTCCGCTCGAGATCACAGCCGCGCAGGGGGCCCGAAACCATTCCTCGGGAATGTCGAGCGAGGAGATTCCGCCATTCTGTGTGGTTCTGTAAGCAACCGAACCATCGGCCTCGATAACCGCCAGAACGGCAAAGCCGCCAATGGCTCCACGGCCACAGAGCTCCGCCGCTGAAACGGCTGCCTGAATGGCTGCCACTGAGCCTTTGCCATATGCCGCAATTCCGATGGTCAAGACCGAACCTCAGCAGACATTCAGGAGGTCGATACCCCCGTTTGCCAAAATGTGAACACCTGGTCACATTTGAAAGCTAGTGCTAAACTCACGGCCTTGTCAATCGATCAAAGCGAATGATGATGTGTTTGATGAACAGAGATCGAGCGTGCTCCCAACCGAGTCTGCTGGGGCACTCGTACGCATGACCAGCCGAATGAGAGGGAACTCCGCCAGGGGCCCGGTCGGCGCGGATATTGTTTGCCGAACCCGATCCGGCAGCCGATCACTGCAGCTCAGTGTGCGGAGGCGCGATCATAGGCTTCGACGGTCTTGCGGGCCCTGACGCGAACGGCGTCGAGTGCATCACCAGGCCGGTAGAGACCCGTCCCAAGACCGAAGGCGCGCACGCCGATCTTGAAATAGTCGCCGAACGAGGCATCGGAAACCCCGCCAACAGCGCAGACAAGTGCTTCTTCCGGAAGAATTGCCTTGATAGCTGAAATGCCGGAAACGCCCAATGCGGAAGCTGGAAAGAATTTTAGCGCCGAGGCACCGCATTTGTGCGCCAGAAGCGCTTCGCTGGGCGTGAAGACGCCGGGCATGGAGACCATGCCAAGCGCGACACTGCGCCGGATCACATCGGGATCCGTGTTCGGACTGACGACCAGTTGGCCGCCGATGTCCGACAGCCGGTCGACATCCTCGACGGTGAGCACGGTGCCGGCGCCTACGAGCGCCCGGTTTCCGGCAACAGCAATGGCCGTTTCGATGGACTGGAAGGGGTCGGGCGAGTTCAGCGGCACCTCGATGGAGGTGATGCCTTCGTCGATGAGCATCTCGGTCATGGCCGCGACCTCGGAGGGACGAATGCCACGCAGGATCGCCACCAGGGCCCGCTTCTTTCCGGGCCAGATAATATCTCGTTCTGCCATGACTACTGGCTCCAGATTCGTTTCGCCGAGTTGAAAAGCCCGGCCCGTGAGGCTTCTCCCGCGTCTTTCAACGCGACGCTGAAGCCTTGGCGTTCCAGGGCGGTCCGGTATAGCGCATCGACCGGGCGAGACGCGATCAGCGTGACCTCCAGGCCCTCCCCATAGAGCCCCCGCGCAGCGGATATTTCTCCACCGATCAGAAGACCGGAAAGGTGTGCAGCGCCATCAGCGCGTGCCTCGAACCCCAGCAATTGTGCCGCGCGGACCCCGAAGAGACCGGAGAGCGCGGCATGCGCCTGTGCCGTGGTGCGCTCGAGCGCGGACAGGAACGCCGCATCATCTGCCGAAACGGCCCGATCTGCTTCAATCGCGTGCTGAAGGATTCCGTGCTTCGTCAGGAGCGAGAACAGCTCTCCGGTCATGAAGCTGCTGAAATGGGTTACCGTGCCGTTCTCAATCTTCACCCATTTGCTGTGCGTGCCGGGCATGCACACCAGCGCATTGCCATTCTCGCCCACCGCGCCCAGCAATTGCGTCTCTTCGCCACGCATCACATTCGGCGCCTGCGGATCGTTGAGCGAAAGGCCGGGCAGGATGCGCACATCGCCCTCGGCATCCAAAACCCGCGCAGCCTGTGCCGAAAGCGCCATGAGGCTTGCGGGAACCTCCATATAGGGAGCCTCCAGCCAGCCCTGCCTTGCACCCGCCATACCGCAGATCAACACAGGCGTGCCGGCAGGCGCACCCACTTTTGCAAGATGAGCGTCGAGAACCGGCGCAAAGCCTGTGCCCGCGCAGTGCATCATCCCCTCATTGCTGCTGCTGGAGGCGATGACAGTGCCCTCATCATCCAGAAGCCAGAGGCGAAAACTGCTCGTGCCCCAGTCAACGGCAGCGCAGAACGAACGGGAATGGTCAGTCATGAAAATGAACTCAGGCCGGATGCTGCAAAACGCTCAGACCACCATCAATAACGAGGCAGGCGGCATTCATGAAGGGACATTCGTCGGAAATCATGAAAACCGACGCCATGGCGATCTCGCCGGGCGTTGCTATGCGACCGCCCGGATGCATGGCCAGCGTCTCGGCGCGCGCAGCCGCCGGATCGGGAAAACTATTCCAGTAATCTACGTTTTTTTGTGTCTCCACATAGCCCGGCGCGATGGCGTTCACACGCACCCCCCTGCCCGCATATTCCAGCGCCAGCGCTTTCGTCATGCCCAGAAGCGCGTGCTTGGCTACCGGATAGGGAAACGTATGCGGAATGATCGTGAAACTGTGGGTCGAGGCAATGTTGAGAATGGCGCCACCCCCCTCCTCGATCATGCCGGGAAGCAGCGAACGGCAGCAATGCCATGCCCCCTTCAGATTGATATCGAAGCACCGCGCCCATTCTTCGTCGTCGGTCTCAAGCGGTTCGTGGAAGACGTTGACACCGGCATTGTTGATAAGCGCGTTGGGAACGCCGATGGTCTTCCCGGCCTCGCCGGCAGCAGCCTGGATGGCCGCGGCATCCGAGATGTCGGCAACGGCATGGGCGAGCCGCCCGTCGGGAGCACCGAGTTCGCCAACCGTCTGCTCCAGAAGCGACGCGTCCCGGTCCACCAGAAACAGAGAGGCCCCTTCACGCAGGCAGGCTTCGGCGATGGCCCGGCCTATGCCCTGGGCAGCACCTGTCAAAAAGATGCGCTTGCCGCTCAGCCGCCCCTGTCCGGATATCATGCGATGCCTCCCCGTATCCAATGCGCTGCCGCCCGTTTCCCGCACGTGCGGCCAGACCTCTTGTTCAAACAGCCACCCCTGAATCAACGCCGCCCGATCGCGCTTGACCGCATATTGTCGAGCAGCACTGCGAGCAGGAGGATGAACCCACGCACCACATATTGATAGAAGGCCTGAATGTTCAAAAGGTTCATGACGTTCTCGGCTATGCCCATGATCATCACACCGACGATCACGCCGGTCATCGTCGCGCGGCCGCCGGCCAGCGATACGCCGCCCAGAACACAGGCCGATATCACCGAAAGCTCAAGCCCCGTCGCCGCGTTGGGCTGGCCGGATGTGATGCGGGAGGCAAGCAGGATGCCAGCCACCGCGCAGATGAATCCCTGCAGGGTGAAAATCCAGATTCGCATCCAGTCGACATTGACGCCCGCAAGCCGCGAAGCCTCGGGATTGCCGCCCATGGCGAGCGTGTTCTTGCCGAACACCGTGCGGTTCAGAACAAAGCCGAAGACGACGAATAGCGCCGCCAGAACCCAGATCGGTGTCGGCACGCCCAGAAACCTGGACAGGGCGAGTTGATAAAAACCGGGATCGTCGATGCCCACAGCCCGCCCATCCGACGAGATGAGCGCAAGCCCGCGCACGATCTGCATGGTTGCCAGCGTCGTGATCAGCGCGTTGATGCGGAACTTGGCGATGACCACGCCATTGAAAAGCCCGACGAGCGCGCCCGCAGCCAGCGCCGTCAGGATGCCCAGAAAGATGGAGCCGGTCGCGTTGGACGCCATAACCGCCACCATGCCGCAAAAAGCGACGTTGGAGCCGACTGAAAGGTCGAAATCCCGCGCCGCGAGACAGAACATCATGGTGCAGGCGATCACGCCGACGGTAACCACGGACTGTAGGAGACCGAGCATGTTGCGTTCGGTCAGGAAGTTGGGGACCGTCAGCGACACGAGCGCGAAGGCGAGAATGAAGATTACAAGCAGTCCCTGGTCGCCCAGGATGAGCTTTTTGATGGAAGTCGTCATCGTGAAGCCTCTTAACCGACCGACGCGGCGGTCACCTCGTCCGGCAGCGCGGCGGCGAGGATGGATTGTTCGTTGAAGTCAGCCCGCTCGATCTCTGCGCTGATGTGCCCTTCGCACATCACGAGGATACGGTCGCAAATGCCCATGACTTCGGGCAGTTCGCTGGAGATGACGACGATGGCCATCCCCTCCTCCGCGAGCTGATAGAGAATGTCGTAGATTTCGGATTTGGCGCCGACATCGATACCGCGCGTCGGTTCGTCGACGAGCAGAACCCTGACGCCCTTTTCCGAAAGCCAGCGGCACAGGATGACCTTCTGCTGGTTTCCGCCGGACAGGTTGATGATGTCCTGCTTGCGCGAGGGCGTGCGCACCCTGAGCTTCTTCAGGAAGGTTTCGGCCACCTGCCCTTCCTGGCGCAGATCCAGCACACCGAAGCGTGTCAGATGCCGGCGCGAAGAGATAAGGATGTTCTCTTCAAGCGAACGGCCCTGGATGATGCCGTCGAACTTGCGATCCTCCGAGCACAGAACGACCCCCTTGCGGATCGCCTCCGCCGGCTGGCCGGAGGCGATCTCCACGCCACCGACACGCACATGGCCGCCAGCGCGCGGATCGGCACCGCTGATCATGCGCAACAGCTCCGAGCGACCTGCCCCGATCAGACCGAAAAAGCCGAGGATTTCACCCCGACGCGCCTCGAAGGAGGCAGGGACAGGCAGCTTTTCGCCATGAACACTGTCAACTTCCAGTTCGACCGCCCCGACGGGACGAGAGCGCCACCCCCAGATGTCGCTGATTTCCCGCCCGACCATTTCGGACACGATCTGATCGCGCGTCACCCCCTTAATCGTCTCGTGGTGCGCCGCCAGCCGGCCATCACGCAGCACCGTAAGGCTGTCGCAGAGGCGGAAGACTTCGTCCAGCCGATGGGAGATATAGAGGATGACGCGGCCATCCTCCCTCAACCTGTCGATCAGGGAAAAGAGTATCTCGCTCTCGCGTGAGGAAAGCGAGGAGGTTGGTTCATCCAGTGCGATCACGCGGGCATCGACCATGACGGCTTTGGCGATTTCCACCATCTGTCGTTCGCCGATGGAAAGCTCTGCAACCTTGCGCGTCGGATCGACCGAGATGCCGGCAAGCTCGAGCTTGCGCCGGACATCCTCATACATGGCGCTGAAACCGATCACGCCGCCGGTTGCCGGAAACCGCCCAAGGCAAAGATTCTCTGCAACGGTTAGCCCGGGCACAAGCTGCAGTTCCTGGTGGATGACCACCACGCCCGCATCGAAAGCATCGCGGGTCGACTGATAGTGCTGCGTCTCGCCATCGAGGCGCACCGTGCCCTCATCGGCAGCGGCATCACCGGAGAGAATGCGGATCAGGGTGGATTTCCCCGCTCCGTTTTCTCCCATCAGCCCGTGAACCGCCCCCTTCCGAACCCCGAAGGAGACGTCGGAAAGCGCTTTGACGCCGGGATAACTCTTCGAAATGCCGGAGAATTCGAGATAGGCAGACATAAAGCCGGCTTCCTCCAAAGCATAGCCAGTGTCGGAAACCCGCCCTCACGGACGGGAAGAATGGCGCCGGCGCGGCTCACGCGCCGGCGCTACACGAACGGTTGCCTATTCGATGCCAAGGTCCTTGCGCACGTCCTGATAATTGTCGCGCAGGGCCAGAGCACCGGACGTCAGGATCAGCTTCTCCGGCTCCTTGTCGTCAACGATCCAGTCATACATATTGAGCGCGGTTTCATAGCCATGGCGTTTTGGTGAAATGATCACGGTTCCGAAGAAGCCGGTCGGCTCGGGCTTCTTGAATTCGTTGATCGCCGAATCCGCACCGCCGATACCGACACCGATCATCGCGTCGGCTCCGATGCCCACGCCTTCCGCAGCCCGCACCGCGCCGAGAACGGCTTCGTCGTTCAGACCGAAGGCGACCCAGTGCTTGATGTCCGCGTTCTTGTTCAAAACCACGGTCGCAGCATTGAGAGCGGCCTCGGTGTCCGTACGTGCCTGCGGCGCATCGAAGATGTTGGCTTCCGGAAAGCCAGCCTCTTTGAGCTTCGCAATCGCCCCTTCGACCCGATCGACTGCTGTCGGAAGCTGATCGTAGGAAACGCGGATCGCCCCGACCTTGCTCATATCCCAACCGCGATTCTTGATCTCGGCAACGATGGCTTCACCGGCCGTCTCGCCGATCTTCACGGCCGAAATACCCATGTGAGGCACATCGGCGAGAGGCTCACCGTCGGAACCGACCAGCCTGTCGTCGACAGTCATCAGCTTGAGGCCATTGGCCGCTGCCTTGGCGACAATGCCCGGCCCGAGCTTCACATCAGGCGTGCAGATGACAAACCCCTGCACACCCTGAACGCCAAGATTGTCGATGGCGGACATGACCTTTTCGCCATCCTCGGCACCGATCTTGACCAGCGTAAAGCCTTTTTCCGAAGCAGCGATATCGGCGAATTTCCACTCGTCCTGAAACCATGGCTCTTCCGGCTGTTTGACCAGAAAACCGATCTTCACGTCATCGGCCAGCGCCGACCCGGCCAAAAGCGTGCCGGCAATCGCAGCCATCGCTGCAGTTTTCAAAAAGCGCATGAGAACCTCCCTGTTGCTCTGCGACGCCCTCCTGAGAGCGTGGGAAAATTACGTCCAATCATCATATTAGTCAATTGCATTTGTATGATAAATAATGATACTGGTTTGACAACGCACGAAAGACGGCCATGACTGCCGACAAAATCCACGCTCAGCTCTGTCAAAAGCGGGCGGGCAACAATGCGGAGGCAACCGGACAGTGACCGTTTCGACCATGGAAGTCCCAGCAGGCAGATCAACCCGACCGCGCGTCCGCCTGTCTGTTGCTCAATCCATCGCCCGGGACATCTTTTCTGGAAAATTCGCCGAGGGGACGAACCTGCCGCGTGAGAACGACCTGTGTGAGGAATACGGCGTCAGCCGCACGGTCATTCGCGAAACGCTGAAAATCCTTCAGGCGAAAGGGCTGGTGGTGAGTCGCCCGCGCATTGGCACCATCGTGTGCAGACAGGATGAATGGAACATTCTGGACACTCAGGTTCTCGAATGGATCGGCCCCAATCTCGACAGGATGGGGCTGGTGGACTGCATTCTGGAAGCGCGCGGCGCCATCGAACCGATGGCCGCTGAGCTGGCGGCCCGGCGCGCCACCATGCAGGAGATCGCAGACATCGAAGCGGCGTGGCAGGCGATGGCAGCCGCCGGCAACGATGTCGAAGCCTTCATCGCTGCTGACATCGTGTTTCATGAGCACCTTCTAAAGGCCAGCCACAACCGCATTTTCCAGCAGTTCGGCGCGCTCATGGATCCGGCGCTGAATTTCATGCTCTCCACCTCGGCGCACTCGGCCGAAAACCTTGAAGAATCAATCGGGCAGCACGGTGCGCTGGTCGAGGCGCTGCGCCTGAGGGACGCTGAAGGAGCACGCAAGCTCGCCCTCGCCTTGATCGCCAAGGCAAAGCACGATGTGAGCGCGGCCCGGTCCGTCAAGCCATAACGGGAAAAGACACGTTTTCATGAAGATCACCAAACTCACCACTTTCCTCGTTCCGCCACGCTGGCTGTTTCTAAAGATCGAGACGGACGAGGGCATTTCCGGCTGGGGCGAACCCGTTCTGGAAGGGCATGCGGCAACGCTTGCTGCCAAGATCGAGGAGTTCTCCGATTTCCTGATCGGCGCCGATCCCATGCGGATCGAAGACATCTGGCACATGCTCTACCGCAATGGCTGCTACCGGGGAGGCCCGGTTCTGATGAGCGCCCTGTCGGGCATCGACATGGCGCTGTGGGACATCAAGGGACAGTATTACAACGCACCTGTCCACGATCTTCTGGGCGGCGCTGTCCGTGACAGGATCCGCAGCTATTGCTGGATCGGAGGCGACCGCCCCTCGGATCTCGTCGCCGGCGCGAAAGACCTGATGGATCGCGGCTTCACTGCCTGCAAGTTCAATGCCTGCGCCGAAATGCAGATCATCGACAGCTATAAGAAGCTGGATGGCGTCGTCCGGCAATTGTCGAATCTGCGTTCTGCGGTCGGCACCGAGATGGATCTCGCCTTCGATTTCCACGGCCGGGTTCACGCGCCGATGTCGAAGCAGTTGCTGAAGGAAATCGAGCATCTCAGGCCGATATTCATCGAAGACGCGGTCGATTCCGCTCATATCGCCACGCTGGCCGATCTTTCCCGGCAAACGTCGATCCCTCTGTGCATCGGCGAGCGGCTGCATTCGCGCTTCGACTTCAAGCCGGTGTTCGAACAGCGTGCCGCCAGTGTCATCAACCCGGACACCGCACATGTCGGCGGGATCTCCGAAATGCTGCGCATTGCACATTGGGCCGAAGCCTACGATGTCGCCCTTGCGCCACATTGCCCGCTGGGACCGATCGCGCTAGCCGCCTGCCTGCAGGTGGATGCTGTCTGCCACAACGCCTTCATTCAGGAACAGAGCCTCGGCATCCACTACAATGCCACCCAGGACATGGCCGACTATCTCGAGCCGGGCCATGGTTTTGAACTCAAGGATGGTTTCCTGAAAATCCCCAAGGGTCCGGGCCTCGGCATTCGGGTGAATGAGGATTTTGTGCGAAAGCAGGCGGAGATCGGGCACCGCTGGCGCGCACCTGTGTGGCGTCACGAGGACGGATCAATCGCCGAATGGTGACCGGGCTCGCACAGAACGTGTTTCGGAAAGGCTGCCCCTCAAAGAACCTTTGAGAGGAACTCCCGCGTCCTCGGCGACTGCGGGTCGGCGATCATCTCGCGCGGGTTGCCCTGCTCGACGATCACGCCGCCATCCATGAAAATGAGCTGGTCGCCGATTTCGCGGGCGAAGCCGATCTCATGGGTGACCACGACCATGGTCATGCCCGCTTCGGCGAGGTCGCGCATCACCTGAAGCACCTCACCCACAAGCTCGGGATCGAGCGCAGAGGTGGGTTCATCAAACAGAAGCACCTTGGGCTTCATTGCCATGGCGCGCGCGATAGCCACCCGCTGCTGCTGACCGCCCGACAATTCTCGCGGATACCGGTCAACCTTGTCGGACAGCCCCACGCGCGCCAGCAGTTCCAGAGCCTCGGCTTTCGCCTGGTCGACAGGCAAACGACGCACATGGATGGGCGCTTCAACGAGGTTCTCCATCACCGTCATGTGAGAGAACAGATTGAAGGACTGAAACAGCATGCCTATCTCGGCGCGCCGCTGGCAAAGTTCGTCGTCCTTTACCTCGTAGAGACGATCGTCCCGCAGATCGTACCCCACAAAGGCGCCATCAACGAGAAGAATACCGCCAGTCAGTTTCTCCAGATGGTTGATGCAGCGCAGAAACGTACTCTTTCCGGAGCCGGACGGGCCGATGATGCAGGCAACCGAACCGGCCGGTACATCGATGTCCACGCCCTTCAGCACCTCAAGCGGACCATAGGATTTGCGCACGCCGCGGGCAAACACCATGGAGTTTTCCGGCACGCCAAAGCGCGCGCGATTTTCGCTTGGCGTGTTGCTCATGCTGAAAATTCCTTGGCGCGGGATCCGAATACATTGCGAATGACGCGCAGAGCCCATGAATCCGTCCGGGTCTCACTGCGGCCGAAATGGCGCTCCAGAAAGTGCTGTCCCACCGACATGATGGAGACAACCGCGAGATACCAGACCGCAACCACGATCAGCAGCGGGATGGTTTCGAAGGTGCGCGCGTAGATCGACTGCGCCGAATAGAACAGGTCATCGACCGCGATGAAGGTCACAAGCGAGGTCATCTTGAGAAGATTGATCGCCTCATTGCCCGTGGGCGGCACGACGAAACGCATGGCCTGCGGCAGGACAATGCGTTTCAGGATGTTGCGATAGGGCATGCCGAGCGCGCTTGCCGCTTCCGACTGCCCCGAAGGCACCGATTTGATGCCCGCGCGGATGATCTCGGCCATATACCCCGCTTCACAGAGCGACAGGGCGACAACGGCGGAGAAAAACGGCGTCATGAAGTCATTCGTGCGGATCGAGAATACCTCGCCGAAGAATGGCAGCGTCAGCGAAAATTCGCGTACCAGAAGCGCCAGATTGAACCAGAAGATGAGCTGGATCAGCGCCGGGACACCGCGAAAGAACCACACATAAGCCCCCGCGAAACCGCGCAGGACCGGGCTCGGAGAAACCCGCATGACGGCCACCACCGTGCCGATAATGATGGCCAGCGCCATGATCACCACGGTCAGGATCAGCGTGTTCAGCAGACCGCGCATGATAGAGGGATGGAAGAGATAGCCTGCGGCTGTCTCCCATCCAAAAGCCGGGTTCACGGCGAAAGCGCGCAGAATGAAGAACGAGAGCACCAGGGTGAGTGCCGTACCGATCCATATGCCATAATTGCGGCGCGGCACCACGACGAGACGGTCGACATCCGCGACCAGGGAGGATGGCTGGGGGCGAGTTTCGCTCGCGTCGACCTTGCTCATCGTTTCTCCAAATTCACTGCAATGACGCTATGGGCCGATCACTCGGCCCGCAGCGCTTCCATGTCACCGACGAAATAGGGTTCCTTGATCGCATAGGCGCCCATTCCGTATTTCTCGAGGATCGACTGGTAGGTGCCGTTCTCGAACAGTGCGGAAAGGGCCGAAACCATCATGTCGGCGGTCGGCTTGTCGTCCTTGGCGATGGCGAGGCCGAGCGGCGCAACGTCATAGAGCGTCGGCAGAACGACAAGCTGGCCCTTGCTCGTAACCTCGAAATAGCTGGAGGCGGTGGCATCGTCCATGCGCGCATCAACGCGGTCCGCGAGCACGGCCTGAATGATGTCCGTCGAGGAATTGAACACCGACTTGTCGATCGGCTCCAGCCCCTTCTCCGTGCATTCGACGGTCAGCTTGTCGACCAGAAAGTCGGACGCGCTGCCGGCCGAAACGCCGACGCGCTTGCCGCAAAGGGGCAGTTCCCCTGTGAACTCATCCTTCTTTTCCGGTGATGTGGAGGCGGCAATGCCGGCCTTGATGAACATCACGAAATCGACCTGCTTCAAGCGATCAGGATTGGCCGAGAAGGTTTCCCAGGCAATCTTGAAGCGGCCGGCAGCAAGCCCCGGGATCATCGACGGGAACGGGGTTCGCTGGACGTCAAGCTCGGCATCCACAAGCTTGGCCACTTCGCCAGCCAGTTCAATAATGATGCCGGTCGGCTTGCCATCGGCATCGAGATATTCGAATGGCGCGAAGTCGATCGTGTTTGCGACCGTCAGCTTGCCCGTCTCTTCGACCTCGGGCGATTTCGAAACATCGGCAGCCATCGCCGAAACGCTCCACCCGCCGAGCAGGGCTGCGAAACCCACGCCTGCAAGTTGCTTAAGATGCCTGTTCATACCCGTTCTCCTCTCAATCCATTCTTATATGCCGAAGCCCGGCTGCATAACCCTTTTGCAAAACGGCCCTGGCGTCCCGCAGGACCGTCAGGGCCGTATCAACCGCGCCTGTCAGCTCGCAGCGCTCTCCTGCGCGGCCTGCTTCTTGCGGTAATGGTAGTTCTTGTCGATCCGCTCCATCAGGTAGTCGCCATAGAGCACCGGCTCGTATTTCGGCGCGGCACCTTCCGCGACGCAGGCCGGCAGGGCTTCAATCAGCGCTTCCATCGACGGGTCGAAAAAGAAGGGCTGCGAATAGCGCTCGCGGCCCGAGCGGTTGATCACACGGTGCGGCGTGGAGACAAAGACATCATTCGACCAGCGGGCGAGAATGTCGCCCACATTCATGACAAAGGAATTTGCGATCGGCGGCGCCGGCACCCAGTCGCCGGCCTTGTTCTTCACTTCGAGCCCGCCCACATCGTCCTGCGCAAGCAGAGTGATGAAACCATAATCCGTGTGTGGGGCAGACCCGAAAAGCCCCTCTTCCGCCTTCTGCGTGGGATAGTGCAGAAGCCGCAGGAAGGTTGTCGGATCGTCGAAATGGGCGTTCAGCTCGTCCGGCGACAAACCGAGCGAGATTGAGATCGCACCGACCATCTTGCGGGCCAGCGTATTCATCTGCTCGACATAGCGCTCGATGGTCTCACGGAACTCCGGCAGCAGCGCGGCGTCAGGCCACTGGTTGGGCCCCTGCAGCGGCTTTTCTGCAGCAACACGCGGGTCGTTTGCATCGACCTCGTGCATGAAGAAAATCGATTCGCTCTGGTTCGGCTTGCTGACGGTGGCGACCGAAGAGGTAACGATCGTGGAACCGGCAAACGGCAGATAACCGCGGAAATTCCTGTCGATCCGCAGCTTCAGCTTTTCCTCTTCCGGAAGGGCAAAGAACTGCTTGCTCGCCTCACGCACGGCCTCGATGTCGGACTGGGGAATCTCATGGCCCACGATATAGAGGAAGCCGATATTCTCCAGATAGCCGCGCAGGGTTGAAGCAACCGCGCGCACCGCATCCTCATCGCCTACATAGAGACCGGAAACGTCGAGAACAGGAATTTCGGAGAACTCGCCGCGTGCACTCGTTGACATGACCACCATCCCAGCTTGAAGATACCATACAGTACTGTATTTATGCATATCAGATTGTGATCGGCAATAGCCGCAGCAGACGGAATTGGATAACGAGCATGACGCCACGGAAAATCATCATCGATACCGACCCGGGACAGGACGACGCGTTTGCAATCCTGTTCGCCCTGGGGTCCCCTCAGGACCTTGAAGTGATCGGCATCACAACCGTCGGCGGCAATGTGCCCCTTTCGCTGACCACAAAAAACGCACTCAAGGTCGTGGAACTGGCGGGGCGCCCGGACGTACCCGTCTTCGCCGGTTGTCCGGCGCCCATGGTGAAGAAGCTGATGACGGCGGAGTACGTCCATGGTGAAACCGGCCTCGACGGCGCGGAACTGCCCGAACCGGCAACCCCCGTACAGGACGAACATGCAGTCAACTGGATGGTGCGCACGATTATGGCCGCGTCCGAAGGCGAGATCACCGTATGCACGCTTGGGCCGATGACCAACCTCGCCATGGCCATGACCATGGAGCCGCGCATCATCCCGCGCATCCGCGAAGTGGTGCTGATGGGGGGCGGCTTCTTCGAAGGAGGGAATGCGACGCCTGCGGCGGAGTTCAACATCTTCGTCGACCCACATGCGGCTCACAAAGTGTTCCATTCGGGTGTGCCGGTTACCATGGCGCCTATTGACTGCACCTACACGGCACAGATGACACCGGAGTGGCTTGGGACCCTGCGCGCCACGGGCAGCCGGGCTGCGCTCGAAGCCGCCAACATGGCTGAATTCTATTGCCAGTATGGCGACCACAAATTTCCCACCAAAGCGCGGCCGATCCACGATGCCTGCGTGACGGGCTATTTGCTTTCCCCGGAGATTTACGAACAGCGCCAGTGCTATGTCACCGTCGATATTTCATCATCCGAGACCATAGGCATGACCGTCGTCGACTGGTGGCACGTCACCGGAAAGGAGAAGAATGTCAATGTCCTCCGACGCATCGACCCGGCCCCGTTCTTCGATCTGATGCTCGAGCGCATCAGCGCCCTCCCATAAGGCATGGGATGACCGCGCGCTCAACTTCTGCTAGCGGAAGCCGGGTCGCCATGGTCCAAATCCGGGTTCCGGTCACACCTGAGGCCGGCAACCCATCCGAAGTGGAGAAAGCGTTGGCAAGAATGACGAATGCAAAGCCCGCCTCGGACCCAAAGTCCTCCCCGCGCCAGACGCTGAGCCGCGAGGCCTGGGTCAAGGCCGCGCGCAAGGTCCTGGAAAAACGCGGCATCGCCGAGGTCAAGATCGACCGGCTCGCCCGTCACTTCAAGGTCACGCGCGGCAGTTTCTATTTCCACTTCTCCAGCCTGAAGGATCTCCACGACGAACTGTTGAACGAATGGCGCCGCGCGAACTGCGCGCCCTTCGAGGCCAAGCGCGACGTCACCGACATCGATGGCCTGCAGTTCTTCACAGAGATCGTTCATATCTGGGTGGACGAAAAGCCCTTCAGCCCCTTGCTGGATCTTGCCGTACGCGACTGGTCGCGCACTTCCAAAGCGCTCGGCAGAGAAGTGGCGGCCATGGACGACCTGCGCATCACGCTTCTGCAGCGCGCGTTCCGTGCCATGGGCTATGGCCCGGAGGAAAGCCTTGTGCGTGCCCGGCTGACCTATTTCCATCAGATCGGCCAGTACGCGCTTTCCTTCAAGGAAGACCCTGAACAGCGCAGGCGCCATGGCCCGATCTACGGCAAGGTTCTCCTTGCACCGCTCGTGCAGGAGCCCAACCTGCCGAAGGACTGGCAGGACACGGAGGGCAAATAGGCCCGCGTGTCCGAAGTCCGGCGTTCAGGTCTCTTTCGGTCCGGATATGCGCTGCAAAACAGCCTTCATCTCACGGATGCGCCGCGCCGACGTTCGCCGCTCTTCGGGCGACGTGAAACCGAAGCGGGCCAGCCCGTCGTCGGCGGCCAATGCTTCACTGCAGGAGGCATGAAACGAACGGATGCCCGTTGAGCGCGCGATCGCTTCGACATTCTCGGGCGAGACACCCGACCCGGCCATGATCTCGATGCGCGCGCCCGCATGGGTGTGCATTGCGGCAAGGGCACCCTGCCCCTCCGGCACCGTCAGGGCGCCGCCGGAGGTCAGGATCCTCTCAAAGCCAAGCGCGACCGCAGTCTCGATTGCCGCCAGCCGATCCTCCACCGTGTCGATCACGCGGTGTAGTGTGCGGCCCATGCCCGCACTCGCTTCGCACAGCGCCGCAAGCGTCTGCACATCGAGAATGCCGTCAGCGGTCGCAGCACCCAGAACCACGCCGGCAAGGCCGGCATCGCGCGCCGCCGCGATGTCATCCACCATCAGCGCAAACTCACGCGCGCCGAAGCAGAAATCGCCCTGGCGCGGCCGGATCATCGCATAGGCCGGTACGCCGCAACCCGCCGCCGCCCGCATCAGCCCGTAGGAAGGCGTCAGCCCGCCAAGCGGCAGCGCCGAGCACAGTTCGATCCTGTCCGCCCCGCCTTCGACGCAGGTTTCCACGCCTTCAAGCGTGTCCACACAAACCTCAAGCGTTGCCCGCATCATGTGCCTCCCTTGCAAAGATTGCAGCGCCCACCAGCGCCTTTTCCGCCCCGCCCTGAACCGGGACAAGCAGCCGTTCGCTGCGTTCGATCAGGCAGCGCTGACGCACCTCTCTATCAAGCGCTTCAATGAGTGTTTCATCCTGCGCCAGCCCGCCGCTGACCGGGATGATGGACGGATCGACCATGTTGACGATGTTGGCCAGCGCGCCGCCGACAATGTCGAGGAACACATCGACCGTGCGTGTCGCCCATTCCTCGCCGGCATGCCATTGCGCGAGGATCGTCACGCTGTCGCTCTCGATGCCATGCAGATGCCGGTGCAGCCGCTCGATGCCGCGCGCGGCGCCCAGCGTGTCGACACACCCCACCTGGCCGCAGCCGCATTCAATCGCCGGCAGAACGGTGCCCGTGCGCATGGCGCTGGCCGGGCCGTGGCCCCATTCGCCGGCATTGCCGGTCGCGCCCGTCATCACGCGGCCATCGATCACCACCGCGCCGCCAATGCCCGTTCCGATGATCGCCGCGAGCACCTGCCGGTGCCCGACGCCTGCGCCCGTCAGCGCTTCAGCGAGCGCAAAGGCGTTTGCATCATTGATGACATAGACCGGGCGCGAGAGTGTTTCGCGCAGATCCTCGGCCACGTTGCGGCCGGTGATGCAGGGAATGTTGGCGCTGCGCGCAAGCCCGGTCACGGGATCAATCACCGCCGCGATGGAGATGCCGACCGGCGCATCGCCTTCGCCTGCCATCGCCTTCACCGTTTCGCGGAACGCGTCGTAATCGCGCGCGGGCGTCGCCTGCCTGCCGCGAATGACCGGCCTGTTGTCCGATCCCATGTCGGCAACGACGGCCTTGGACCCGCCGATGTCAAAACAACATATCATTTCAATTCTTTCGTGTTTGATGGCATAAGGCCGCGAAGGCCAGAACATTACAAGAAAACCGGAAGAATCCATGCCCGAAGACAAACCCGCGCGACGCAAAAGGCCGACGATTGCCGATGTCGCAAAGCGGGCGGGCGTGGCGCCGGCGATTGTCTCCCGTGCGCTCTCGCCGGAGCGCCGTCCGGTCTCGCGCGAGAAGCGGGAGCGTGTTCTGAAGGCGGCTGCGGAGCTTGGCTACAACCAGAACCCGCTGGCGCGCGGCCTGGCCACCAATTCGCTCGACATGGTGGCGGTCATCGTCAACCACATCACCGATCTTTCCGATCTCGACCTGTTCGACCCGCTGATCGAAGCGATCCAGACGCTTGGCAAGCAGGCGGTCATCATTCGTGTCGGCAACACCGAGAAGATCGAGGATTTTCTGCGCAACAGCGCCGCGTTTCATGTTCATGCAGCGCTCGTCTTTTCCGACTTCGCCGATGCCGAAGGCGTGCGCACTCTGTTCCACAGCGACAATGTGCTGATGCTCAACGGACGCTTCGACGCCAAGTCCGCCTACATCACCATCGACGAGGCGGCGGGCATTCGCGAGGCGGTGACGCGCGCGCTGGAACGCGGGGCGAAGACCGGCGCGCTGGTCACCGGTCGCCAGAGCTCGCTCATCGAGCAGGCCCGCATTCAGGCCTATCGCGACATCTGCGCCGGGGCCGGTCTCGATCTCGTTCAGGAGCTGCAGGGCGATTATTCCTACGCGTCGGGACTCGCCCTTGCCGGCCGCATCGACGGCGCCAGCCTTCCCGATGCGATTTTCTGCACCTCGGACGCCATGGCCATGGGCATGATGGACGGGCTGAGGGCGCGCGATCTTCTGCCGCCGCGCGACTATCGTCTCTACGGGTTCGACGCCGTGGTGAACGCCAATTTCAACGCCTTCGACATTTCCTCGATCGGCTTTGACAAGGCGGAGCTGATCCATGGCATTTCGATGTTTCTGAAGGATCCGACCGGCTATCGCGACCACCCGGAAGTGCATGAGCTGCACACCCGTTTCGTCGAGCGCAGCACCGGCTGACAAACCGACATTCGATCAATGAGAATGCCCGCCGGCAAGGTTGCTCGCCAGCGGGCCATTCAGGTTTACCAGAGCGGGTTCAGCTCCGGCGGGTTGGCGTCTTCGCCCCACCATTTCTTGTAATTCGCCTCATAGGCGCCGGACTGGATGTAGTCCGAGACGAACATGTCGAGCCAGCGCACGAAGTCCGGATCGCCCTTGGCGACGGCAATGCCGATCGGATCGTTGGAATAGAGACCCGGCACCGTGACCAGACCTTCTTCCTGTGCTGCGAGATAGTCGAGCATGGAGGAATCCTCGATGCCGGCGTCAACGCGCTTCTGGCGCAGCAGCAGAACGCCATCCGGCGAGAACGTGTCGGTGTAGACCAGCTCCGCGCCCGGCACTTCACGCTTCAGGAAGGCTTCGCCCGTGGTGCCGCGCCCCACGACGACGCGCTTGCCGTCGAGATCGGCGAGGGTCTTGATCCCTGCATCGGTCTGCGCAATGACGCGCAGTCCGGCACGGTTATAGGGGATCGAGAAACTCACCGCCTTGGCGCGGGGAAGCGTTGCAGACGTGTTTGCAACCACGATGTCGAGCTGGCCGGAAACCAGCATCGAGACGCGCGCATCGCCCGAAACGTCGGTGAACTCCACTGGCACGCCGATCTTCTCGGCAAGCAGGGTGGCCACGTCCACGTCGTAGCCGACGGGGTTGTTCTTGTCGTCGCGGAAGCCGATGGGCTCGCCGCCCAGCGACACGCCAATGCGCACCTTGCCGCGCTCGATGATGTCATCCAGCATGCCGGCTGCCGCCGGTCCGGCGAGCGCGGCACAGGCCGCCAGCGCCACGATGGTCTTCTTCACGAGAGATTTCATTGAACTCCTCCTTCTTAAATCAGATCGGTTGCGATTGCCGCTTTTCCGGAGCGGCCATGGAAGGCTCCCAGAACCAGTACGCAACGGTGCCCTGGCCATGGAGATTGACGACACGGTGATTGCCGTGCGTGTCGAGCGCGTGGATCACCACCTCGCCGATGAAACCGGTGTCGAGCGCGAGCAGATCGTCGGCAGCGCTCTGGATCGCGTCATCGAGAGACAGGCCGCATTTCATGCCGTGCACGATTGCGTGCGCCGTCGCCGAACGCATGGTCATCTCGCCGGTATGCGTGCACGCCGCCGCGCCATAGCGGCTGTCGGCGTAAAAGCCTGCGCCGGGGATAGGGCTGTCGCCTACACGGCCCGGATATTTCCACGCCCAGCCCGAGGTCGAGGTGACGGTCGCGATCCCGCCGGTCTGGTCCTGCCCCAGAAAAACGGTCGTGTCGCGCACCCGCTCGGGGTCGGTGATCGCACCCAGAAGCCCCGCCAGCGGTGTGTCGGGGAAAGCGCCCTTCTGTTCCTCGGTCATCAGGCCGTCGAGCTTTTCCCACCAGACGCGTTTGCTGTCGGGATAGAGCATGTCGTCGGCGATGAAACCGATTTCATCTGCAAACCTGCGCGCGCCCTCTCCGGTCAGCATCACATGGGGCAGCCGCCGCATCACCTCGCAGGCGAGTGCGGCCACATGCAGCGTGCGCGGTACGGCGGCCACCGTGCCCACGGCGCGGGTCGTCCCGTCCATCACGCCGGCGTCGCATTCCATCACGCCCAGCATGTTGGGCCAGCCGCCATAGCCGACGCTGCGCACCTTCGGATCGGCCTCCACGAAGCCGATGCCGCGCACCAGCGCATCTACGGCGGATTTCCCGTTCTTCAGGTCGGCAATGGATTCGGAAAATCCGGCTTCGGCCTCGCAATTGGCAAGAAGTATCACGCGTCAGTCTTTCTTCATCTTGGTCAGGAACTGGCGGATGCGCGGCACGGCAAAGCCGCCATCCTCCGCAAAGAAACGTTCGGTGGGCATGTCGACGATGAGTTCGCCCTGCTCCAGAAAAACGATGCGGCTGGAAATGCGCCGCGCAAATTCGACCTCGTGGGTCACGAACAGCATCGTCGTGCCGCCGCGCGCAAGCTCGGCCAGAATGTCCAGAACCTCGCCCGTCATTTCCGGATCGAGCGCGCTCGTCACCTCGTCCAGCAGCAGGTAACGCGGGTCCATCGCAAGCGCGCGGCAGATGCCCACGCGCTGACGCTGGCCGCCCGACAGGCGCTGCGGATAGGCTGTCGCAAGATCGGCGAGCCCCACCAGCTTCAGGAGTTCGCGCGCCCGCGCCTCGGCGTCCGCGCGCGGCTTCTTCAAAACGTTGATCGGCGCCAGCGTGATGTTCTCCAGCGCCGTCATGTGCGGGTAGAGATTGAACAGCTGGAACACCGTCGCCGAGCGCCGGCGCGCCGCCGCGAGCCCTGCCTTGGTGGACACGTCATTGCCATCGACGGCGATGCGCCCGCCAGAGACGGCCTCCAGCCCGTTGATGCAGCGGATCAGCGTCGACTTGCCCGAACCGCTCGAGCCCAGAATGGTCACGACCTCGCCCGGCTCGATGGTCAGGTTGATGCGCTTGAGGACCGTCGTTTCGCCAAAACGCTTTTCGACGTTTTCAATGACAATCATGTCAGATTCCTTCCCAGACGACCGACCTGCGCAGCCGCTTTTCAATGCGCGCGCCCACACTCGCCAGAAGCTTTGCCAGCGCGTAGTAGAGGAGCCCCACCACGGTCCACACGATGAACGGCTCGAGCGTGCGCAGATTGAGAATGTTGCCGATCTTGGTCAGATCGAACACGCCGATGACCGAGATCAGCGATGTGACCTGAAGCTGGTTCACCAGAAGGCCGACCAGCGGCCCGATGGAGAACGCGGCGGCCTGCGGCAGAAGCACGAAGCGCAGGACCTGCCAGCGCGAATGCCCATAGACCTTTGCCGCCGCCACCTGCTCCGCCTCCACCGCATCGATGCCCGAGCGGAAGATCACGAATGCGAACGCCGCCGTGTTCAGGCTGATGGTGAGCGATGCCGCCACGAATGGCGTCATGTTGATGTGAAAGAAGGCCGGCAGCCCGAAGAAAACCAGAAAGAGCTGAACCAGAACCGGCGAGTTCTTGAGCGCTTCACTGATCGTGACGATCACCTGCCGCAGCACCGGCACGCGGTAATAGTCGACCAGGGTGAAGAGCGCCGCGATCAGAAGGCCGACAAGCGTGGTGAGCGTGAAGAGCCCCACCGTGACGCCCAGCCCCTGCGCAAGCAGCACCAGATCATAGGGCGTGAAGTCCGCATATCTCATGCCGCACCTCCCGTATCCATCGCCCGGTTGAGCCGCCTGTGAACCGTGTTGATCAGAAGCGAGAGCGCATAGGTGAGCGAGGCGTAGAGAATGAGCAGCACGAGATAGACCTCGAACGGCTTGAAGGTCGTCGAAGCCACGATCTTGGCGGTGCCCGTCAGTTCATTGATCGTGATGGTCGACAGGATCGAGGAGGTCAGAACCATGTTGATCAGCACCGAGCCCATCGGGCGCACGGAGGTGCGCAGCGCAATCGGCAGAACGATTCTGGTAAAAATGGTCCAGCGGCTGAGGCCACTCACCTTCGCCGCCTCGATCACCCCCTGATCCACCGCCAGAATGCCCGAGCGGATGACATCGGAAACAAACGCGCCGCCGATGATCGACAGGGCGATCACCCCGGTCTCGAACGCGCCGATATAGATGCCGATTTCCGGCAGTCCGTAGAAGAAGAAAAAGAGCTGAACGATGAACGGCGTGTTGCGAAACACGTCGCTATAGGCGAACGCAACCCCGCGCACGATCCGGTTTCCGGACGTGCGAAGCGACGCCATCAATGCCCCGATGAGGACCGCCCCGATGATCGCCAGCGTACAGGCGAACACGGTGAGCAGAAACCCGTCGAGCATGAAGGGCAGGTGCGGCGCAAGCGTAACCCAGAGCTGATTCAACGTCCCCCCTCTCCCCAAAGTGAAAGCGCTTTCATAATGGATAACTTACACGCCCTGTCAAGGGTGTCTGGGAAAGACCCACCAGGTTTCCGCGGCTCCGCTACCCGCGCAAAGAGGGGACACATGCCGGCATACGGCCAGAACCGACGGACCAGAAACGACCGCTGGTCAGATCAGGAACACATGTCCGTGGGTTTATGCGCCGCGCAAAATACAGCGTCCGGCAGACGATCAAACGCTCTCGCTGAGGCGCTTTTTCTCCACCGGACCTGGCATGAACCTGCGTTCCGCCGCGCGAGGCGCGTCCTTCTTCCCTGACTTCTGCCAGGAAAGGAAGCGGGCGACCGCATACTGAATGGCGATACCGGCACTCAGGAGGACTGCATCGGAAGCGAAACTGGTCTCATGGCGCAAACGAAGGATCTGCAGCGCGATCGCCAGAACCGAACCGGTCGCAAAGACAGCGAGGCCGTTCCTGCCCATCAGTTCGACCGGACGGAACACAGACCATTGAAAAGCGCGCACCACCCAGGCGACATTGGTCAGAACATAGGCGAGAGCCAGCGCATGCAGAAGGCGCGGCAGCGACAGGAAAGTCTTGTCGAACCCGGCAATGAAGAACGGCAGCATCTTGCGTCCCGGCAGCGCCCCTGCCCTGAGCGAAACCCAGACACAGGAGAATGCGAGGAAGGCAGTGCACAGCCAGAACAGCCAGGCACGATAAGGAACGAGCTTTCTCCCCTCCAGCATGCAAAGCCCGCCGGCGATGCCGACAGCGAAGATGAGCTGCCAGGCTATCGGGTTGAAGAACCAGCCACCCGGGTTCGGATAATTCGGCAGGTTCAGGCGGAAAGCACCCGCAAGAAGCCAGACTCCAACGGCCACGCCGATCAGCGCCCGCGGACTGCGCAGGCCGATCATGATGTAGAGCGGCGAGATCAGCAGAAGCATGGCGTAAAGCGGCAGAATGTTGAAATAGCCAAGTTGATGGCCGAGCAGCGGCACGCCGACCATGGTCTGCAGTGGTTTCGTGAGAAGTGGCCCGAAATTGATCCGGCTGAGCATCTCGAAGACACCGAGATAGAGCGCCCCGCCGGCGACAAGGGCAATGGCCATGAGCGACGTAACGATGTGCGTCACATAGAGCAGGCCGGCACGCCTCCAGACCTTCATGCATGAGGCGAAGAAGGCCCCTTCACGAAAGCCGCGCGAATAGGCAAGCCCCACGGCAATGCCAGACATGAGCACGAAAGCCTCGGCCGCATCGGAAAAGCCGAAATTGCGCGACGTCAGGTTCTCATAGAGATTGCCGGGTACGTGGTTGATGAAGATCGTGATCAGCGCGAGACCACGGAACACGTCCAGGCGCTGGTCACGGCCAACGCTTGAAGGAATGAAGGGGGCGTTCATGAGGCAGCCTCACTGTTCCGCGTCAGCGGGCTCGAGTGCCGGTTCCGCCACCGGCTGGCTTGCGGGCGCAGTCTGTGCGGCTCCGCGCCAACGGGAAAGTATGACTTCCTGACGAAGGACCACCGGTGAAGGGTCGCGGTCATCCGCCGTCTGGAAAAGCCCGGCTTCCGCAGCGTCGAGCGCGCTCCGCGAACTGACGTGGATCAGGAGAGGTGCGAAGACCTGCGGCCCTGCCACCAGAAGCAGCCAGCCGACATATTCCGGAGCAAATTGGAAGGCCAGCCCCAGCGTCACCAGACCGGTGGCGCTGATCCACCAGCTTGCAGACCACGCTTCTGAAAGGCTGACAGAGCCGGCTTCCCGGTCGGTAGCTGGCCAGCCGCCATCCATGCCGAGAAACACTTCCATCACCGCCCGGCACTGATACATGAGCATGATCGGAGCAAGCAGGCTGGTAGAGAGAATCTCCGTCAATGTGTTGAGAAGAGCACGCCCGGTGCCACCGAACCTATCATTCACGCCACTCAGCGCTCCACGTACGACTATCAGAAGCTTGGGGCCGATCAACAGGCCAAAAACGCCGACGAGCAGCGTCAGCGCCAGCCCCTGCTCAACGCGTGGAAACACGGGAAAAAGCCCCGGCTCGGGGAAATAGTCCGGAACGCCCTTCAACAGCGGCGCGGCGATCGAGGCAATGATGAACAGCGCCCAGAGCGGCGATGTCACATAAGCCATGATGTTCTGGACAAACACGAACCGGCTCCAGGGCTTGAGGCCCGGTGCCACCATCACGCGGCCATGCTGAAGATTGCCCTGGCACCATCGACGGTCGCGCTTCGCGAAGTCCACCACATTGTCGGGCCCCTCTTCATAGGAGCCAGTCAGATCGGGATCGACTCGCACGATCCAGCCATTGCGGGTCAAAAGCGCTGCTTCGACATAGTCGTGGCTCAGTATATGCCCGCCAAACGGTGGCGCACCGGATAACTCCGGAAGCCCGCAGCTCTGGGCGAAAGCACGTGTACGGACAATCGCATTGTGCCCCCAGAACGGCCCGGACTCTCCCTGCAGCGCGGCCAGGCCACGCGTATAGACCGGGGAGTAATAGCTGGTGGAAAACTGCATCGCCCGTCCGAAGAACGAACGCGCATGGACGATTTTCGGCAGCGTCTGCAGAAGACCGAGCCTGGGTTCCGCCTCCATGCGCCGTACCATCTCGGCCATCGTCGCGCCTTCCATCAGACTGTCGGCATCGAGCACGATCATATACTCGTACATCGCGCCGGACGTCCGGATGAAATCGGCAACATTGCCGGCTTTCTTGCCCGTGTTCTGTTCCCGCCGCCGGTAGTAGATAGCCGTATGCGCGCCGCATTCCGCGTGCAGGCGCTCGAGCCAGCGCTCTTCCTCTGCTGCAACGCGCTCGTCACGCGTATCAGACAGGATCGCAAAATCGAAGCGGCCGGCAACGCCCAGCGCGTGGAGACTGCCGATCATCGCTGCCACATGCGAAAATGTTTTGACCGGATCTTCGTTGTAGACAGGGACGAGGACCGCCGTCCGTGCGTTGGTCGGCGTCAGCTCGAATGACTGCTTTCTCTCTCTGAAGGGCAGGCTCAAAAGCCCGTTGAAAGCATAGGCCGCGCCCCATGCCAGCCAGGCTGTGCTGGCGGCCAGCAGCACGATGCGAACGGCGTCGATCCATTGAATCCCATCGGCTGAAAAATAGCCGACGGCAAGCGAGGCGACGAGCCCTGCCATAAGCAGGCAGAAAAGGATCGACAATACGCGTCTTACACTGACCATCACACTCTCATGGGGTTCACCGACCACCATTCCCGTCTCTCAATCGGGCCCGTAATTTCACTTCCAGGCCAGTCGCTTGAGCAGCACGGAGAACAGCGCGGGGCGCGCACGCCGACGTTCCAGCACCTGCTCGGGCATCGCCATGGGCGCAACCGGCAGAGCGTGACGGCCATGCGTCATCGGCTGGCTATCCGTCTCACGAACGTGCGTCATCTGTATCTCTCCACTGATAACTCCAGATTTCAGAAAGGCGTTTGTCGTCGAGCTTGAGATGACCGCTCATTTCAACAGGTCCCGCACCGCTCGGTTTCAGGTCGATCACGAGACGCCACATGCCATTACTGTCGATGCGGGAAACCGCCGAATGCGCAATCTCGCCACGGCTGACATTCACAACTGCTTCAATGTTTGAATCGCCCGGAAGGTTCCGCAGAACCTCGCCATCGAAATCGACGACGAACTTGCGCAGCCCTTCCTCGTTCTTGACGCCGGAGACGCCGCCCTCGCCGCTGCGAAGCGCCATGACCCGGGCAAACCGGTTGGTCGGTTCATCAATGGCACCCCAGGTCAGGCGATAGTTGAACTCAAGCGCATCCCCCGCCTGAACCTCCTTTTCGGGAACCCAGAACGCGACGATGTTGTCGTTGACCTCGAGATCGGTCGGTATCTCGACAAGCGTGATGTTGCCGCGTCCCCACGCTTCCAGCGGCTCCACGAGGAGCGACGGCCGGCGCTCATAATGAGCGCCCGCATCCTGGAAGTGCGCAAAATCACGGTCGCGCTGGTAAAGCCCGAACGCCTGTGGGCTGTCTTCGGAAAAGAACGACGTGGCAAGCTCGGACGGATTGTTCAGATTGCGCCACAGTTCGTCACCATCCTTGCGGACGATCTTCAGCCCGTCGCTGTCGTGAACCTGACCGCGGTAATCATCAAACGCGCTGTCATTGTTCTCGGCGAAGAGGAACATGGATGTCATCGGTGCGACGCCGAGGCGCCCGATGGCCTTTCTGGCAAAGAGGCGGGCCGTCACGGTCATGACCGTGTTGCGGCCAGGCGCAATCACAAAGCGATAGGCACCCGTTACACTTTCGCTGTCGAGCGCGGCATAGACGGTCACCTCCTTGCTGCGCCGGTTTGGCTTCTCGATATAGAAGTCGGTAAAGCGGGGAAACTCTTCCCCATTGGCAGTGGCGGTGCCGATGGCCAGTCCACGCGCGGACAATCCGTAGAGCGTGTCCCGGCCGAGCGCACGGAAGTAGCTTGCACCGAGGAAGGACACCAGCTCATCCATCACATCGGGTGCATTGAGCGGATAATGCAGGCGGAAGCCCGCTTCCCCCTCCATGACCAGATCTTCGAACCGGGAGGGATCAAGAGGCTTGCGATACTCGAAGTCACGGCCGGTGAAGAGGATCGGCGTGGCAGCCTCGCCCTCCACCGCGTAAAGGCGCACCGGCTCCTTGAACAGCCAGCCCATGTGAAAGGCCTGCAGTTCGAACGGGGCCTCACCCTGCCACAATGCGTGGTCGGGCCGGAAACGAATCGCCCGGTGCTGATCGTAGGTCAGCCCGGCAATCTGCTCGGGGAGCTTGAATTCGGCTTTGGCGAAGGGTTCGGAAGCCTTGTTTTTCATCGCCCCCGTAAGCGCCTCGAAGGAAAAAGGCTGCGCCTCCCCCTTCGCGTCAACGCCTTGCGCGGCAACGTCTTGAGCGCGCGCATGGGTTGCAAGGGCCGTCAGGCTGGACGTACCCAACAGCGATGCTGACAGGCAGGAAACAAGGAAGGATCGTCGGTCCATATATGGAACTCGTATGCAAGAAAACTCAGGGTGAAGCCGCGGCACAAACCACGCGCTTTCAACGCGTTAATTGCGGTTTAGTTTCGGCAGTAGACATAACATTCGGAGACTGTCCGTTACCAAGATTTGAAGGCACAGCGCAGAGCGGCGGATCGCTGTACAGCGTCCCCTCGAGACTTGCAATCCTGTTCTGAATCGTGCCCAATCGCGCCACCTCACCCAGGGTGAGAAAACCCACCATCCAGCGCCAGAGCCGGTTCCAACAATGCGGCCGGCGGTGCATCAATCCGGGAATTTGTCGATGGATCTAGGACTGAAGAACAAGCGCGCCCTGGTGCTCGGCGCAAGCCGCGGCCTCGGCGCTGCCATCGCCCAGGGGCTGGCGAAGGAAGGCGCGATCGTGATCGCCGCCGCACGCAGCAAGGACAAGATCGAGGCGTGGGCCAGGGACCTGCCGACCGGCGCGGGCTCGGTCGAGGCTTATGAGCTCGATCTTTCCGATCAGACAGCGATCGACGATCTCGCTGACAGGCTTCTGGCCGATGGAGGCGTCGACATTCTTGTGAACAACACCGGCGGCCCGCCCCCTTCCACCGCCGTCGATGCCAAACGCAGCGACTGGATCTCGAATTTCGAGACGATGGCCGCCAATATCTTTCACCTGACCGGGCGTCTCCTTCCGGCCATGCGCGAGCGCAAATGGGGCCGCATTCTGACGGTTACCTCGTCTGGCGTGGAGCAGCCAATTCCGGTTCTGGCGCTGTCGAACGGCATCCGCTCGGCAATCGTCGGCTGGTCGAAGACACTGGCCACGGAAGTCGCCCGCGATGGCGTGACGGTCAACATCCTGATGCCCGGGCGCATCCACACGCAGCGCGTCGTCGAACTCGACACCGCCGCGGCCGGCCGCTCCGGCAAGCCGGTGGAGGAGGTTTCCGCGGCAGCAGCGGAAACCATTCCGATGGGGCGCTATGGCGATCCGGAGGAATTCGCCAACATGGCCGTTTTCCTCGCCTCCGAGCGCGCCTCCTATGTCACCGGAACAAAGATTCGGATCGACGGCGGCGCTACCCGTTCGGTCTGAGCAGGCCTTAGGGTCAGAACCTAGCGTCTCAGCGCACGCCCGAGCGCATGCCACGATGCCTTGGGCGTGCGCTCCAGCGTTTCAAAATCGACATGCACGAGACCGAAGCGTTTCTCATAGCCAAGCGCCCACTCGTAATTGTCGAGAAGCGACCAGACGATATAACCCTTCACGGGAGCGCCCCCGGCCATCGCGCGCCGCACCGCGCCGAGATGTCTATTCAGGAAGTCGATGCGGGAAGGGTCCGCCACTTTTCCGTTCAGCACCTGATCGGGCGAGGCCATGCCGTTTTCCGTCACATAGATCGGCAGACCCTTGGTGTAGGTATCATGCACCCAGGTAATGAAATGGTGCAGACCTTCGGGATAGATCTCCCAGTTCATCTGCGTCTTGGGTAGCGGCCCCTCGATTTCCCTCAGCGCCGGGAACTGGCCTGAGCCGTCCGGCGCAATCAGCTTGCGCGTATAGTAATTGATACCGAGCCAGTCGACCGGCGTACCGATGATGTCGAAATCGTTCTCGAAGCCTTCCGGCATGTGGGGCCCAAGGCCTTCCAGCACGTCCTCTGGATAGGCCCTGTCGAACACGCCGCCCAGGAACCATCGATTGTAGATTCCATCGTAGAGGCGGGCTGCTCTTTTCGCCGCTTCGCTGTCATCGGCAGGTGCCGCATACTCGAAATTGGTGACGAGGCCGAGATCGCCCATGCCCAGAGCCCGCATGGCCTGCGTCGCACGCCCATGTGCAAGAAGCACATGATGCATGGCGCGCGCGGTGGCGCGAATATCGCGCAGGCCCGGCGCATGCTCGCCCATGAAATGGCTGAGCCAGGCCACACACCAGGGTTCGTTGACGGTGGCCGCCGTCGCCACCCGGTCACCGATGCGCTTCATCACCACTTCTGCATAATCGGCAAACCAGCCGGCAATGTCGCGGTTGCGCCAGCCGCCAAGATCGGCAAGCGGCGCCGGCAGATCCCAATGGTAGAGCGTGGCGAAGGGCTTCAGCCCCCGTGCCAGCATGCCGTCGACGAGACGATCGTAGAAATCGAGCCCTTCGGCATTGGGCGCACCGCGCCCTTCCGGCAGGATACGCGACCAGGACGTCGAGAAACGATAGCAGTCAAACCCGGCATCGCGCACCAGGTCCAGATCGCTCTCCCAACGGTGGTAATGGTCGCAGGCCGTCGCCCCGTCCTCACCACGCACCGTATTGCCGGGGGTGGCGGCGAAGGTATCCCAATGCGATGTGCCACAGCCGCCAAACCGGCTACCCTCGATCTGGTAGCTCGAGGTTGCCGTTCCAAAGACGAAATCGTCCGGGAAATCCGCGCGGGAGAATTCAAGCTCCATGGTTTCCGTGTCGGTGGCGGACATGAGGGTCTCCCGGTTTCTATCGTAGTGTTTTGCTCGCCGTCAGCGCCGACGCGGCGGTGCGGTGGTCTGGCCGATTACAAAATCGGCTTCCCATAATTCGCTCTGCAACGGTCCTGAAGGATTCTCGATGCGCTCAAGCAGCATCTGGGCCACGCGCTTGCCCGCGTCGCGAATGGAGGATCGAACCGCCGTGAAATAAGGAATGTCAGGCGTCCTGCCCTTATAGCCCGACTGCAGGAAGGAGAGGCAGTCATCGAAGGCGATGATCGACACGTCTTCGCCTGCGCGCAGGCCGAGATCGGCCAGCGCCCGCGTCACGCCCATGGCGGGCAGAACGCTCGCCACGAGGATCGCTGTCGGCGGTTCTGCAAGGTCCATCAGTGCGCGTGTGGCGTGATAGCCATAGGGTTCAACCATGTCTGCACTGTGCAGCAGTTGCTCATCAGGCACGATGCCCGCCTCCTCGAGCGCCACCTCATAGCCCTGCCTGCGCCGGTCCGCGAAGTTCATCGTTTCAAGTCCGTTGACAAGCGCAACGCGCTGATGTCCCAGATCGAGCAGGAACTTCGTGGCGCGATGAAAGGCGCGGCGGTTGTTGACGTCCATCCAGCAATAGTCCGCTCCCTCCTCGTCGCTGCGCCCATGCACGACGAACGGAAGCCCTAGGGCATTGAGAAGGCCGATGCGGCTGTCACCGGTGAGCGGGCCATGGACCACCACGCCGTCCACACGCTGATCATCCACCAGATCGCGATAGACGCCCTCCTGCTCCTCAAGTGAGGCAAGCCGCAGCAGAATGTCGTAACCGTTCTCGCCGTAGACCTCGCCCGCGCCGGCGATGAAGTCGGCGAAATGCGGGTTGATCATGATATGTTCGGACAGACTTACCACATGGCCGATCATGCGCGACTTGCCTGTGGCCAGGCTCGCCGCGCTGGGGCTCGGGCGATAGTTCAGCCGCTCCGCCGCCTCTATCACCCGGACGCGCGTTTTCTCGGCCACCTCCGGAAAGCCATTGAGCGCCCGAGAGACGGTCGTCTGGGAAAGTCCTAGAGCTTCCGAGAGCATCTTCAGATTGATCGCTTTACGGGCAGGCAACACATTTCCTTTTCAAAGCGCTTTAAAAAATTGGTGTCATAGCCTTTCAGGCAGATCAAGCCCTTCTCTCTCAAGGAGCAACAATTTCCAGAACAACCGCCATTAAATCGGTATTTTTCCGAAATTTCGTCGACAGATGCCTTGTCCTCTTGACTCGCGAGCGTCACAGATTGATGCTGAACATATCCAAAGCGCTTTGAATTTTGTTTATATCGTTGTCATTGCGCCGGACCTGCAGAGACCCGAGGAGGAGCGGCCTTGCGCCGCAAAGTGGAGGAACCATGAAGACGTCCATGCTAATCGGCGCGCTTGCCCTGGCGCTGGCCGGCACCACCGCCGCCGTCACGACAGCCCGGGCCGCCGACCTGAAGTTCGCTCCGGGCGAGGATGCCCGCTTCAACTGGCAGAGTTTTGAGGATTTCAAGGCCGCAAACGACCTCTCCGGTCAGGAGATGAGCCTGTTCGGCCCCTGGCTCAGCGCCGACAAGGATCTGATCGAATCCGTCACCGCCTATTTCGAAGAGGCCACGGGCGCGAAGGTCAATTATTCGGGTTCCGATTCCTTCGAGCAGCAGATCGTCATCGACACACAGGCCGGCAGTGCGCCGAATGTCGCCGTCTTTCCGCAACCGGGCCTCGCCGCCGACCTTGCCTCCAAAGGCCTGCTCGTGCCGCTCGGCAGCGACACCGCTGACTGGATGAAGGACAATTATGCAGCCGGTCAATCCTGGGTGGATCTTGGCACCTATGAGAATCAGGACGGGACCAAAGCTTTCTTCGCTTTTCCCTACAAGGCAGATGTGAAGTCCCTCGTCTGGTACGTCCCGGAGAATTTCGAGGATGCCGGCTATGAAGTGCCGCAGACCATGGAAGAGCTGAAGGCCCTCTCCGAACAGATCGTCGCCGACGGCGAGACGCCCTGGTGCATTGGCCTCGGCTCCGGTGGCGCGACCGGCTGGCCTGCCACCGACTGGGTGGAGGACATGATGCTGCGCACACAGGCACCCGAGGTCTACGACCAGTGGGTAACCAATGAAATTCCGTTCAACGACGAGCGCGTCGTTGCTGCGATCGAGGAATTCGGCGCGTTTGCCCGCAACGACGATTATGTAGATGGCGGCGCGGGCGCTGTCGCCTCAACCGACTTCCGCGACAGCCCCAAGGGGCTCTTTGCCGTACCGCCCAAATGCTACATGCACCGGCAGGCATCTTTCATCCCGTCCTTCTTTCCGGAAGGGACACAGCTTGGCCGCGATGCCGACTTCTTCTACCTGCCGGCCTATGCAGGCAAGGACCTCGGCAAACCCGTGCTCGGTGCGGGCACGGTGTTTGCCATCACGAAGGAATCGGAAGTGGCGCGCGCCTTCATCGAGTTCCTGAAAACGCCCATCGCGCATGAAATATGGATGGCGCAGGCCGGTTTCCTGACCCCGCACAAGGGTGTGAACCCCGAGGCTTACGCCAATGATGCCCTTCGCAAACAGGGTGAGATCCTGACCAGTGCGACCACCTTCCGTTTCGACGGCTCGGACCTGATGCCCGGCAAGATCGGCGCCGGCGCGTTCTGGACCGGGATGATCGACTATGTCGGCGGCAAGTCGGCCGGGGATGTCGCCGGCGACATCCAGAAGGAATGGGACGCCATCAAATAGGCGCGAACATCTGACGAACCCGCCGCCCGAAGGCGGCGGGAAACGGCCAAACCGTGCACATGCGCCCCAGGAGGCAGTCATGGCAATTTCCTCGACCGAAACAGCCCCGCCCGCCGGCTCTCCCGGCCCCGGTGGTTTCCTTCTGAATCTGACGATTGCGCTCGTCATCATGGTGGCTGGCATCGTCTTCGCGGTGCTGTGTGCCGTCGCCGTCTTTGCCGCGCTCAACACGGTCCTCCCCGACATCAAGCTTGTCCAGGCGGTGCTGGTCATGGTGCTCGGCGTGGCGGCGTGTTTCGGCTATTTCTGGGGTTCCAACCGGCTGCTCGACGTAATCTACCCGCCCCGCGGCAGCCGGGTGGCCGAAAACATCAACGCGGCCAACGGCATCCGGCCGTGGCTGTTCCTTGGGCCTGCGGTTGTCATTCTCGGCATCTATCTGGTCTATCCGGTTATCAATTCGATCGTCCTGTCCTTCCACGGACCGAGCGGCGAGACCTGGGTCGGCGGGGCCAATTACGCCTGGCTCGCCAAGGATGCGGCCTTCCGCGAGAGCATGCGCAACAACATTCTCTGGCTCATCGTCGTGCCCGCCGCCGCTACCTTCTTCGGTCTCATCGCAGCCGCCCTGACCGACCGCATCGGCTGGGGCAATGTCGCCAAGAGCCTTATCTTCATGCCCATGGCGATCTCCTTTGTCGGCGCGAGCGTGATCTGGAAGTTCATCTATGATTACCGCGCCGAAGGCTCCGATCAGATCGGCATCCTCAACGCCATCGTCACCTTCTTCGGGGCAGAGCCGCAGGCGTGGATCACCATCCCCTTCTGGAACAATTTCTTCCTGATGGTCATCCTGATCTGGATCCAGACCGGTTTTGCCATGGTCATTCTTTCCGCCGCCCTCCGCGGCATTCCGGAGGAAACCATCGAAGCCGCCATCATCGACGGCGCTTCTCCATTTCAGATTTTCTACAAGATCAAGGTGCCGCAAATCTGGGGCACCATCGCCGTTGTCTGGACCACGATCACCATTCTGGTTCTCAAGGTGTTCGACATCGTACTGGCCATGACCAACGGCCAGTGGGGCAGCCAGGTGCTCGCCAACTACATGTTCGACTGGATGTTCCGCGGGCTGGACTTCGGCCGCGCTTCGACCATCGCGCTGGTCATCATGGCCATGGTTACGCCGATCATGATCTGGAACATCCGCGAAGCACGGAAGGACATGAAATGAGCACGCCCGTCGGTTCCCGGCCTGCACTCGCATGGGTCGTCAACATTTCCGTCATTCTGCTCGTGGCCCTGTGGACCCTGCCCACCCTCGGCATTCTCGTCTCATCGCTTCGCGACAAGGACCAGCTCGCCGTAAGCGGCTGGTGGACAGCCCTCACCTCTTCTGAACGCAACGTGGTCGCACGCGCAGCCCCGCCGGAAAACGCCACGCTGGAAGCCGGCCGCTACGTGCTCACGGGCAACGTATTCGAGGACGATAGCGGCAAGGCCGTCGGCTTCGGCATATCATCGCGCGACCCATCGGCCTTCGCCGTCGGCGAAAGCGCGGAACTGCGCGACGGCGGCACGCTCACCGTCGAGGCCAATGGCGACTACATCATCGCCTATGCCGAGCAGCCCGAACCCGGCCGCGGCCAGCGCATCTTCGTGAGTTCCGTCGAGCCGCCGCGCTTCACCACGGAGAACTACGAGAATGTCCTGTTCTCCGAAGGGCTCGGCAAGAGCTTCATCAACACGATGACCGTGACCATTCCAGCCACCGTCATCCCAATTCTGATAGCCGCCTATGCGGCCTACGCACTGGCCTGGATGGAGTTTCCCGGCCGCGCGCTTCTGCTTGCCGCCATTGTCGGCCTGCTCGTCGTGCCGCTTCAGATGTCGTTGATCCCGCTCCTGCGCTTCTACAACACGATCGGCATCGGCAAATCCTTCATCGGCATCTGGCTCGCACATACGGGGTTCGGCCTGCCGCTCGCCATCTATCTCCTGCGCAACTACATGGCCGGCCTGCCGCGCGAAATCATCGAGAGCGCGCGCGTCGATGGCGCCTCGGATTTCGAAATCTTTCGCAAGATCATCCTGCCCCTGTCCTTCCCCGCGCTCGCCTCCTTCGCCATCTTCCAGTTTCTCTGGGTGTGGAACGACCTGCTCGTTGCCACGGTTTTCCTTGGCAACAATGAGGAACAGCTTGTGCTGACGGGTCGCCTGCGCGAACTGCTCGGCTCGCGCGGTGGCAACTGGGAAATCCTCACCGCCTCGGCCTTCGTGGCCATCGTGGTACCCATTCTCGTTTTCTTCGCATTGCAACGTTACCTGGTCCGCGGCCTTCTGGCCGGGTCCGTCAAAGGAGGCTGACCGCTCCCATGAATGTCCTGCACGATGTTCCCTTCGAACATGCCCCCGGAGCCATCAGCCGCCATGCGGAAGACACCGATTGGTGGCGCGGCGCGGTCATCTACCAGATTTATCCGCGCTCCTTTCAGGATTCCAACGGAGACGGGATCGGAGACCTGAAGGGGATCACCCAGCGCCTTCCCTACATCGCCTCGCTCGGTGTGGACGCGATCTGGATTTCGCCCTTCTTCAAATCACCCATGCTCGACTTCGGATACGATGTATCGGACTACAGGGAAGTGGACCCGATGTTCGGCTCGCTGGCCGATTTCGACGCCATGATCACCGAAGCGCACCGGCTCGGTCTCAAGGTCATGATCGACCAGGTGATTTCCCACTCCTCCGACCAGCACCCGTGGTTCATGGAGAGCCGGCAGAACCGCACCAATCCGCGCGCAGACTGGTATGTCTGGGCCGACCCAAAGCCAGATGGCAGCCCGCCCAACAACTGGCTGTCGATCTTCGGTGGCTCGGCCTGGCAGTGGGATACGAGCCGCTGCCAGTACTATCTGCACAATTTCCTGGCCAGCCAGCCCGACCTCAACTTTCACAATCCGGACGTACAGGATGCGCTGCTCGACGCGGTGCGCTTCTGGCTCGAGCGCGGTGTCGACGGTTTCCGGCTCGATACGATCAATTTCTATGTTCATTCGGCCGGTCTGGAAGACAATCCGCCGCTTAATCAGGACGAGCGCAACGCCTCCATCGCACCGGCGGTCAATCCATACAATTACCAGGAACATCTCTACGACAAGAACCAGCCGGAAAACCTGGAGTTTCTGAAGCGCTTCCGCGCCCTGCTCGATGAATTCCCCGGCACCACCGCGGTCGGCGAAGTGGGTGACGCGCAGCGTGGCCTCGATATCGTCGCCGAATATACGAGCGGCGGCGACAAGGTGCATATGTGCTATTCTTTCGATTTCCTCTCGCAGGAGCCTCTCACACCGAAACGCGTTCGGGACGTCCTTGAGGCCTTTGAAGAAAAGGCTCCGGATGGCTGGTCGTGCTGGAGTTTTTCCAATCATGACGTGGTCCGCCACGCCTCGCGCTGGGCCGACCAGGTACACGACCGCGAAGCTTTCCTGAAGATGACGACAACACTGCTTTTGTCGCTGCGCGGCTCGGTCTGCTTCTATCAGGGAGAAGAGCTCGGTCTCACGGAAGCGGTGCTCGACTTCAGGGATCTGCAGGATCCCTACGGCATCCAGTTCTGGCCGACCTTCAAGGGGCGTGACGGCTGCCGTACGCCAATGGTCTGGTCGGAAACACAGGTCAATGCAGGCTTTTCGGCGGCAAAGCCCTGGCTGCCAGTCCCGCCGGAACATCTCCATCTGGCGGTCTCGGCACAGGACGGGCCGAACTCTCTCCTCGCTCATTATCGCCGGGCGCTTGCCTTCCGCGCCCGCCACCCGGTCTTCGCCAAGGGCGATATTGCGTTTCGCGATGCCGGCGAGGACGTTATCGTCTTCGAACGCTCGATGGCGGCGCATTCGATACTAGTGGCCATCAACATGACCGGTCATCCGGTTGAGCTCGCGTTCGATGCTGGAGCATACGCGACCATGCAGGACGCGGAAAGCAGCGGGGCCGCGGAAAACGGCATATTGAAGCTGCCGGCCTATGGATACTGGTTCGGCAGCAGGGGAGTGGGACAATGACGGCGCTCGACCTGAAAGACATCCACAAGAGCTACGGCGCAACCCGTGTCATTCACGGCATCGACCTGAAGATCGAGGATGGGGAGTTCGTCGTCTTCGTCGGTCCTTCGGGCTGTGGCAAGTCCACCCTGCTGCGGATGATCGCCGGGCTGGAAAACATCACCGGCGGTGACATGTTCATAGGCGGCCAGCGCGTCAACGACATACCGCCCTCACAGCGCGGTATCGCCATGGTGTTTCAGTCCTACGCGCTATATCCGCATATGACAGTATACGACAACATGGCCTTCGGCATGAAGATTGCAAAAGCGCCGAAGGAGGAAATCGACAAACGCGTGCAGGCGGCTGCCGACATCCTCCAGTTGACGCCCTATCTCGACCGGCTGCCAAAGGCGCTGTCAGGCGGTCAGCGCCAGCGGGTCGCCATCGGACGCGCCATCGTGCGCAATCCGAAAGTGTTCCTGTTCGACGAACCACTCTCCAATCTGGATGCAGCGCTGCGTGTCGCCACGCGTATCGAGATCGCCAAGCTGAAAAGCTCCATGCCTGAAACCACCATGATCTATGTCACGCATGACCAGGTGGAGGCCATGACGCTTGCCGACCGCATCGTGGTTCTGTCGGCGGGTCGCATCGAACAGGTGGGAGGCCCGATCGAGCTCTACGAAAAGCCGGCCAACCTGTTCGTCGCCCGCTTCATCGGCTCACCGGCCATGAACATCCAGCCCGCCCGAATCGCGAAGACGGGCGGTGAGACGGTTGTCAGCCTTGCCGGGCGCGAAACCGTGGTGCCAATCCCCTCGCCTGAAACACTCTCCGGGGCGCCGGTCCATTTCGGTGTGCGCCCGGAAGATATGCGGATCGCGGAGGACGACGACTTCCTCTTCGAGGGCGACGTGCACTTCGTCGAACGCCTTGGAGAAGTGACAAATGTTTACATGAATGTGAAAGATGTGGATGACGCGGTGGTGGTGAAGGTGGCCGGTGTCCAGAAATACGCCAAGGGCGACCGGCTGCGCATCGCCGCGGCCCCGGAAAAGATGCATCTTTTCACCGAAGAGGGACGCTCGCTCCTCCATATCTGACACATTTTAACCGATTTGAGGATTTCTTGACCCGAATCGAAAGCTTACCTAACCATAAGCGGGTGACTGGGGGGCAGCCAAAAATCCACACCGGATCTGCTCTCTTGTGCTGCCCGTTTTGAAGTGACCGGTTTCGACCTTTTCACCATCATCTCACTTGGAGCGGGCAAATAGCGGGCCTCGTATTGCGTATCCGCGAACCCTAAAGCACCAGCCATCCGGCGGTGCGGATCTGCGGTGAGACCGAATGGCGACTGAGACGAAAGAGAAACGCAGTGCCCGGCAGTACAAAGCCGCATCGCGGCGCGACGTCTCCAGCCTCGCGCGCGCTTATTGCCGTTCCGGCAAAAACGTTTCCTACCTGATCGCTGAGGCTGCGCCGGACAGCGCCACCGGAATGGCAAGCATCCTGGTCTCCAACTGGAGTTTCGACACCATCGAGGATGTGGGCCTCAATGCCATCACGCGCCTTGTCGAAAGTCCCATTTCGACATTTCCCGGTGCAGTTCCCAGCGGCTGGCACCCGCTTGCGCTTGCGGCACTCGTCGCCTGTGACGAGGTTGCACACCTTTCGCTTCACGAACAGCAGGAAGTGTTCCTCCTCAAGCTCCCCTCGGGCAAGAAGCGCTACATCGCCCTGATTTCGGCCGATGAGGCCGATGCACTCGACACAGCAGAACTCCAGCGCCTGCAGATGGGGCTGTGTCACCTGCTTTCCGGTTACAAAGCAAAGACAAATCCGATCGGCGAGCCGCTCTCCGAGCGCGAGCGCGAATGTCTTTACTGGGTTTCCGAAGGAAAAACCGCCGATGAGGTCTCGCTCATCATCAACGTGTCATCGAACACTGTGAACAGTTACGTCGCTCACGCGATCCACAAGCTGGCAGCGAAAAATCGCGCGATGGCAATTGCGACGGCCATTCGCAACGGCCTCATATAGAATGGTGGATTGATGACGCTTTCGGATATGGCAGTCGAGCTGCAGGAGCTCACCGAAAGCGTCAGCGCCGCCCGATCTCATCTCTATCTGGTCAATGGTCTTGGGAAACCAAGGCTGACTCCCTGTCTGGAGCAGACGGACACGCAGAGCCACACTGAAGCTCTCGAACTCGCCGGTCGATTAAGCAAGCGCTTCGTGGACAAGCTGTCCGAAACGTTCCACCCGCTTCTCTGGGGCATCGCCATGCCGGAAGAAACTTTTGGAGTGCATTGGGAGGAGATTCCACCGCTTGAGGGGGAAAGGGGCCTGGTACTGCCGCTTGCAACGGACCAGCGGCATCATGGTGCCATCTTCTTTCTCGGCGGAGGAATCTGCCTGGAGCGCGACGCATTGCTCGATCTCCATAGCCGGTGTCACGCCCTTTTCACCCGGTTTCTGGAGCACGATCCGCTTCCCGGCGGAACCAGCGGCCCGGCCATATCGAGGCGTGAACTCCAGTGCCTGAAACTCACCGCGAACGGCCTGACCAGCGATGAAATTGCAAAGCGGCTGGGGCTTTCGGTGCACACCGCCAATCAATATCTGGCAAACACCACTCAGAAACTGAACGCGGTCAATCGTGTCCACGCGGTCGCCAAGGCGCTGCGCAAAGGCCTCATCGATTAGGTCCCGGACCTTCTGATATCATCTCAAGGGACACGAGGCGGCAACCGTCCACGGGCCCGCGCTGCTATCCGTTGATCAACGGTCTTTCCGTGCGCACGATGCGCGAAGCCTGCAGGGTGTCGGCGAGATAGCGCGAGTTCGCTTCCGGATCGTCCGAGGGGTTGTCAAAGGCCACATAATTGACCTCCACGCCGGCATTGTCAGCACTCAGTTCCAGCGTGAAATAAACCGTCGCGCCCTGCGGGCGAAGCTCAAGGTCGAGTGATATGCGAGGGCTCCCCCCCCATGTCACATGCGCGTCGCATCCGTGGCCAAGCCGCAATGTACCCGGCATGAAATACAGTTCCGCAGCCGACTCCACGATATCCGCGACGCTCGCAAGGCTCTCCAACCGAATGAAAGCGATGTAGTCGGCCACGTCTATAAGACGCAACTCGTTGGCCACCGCGCGAATGGCGTTGGCAACGATTATTTCTCGAGCAGGCGAATGCGGCTGCTTGTCCATAGTGTATCCCTGCTGACTACGGTCTTTCACCGGTTCTGTAGATGCGGCGGATCAGCTCCGCCACGGCCTTGTAGAACTGTGACGGAATCAAATTATCAACCGAAACTTGTTTGTACATGGAGCGCGCGAGCACCGGTTCCTCGAAGACAGGAATGTTGTGCTCGGTGGCGATCTCCCTGATCCTGAGCGCGATGAGATCCTGCCCCTTTGCCACGACAACGGGCGCTGCATCTTCATCCCGTCGATAGCGAAGCGCGATGGCGAAATGGGTCGGGTTGGCGATCACGAGCGTCGCCTGCGGCACGGCCGACATCATGCGCTGGCGGGCGCGATCACGCGCAAGCGAGCGCAGCCGCGCCTTGACGATCGGATCACCTTCGGTCTGCTTGTGCTCGTCCTTCACCTCCTGCCTCGTCATGCGCAGGTCCACCCGCCACTGATGACGCGACCAGAAAAGATCGGCGACGGCGATAACCGCGACCACCAGGGTCACGACCACGAGGCTCTGAACCGCGATGTCGCGGATGACGGACGTGAATTCCACCGGATTGGTGATCATGCCGGCGAGGAGGCGGGTCTCGGCCTCGCGCATCGCCAGAACCAGAAAACCACCTGCCACGATGATCTTTCCCACTGATTTTGCGAATTCGACGAAGCCTTTGGCACCAAAAATCCGGCTCCAGCCCTCTTTCAGCGAGATTCGTGAAAGTTTCGGCTTGATCCGGTCGAGCACAAAGCGCGGCGTGTTCTGCAGCACGGATGCGGCAACGCCAGCCGCCACGAGCAGAAGCATGACGATGCCGACAACCTTTGCGATCTCCATGAAAACGAGCTGGTAAATCGCCATCGCATCGGAGCGTGTTTCAAGCGACCAGCCATCCGCCCGCTCAAGAAAGATGGACAGGAAGCTGCCAAGCCGCACCGCGCTGTCCTGCGCGAAGAAGATTGTGAATGTCAGAATGGCAAGAAAGGATGCAAAAACCGGTGCCTCTTTTGAAAAGGGCAGCTGGCCCTTGTCGATAGAGTCACGGATCTTCTTTTCCGTTGCCTCTTCTGTCTTGCTTTCCTTGTCGGCACCTTCCGCCATCAGGACCTTCGCTCAGACGATTGAAGATGTGGTCGCCCGGCTCCGCGGGATCGCGCGCCGGGCTTCTCCTTCCGAAACCGTCAGGCGGCTTCCTGCTGCTGCATGCTGGGCAGGACAAAACTACCCTGCTGCGCGAGCTGAACCGCACTCGCGGAGATGCGTCTGCGGGCCTGCATGATGTCGGCCTCCTGCACGTCCTCCGAACCGGTGCTGAGCTCGGCTTCGATCATGCGGCGCGTGCGCTGGCCCAGTGCCGAGAGGACAGCCTCCACGGTATCCTCCGGCGCGTTTCGAAGTGCCAGCGTGACAAGCTCGCTCGACAGACCGTCGAACAGCGCAACACGCGCCTTCTGGTCGAGCAGCACGATCTCCTCGAAGCTGAAAAGCTGCGAGCGGATCGCCTTCACGTCGCTTGTGCCTGTCAGCTCCAGATCGTGAATGACCTCGTCCGCCTGATCCTTGTCGAGTTCGTTCAGCAGCGAGGCGACACGTGCGAGTCCGACAGCGGAATCCTTGCCCGCGCGCATGTTGCGCAAAAGGTCACTCATCCGGTTTTCAATAAGCTTCTTCGCCTGCACCGGCATTTCACCCGTCGCGGCCATGCGGCTGACGACGGAGGTCCGCAGGTTCTTGTCCAGGCTCACCAGAACCTTGGCCGCGATGGACGAAGAGATACCGCTTAGAATGGCCGCGATAACCTGCGGGTGTTCCGCCGAAATCAATTCGATCAATTCTTCAGCCGGCAGCTTCTCAAGTTCCGCCCAGACCTCCTCTGCCTCGCTGGCGACCGGCGCATTGCGCCCCATGAGAAGGTTCATCTCTTCTTCGGAAAGGGTTTCATTGAGGATCGTGTCGATGCTGTCCGCAGAATCGAGCAGGCCGGCCCCTTCAGTGAACTCGCTCTCGAATTCGCTGACCACCTTCTCCAGCTCCGCCTGCGGAATTGTCCGCAACAGGCGTGCCCCTTCCATGAGCGCCTTGAGTTCGTCCTGCTTGAAGAACTTCAAGAGCCGCCCCGCCGAGGGCTTGCCCATGGCGACGAGAATGGTGGCTGCCTTCTGTGCCTGTGTCAGAGCCAGAGCTTCAGTCATGACCGATCCGACCTTTCTATCCGCAATCCGTTATCCGCGTTATTCAGCAGATGCCTTGCCGGCGATTTCAGTGAGTTTCACACCGAAGCGTGACGGATCGTCATCGACCAGCGTAATCTCGCCGCGCGCGATGCGCCGGCCGTTCACCACGATCTCCACCGGTTCGCCGACACGCCGGTTGAGCGACACCGTCGAACCCTTTTTCAGGGCCATGAGCTGCGATACCGGCATCTCGGCACTGCCCAGTACAATCTGGACCTCAACCGGGATGCTCATGACCAGGTCTGGATTTCCCGAAAAGGAATCGATCCTTTCACGCGCACCGGGGCTATCCTCGTGAAGAACGTCCTTGAGTTCCTCAATCGCCTTGTTGAGCTCTTCCTCGCCGTTTTCCTGCGGCTCAGGCTCGGCATTCGTCATCGTCATTCTCCTTCACCGCCTTTCCGGCACATCATTGCGCCAGAAGTCCCTCGACGACATCCTTGCGGGCGTCGAAGGGCTGTTTGATCCGCACCGTGTAGTGATGTCCGGCCTTTCCGAAGTCACAGGTGAACACCGTCTTGTCGCGCACGGCGAGCCGCGCCTCAGGCTGCGCGCCGTCGCCAAACTCGATCACCTGACCTTCGTGAAGCGATGCGAGTTGTCCAAGCGCCATGCGCATCAGCGGAATGGTCGCTTTGAGGCGCACATTCGAGCGCATGACCTCATCGCTGAACCGGTTGTGCCAGTCGGCCGCCTTCGCATTCTGCTGGCGCTTGTCGTCCGTCTCGGTGTCGCGCGTTTCAAGCAGCAGCCGCTGCGGCATCCATGCGGTCAAAAGGCCGCCCTGCTCTTCCCCGCCAACGGCAAACCGTATCCGCACACCCGGACCGTCACGCACGACGAAGCGGCGAAAATCCGCACCCGCCAGCACCGTGGGCATCTGCAACCGCAGACCGAGGGAACGGGCGCCTTTTCCGTTCAGCGCCTTTGCGAAGAGCTCGAAAGCATGGGCCGCCACATCACGCTCGATGGCAGAAGGCGGGCGCTCGACCGGAACCGCCGGCAGCTCGGGATTGCCGCCGAACATCGCGCCGACGAGCAGGGATATGGCCGTGGGGTCGAGCCGCATGGTCAGCGCGTCTCCGGAAACTTCTCCGGGAACGACCACCAGCGCGTCGCAGCAATCGGGCTGGGGCTTCAGCTCCGCAAGCCGCACGATCTCCACATCAACCAGATCCACCGCGATCGGTGTCGGCAGCTTTTCTTCCAGGCTTTCCATCACGCGCGGCAGGGCCCGTGTCGCACAGGAGCGTGCCGCCTCGACCACCTTTCGCGGATCTCCGGTGGCGCCCACCAGCCGCTCCACGACCAGCGCACGCATCAGTTCTGGGTCTTCCGTCAGCGCCATGATCGGCTGTTACTCCGTTGATCCTGCTGCATCACGCGGCCTGCTTTTCGCCGCCGGCATTCATGGTGCTCTGCTCGACCGCATCGATCGTCGGCCGGTCATAAGCGGAAATGGTCTTGCGGCCGAACTCAAGCGCCACCTGCGGCAGCGAGCCGTTCATGTAGGCAAGCAGCGTCTGCTTCACGATGACGTAGAGCCGGTTCTTCTTTTCGCGCACGATCTTGATCTTGGTCGCGATCGGGCCGACCACCGCATAGGACATGAAGATGCCCAGGAAGGTGCCCACCAGCGCGGCGCCGACCAGACCACCCAGTATCTCGGGCGACTCGTTGATCGCGCCCATGGCCTTGATGACGCCCAGCACGGCAGCCACGATGCCGAGCGCCGGCAATCCCTCGGAGACGGCGACAAGTGCATTGTACGATTTCAGCTTGTCGCGGCGGATGGTCTGGATTTCTTCATCCATCAGCGCCTCGATCTCGAAGGGCCGGGCATTGCCGATAATGATGATACGGCAGTAATCGCAGATGAAATTGGTAAGATCCTTGTTTTTCAGGATCGTCGGATAGGTCTGAAAGATCGCGGATTCTTCCGGGTTGTCGATATGGGCTTCAACCTCGCTGCGCGACTTGGTTCGCAATTCCCGCATCAGGCTGTGCAGGACACCGAGCGTCTCCAGATACTCGGTTTCCTTCGGAACCGCGCCCTTGAATGCCTCGACACAGGCCTTGCCGGCGTCTTTCACGGTCGACATGGGGTTGGCGACCAGAAACGTGCCGAATGCCGCGCCGCAGATGATCACGAATTCCCACGGCTGGAAAAGCACGTCCACATGCCCGCCCATTGCCATATAGCCGCCGATCACGCAGCCGAGCGTTACAACCAGTCCAACAAGAATACCCATCTATACCGCCATCTTTTATAGGCCTCTCCTCCTGTGTATCCGCCGTGGCTTGCGTGAGGCTTGAATGCCGAAAGTCTGCGCGAAAGCCTCGCGCAAGATAGACGAACTAGGGTTGCGCAACCGAAGATGGCGGAGGGTGCGCCTTGATCAACACGTTCACGAGCTACAACCTAATCAACCGCGACCTGTCGCGGTCGCTGGAGCGCGTGCAGTCGCAGCCCATGGTGCAGCGCGAGACCGAATATTATCAGGAGAACATCGGCCGGGTGACCTCCATTGAGGAGTTCGTCAATGACGACCGCCTCTTCCGCTACGCCATGAAAGCACACGGGCTGGACGACATGGCCTACGCCAAGGCGTTCATGGTGAAGGTTCTGGAGGAGGGCATCAGCGACCCCGACAGTTTCGCCAACAAACTGACCGACAAGCGCTATGTCGAATTTGCCCGCACCTATAATTTTGCGGCCGGTGGCGCCGACACCACCAACTACAATCCGGCGCAGAAGGGAACGGTCGACAAATATCTCACACGCGCCATCAAGAACGGCACGGCACCGAACGATCCCGCACTGATCGGCAGCATCAACAACTATCTGGCGAAAATACCCGACATCAAATCCGTCGATGATCTGATGGGCGACCAGGAAATGCTGACCTTCGCGCTCATGGCGCATGGGTTCGAGGTGGACGAAGTGATCGACCTCAAATTCCTGCGCTCGGTTCTGGAGGGCGGCATCGATGATCCCGAAAGCCCCGCAAACCAGACCGAAGACAAGCGCTACAGGGCACTCGCGGAAGCCTTCAATTTCGCCCGCTACGGCGAAGACGCGACCACCTACAACATCGCAAACAACCTCGCCGTCGAACGCTATGTGCGCCAGACGCTCGAAGAAGACGCAGGCAGGGAAAACGAGGGCGTGCGGCTGGCGCTCTATTTCCAGCGCAAGGCCCCCGAATTCCGCTCCTACTACGAACTGCTCGCTGACAAGGCCATTGCCCAGGTGGTGCGCACTGCGCTCGGTTTCCCCGCAGCGCTGGCCCAGGCCGACATCGACAAGCAGGTCGAGATGATCAGGGAACGCATCGACATCGCGGATTTTCGGGATCCGGAGAAGCTGGAGGACTTTCTGAAGCGCTTCACCACCATGTGGGAGCTTGAAAACCCGACCAGCTCCCAGCAGACCTCCATCGCCGCGCTGTTCAGTCAGCCGGCGGAGTTCGGCATCTCCACCGACATGCTTTTCACCATTGCGCAGCTGAAGAGGTAAGAGACCCCATGCAGACCGGACTCTACGTCGCCCTGTCCTCCCAGGTGGCGCTTGAAAAGCGCCTTGGAACACTGGCCGACAACGTCGCGAATGCCGGTACGGTCGGCTTTCGCGCCACATCGGTAAACTTCCGCGACATGGTCAATGGCGACGGCCCGGATTCTGTCTCGTTTGCCGCACCCGGTACACCCAGCATTGCCATCCATGCGGGCGGCCTGCGCGAAACGAAAAACCCTTTCGACTTCGCAGTACAGGGCGATGCCTGGTTCGCGCTCGAGACGCCGGCCGGCACAGTCGTCACGAGGGATGGCCGCTTCACCATGCGCGAGACCGGCGAACTGGTCAGCATAGACGGGCACCCGGTGCTCGACGCCGGCGGCGCGCCGCTGCTGCTCGATCCCCTTGCCGGTCCGCCTGAGGCAAGCGCCGATGGCACGCTGCGCCAGAATGGCCAGCTGGTCGGCGCCATCGGCCTCTACGCCTTCGCCCCCTCGCAGGACTATGCGCGGTTCGGCAACTCCGGCTTCGTTGCCAATGATCCGCAGCCGGTGATCGACCAGCCGGATGCGGGCGTGGCTCAGGGTTTCGTGGAAGAAGCCAACGTCAACCCGGTTCTCGAAATGATGAACCTTATTGAGGTACAGCGCACCTTTGAACACGTCTCGGCACTGATGAGCGATAGCGACACCGCGCTGAAAGATGCCATCAAACTGCTGGGCGCATGAGAGAAGCCATGACAGAACCCGCAGTGCCAGCCTCACCGCCGAGGGAAACCGTGCTCACGGCACTGGAAGAAGCCTATCGGCGCATCGCGGGCGATGAGCGTTTTCTCATCCGGCATGGCGGACGCGTCAGCGAAGTTTCTCCCACGCATTATAGCGTGCGCGGCCTGTCTGAAACGGCAAGGCTCGGTGATCTGGTATCGCGACACAATCGCAAGGGCGGCATTGCCGGTGCGGGCGAAGTGGTGCGCATCGCGCAGGACGGTGTTCTCGTCGCGCCTTACGAAGAAGCCGGTTCTGTCGGTCTTGGCGAAGCCGTGTTCAACCGTGGACAACTCGATCTCGCGCCCGCCCCGTCCTGGCGCGGCAGGGTCGTCGACGCGCTTGGTCGCCCCGCCGATGGGAAACCCGCTCCCGCTGGCGGACCTTCAGTCTCCGGCTTCGCCCCCGTCACACCGCCGGCCATGCAACGGCAGCGTGTTTCGGAAGCGTTCCGGACAGGCGTTCGGGTCATCGACATCTTCACCCCGCTTTGCCATGGGCAGCGGCTCGGCGTTTTCGCCGGTTCCGGTGTCGGCAAGTCTACGCTTCTATCCATGCTGGCCAACGCGGATGCGTTCGACACGGTGGTGATCGCGCTGGTGGGAGAACGCGGGCGTGAAGTCCGTGAATTCCTAGAAGACACGATTGGACCGCAGGGCATGGCCAAATCGGTGGCTGTGGTCGCCACCAGCGATGAAAGCGCCATGATGCGCCGGCGCGCGCCGGATACAGCCATGAGCGTCGCGGAATACTTTCGCGATCGCGGTGACAAGGTGCTGCTCATTCTCGATTCCATCACGCGCTTTGCCCATGCCCTGCGCGAGGTCTCCATCGGGGCCGGCGAGCCACCCGTGGCGCGCGGCTACCCGGCATCGGTGTTCACCGAGCTGCCGCGCCTGCTCGAACGCGCCGGGCCCGGCGAAGCCGGCCGCGGATCCATAACCGCCATACTGTCCGTCCTTGTCGATGGCGACGATCACAATGACCCGGTTGCCGACGCCGTACGGGGCATTCTCGACGGTCATGTCGTGCTCGACCGCGCCATTGCAGAACAGGGACGCTTTCCACCCGTCAATCCGCTGGCCTCTATCTCGCGCCTTGCCGATCGCGCCTGGAAACCCGACGAAAAGCGCCTCGTAACCCGGCTGCGCTCCATGATCGCCCGCTTTGAAGACACACGCGACATTCGCCTGCTCGGTGCCTATCAGCCTGGAAACGACGCGGAGCTCGATCAGGCGGTCCGCCAAATTCCGCTGATCTACGATGCCCTTACCCAGTCGCCGAACGATCCACGTTCGACTGATCCCTTCACGGATCTGGCGATGAAACTGAAAGCCGGAGAACCGGTACAATGACGCTGAAACTGGCCAGTCTTGAACTGCCGGACGGGCGGCGAACCGAACCGAACCCGACCGCCGCACCCGTTGTCGAGGCTCCTCTGCCTTCGCGACGATCCGCATTTCTTCCACGTCGCCTTGAAAAGGCGAGCGCCCTGCACAAGCCGGGCAGCAGCCGGAGTGACTGGATGATCATGCTCGGCGGCATTGGGCTTGCCGCCGTCTGTGCCATGTTTCCCTGGTATATCTTCTTCAATCAGGAACAGTTTGGCGTTCGCCCCATGACATTTGCCGGCCGCCCCTCCCCGCAGGGGCCGTCACGCGAGGCTCTGCCTGCCCTGGTCGGCGCACGCATTCCCTCCCAGATGATCCCGCTGCCACAGGTCGACTACACCTCCACCGGCACGGTTGACCGCACACCGACCGGGGTGCTTGAGGATCAACCCTTCCCCGGCGATGAGCCGGGCTTCCGCCTGGTACACGCGGTCGGGGGGCGCGCCATGATCGAAGATGAAGACGGCTACTGGCTGGTCCAGCGCGGTTCACGCCTGCCGGATGGCAGCCGTGTCGCCCAGATCGTTTGGAAAAACGGGCAGTGGGAAATGATCACGACGCGCGAACTGGTGATCAGGGTATCTGCCGAAGACGGAACGTAAGGCCCGCACAAGACTGGCTGCCTAAAGTGCCGTTCAGGATGTTTGCATAGACCGAGAGACCTGCCTGATGCAGCCCGTCAACCTGTTCGATCTCGCCACCCAGCAGGCGAAATGGCTTTCCGTCCGTCAGACGACGGTGGCGAGCAATGTCGCCAACATCAACACGCCCGGCTACAAGGCGCTTGAGGTCGAGCCGTTCGAAAATGTTCTGAACGGCTCGCGGGTGGCTTTGAAGAGCACCAATCCGAACCATCTGCAATTTGGCGCGACCAACGCTTCTTTCGCCGTCGGCAGTACCGATGACCCGGCCGTGCTGCCCTCGGAGAACACGGTGAAAATGGAAAACGAACTGGCCAATGCAGGTGAGGTTCGTCGCTCGTTCGAGCTCAACACGGCCATCGTCAAGGCCTTTCACCGCATGCTCATGAACACATCGAGAGGATAATCCGTGGACCCGCTTTCCGCATCCCTGAAAGTCGCCGCATCCGGCCTGCAGGCGCAGTCCGAGCGCATGCAGGTGGTTTCGGAAAACCTGGCGAACGCCAAGTCGACCAGCGACATTCCGGGCGGAGATCCCTATCGCCGCAAGACGATCAGCTTCGTCGCCGAGCTCGACCGCAATATCGGCGGCAGCGTCGTCGAGGTTGGATCGGTTGCCCGCGATCCCACCGAGTTCACCCTTGAGTTCAACCCCGGTCACGAGGCGGCGGACGAGCGCGGCTACGTCAAGATGCCGAATGTGAACGTGCTGATCGAGATGGCCGACATGCGCGAGGCCAACCGCGGCTACGAAGCGAACCTGCAGGTCATCAAGCAGGCGCGCGAACTCATTTCCATGACCATTGATTTGATGCGGAGCCAGTCATGATTCCTCCAGTCGGCAGCATTGCCCCTTCGACACTGACGGAAGCCACCGGCATTCAGCCGGCACGCCAGGCCCCCGCCTCCGAAACCGGAGAAGCCTTCAGCGCCATGCTGGGCGAAGCAGCCGCCAATACCATGGCAAGGCTCAACCACGCCGAGGGTGTCTCGCTGAAGGCACTTCAGGGCGAAGCCGAAACCCGCGAAGTTGTGGATGCGGTCATGAGTGCCGAGCAGGCGCTGCAGGCAGCGATCGCCGTCCGCGACAAGCTCGTCACCGCGTATCTCGACATCAGCCGCATGGCCATCTGAGGAGCCTGATTGATGAAAGCCCTGTCGATCGCCGCCACCGGCATGAGCGCCCAGCAGCTCAATCTTGAAGTCATCGCCAACAACATCGCCAACATCAACACGACCGGCTTCAAGCGCGCACGCGCCGAGTTCTCGGATCTGCTCTATCAGACCGAGCGCATGCAGGGCGTTCCCAGCCGCGCCAACCAGGCCATCGTGCCGGAGGGCGCAAATGTCGGCCTCGGCGTCAAGGCCGCGGCTGTCCGCAACCTGCATATCCAGGGGCCGATGAACAACACCGGCAACAAGCTGGATGTCGCGCTGGTCGGCAAGGGCTGGTTCGAGATCGAAGGCACTGATGGCGAGCCGCTCTATACGCGCGCCGGCTCCTTCAACACCAATGCGACAGGCCAGCTCGTCACCACCCAGGGCTACAACGTGAACCCGGCAATCGTCATTCCCGAAGATGCCGTGGAGGTCGTGATCAACAAGACCGGACAGGTTTTTGCGCGGATCGACGGGCAGGCAGAGCTTCAGGATCTGGGTCAGCTCACACTTGCCAACTTCGCCAATGAAGCCGGCCTCGACCCGATTGGCGACAATCTGTTCCGCGAGACTCCCGCTTCGGGAGCCGCCATTCAGGGCGTGCCGGGCGATCCGGGCTTCGCCGTCATCGAGCAGGGCTATCTCGAGGGCTCCAATGTGGACCCCGTAAAAGAAATCACAGAGCTGATCTCCGCGCAGCGCGCTTACGAGATGAATTCAAAGGTCATCCGCGCGGCCGATGAAATGGCTGCAACCGTCACCCAGTCGATCCGGTAGGTTCGCATGAAACGGCACACCCTCCTCTCCGCGCTCATCCTCGCACTGGCCAGCTTCGTTGCGACCGGCCTTCCGGCTGCGGCGCTGGAGCAGGCGGTGGTGTCTACCCGCGTCATCTATCCCGGCGAAACCATCTCCGTAGACGCGCTTGACGAGGTGGTTCTGCGCCGCCCGCCACGCGGCAACACGGCGATTGCCCGGATGCTGGAAGACATTGACGGCAAGGTCGCCCGGCGCACGCTGCTTCCGGGCCGTCTCATCCCCATCAGCTATGTGCGCGATGCCTATCTGGTGGAAACAGGCAGCCCCGTCACCGTGACCTTCAGCGAAGGCCCCCTCGTCATTTCCCTGCGCGCGGTTCCGCTTCAGGCGGGTGCTGCCGGCGACATGATCCGGTTGCGCAACATCGAGAGCGGCCGCACCTTCACGGGTGTGGTGCTGGCTGACGGCAGCGTTCAGGTCGGTGCCATATGATGTCTCGCCTTTTCCTTTCAGTCCTGATGGCGCTGACGCTGGCCCTGCCGGCTGGCGCCGCATCGCGCATCAAGGACATTGCGATGCTGCAGGCCGCACGCGACAACCAGCTTGTCGGCTACGGCCTGGTGATCGGTCTGCAGGGCAGCGGCGACAGCCTGCGCAACTCGCCCTTCACCGAACAGTCCATGCGCGCGATGCTTGAAAATCTCGGCATCGCGTCGGAAGGTGGCCGCGCCCGCGCAAAAAACGTTGCCGCCGTCATCGTCACCGCAAACCTCCCGCCCTTCGTGCAGTCGGGCGCACGGATCGACGTCAGCGTCTCCTCGCTGGGCGACGCGACATCGCTCGCCGGTGGCACGCTGGTGATGACGCCCCTTCGCGCCGCCGATGGCGAGATTTACGCCGTGGCACAGGGGTCCGTCATCGTTTCCGGTTTCAGCGCCCAGGGACAGGCAGAAACACTGACGCAGGGCGTGCCGACCTCGGGCCGCGTGCCCAATGGCGCCATCATCGAGCGCAAGGTCGAGGCTTCCATGTCCGACAGCGCAAGCCTTGTCCTGCAATTGCGCAACGCGGATTTCTCAACGGCCGTGCGCGTTGCAGACGCGATCAACACCTATACCGGCTCACGTTTCGGTGCCCGGCTTGCCCAGGAAGAGGATGCCCGCACGATCCGCATTCGCCGGCCCAAGGGCATCTCTTACGCCCGCTTCTATGCCGAGATCGAAAACCTGATGGTGGAGTCCGACGGTCCGGCCCGCGTTGTGGTCGACGAGCGCACCGGCACCGTGGTCATCGGCAATGACGTCCGCATTTCCCGCGTTGCCATAAGCCACGGCACGCTCACCGTGCGCATCACCGAGACGCCGCGTGTGGTCCAGCCCGAGCCGTTCTCGCGCGGCGAGACTGCGATCGAACCCTTTACCGAAATCGAAGCCGACCAGCCCGATGCCAATGTGGCGCTGCTGGACGGTCCCAATCTGCAAACCCTCGTTTCCGGCCTCAATCGGCTGGGCGTGAAGCCCGATGGCATCATTGCGATCCTTCAGGGCATCAAGTCCGCCGGTGCGCTTCAGGCCGAACTCGTGCTGCAATAGGTGCGCCGCATGTCACGCCGGACCCGATTGAAGAAAACCGCCTCCGCCGCGTTCGCCGGTCTCGTTTTCGCTACGCAGATTGCGCCGCTCCATGCGCTGGCGGCAGACAATCCTGCCAGCATGAAGCCGGACGAAGTGGAACGTTTCTGCGCCAATATCGCCGACGCCGCGCGGGATCGCCGCTATGCGCTCCAGGCCATGGAACTGAAAAAACTCAGGGGCGAAGTGGACGAACGTATCGCCGCACTTGAGCAGAAGCGCGCCGACTATGAAGGCTGGCTTCAGCGTCGCAACGTCTTCCTGGCGCAGGCAGAGGCCGGCATCGTGGAGATCTACGCCTCCATGCGGCCCGATGCTGCCGCCGAGCGCCTTGCGGAAGTCCGTGTGGAGCTTGCCGCCGCAATCCTGATGAAGCTCGAACCGCGCACGGCGGGCATCATCCTCAATGAAATGAACAGCAAATCCGCAGCGACACTGACGACCATCATCGCCAGCGCCGCGCGTCCGGAGGACCCGACATGACGTTCCGGCCCGTATTTCTCCTTCCGCTGGCCTTCGTTGCCGGCTGTTCGCAGTCGCTGAAGGAGATCGGAAAGGAACCGGCCATGACTCAGGTCGGTGCCACAATCGATCCGGAAGTGATGGCGGCCTACAACTATCCAAAACGCCCCGCCCCGGCGCTCACGCGCTATTCTCTTTGGGACGACAAGCAGAGTCGGCTCTTCACAGATCCGCGCGCGCTCAATGTCGGCGACATTCTGACGGTCGAAATCTCGATCAACGACAAGGCACGCTTCAAGAACGAATCCGAACGCTCCCGCGATGCGGCGCGCAGCCTTGGCCTTTCCGGTTCCTATTCGGTCGGCGGCGCGGGCTCTTCAGCCGCCGCTGAAGGCAAGATCGGCTCCGGCACCTCGACCGCAGGCGGCGGACAGACTGAACGCTCGGAAAACATCCGTCTTCTCGTGGCGGCCGTGGTTACACAGGTCCTTTCCAACGGAAACCTGCGTATTCGCGGCACCCAGGAAGTGCGCGTCAACGCAGAGCTGCGCATTCTTACCATCGAGGGCATCGTGCGGCCGAGCGACATCGACCCGCAGAACATGATCTCCTACGAGCGCATTGCCGAGGCGCGCATCTCCTACGGTGGACGCGGACGGATCAGCGAGGTTCAGCAGCCGCCCTACGGCCAGCAGTTCCTCGACCAGGTGCTTCCATTCTAACCCGACGCCGGAGCCAGAAGACGCATGGCGCTGCTTGAACAGCAACCACCAGAGAAAAAAGGGCCTTCACTCGTCGTTCAGCTGGCGATGCTGCTGGTCATGTCGGCGCTTGCCGCGGGGGCTGCATGGTTCGCCGGCGGCTATCTGCAGAGCAGATCGGGCGGCCCCGAGGAAGCCGCCACCGCCGCGACCGAAACAACCGTTGCCGAACACCCCGGGGAAGAGGACGCTGCGGCGCACACGCAACCCGGTATTTTCATGATGGAGCCGATCACCACCAATCTGGCCGAGCCAAGCGAGATCTGGGTCCGGGCCGAGCTCTCCCTCGTCTTTGAGGGCGAACCCGATCCCGTGGTCGCAGCCGCCATCCATCAGGACCTGTTCGCCTATCTGCGCACGGTGAAACTGCGTCAGGTGGAAACGGCCAGCGGTCTCCAGCATCTGCGTTCTGATCTTGCAGAGCGCGCCAGCATCCGCAGCGAAGGCGCTGTCAAACAAATCCTGTTCAGGGCCCTGCTGTTCGAATGAGACGCCTTGCTTTACTGGTCGCCAGCGCGCTGTTTCCATCCGCTGCGGCAGCCCAATCCATCGACCTTGGCGCACTGACGGGTGCCGATGGCTCGACCGTCGGCACGATCATCCAGCTCTTCGGTCTGTTGACGGTTCTTTCCGTTGCGCCGGGCATCCTGATCATGGTCACGAGCTTTACCCGCTTCGTGATCGCCTTCTCGATCCTGCGCGCGGGCATGGGCCTGCCAACCACGCCGGCCAACCTGATCCTGATCAGCCTGTCATTGTTCATGACCTTCTATGTCATGGCCCCGACCTTCGACCGTGCCTGGGCGGAAGGAATACGCCCGCTGATGAACAATGAAATCAGCGAAGAGGATGCGGTGCAGCGTATCGCCGAGCCGTTCCGCGGTTTCATGGTCAACAATGTCCGCGAGAAGGATTTCGCTCTCTTTGCCGATCTCGCAGCCGAACGCGGCAACATCGACATCGACGTAACGGTGGAAACAGCGGATCTGCGGGTGCTGGTGCCCGCGTTCATGATTTCCGAGATCAGGCGCGGTTTCGAGATCGGCTTCCTGATCGTGCTGCCCTTCCTCGTCATTGATCTCATCGTCGCGACCATCACCATGTCGATGGGCATGATGATGCTGCCACCGACGGTCGTGTCTCTCCCGTTCAAGATATTGTTCTTCGTCCTGATCGACGGCTGGAACCTGCTCGTCGGCAGCCTTGTCCGCTCCTTCGTATAAGGTTGACCGCGTCTATCCGGAAGAAAATCCCGTCCCTGCAAAATTAAGCCGGCCCATTATCCTTTTGGTAGGACTTTCCCGCGATAAATGCCCTCAAGCATGGCGGACAGATCTTCCAACGGGATCAAGGGCATGATGCCGCTCCGTCATACCGGTGAGCCCGGTATGTCCCTCGTATGTTTTGTATTTCAGGGGCGTTTATCCCATGGCAAGTCTTATGACCAACGCGTCGGCAATGACGGCGCTGCAGACCCTCAACAACATCTCCAAGAACATGGCTACCACCCAGTCCCGCATTTCGACGGGCCTGCGCGTGGGCGAAGCTGCCGACAACGCAGCTTACTGGTCGATCGCGACTTCGATGAAGTCCGACAACAAGGCCCTGTCCAGCGTTCAGGATGCTCTGGGTCTCGGTGCCGGTAAAGTCGACACGGCCTACACGGGTATCAATGAAGTCATCGACACCGTCGACAAGATCAAGCAGAAGCTTGTCACGGCACGCGGTGCTTCGCAGGAAGACCAGCAGAAGATCCAGGGCGAAATCAACGCGCTCCAGGAGCACATCACCTCGGTTGTCGGCAACTCCAACTATGCCGGTTCCAACATCATCCAGGACAACGCCGATGTGAACATCGTCGCGTCCTACAACCGTACCGGCACGACCGTCTCCATCGACGAAGTCACGCTGACGGGCGCCGACGTTCTGGTGCTCGACGCAGCCGGCACCGCTGGTAGCGCGGCGAACGTCGTTGCGGCAGCCCTGTTCGATGCTTCGGGCGGCCAGGTTGCCGACGCGGCAGTCGACACCGCACTTGGCACCGTCGAGACGGCTCTCGCCGCCCTCGCCGATCAGGCTGCCGAGCTGGGTGCTGCCAAGTCGCGCGTCGACCTGCAGAAAGACTTCGTTGGCAAGCTCTCCGACGCCATCGAGCGTGGTGTTGGCCAGCTGGTTGATGCGGACATGAACGAAGAGTCGGCCCGTCTGTCGGCCCTGCAGGTTCAGCAGCAGCTGGGCATTCAGGCGCTGTCGATCGCCAACTCCAACTCGCAGAACATCCTGTCGCTGTTCCGCTAAAATGGTTGATCCCGGCGCGCGAGCGCCGGCATCCTTCCACAATGGACGGGCCGCTCACACGAGCGGCCCGTCTTTTTTTTGATCTTGTCAATAACGGTTAACGTCCGTTAATCGGCTGTTAACCATGTGCTTCTACCTATTGTTAACCATACCCGGCGCCATCACGCGGTGCCATCAGGGGCGGCTGAACAAAGGGGTGATCACGTGGCCAGCATCATGACCAACACTTCTGCAATGGTGGCATTGCAGAGCCTGAAAGCGACCAACAAGTCCATGGACGTCGTTCAGGGCCGGATCTCCACCGGCTATCGTGTCGCTGAAGCGAGCGACAATGCGGCCTATTGGTCCATCGCCACCACCATGCGCTCCGACAACAAGGCATTATCTGCCGTGCAGGACGCGCTCGGCCTTGGCGCCGGCAAAATCGACACCTCCTACACCGCCATGAACAATGTTCTGGAAGCGGTCGACGCGATCAAATCCAAACTGGTGACGGCACGCGGCGCAAGCGCGGAAAACCAGGGCAAGATCCAGGCCGAAATCGAAATCCTGCTTGACCACATCAAGAGCGCGGCCACCGGTGCAAGCTATGCAGGCACCAACATTCTGGCAACGGACGATACAGGCAATATGGAAGTCGTCTCCGCCTACAACCGCTCTTCAGCCGGCACGGTCACGGTCGGCACGATCCAGATCGACATTGCCAGCGTGAAGCTATTCGCCGCCGGCGGTCTGCCGGGCGGGCTGGCGGACGACATCATGCTGATCGACATCGTCACCAATGGCGCGGATGCCGATATCGACGGCTATCTGACGGATGTGGAAACGGCCCTGTCGGGCATGTCAAACGCCGCTGCCGATCTCGGTGCCGCAAAGACCCGCCTCGATCTGCAGAAGGACTTCGTTTCCAATTTGATGGATTCCATTGAGCGCGGTGTCGGACAGCTCGTCGACGCTGACATGAACGAGGAATCGACGCGGCTACAGGCACTCCAGGTGCAGCAGCAGCTCGGCATTCAGGCCCTGGCCATCGCCAATCAGAACGCGCAGAGCATTCTGGCCCTGTTCAAGTAGAGCCTGCGTTCACAAGAGCCAGCTAGCGAATGGGGCCGCATTGCGGCCTCATTTCATTTTCGCACAAGCTTCAGCGTCTAGTCTCCCGGTCAGAATTCGTATGGGAGCATTGGGCGTTGCCTGAGCAGATTCAGACCGTCGTTGAAAACCTGAAAAGCCTCGGCCCCCGCCGGCTCGCCCTTCTGGGCGGCATGCTGGCACTGGTCATGGCCGTCATCGTTGCCGGCGCGGCCTATCTCAACAGACCCGCCTACGAAACGCTCTATGTCGGGCTCGAGCGGTCCGACGTCAATCAGATCGGCCTCGTGCTGGGTGAAGCCGGCATCGGCTTCGACGTGATTTCCGATGGCACCGCGGTTCTGGTCCCTGCCGGCAAGACAGCCCAGGCGCGCATGCTTCTGGCCGAAAAGGGCCTGCCGAGCAGCACCAATGCAGGCTACGAACTCTTCGACAATGTCGGTTCTCTCGGCCTGACCACCTTCATGCAGCAGGTCACGCGCGTTCGGGCACTGGAAGGCGAGATCGCCCGCACCATCCAGTCGCTCGCCGGCATCAAGGCCGCACGGGTGCACATCGTCATGCAGGAACGCGGCACGTTCCGCACCGAGGAACGCCAGCCTTCGGCGTCCGTCGTCATTCGCGCATCCAGTCTCGATGCCACCAATGCAGCGTCTTCCATCCGCTATCTCGTTTCGGCAGCCGTGCCTGGCCTCGACGCGGAAAAGGTGACCGTGCTTGATTCCACAGGCACGCTTCTGGCCGCCGGCGACGATCCGTCCAACAGCACCGCACAGCGCTCCATCGGCGTGGAACGCACGGTCGAGAACCAGATCGAGCAGAACATCCGCCGCGCATTGGCTCCCTACCTCGGACCCGACAACTTCCGTGCCAGCGTCAAGGCCGACGTCAACACCGACGCTCGCCAGATCGAGGAGGTCATCTACGACCCGAACTCACGGATCGAACGGTCGGTTCAGGTGGTTCGCTCCAGCGACAGCGCCAATCGCGAGACAGCCATTCAGCCGACCTCCGTGGCACAAAACCTTCCCGAGGACGACACCGCTGCGACTGCCGGGCCGAAATCCTCCGAAGAAAGCGAACGCCGGGAGGAAACCACCAATTACGAGCTGAACACCAAGCGCATCGCCACCACCAGCAACGGGTATAGCGTCGACAAGATGTCGATCGCCGTGGTCGTCAATCAGGCTCGGATCATGGAGATCCTCGGGCCCAATGCAACACCCGAGCAAATCGGTGAACGCATTGCCGAGATCCAGAATGTCGTTGCTTCCGCCACTGGCTTCAATGAAACCCGCGGCGACGTGATCAACGTCTCCTCGGTGGAGTTCATCGACGGCCTCGACGGCACACCGATGCCGGAGCCTGGCATTCTCGATGCCGTTGGGCAGCATACGGGCACGCTGATAAACGCTGCCGCTTTCATTCTCGTGGCTTTTCTTGTCACCTGGTTCGGTCTGAAGCCGATCGGCACCAACCTCATGCGCCCCGCGATCGCTCAGGGACCGGTTTCCGACGACACGCAGCGCGCCTTACCCAATCACGAGGAAGAGCAGGCCCGCCTCATGGACGGTGCTTATTCCGATCCCGAGTTCGAGGAAGACGACACCTACGGGACACACCGTCTCAAGATACGTCCCGCGCCGCAGGAACGGCTGGCACGGATGGTCGACCTCAATGAAGAGCGCACCGCACACATCTTGCGCAAATGGGCGCGCGCTGAGGCGGAGGCCGGCTGATGCCCCCCGCGTTGTCGCTGATCGACGTTCTCCCGGATTTCGGCACCTCCTCCCCGCCCGCGCCCCCGCGCGCTGCGGCCCCCAGCCATTTCGATGCGCTTCTCGAGGCCGGGGAGCCGCCAGCGAAAGAAGCCGTTCGGCCCCTGCAGACACAGGTTGACGAACGGATCGCGGCGGCGGAAGCCGCGCTGGCAGAGAGGCTCACGCACGAGCATGCCCAGGCTCTCGAACAGGAGTGCCAGCGACACGCCGAAGAAATGGAGGCGTTGCACAGGCAACTCGGTGAGGCTGCGGGGCAGACGATCAACACCCGTTTTGCCGTTCTGGAGGATCAGCTCGTCGCCCTGACCGCACAGGCCACGGCACGAATCCTGGGCAGTGTTCTTACGGATGACCTGCAGAAGCGATCGATTGCCGAACTTGAACGCGTGATACGCAGCGCCATCGACGACCGCGAGACGCTGCGCATCCGCGTGAGCGGCTCACCGGTGTTGTGGGACAGGCTGAAGGCAGGGCTTGGCGAAGAGGCGCGTCATGTCGACTTCGCGGAAGCACCCGGCTTCGACATCAGCATCTCGGTTGATGAAGAGCTTTTTGAAACCCGGCTCACCGAGTGGTCGGAAGCACTTGCAGGATTGATCTCATGAGCGTGGCCGAAAACGAGGATCGGGCATCCGAGATCATTATCGTTCGTCGCGGCGGCGGCGGCGAAGACGAGGGCCATCACGGCGGTGCATGGAAGATCGCATTCGCGGATTTCATGACCGCCATGATGTGCTTCTTTCTGGTTATGTGGCTGATCAACGCAACCGACGACGATACGAAAACCGCGCTTGCGAGCTATTTCAACCCCGTGCAGCTCATCGACCGCAACACAAGCAGCAAAGGGCTTGAGGATGTTGACGGCGATCCGGTCGACAGCGCGCCAAATGATGTCGAGGACGATGCTCCCGGTGCTCCATCGCAGGATCAGGATCAGACATCCGGACCAATGAGCTTCGAGAACGCCGTCGGTCGCTCGGATACGCAGCAGCTTTCAGACGAGAATCTGTTCTCCGATCCCTATGCCGTTCTCGCAGAAATCGCTTCCAACACCGACACGATGCAGAATGTGTCGAACAGGGGCGATGGCGGCGCGCAGACCGCGGGCCCGTCCTCAGGCGCCTCCGGTGGTGAATCCTATCGCGATCCGTTCGCCCCGGATTTCTGGTCACAGCAGGTCGCACGGCCACAGATCGGCGTTCAGGGCGACCCTGACAATGCGCGTGAAAACCCCGCAGGAAGCGATACCGATCTCCCGACCAATGGCGAGAATGCGCCACCCGCCGTGTCTCGGGAGGCCCCGGAGGCTGACGCGGGAACTGCAATCGCACTGAAACCCGTTCCTGAGGTGGAGCCCGTGAAACCGGCTGAACGGGAAGAGCAGACGCCACAGGAGGAAGCCCCTCCGGCCGAACCGGAAATGGCGAACACTCAGGAGGCGATGCCGCAGCCCGCCTCCGAGGAGGCTGTAAAACGCGGCGAGCGGCTGGCCGAGCAGATCCGCGCCCAGCTCGCCGCGCAGTTTGCGGGCACCCCGCTGGAAAGCTCGATTTCGGTCGTCGCAACGGATGAGGGCGTTCTAGTGTCCATCACCGACGACCTTGAAAATGGCATGTTCCCGGTGGGATCGGCAGTGCCCCAGCGTGAACTCGTTCTCGCCATGGACAAAATCGGCCAGACATTGAGCGAGCAGGCCGGAAAGGTCAGCGTGCGCGGTCACACAGACGGACGCCCTTTCCGCAGCGAGACTTATGACAACTGGCGCCTGTCCAGCGCGCGCGCGCAGGCCGCCTACTACATGCTCGTGCGTGGCGGGCTGGATGAACTGCGCATCGAGCAGGTGGCCGGCTTCGCCGACCGCAAGCTGAAGGTGCCGGAAGATCCCTATGCCAGCGCAAACCGCCGCATCGAAATTCTTCTGGAAGTGCCGCGATGAAGGCAGTTGCGAGACTTGCCGCCATTCTGGTGACCGGCCTGTTTCTCGATGCCGGTGCTGAAGCAGCTTCCATGCAGCCCTATCAGATGGTTCGCTCGCTTCAGCGGGTTCAGGACCGGATTGCCGACGGCGATCATGCGGCCCTGCCCATGCAGCAGAAACTTCTGGGCATCATCGACAACCGCATGCGAAAAGCCGCGCCGGACGATTTTTCCGACCCGCGGAACCTGCAGGCGCTGCTCATCTACGGTCTCAGCGGGGGCAATCCCAAGACGCTGGAGCTCCTGTTCTCGAAGCTTTCGCTGAATGCTGATGAAAGCCGGCTCGGCAATGCTATCGTGCGCTATGCGATGGGCGATTTCGCCGCTGCCCGGTCCGTGCTTCAGGAGCTCGATCCCAAGAGCCTACCACCGGAAGTGGGGCCGCCCATCGCCCTCGTCAGCGCGACGGTGACGGCAAGGGACAACCCTCTTTTCGCGATCAGGATGCTTGACGAAGCCAGGCTTCTAAGCCCGGGCACCCTGATAGAGGAAGCCGCCCTGCGCAGAAGCATCCCCCTGGCTGCCGCCCTCGGGGATACAGAGCGGCTTGCCCGCGCGTCCGAACAATATGTCCGGCGTTTCCTGCGCTCACCCTACGCAACGCAGTTTGTCGACACCTTCGTGGCCGCCGTCGTGGAACTGCACGATACCGTCGATCCGGGCATGGTCGATGAAGTTACGGCGCAGATGTCCAGCGAGCAGGCACGAATCGTCTACCTGCGGCTCGCACGCAAGAGTGCCATTGAGGGTTATGAGCGGCTCCTTGCCTTCGCCTCACAAAAGGCCATGGCCCATGGCGAAAACGCAGACGGTGAAAGCGACCCACGGGCCGTTCTTTACGCGAACATGGCTTCTGTCAGCTCGGACAATGTCGACGATGTTCTTGCCGCGCTCAACGGCATCGAACGCGACCGGCTCTCCAGTGCCGACCGGGAACTGCTCGACGCAGCGACCGCCATTGCAAAGGCAGTGCTGGATGAACCCCGCCACACGTCTGCGGTAACCCCGCCCCCCGGGCCGACGCCTGCGGAGGCAGGTCTTCCCCAAGAGGCGGCGCTTGAGGACAACGGCATCGTCGAGAACGAACAAAACGCCACCGCGCCCGCATCGCCGGGCACCGACGACCTGGTATTCCCGGGCGACCCGGAGAACACGGAAGCCGACGGCTACCTGAAAGAAATGCGCAGCAAGCTCGAAGATATCGATGCACTGCTTGAAGAGGAAACCGCGCAATGAACGCCGCCATCAGCCGGAGTTTGCCGGCTACCCCGCAAACACCGGACACAGGTTTGCAGAAGCGCGCCACCGGCGAGGCTGGTTCCCTCGCGTTCGAGGAAGCCCTTCAGGAAAACCGGAACGCAAAAGGTGCCCCGGAGAGAAAAGCCGGAGACGAAGAAACAGGATGGCACCCGATACGCTGGACCCTGCCGCATCGGATGGGTGGGCAGGAGGAGACCCCGCGCGGCGAAGAGCAACCGGCCGACAGCATTGCAATTTCGCTTCCGGAAGACCAGTCCTCCGATCAGATGCGCCCCGCCTCCCCTGAAGCCGGCGACAGACCAACACCCGTGGCTGCAGATCCTGAAGCGGTTGAGGAGGACGGTCAACAGGCGCGCAACAGTGAAAGCAGGACAGCACAGACAAACGGAACGCCAAACGCTGCCCCTCCAGTGTCAGAACATGCTGCAGCTGCACCTCACGCCGCAGCCGGGCAGCCATCACCCCAGGCAAATGAGCGGGCCCGGGAGCGCGCGGCTACGGTAGCCCCAGGCAGGTCTGAACGCCCCCTTCCCGAAGCCGCACAGGCGGCAGTGAAAGCAAATGCCCCTGCGGGCGAGAAGCCGGCGGCAGGAGCCGTCGAGCAGCAACCTGGCCATTCTGGAAAACCCGAGACGACGCAGCGTGTCGCTGGCGGCAACGGTAGCGATGGGTTGCTGCGTGACAACGCCCAGCAGCAGCAACCTGAAATCCGCGTGGTTTCCATCCAGCGCGCACCCGCCCCTGTGGCCAGCGGCGGGCAGACACCTCTTGCCCCGCGCGCCGGCACCAGCGAAGCCGCGCATCTGCAAACCGGTCAGCAGGGCGAGGCCGGGCGCATGGTACAGACGTTGAAGATTCAGCTCCAGCCGGCCGAACTCGGGATGGTGACAGCACGGCTGCGCATCGTTGGAGAGCAACTGACCGTGGACCTGCAGGTGGAAAACACCGAGGCGCGCCATCGTCTCAGCACCGACAGCGATTCCATCGTCAAGGCGCTGCGCTCGCTCGGCTACGATATTGACCGGGTCACGGTGCAGCAGTCCGCGTCCGGCGGTCAAAGCAACACCGCAACCGGCGGCAACGCGCGCGATGGAGCATTCCAGTCCATGAGCGACGGCCGGGGCGAAGGGGACCCCTCACGCGGGGCCGGCGGGGAACGCGCGCGCCGTGAGCAGGCCGGCCGCGACGGAAGACAGGCGCAGGATACCGCCGATGCGGCGCAGAACGGCCTTTATATTTAGCCTCTTCTTGCTTGCAGGAGATGCCCAGGCGGCCGGCAACGCCTGCGAGGGCGAGATCCTCCGCGCGGCGGAACGCTATCAGGTTCCACCCGGTATCCTCTACGCTGTCGGGCTGACGGAGACAGGCGTGAAGGGAAGCTTGCAGCCTTACGCCCTCAATATTGAAGGCAAGGCCGTCTTCGCCCGCAGTGCAGGTGAAGCGATCCGCATCTTCGAGCGGGCACGCCGCGAGGGCAAGAAGCTCATTGACCTTGGCTGCATGCAGATCAACCACCACTACCATGGCGATCAATTCCGAAATCTAGGGTCCATGCTGGACCCGCGTCAGAATGTCGACTACGCGGCCCGGTTTCTGGTTCAGCTAAAGCGGCGTCACGGCTCCTGGTCAATGGCCGTGGCACGCTATCACGCCGGTCCCGACAACGACCCGGCGCAGAAGCGCTATGTCTGTCGGGTGATCACCAACATGGTGACAACGGGCTTCGGTGCGTGGACATCCGAGGCACACCATTTTTGCAACCATTAATTGAATCTATTGATTTCTTTGAGCTGAAAAGCGCCCACAGACCGACTCCCCAATATTGACTCCTGAGATTTCATGGTTGTGTGCGATTCGCCCGACCAGTTACCACTTGATACATAAGTTGATTCGGAGGGCGGGCCGTTGATTGTCGTGATAGACGAGCGTGAGCTGGTGACTGAAGGTTATCACTCACTTTTCAATCGTGAGGGGGTTGCGAGCGCGGGCTTCGCACCGGAGGAATTCGGCGAATGGGTCGAGACGGTCGCCGATGACGAGTTGAAGGCCGTCAGTGCTTTCCTGCTCGGCCAGTGCGCAGAGGGCGATATTCGCGCCCAGCGCATTCGCGAGCGTTCGGCAGCACCACTGATCGCGCTTAGCGAACGCAATTCGCTCGACGACACGCTGCGCATGTTCGAGTGGGGTGTCGACGATGTCGTGCGCAAACCGGTGCATATCCGCGAGATTCTGGCGCGCATCACGGCGATCCGCCGCCGGGCCCAGCAGGACGCCGCGACATTCACAGAAATCGGCGCCATGCGCATCTATTTCGACGGACGCGACCCGGAAATCGAGGGCCAGCCCCTTCCCCTGCCGCGCCGCGAACGCCGCATCCTGGAGTATCTGGCGAGCAACCCGACGCGCCGGGTTACCAAGACCCAGATCTTCAATGCCATCTACGGCATCTTCGACGAAGACGTCGAAGAGAATGTGGTCGAAAGCCACATCAGCAAACTGCGCAAGAAACTGCGCGAAAAACTTGGTTTCGACCCGATCGATTCCAAACGCTACCTCGGCTATCGGCTGGCGGATACATAATCCGCCGGCTTTTTTCCCTCAGAACACGCCACCACCAGTTTCACGCAAGTCACGTCTCCTACCTTGGCCGTGATCGGCGCAGACTACGAGGAGACTTCCGATGGGCCTTTACGGCATGATGCGTACCGGCGTTTCCGGCATGGCGGCACAATCCAACCGGTTGTCCACCGTTGCCGACAACATCGCCAATTCCAGTACCAATGGTTACAAGCGCGCGAAGGCCGAATTTTCCTCGCTTGTCCTCCCGTCCTCTGGCGGCTCATACAATTCGGGCGGTGTCACCACATCGATCCGTTATGAAATTTCCAAGTCCGGCCCGCTGCAATACACCACGTCGGGAACGGATCTTGCCATCGAAGGCAACGGCTTCTTCGTCGTCCAGGGCACCAACGGTCAGCCATTCCTCACCCGTGCCGGCTCTTTTGTGCCGAACGCCGACGGTGAACTCGTCAATGCCGCTGGCTACAAGCTCATGGGGTACAGCTACGCCAATGGCGTTCCGGCGGTCACCGCAAACGGATATGCGGGCCTTGAAACCGTGACGATCGCGCAGTCGGAACTGGTGGCGACGCCATCGCGCAATGGCACACTCACAGCCAACCTGCCATCGAGCTCGGACGTTGTCGCGGCAGCGGATCTGCCTTCCGCCAACGCCGCCACGGCACAGTACACGCACAAGACCTCGCTCGTGGCCTACGACAATCTCGGCGGCAAACAGCTGCTCGACGTCTACATGACAAAGACCGGCGCGGACACCTGGGAAGTCACCGTCTACGACCGCGCGGATGCCGCACCCGACACGTCGTTCCCCTATGCCAACCCGCCGCTGGCCACGACCACACTCACCTTCGACCCGACCAACGGCAAACTCGCCGGCGGCAGCCCGACGGACGTCTCCCTGACCGTACCAGGCGGCGACACGCTGACGATTGATCTGTCGGACATGACGCAGCTCGACACGGGCTTCTCGGTCACCGGCAAGGTGGACGGAAGCGCACCCTACGCCATCGACAGTGTCGAGATTTCGGAGGACGGCACAGTCTTCGCTCAGTATGCGGACGGATCCAGGCGTGCACTCTACCGCATTCCACTCGCGACCGTGCAGAGCCCGGACCAGTTGAAGGTCATCACCGGCAACGTCTTTTCCGAAAGCGCGGACTCGGGCGGCGTGCAACTGGGCTTCTCGGGAAGCGGCGGCCTGGGAAAGGTAACACCGGGCGCTGTTGAGCGATCCAATGTGGATATCGCCACAGAGCTTACGGACATGATCGAGGCCCAGCGCAATTACACGGCCAATTCCAAGTCATTCCAGACCGGTTCCGAACTGATGGAACTCCTGGTCAATCTGAAGCGATAAGCGTGGGTTTCCGGAACGGGGGAGTGGAAGAACGTAAATGTCACTGACATCTGCACTGAACATCGCGCAGACGGCGCTTTTCAACACCTCGCGCCAGACCTCGGTCGTCTCTCGCAACGTTTCGGAAGCCAGCAACCCGGATTACGCGCATCGCAGCGCGCTTCTGTCCAGCATGGCTCCCGGCGCGCGCGTCGTCCAGATCCGACGCGCCGCCGATGAAGTTCTCTTCCGGCAAAATCTCTTCGCAATTTCCGCATGGCAGGGCCAGAAGGCCATGTCCGGCGGGCTCGATACGATGCGCCTGACAGTCAATGGCGTCGAGGACGCGAACGCGCCGGCTACCGCCATCAGCAAGTTGCAGGAGGCGCTGCAGCTCTATGCAGGCACCCCCTCCAACGCAACACTCGCCGAAAGCGCGGTGCAGGCGGCACATCAGGTGGTGCGTTCGCTCAATGACGGTGCGGGCGCGGTGCAAAACTTCAGAGCCGATGCCGATCGTGACATCGCAACGGCAGTGGATGACCTCAACTATCTTCTGGGCGAGTTCGAGACCGTCAATACGGAGGTCGTGAACGGGACACGTTCCGGGCGCGACGTTTCGGATGCGCTGGATCGCCGGGATGCACTCCTCAAGAAGATTTCGGAATATGTGGCCATCTCGACCACGACGCGCTCCGGAAACGACATGGTCATTGTCACAGCGGACGGAGCAACTCTGTTCGAGACCATTCCCCGGCCCGTCACATTCACCCCGAACACGAGCTATGGTCCGGGAACGACCGGCAATTCGGTCTATGTCGACGGCGTGCCCCTGGTGCCGGGTGTTGGTGGCAACACCAGCGCAAAGGGCTCCATCGCTGCTTCCCTTCAGTTGCGCGACGAGACCGCGCTGCAGATGCAGCGCCAGCTCGACGAGGTTGCACGCGGCCTGATCACGGCATTTGCGGAAACCGATCCGAGCGGCACACTCCCGGATATGGCCGGCCTGTTCAGCTGGGCCGGTGGGCCCGGAATCCCGCCGGCGGGCACCCTGATTAACGGCCTCGCCGGTGCGATCCGCGTGAACGCTGCATTCGACAAGAATGCAGGTGGCGACCCGTCACTGTTAAGGGATGGCGGTGCCAATGGCGCAGCCTATCTGCACAACACAACCGGTGCGGCTTCATTCTCGGATCTGCTCCTGCGCTACTCCGAACGCCTTGACGAACCCATGACGTTCGACCCCCTGGCCGGTCTCGACACGAACCGCAGCGTCACAGCCTTTTCGTTCGATTCCGTCAGCTGGCTGGAAGCAAACCGCAAACAGGCTGCAAGCGGTGCGGAAGGCAAGGAAGCGCTCGCCGTGCGCACGGCAACCGCACTCTCCAACGCGACCGGCGTGAATGTCGACAACGAAATGGCACTGCTGCTCGATCTCGAAAACGCCTATGAGGCATCGGCACGGCTGATCTCGGTGATCGACGAAATGCTGTCCACCTTGCTGCAGGCAACCCGGTAGAGAGACCGAACATGAAAACCTCCTTCATCTCGTCGCTGGCCATGTCGCAGACGCTGCGCTACCAGACCATGCGCATGCAGGCCGAGCTTGCCGAGAGCCTGAAGGAATCCCAGACCGGACGCCACTCGGACGTCGGTATCGCCCTTGGCGCACACGCTGGCCGCAACCTGTCGATGAACCGCAACATCGATCGTCTGAACGGGCTGATCGACGCCAACGCAATCGCAGCCAATCGTCTTTCAGCAACGCAGAATGCGATGACCCAGCTTGGCGATATGGGGCAAAGTCTCCTTGCCTCGCTGACCGCGGCGAAATCGGACATCGACCAGGTTTCCGTGTCGCGGGGTGAAGCCGAACGCGTGCTCAAGACGATGACCGGCATCCTCAACAGCAACCTGAACGGCGAGTATCTGTTTGCGGGCATCAACACGGACGTGAAGCCTGTGGCAGACTTTCACGACCCGGCCTCCCCGGCCAAGGCTGCATTCGATGCGGCATTCGTGGCAAAGTTCGGTTTCACACAGAACGATCCTGCGGCTGCAAACATCAGCGCGGCCGACATGGATGACTTCCTGACAAATTATGTGGAGTCTCAGTTCATCGGAGCGGGATGGGAGACCAACTGGTCGAGCGCATCCAACCAGAAAATCACCAGCCGCATCGCCCTGAACGAGACCGCCGAAACCTCGCTCACGGCAAATGAAACCGGTATACGCAAACTGGCCATGGTCGCGGCCACGATCTCCGATCTGCTCAGCGGACCGCTCGGCGAGGAGGCCCGCAACGTCCTGTACGACCGGTCGCTCACGCTGGTGGGGGAAGCGATCGCTGACATCGCCGGTGCGCAGGCCGAGGCCGGCATCGTCGAAAACCGCGTCTCGGACGCGAGCGCGCGCATTTCATCCCAGGTCGATCTGTTCAAGACCCTCATCAAGGACAGCGAAGGCATCGATCCTTACGAGGCCGCGACACGGGTCAACGATCTGAGGGCGCAGCTCGATGCCTCATACGCACTGACAGCTCGGCTTCAGCAACTCAGCCTCTTGAACTATCTGCGATAACAGACAGCCGGAACCAAACGAACGGGAAGCACATGTACCAGTTTTCCTACAGCGAAGTTCAGACAGACTCGCTCGCCGACGCCCGAGATCGGGAGGAACAGGTTCTGAGCCGTTCAATCGATCTCCTCCAGGCTGCGCGCGAAAAGGGTGTGAACTCGCAGGAAGCCGTCGAGGCAATCCATTTCATGATCCGCGTCTGGACTGCCTTCATCGACGATCTCGGCAATCCGGAGAACGAACTGCCCAAGGAACTCAGGGCCAATCTGATTTCCATCGGTTTATGGCTTTTGCGGGAAGGCGAAGAAGTGCGTCAGGGAAGATCGCAGAATCTTGATGGCCTGATCGAGGTGTCGCAGATCATCCGCGACGGCATTCAGCAATGAGCACTTTGAAAATATCTCTGAAGGCAAACGAGAAGATCTACGTCAACGGCGCGGTCATCAAGACCGACCGAAAGGTCACGCTGGAATTTCTGAACAATGTCCAGTTCCTGCTTGAGAACCATGTTCTTCAGGCGGAAGACGCACGGACGCCGCTGCGGCAGCTGTATTTCACGCTACAGATCATGCTGATCACGCCGGACAATGCAGACGACGCGCGCCGTCTCTTCAGCCAGCTCCTGCCCAGGCTCCTCAACAGCTTCACCAGTGAGCGCATTCGTGCCGGGCTGAAGCATGTCGAGGAGCTTGTGGCCAACGGCCAGGTTTATGACGCGCTGAAGGAAATCCGTGCGCTCTATCCTGTCGAAGACGAAATCATGACCCAGAAAACAGGATCGGCGGAGAGCGAACCGGTCGCCGCCGTTGCAGGAGAGTAAGCCATGAACGTTGAAGCAGCATCGGGCGCACAGACCTACGGCAACGGCACGCAGCAGGCCGCCGCACCGCAGACGGTGGACTATCAGGCATTCCTTCGCCTGTTGGTGGCCGAGATGAAAAACCAGGATCCCACCAGCCCGATGGAGTCCACCGATTATGTGGCGCAGCTCGCCACGTTCTCGCAGGTGGAGCAGTCTGTACAGGCCAACGCCAAGCTTGACCAGATCCTGCAGGCATCCGCGCTTGCGCAGGCCGGCAGTCTGGTTGGTCGCGAGATCACCTCCGCCGATGGAGAAACCACCGGCAAGGTCGCCGAAGTGCGTCTTTACAGCGATGGTGTCATGGCCATTCTGGAAAGCGGCGACAAGATCCCCGTCGGGCCCGGCGTCATAATCCGTTAGACAATGAACGAAGCCGACGCACTCGATATCGTCCAGTATGCGATCTGGACCGTTCTGGTGGCCTCCAGCCCCGCGGTTATCGTCGCCATGGTGGTCGGCGTCGGCATCGCGCTTGTGCAGGCGCTGACACAGGTGCAGGAAATCACGCTCACCTTCGTTCCCAAGATCGTGGCGATCCTCGTTGCGGTTGCCTTTTCAGCCCCCTTCGTCGCCTCGCAGATCTCCGGTTTCAGCAACGTCATCTTTCAGCGTATCGAAGGCGGCTTCTGACCCTTCCCCGCACCACTCTCCTCTTTCGCGCAAGCTTGACGCGCTAGCGTAGCGCGCGGGCGTGCAAACACGTCCTGAATCGAGTGGGAAGAGCGGCATGGCGTTGAGCGAAGCAATCACGGGCGCAGAGACCAGAAAACACGGCCGCGACATCGGCTTTGCCGTCGGCATTGTCATCATTCTGGCGGTGCTCTTCCTGCCCATCCCGGCCTTTCTGATCGACGTCGGCCTCGCATTCTCCATCGCGCTTTCGGTGCTGATCCTGATGGTTGCACTGTGGATTCAGAGGCCACTGGATTTCTCCTCTTTCCCCACAATCCTGCTCATTGCGACGATGCTGCGCCTCTCGCTCAACATCGCCACGACCCGCATGATCCTGTCGGAAGGACACGAGGGGGCGAATGCCGCCGGCTACGTGATCGGCGGTTTCTCGCGCATGGTGATGAGCGGCGATTTCGTCATCGGCCTCATCGTCTTCATGATCCTGGTGGTGGTGAACTTCGTCGTTATCACCAAGGGTTCGACGCGTATCGCCGAGGTCGGCGCCCGCTTCACTCTCGACGCCATTCCCGGCAAGCAGATGTCCATCGATGCCGATCTCTCTGCCGGCACGATCGACGACAAGGAAGCCCAGCGCCGGCGCGCCGAACTGGAAGAGGAAAGCTCCTTCTTCGGCGCCATGGACGGCGCGTCCAAATTCGTGCGCGGCGACGCCATCGCCGGCCTCATCATCACCGCCATCAACATCGTCGGCGGCATCGCTATCGGCTATGCGCGGCACGACATGAGCGTTGGCGAAGCGGCGGATGTGTTCACCAAGCTTTCCGTGGGCGACGGCCTTGTTTCGCAAATCCCGGCTCTCATCGTCTCACTGGCGGCCGGTCTGCTTGTCTCCAAGGGCGGCACGCGCGGTTCCGCCGATCAGGCCGTATTCGGACAGCTCAGCGCCTATCCGCGCGCGCTCTTCGTTGCCGCGATGCTCCTGACCGTGCTCGGCCTTGTACCCGGCCTCCCCTTCCTGCCCTTTGTGGCGTTGGCCGGCGCCATGGCCGGGATCGGCTATGCGTTGCCACGCCGCGCGCGCCAACGGCAGGAGAAGCACAACGAGGCACAGAGACAGGAACAGCTTTCTCAGGAAGAGGAAGAGCGCAATTCCGTCAAATCCTCGCTGAAAACCGCTGAGATCGAGCTCCTTATCGGCAAGCAGCTTTCGACGCGGCTTCTGGCATCGCATCAGGAGCTCGCCTACCGCATGGGCAAGATGCGCAAGAAATTCGCCGCGCAGTACGGTTTCGTGGTGCCCGAGGTGCGGCTGACCGACGATTATTCGATCCCGCCAAAGAGCTACCGCATCAAGATCCATGGCACGGTGGTTACCGAATACCAGATGCGCGTGGGAGAACTGCTCGTGCTGGTCGGCAGCAACCGCATGCCTGACATCCCCGGCGAAGAGGTCAAGGAACCCGCCTTCGGCATGCGCGCCTTCTCGGTGCCGGAAATGTTCGCCGACGACCTGAAACGCGAGCGTTACGCCTTCGCCGACAACATGTCTGTGCTGCTCACCCATCTGAGCGAGGTCATCCGCAACAACCTGCCGCAGCTCCTCTCCTACAAGGACATGAAGGCGCTCATCGAGCGGCTCGACCCAGAGTACCGCAAGCTGGCCGACGAAATCTGCTCCTCGCACATCACCTATCCGGGCCTGCAGGCGGTGCTGAAGCTGCTCTTGGCCGAGCGTGTCTCGATCCGCAACCTGCACCTCATCATCGAGGCCATCGCCGAGATCGCGCCGCATATTCGCCGCACCGAGCAGATCGTGGAGCATGTGCGCATTCGCATGGCACAGCAGATCTGCGGCGACCTGACCGAGGGCAACACCCTCAAGGTTCTACGGCTCGGCGGACGCTGGGACCTCGCCTTCCACCAGGCGCTCAAGCGCGATGCCAAGGGCGAAATCCGCGAGTTCGACATCGACCCGCGTCAGCTCGAGGAGTTCGGTCAGGAAGCGAGCGCCGCCATCCGCAGGCATCTCGATGCCGGCGAACGGTTCGTGCTCGTTACCGCCCCTGAGGCACGTCCCTATGTGCGCATGATCACCGAACGGCTTTTCCCAACGCTTCCGGTCCTCAGCCATGTGGAGATGGCAAAGGGTGTCGAACTCAGCGTATTGGGGTCGATTTCCTGATGCGCCTCGCCCACGCCGCGAAAATGGCTGCAGTGGCGGCCTGACGCCATGCTCGAAACCCCGCTTCTGGCAGCCTTTCTCGCCTTTTGCCGCATCGGCGGATGCTTCCTGTTCATGCCGGGGCTTTCCAGCGTGCGCGTGCCGATGCAGGTGCGCCTGTTCGTGGCTGTGGCGGCAACGCTCGCCATGCTGGCACATCTGTGGGACCTGATCACGCCGCATGTCTCGAGCGAGCCCGGTCCACTGTTCCTGCTCATTGCCTCCGAACTGGCCATAGGAGCGCTGATCGGCCTCATTGCGCGTCTCTACGTGCTGTCGCTGCAGTTCATCGGCACATCCATGGCGATGTTTTCCGGCTTCGGCATGGCGGCAGGCGGTACCGCCATTGAGGAGGCGGAAGCACAGCCACCCCTGACCGCACTCATTTCGCTGTCAGCCCTGATGCTGCTTTTCGTTCTCGATTTCCACCATCAGATCATTCGCGCACTTGTGGTCTCCTACGAGCTTGCCCCGATCGAAAGCCTGTTCGATCCGCAGGCGGCGCTGACCGACATAACAGACACGCTTTCCGACGCATTCTTCGTGATGATCCGGCTTGGGAGCCCGTTCCTGGCCTATGCCATTCTGGTGAACCTCGCCATCGGCTTCATCAACAAGCTCACGCCGCAGATTCCGATCTACTTCATCTCCCTGCCTTTCGTGATCGCCGGTGGCATCATTCTTCTCTACTTCGCCATTCCCTCGCTCCTCGGACTCTTTGCCGAGGGCTTCTTCCCGATCTTCGAAGGGCGCTAGCGATGCCGACACCCCGCCAGAAACGCCTGCAGAAACTGGTTCTGGTGATGCAGCGCCTCAAGGACTTCCATCAGGCACAGCACGCCGCGCACATGGCCGAAGCCGCTGCCGCCCGGGACGAGGCAAAAACCATCACCGAAACACTCGACAGCGGCACCGCCATGACCGCATTGTTCCCCGAGCTCTACCACCGCCGTGTCGCCAGCGCGCTTGAGCGCAGCCGTATTAGTGCCGACCGCGCCCGGCAGGAAGCGCAGAGCATCATGCAGGCGGATGCACGCAGCAACGCGCTCGTCCGCGCCTACCGCGAAGCCACCGATCTCGAAGAACGCAGCGCCGCCGACAAGGAGCGTCTGGAGTTCATCGAACGCCGCAGCACCAACGGGGCTTAAGCCTCCCACAAGCTTGTTCTGGGAATATGTCCCTCACAGACACGAACGATGGAGGACGCCTTGGCGATATCGCCTCCCGGCGACATTGTCCTGAACGTGGCGCGCGCCGCCGACCCCGCCAGAGCCGCAGCCGCCAGAGAGCGGCTCCAGGCAAAGTCGGGTGCGACCGCCAGCTTCTCGGCAGTGTTCGACAACCAGCCCGTCGGCACCACGAAGGTCAGCGTGAACGCCCCCTCCGATGTCGAAAAGAAGTTCGAGGCGATGGTGCTGCAGAACTTCATGCAATCGCTTCTGCCCGAGGAAACCTCCGCCGTTTACGGCGAGGGCCTTGCCGGCGAAATGTGGCGCTCCATGCTGGCACAGCAGTTAAGCGAGACGCTGGCTGAAAAAGGCGGCATCGGCATCGCCCGCAACGTCCTGCGCGACTACACGGTTGAAAACGAAAAGCCAGTGCCCGTGGGCGCCGTCTCTCAGACGCCCGAACAGGAGGCGATCGGCAGGCGAACACTTCTTTCCACCGCCATGGTCGAGGAAATCGAGCGACACGCCGCGAAAACGCTGGGCGTAAACACTGCACCGTCGTCCAGCCGCGACGAAGAGAGCTGAAGTTCAGAAACGGAACGAAACCATGTATGATATGACCTCCGCAGCCCACTCCGAAAATGCCTCTCTGGCTATGAGCCAGCACGGCGGCGCAAGCGCCCTGGCAATCATGCGCCGCATTGAGGAGACCATCGATGCCGAGACGGCTGCGATCCGCAATGATCCTGCCTTCGACCTCAAGGCTTCCAATGCACGCAAGAGCCGCCACCTCTACGAGCTCACCCGCGCGCTCAAAGGAGCCAACGAGGCCGGTCTTGCCAGTGCGCACCGCGACGCCCTTATCCGCCTGCGCGACAAGCTCGCCGACAACGAAGCCACCATCCGCGCGCATATGGGCGCAGTGAATGAGGTCGCCGATCTGCTTCAGGACGCCATCCAGCGCGCCCAGACGGACGGCACCTACTCGCAGCAGGAATTCGGGCAGGCCTCGCCAGCATGATCAAGTTCGTCTTCGCCGCCCTCTGGATCTGCGCCGTGACGGTCGGAACGATGCTTTATTCGTTCCAGTTCTCACAGGCCAGGATCAGTGCCGAGCCACCGCCTGCATTCTTCGGCGGTCTCGACTATGTGAGCACCGATGTCATATCGGTGCCGGTCATCAAGGCCGGGGCGGTGGACGGCTACTTTCTGACCCGCCTCTCCTACTCGGTCGATTCCAAGAAGCTGCCTGCCCTGAGCATTCCGGTGGAGACGATGCTGGTGGATGAAATCTACTCCCATCTCTATGCGAATCCGGCGATCGACTACGCCAGCGAGGATGGGTTCGATGTCGCCGCTTTCCGCGACGGCCTGCGCGAGAGCATCAACAAACGCGTGGGCGAAAAGCTCATCCATGAAGTTTTCATCGAACAGGCCGACTATCTCTCAAAGGCCGAGATCCGTGACAAGACCGCGCGCAGCCGCCTTGGACCAGCCGACGCGGCACCCGCACCGCAGAAGAACGCTCACTAGATCGCCGTGCGTCCATCCGGACGCACAAAGGACGATCTAAACGATTGATGGAGCATCGGAATAACCCGAAAACCGGATTCCACTTTTCGGTCCGATGCTCTAGCGTCGCGGCCTATCAATATGGCCGCAATGGTCGGCTTGAACGCAGGGTTCACTCTTTCGGTTTGGCGTTTTAGGGCCGGTCAGCGCTTCCTCGAAGCGAAGAACCGGTGTGGAGCCAACCCGAATTTCAGGCATTCACGCATCCGCTTTCACCTTCCTGGCTCTCGCCCCACCGGGTTTACCCCTGGGCGGTAAACCGAGCAAATCGGTTAAATGCGATAATTGTTTACATATATATAAAAATATAAATTTTGATATTTGAAAAAATATATCTCATAAGGATTATGATCAGAAATAAAAGGCAAATAAAACCTGCTTTCTGAGAACTTTTGTATCTCTGCGCCTCATTCCTGTCCAAAATCGATTTGTTTAATGCAGATATAAGGCGTTGCCTTATACGGCCAACGTATGCAAACAGTCTTTCGCTACTGCTTTATCTCACCATTTTTCGGTGGAGACGCGGAGCGCTGTTTCGACGCTGCGATTTGCGCAGGCCGAAAGAGTATAGTTTGGAGATTTACAGTGACGATGACCCAGCCCTCGGTCGACATTTCCGCCCGGACACCGGACAAAGATTACCTTGATGTCTTTGATACGAATGCAAACAGCCACTGCTTACCACTTCTGGCGACAGCCATCGGGTACAAGCTGCGCCGCGCGCAGCTTGCCGTATTTCAGGATTTTCAGAAATCGTTCGCCTGCGTAAAGCTGCGGCCGACGGAATTTGCGGTGCTTTCCCTGATCGCTACCAACCCCGGTCAAAAGCAGACCGAAGTGGCGGAGCAGCTTGGCATCAAACGCGCGAATTTCGTTGCACTTATGGATTGCCTGGAAACCCGGGGCCTCGCCGAGCGCCGCAAGGGCGATATTGACCGCCGCTCGCACTCGCTTCACCTCACCGCGAAGGGCTCGGATTTTATCGCCGAGATATCCAAGCTGTGGGCACAGCACGAGAAGCGGATCATTGAAAGACTGGGTGGAGAAGAGAACCGAGACGCTCTGATCGCACTTCTCGACCGTCTGCTTGCCGGCAAGAAAAGAACGCCGATCCCGCGTCGTTAAAGCCAACAAAGACGTTGACGTAAACGTCAATTAGCGTCTAGTGTCGGCCATCGGCAACGCGTGCCTCGCACGGGTGAAGCCAATTGCACGACAACACAACGCAGATGCGTTTACAGGGAGATTATGCATGGGGATGGACGCAATTGCCGAGAAGGTGAAGGCACGCGTAGCAGACTCGGGTTTCGGCCGGTCAGTGAAATTCGACTGCGGCAATGACGGCGTCGTCGTCATCGACGGAAACACGGTTTCCACCGAAGACAGTGACGCCGATTGCGTTATCAGCCTGTCGAAAGACGATCTTGAAGCGATGATCGCAGGCGATCTCGATCCAACCGCTGCCTTCATGCAGGGCAAGCTCAAGGTCGACGGCGATATGTCGGTCGCCATGCAGCTCAGTCAGGTTCTGTAACCGGCGCTGGACAAACGGGGCGTTCATACACCCCGGGACAGGCATTTTCGGGCGGATCGCGATACGAGAGCGGTCCGCCCTTTCATTTTACGCAACCAGATTCCGGGTGATACCGGTGCGACCGCTGGCACAGAGCGTTCCGGATGCGTTTGCAAGCGCCCCGGATTTGAGTTCGAGCGCCAGAAACCGATCCGTCTCATAGGGCCCGGGCATGGCAAGCGCGCCCGTCAGCTTTGATGAGAAGCCAAACCGCTCATAATAAGCAGCATCGCCAACCAGCAGGATCGCTGTGTGCTCGAGTCGACGCGCCTCGGCGATTGCGTGGCGCATCAGCGCAGCCCCGACGCCACGTCCCGCAAGCGCAGTCTCCACCGCAAGCGGCCCGAGAAGGAGCGCGTTTGCCCCCTCTGCGCCCAGGCGCACGTCCCAAAGCCGGACAGAGCCGATCAGATATCCTGCCTCGTCACGCGCCACGAAGGCCAGCCCTTCGGCCGGCAAACGGCCACGGCGCAGCTTCTCCGATGATTTCAGCCTGCGCTTCGGTCCCATGACACGATCGAGCAGAGCCTCGCGCTCAGCCACGTCCCGCGCGGTTTCACAAAGAACAGAAAAGGCGTGCGCTGGTGCGCCACCGACAACAGCCTGGTTCATGGCCTCGATCCCGAAATCCGAGAAATCCGGCCCGCGCAGGTTTGCGCGGGCAACCCGTTTCACCTGTCAGATCACATAGGATCGAAGCGGCTCAAATCCGTTGAAGGCCACCGATGCGTAGGTCGTGGTGTAGGCGCCCGTACCCTCGATCAGCACTTCATCGCCAATGGTCAGTGACAGCGGCAGCGGGTACGGGGTCTTCTCATACATCACGTCGGCGGAATCGCAGGTCGGACCGGCCAGCACGCACGGTGCCGTTTCGCTGCCATCGTGACGCGTCACGAGCGGGTAGCGGATCGCCTCGTCCATGGTCTCGGCCAGACCGCCGAACTTGCCGATGTCGAGATAAACCCAGCGCACATTGTCGTTGTCGGCCTTCTTGGAGATCAGGACGACTTCCGACTTGATGACGCCCGCATTGCCCACCATGCCACGGCCCGGCTCGATGATGGTCTCGGGAATTCGGTTGCCGAAATGCTTGCGAAGCGCCGAGAATATCGCCTGACCGTATGCCTGTGCGGCAGGCACGTCACGAAGATAACGCGTCGGGAAACCGCCGCCCATGTTGACCATGCGCAGCACGATGCCTTCATCCGCCAGCGCACCGAAGACGCCACGGGCATCCGCCAGCGCACGGTCCCATGCATCGAGGTCGGTCTGCTGCGAGCCGACATGGAAGGAAACGCCATAAGGATCGAGACCGAGCGTACGGGCATGGCGCAGAACATCGACCGCCATGGCCGGAACACAGCCGAATTTGCGTGAGAGCGGCCATTCAGCGCCGGCACCATCCGTCAGGACGCGGCAGAACACGCGTGAACCGGGAGCAACACGCGCGATCTTCTCCACCTCTTCCTCGCAGTCGACGGCAAACAGGCGAATGCCAAGCTCGTAGGCACGCGCGATGTCGTGCTCTTTCTTGATCGTATTCCCGTAGGAGATGCGATCTGCCGTCGCGCCCGCATTCAGCGCCATCTCGATTTCCGCCACGGAAGCGGTGTCGAAGCTGGAGCCGAGCTGAGCGAGAAGGCGCAGGATTTCCGGCGCGGGATTGGCCTTTACAGCGTAGTAGATCCGGGAATCAGGCAGTGCCTTTTCGAAGGCGCAGTAATTGTCACGCACCACATCGAGGTCGACGACGAGGCAGGGACCGTCGGGACGTCGGGTGGCGAGGAAGTCGAGAATGCGCTGGGTGGCCATATGTCTCTCCAATTGCGGCATCCGGGCCGCGTTACCGAAGCTTCGAAACTGCGAAAGCGAACCTCGCTTCCGCGGTGGACAAAGGGCGCGGCATGCGCACACGGGAGCCGGCAGGTGGAGAGCACCGGAACCAGTTCATGCGACAACGCGCTACGATGCATTCCCGCCTCGCGGCGAAGATGCGCTTTGTCTGCCTCAGCTTTGGATGGGAGACCCCAACCGCACTGCCGGCAATGAAGGTGTGCCTCTTCAGTAACCCCGGCTTTTGGACAGCCGGCAGACACCAGAAAGGCCCGCACCGTCGTTGCTTCAAGATGTCCTCGGTTTGATGGTTGGCCATCAGACCGACTGGAGCGGTTAGGTCCAGGTACCGTACCGGTTTCCTCGCCATATTCGAGGTCCGGCGGACACCCACAGGCACGTGCGACTTTGGGCAGCGCGGATATAGTCGCAACGACTGTCACAATCAATGAAAAATTTTGTGTGCTTGAAAAAAAGAGCGCGAATGCCGACCTTTGGCGCTCTGGGGCCGACGAGGAAAAACGAAGATGATGAAGATGCGCGATACGCTGAACGCTTTCCTCGACTATCCAGACGCCCCTCCTCCATCATCTGGCGAGGGCCCGCTGGCAGGCCTGACGCTCGGCGTGAAGGACATTTTCGACGTTGCCGGCTATCCGACCGGTGGCGGCAATCCACGTCGGGCCGAAATCCATTCCTGCGCCCCCGGCACCGCTCCGCCGATCCAGCGTCTTCTGGATGCAGGCGCCCGGTTCATCGGCAAGACCCAGACAGACGAACTGACCTTCTCCATGATCGGGCAGAACGCCCATTACCCGGCGCCGGTCAATCGCGTCGCGCCCCAGCGTTTCACCGGCGGTTCGTCTTCCGGTTCGGCGGCTGCCGTCGCCGGCGGACTGGCCGACATCGCAGCAGGCTCCGACACCAATGGTTCAATCCGCGCACCAGCCTCCTACTGCGGCCTGATCGGCCTACGCACCACCCATGGGCGCATCCCGCTCGACGGCGCCATGCCGCTTGCCCCCTCTTTCGACACGTTCGGCTGGTTCGCACGCGACGCTGCAACCTATGCCCGTGTCGGCGAAGTGCTGCTTGGCAACGACCCGTATGACGATCACCTCGCACGCCCCGTTCGGATCTCGGAATTCGAAGCGCTTCTGTTCGGAGAGAAGGAGCGCGCTGTCTACGGCACAATGCTTTCAACGGTCGTGCATCATTTCGACCGGGAGGCCGCCTTTCTCGCGCTGCCTGGTTCCCTGGAAGAGCTTTTTGAATGCTTCCGCATCATCCAGGCTTTTGAGGCCTGGGAGGTGCATGGCGATTTTATCCGCAGTGCAAAACCGGAGCTTGGCCCCGGTGTCAGGGAACGTTTTGAGTTTGGAAGCCGCATCAGTGCTGCAACCGTTGCCGAGGCCCGCGCGGAACGCCGGCGCTTCCAGGAGGAATTCGCCGCGCTCTTCGACCGCGACATGGTGCTGGTCATGCCGACCCAGCCGACCGTTGCGCCACTGAAAAGCGCGACACTGGAAGAGCTCGACCGCTACCGCGGTCTTGCACTCAAACTCACCGCCATCGCCGGCCTGCTTGGCTGGCCGCAGATCACAATCCCCCTCGGCCAGGTGCATGATGCCCCCTTCGGCATCTCGCTTCTCGGACCCGCCGGCAGTGACCGGCAGCTCATCCGCCTTGCCGCCGATATCCTCTCCGGAAGCTGAAGGAAACTCCCTTGGATACACTCAGCCGTATGCGCGCATTCGTCGATGTTGTCGAAGCGGAGGGCTTTTCCGCCGCCGCCCGCAAAGTGGGAAAGTCGAAGGCGCTTCTGTCGAAATATGTCCGCGAACTGGAAGATGAACTCGGCGCGCTCCTGCTCAACCGCACCACAAGGCAATTGTCCCTGACGGAGGCCGGTCACACCTATTTCGCCCGGGCCGTCGAGCTCTTGCGTGACGTCGAGGACCTCGCCGAAGCGGTGCGCGATTCCTCTGGAGATGTGCGCGGCAGGATCAAGCTTTCCGCACCCCGCACATTCGCGGACGCTCCAATCGGCCAGTCCCTGATCGATTTTGCTAGGGCTCACCCCGATGTCACGCTCGAGATCAATCTTGACGATCGTTTCGTGGATCTCGTCGAGGAAGGGTTCGATCTCGCCATTCGCATCACCAAGCTGGCCGACTCTTCGCTCATCGCCAAACGTCTGGCTCCCTTCCGCGTGGCGCTCTGCGCCTCACCCGATCTGATCTCCCTTCACGGAGAGCCCAGAAGCCCACAGGATCTCACCCACCTGCCCTGCATTGTCGACACCAACAGCCGTTACCGCCAGAACTGGCCCTTCAGGCTGGATGACGGAACCACCGTCAATGTTCCCGTGACCGGGCGCCTGGAGGTGAACAGCCCCATGGCAGCCCGCGCTGCGGCGCTATCTGGCCTTGGCTTTGCGATCCTGCCCGACTTCATCGCGGACCCTGAAATCAGCGCCGGCCGTCTGGTGTCTCTGCTTGAGGAAAACAGTTCCGACGGTGCCGGGATTTACGCCATCTACCCACACCGCCGATACCTGCCTGCAAAGGTCCGCGCCCTGGTGGACTATCTCGCGCACTGGCTGAAAGAAAATTACCCAATCAAATAACACATTGTCCAATTTCCGCCCGGTTCATGTAGAAGACAGCACAAGCCAGATGGGAGCGGGACGATTGCACATGGCGATTCGGACAAATTTCATGCTCAGAGCGGGGACCGCCCTTTTTGCTCTGTCTTTTGCGGCGTCTGCCTTCGCCCACCCCCACGTCTTCGCCGAAGCCAGGCTTGACGTGAACGCGGATGGCAATGGAAATGTTGCCTCCCTGCACCATGTCTGGCGCTTCGACGACCTGTTCTCCAGCACGGTTCTCGTCGAGTTCGACAAGAATCAGGACCTCGCGCTCGACCAGGCGGAGCTGGACGAGGTGGCGAGCGTGGTTCACGGGTCGCTTGCCGACTTTAACTATTTCCAGCTTGTCACCCGGGATGGCAAGGATGTGCCCATGCAGGCACCCGAGAGGCTCATTGCCGATTTTGTCGACAATCAGCTCATCATCCTGTTCGAATCGAAGCCGGAAACGGCCCTCCCCCTCACAGGCGAGATCGCCTTCGGCGTCTACGACCCCACATTCTACACAGCCATCGACTTTATCGAAGACAGCTACATGACCGTCAACAACCTCCCGGCAGGCTGTACCAGCAGCGTTGTCCGTCCGGACCCCGATGAAGCGATCGCCCAGAACCAGCAGACCCTGACGGACGCTTTCTTCAACGATCCGACCGGCAATGACATGAGCAAGATTTTTGCGACCCGCCTGGAGTTAACCTGCAGCAAGGATAGCTGACCCATGCTCCCATCCCGCCGTGTCGTCATTGCCGCCGCAGCGATCACTCTTCTGGCCGCGGGCGCGGCGATGGCGCAAAGCTCGCTCGGCATCGGCGCGGCCGAACCGGCCATCACCCCGACCGGCCCTTTTGCCGGCACCCTGCAATGGATCAACACCCAGCAGCAGGCCTTTTACCGTACGCTGACCGGCGCGCTGAAGGCGATGCGCGAGGATGGCAGCAGGCTCTGGCTTCTGATCGGTCTTTCCTTCGCCTATGGTGTTTTCCACGCAGCCGGGCCGGGACACGGCAAGGCGGTCATCTCTTCTTACATGCTGGCCAATGAGGTGGCGCTGCGCCGCGGCGTCATCCTTTCCTTCGCGTCCGCTCTTCTGCAGGGGCTGACCGCCATCGTCCTGATGAGTGTCGTGTTCCTTGCGCTACGTGGCACCTCGATCTCCATGACCGACGCCGCCTGGTTTCTGGAGACCGTCAGCTTCGGCCTGATCGCCGCGTTCGGTGCCTGGCTCCTGTGGCGCAAAACCTCGGGCCTTATCCGCACCAGCGCCCCCGCACCGCAACCCATGCACAGCCTTTCGGCAGCGCATGTCCATGACCACACACATCATCACAGGCATGCGCATGGTGGCGATCATCACGACCATTCCACCTGCGATCACGACCATCACCACCCGGATGAACACGCATGTGGACATGACCATCATCACGGGCACGCGCACGAACATTCGCATGATCACGGTCCCGGCGAGGTCTGCCCCAGCTGCGGTCACGCACATGCGCCGGATCCCGCCATGCTGACGGGTGAGCGCTTTGACTGGAAAACCGCAGGCTCCGCCATCGCCGCCGTGGGCATACGTCCCTGCTCCGGTGCACTGATCGTGCTCACCTTTGCGTTTCTCAACAGCCTCTGGCTGGGCGGCATTCTGTCGGTGGTCGCCATGTCGATCGGAACGGCAATCACCGTTTCGGTTCTGGCAACGCTTGCGGTAACGGCAAAGAACTGGGCGGTGGCGCTGTCAGGCGGCAACCGTGCGAGCAACCGCATTCACAATGCGATAGAGATTGGCGGCGCTGCCCTTGTCATGGTTCTGGGCCTCACCCTCCTTGCCGCAAGCCTTGCGGCGTGACACTGGAAGGCCGTGTCAGTTGTTGCGCTTCCGCTGAGCGCGGGCGCGCAACCAGAAGACCATGAAGAACGCCAGCACGAACAAAACCGCGAACCCACCGGCGACCCAGGGCGAATAAGCGCCGATTGCCAGCATGATGCGTGGCATCAGATAGGCCACAAGACCAAAGCCGATGAGGATGAGCGCGGCCGCGATCGCCGCCTTGCGATTTTCCGACAAGTGATCCTGCCTGTCCGTTCGCCGCACTTCAGGGTTACTCCCTGAAAGCTTCCAGCCGTTTCTTTTGATGGCCTTCCTTATCGAAATTGGCCGGGTCAAGCCATGCGTCAAATGCACTTTTTACCGCAGGCCATTCGCTGTCGAGTATCGAGAACCAGGCAGTGTCACGGCTCTCCCCCTTCACCACCATATGCTGGCGAAAAACACCTTCATACGTGAAGCCGAACCGCTCTGCTGCCCTGCGCGATGGCAGGTTGGCATTGTTGCACTTCCACTCGAAGCGCCGATAACCCAGATCGTCGAAGATGTGGCAGGCGAAGAGATAAAGCGCCTCGGTTGCCCGTACGGTGCGCGAAATCCCCGGCCCCCAATAGATGCTTCCCGCCTCGATAACACCATTTGCGGGGTCGATGCGCATCAGCGCCTGCCGGCCGCCGACCTGCCCCGTCTCCCTGTCGATCACGGCATAGAAGAACGGGTCCGCACTTGTGGCCGCCTTCTCAAGCCACGCTGTGAACGCCTGCCTGCTTTCCGGCGGATATTCGGCCAGCCAGCGAAACCGCTCCCCCGCGTCGGCAACGCTGGAAACGGCATAAAGACCATCGCCGTGGCGCGCAGGATCGAGTGGCTCAAGCAGAACTGTGCGCCCCTCCAGAACCTGGCGCACCGGGCGCGGTCGGGCTGTCCAGTTTTTGAGGTCGGTCTGCATAGGGGTGTTCTCCAGCCTTGTCTACCGCTCTGCAAAGCACGGCCGCACATGCCCGCAAAGGCCCAGCACCGCATGCAGACCTGCGCCAGAGAAATGATTGGAGAAGGATGCCAGAAACGGACGAGGCGGCCACTGGTCGGCCGCCCCGTTTCGAACCGTGCTTGGGAGGAGGAAAGCCGATCCGACAATCGAAAGCCTAACCACCAAATCGTTAACGTTTACTTAACGAAAAGCCTCAAAAGGCATCTATCTCGTCACGATCTCAGGCCCCATAAGGCTGTATGGCAGCCATGTTGACATAATCGGCATATAGGTAACCAGTATCAGGAAGATAAACAGAACCAGTACGAACGGCGCCGCCGCGCGCACCACCTGGATCAGGCTCATGCCGGTTATGCCGCTCGTCACGAACAGATTGAGCCCGATCGGCGGCGTGATCATGCCGATTTCCATGTTCACCACCATGATGATGCCAAGATGGACCGGGTCGACGCCCAGTTCCATGGCGATGGGAAACACCACCGGCGCAACGATCAGCAGCAGGCCCGAGGGCTCCATGAACTGCCCGCCCAGGAGCAGAAGCAGGTTCACGGCAATCAGGAAGGTAAACCAGGTGAACCCCGCATCGACCATCAGACCGGTGATCGCCTGTGGAATGCGCTCGGCCGTGAGCACATGCGCGAAAAGCAGCGCGTTGACGATGATGAACATCAGCATCACCGTGGTGCGTGCGGCATCCACGGTCACCTTGCGCGTTTCTTCATTGAAGAAGGCGCGCAGGAAATTCCGGCCCATCAGGCTCAGATTGCGCCGCCAGATCGGAAGGCTTGCAGCCAGCAGCCCCGGCAGCGCCGCCAGCCCGTCCCCACCGCGCCACAGCGCGTAAGCCACCATGGCAACCAGAGACAGGGCGAGCCCCGTGAGCATGCGCCCCTCAAAGGTAACCCCTTCCCAATCGGCGGTCAGGAAGAAGCTGAGGATCATCCAGACAAAGAAAAACGCGAGCGCATAGACTGTGGCGGAAAAGCCCACCCGCGCGCGCCTGCCATCGTCCTCCTTCACCCACCGCTCGTCCTTCATCGGCCCCATGTCGCGGTAGACGAACAGCGCCACCGCGAAGGAGTAGACAGCGGCAACGGCCGCCGCCTCCGTGGGCGTGAACACCCCGCCATAGATCCCGCCAAGAATGATGATGATCAGAAACAGTCCCCAGCCGGCCTCCTTGCCGCCCGCGACAATCTCGTGAAATCCTTTCCACTCTTCCGCCGGCAGGTTGCGCACCCGTGCCATCACATAGATGGCAACCATCAGCATCAGTCCGGCGACGATCCCGGGCACCACTCCGGCCAGAAACATGCGCCCGACCGAGACGTCCGTCGCCGCCGAATAGACAACCATCACGATGGATGGCGGTATCAGAATGCCGAGAGTGCCGGCATTGGCGATGATGCCGGCCGCGAATTCCTTGGAGTAGCCCACCTGCCGCATGCCCGCGATGGCGATGGTGCCGATGGCAACCACCGTTGCCGGCGATGAGCCGGAAAGGGCCGCAAACATCATGCAGGCCAGCACAGACGCCATTGCCAGACCGCCGCGAAAATGGCCCACCGAAGCAATGGCGAAGCGGATGATGCGCCGCGCCACGCCGCCCGTCGACATGAAGGCCGAAGCCAGAATGAAGAACGGGATCGCCAGAAGCGTGTAGTTCTGCGAGGCAGTGAAGAGCTGCAGCGCGACGGAAGAGATGGAATCGCTGGAGAAGAAGGCGATGATGATGAGCGACGAAAGCCCGAGAGCCACCGCCACCGGTACCCCCAGAAACAGCAGGAGCAGAACAAGGACGAAGAGAATGGCTGGTTCCATCGCCGCTACTCCTTCAGGGCATCTTTGTTTTCAGCGACGAGGTCTTCCGCCTCGTGGCCGGCAATGATCAGGTCGCGCTCACCCCTGGCGATCCCCACCACACCCTGCAGGGCGCGAAACGCGAGGAGTGCCAGGCCGACGGGCAGCATGAGATAGGCCACCCAGCGCTGCACACGATCCTGCAGACCGAACGCCTCCTGCATCCACAGCGGATACCGCAGATCGTCGAGCCCGGTGCCCCGATCAAACATGAACGTCCAGTAGCCGATGGCGCCGGTCTGGCGCCAGTTGGTGGACACATCGGCGCCCACCAGCGTCATCCAGCCCGCGTAGAGAAGAATGAAAGCGTAGAGGAAAACACAGACGGCACCGAAGATCGCCACCGCTTTGAAGAGCCGCGAAGGAAGCAGCCTGATAAAGGCATCGACCCCCAGATGAATCCCGTTCTTCACGCCATAGCTCATCCCGAACAGGATCATCCAGGCAAACAGGATGCGCGTAAACTCCAGCGCACCGCCCCAACCGCTGTTGAAACCGTATCGGGCGACAACCTGCGTGAAAGAGACGAATGTGATGGCTGCCAGAAGAATGGCAAGAACGTTTTCTTCAAACCGCCCGACCGCATCGGGAAAACGCCGTTCCAAGAGGAACATGACGGCCACGATTGCCACAAGCCCGAGCGCCGGCCATATCAGAACCATGATTTCTCTCCCGAAGATCACCTGCCACAAGACCGCCCGCACGCAGCGGACGGCCCTGCATGACGCGACGAGGGGAGACGCCGCGTCGGGAAAGACTGAAACCTCAGGAGCCGCTTGCGGCAGCTGAATCGATCAGTTCCTTGCCGATATCACCTTCGAACTTCGCCCAGACGGGCTTCATGGTTTCGACCCAGGTCGCGCGCTGCTCGGCGCTCAGTTCACGGATCGTGCCACCGGCGTCGAGTATGTTCTGTCGGCAGGTTCCTTCCTGGTCGGCAACATTGGCGTTGGCTGTCTCCGTCACTTCCTGAACAATGGAGACGAACTGGTCCCGCACTGCCGGATCAAGACCTTCCAGCCATTCTGTCGAGGTCACGAGAAGATAGGCGAGAAGCTGGTGGTTGGTCTCCGTGATCCCGTCCTGCACCTCAAAGAATTTCTGGGTGTAGATGTTGCACCAGCTGTTTTCCTGGCCATCCACGACACCGGTCTGCAGTGCACCGTAAACTTCCTTGAAAGCAAGTTTCTGCGCCGATGCGCCCATTGCCTCGATCATGGCCACGGCGACGTCAGAGGTCTGCACGCGGAACTTCAGCCCCGCCGCATCCTGCGGCTCCATAAGCGGTTTGCCGGCAGAAAACTGCTTGAGACCCGACGACCAGAAACCAAGGCCGGTATAGCCTTCATCTTCCATCACTGTCAGCAGGCCCTGACCATCATCCGACGTGGTGAACTTGTTCACCGCATCAAGTGTGGGAAAGAGGAACGGAAGGTCGAAAAGGCGATATTTGAGCGTATAGGCCTCAAATTTCGCCAGCGAGGGTGCGGCAAGCTGCACGTCGCCCAGAAGCAGGGCCTCCATCACCTTGTCGTCGTCATAAAGCGTCGAGTTCGGAAACACCTCCATACAGGCGGTTCCGTTCATCTCGTCATTCACCCGTTCCGCCAGAAGCGTTGCCGCATCGCCCTTGGGATGGCCTTTTTCGGCAACCACGTGGCTGAACTTGATAACCATTTCGCCATCGTCGCATTGGGCTTGGGCCTGACCTGCAAGCACGGTCAGGGAAAGCGCCGAGACGGCACCGATCAAAAGTCGCATGGGGTCTCCTCCACTCTGCACAGCCCGCAACACGCTGCGGACGAACAATCGCGGCCTGTCACCGCCTGTTTCTTTTCTGGCACGGCGCGGACGATCACCAGCGTCCAGCGACATTGCAACCATATCCTGTGATACGGGTGGCGTGAAATCAAGCGAGACGCGAATTGCGGCCCGCTTTTCTCCCTTATGCTTTAGTCTGAATATTCCCGCTCGTCGGCGATCACCTTGCCGTCGCGCGGCAGGCTGCCCGGCTCTGCCAGCACCACGCGCCCGCCGACCCTCGTGACTTCGCGCAGCGTTGTCTCGATCGCGGTCGTGTCCGGAGCGGTGCCGGTGAATGTCTCCACATGCAGGGCCATGGCGTCGCTCGCGCCATCGCGGGTCACCACAAGCCGGGCGCGTTCGATTTCACCGTGTCTGCGCGTCAACTCCGCGATCTGTTTGGGATCGACAAACATGCCCTTGACCTTGGTTCGCTGGTCGGCACGTCCCATCCAGCCCCTGATACGCATATTGGTACGGCCGCACGGGCTCTTTTCCGGCAGCACTGCGGATAAATCTCCGGTTCCAAGCCGCACCAGCGGATAAGCCGGGTTAAGCGAGGTCACCACAACCTCACCCACCTCTCCCTCCGGCACCGGATCGTCCGTGCCCGGCCGCACGATCTCGACGATCAGGTTTTCGTTGACCACCATGCCCGGCAGCGGTGCACCGTCAGGCCCGGTCGATTCATAAGCGATCACGCCAAACTCGGCGGTGGCGTAACACTGCAGCACGTTTATGCCCCGTGTGCGGTATTCCTCACGCAGTGAGGGAAACAGCGCCCCTCCCGAAACCAGACCGATCCGGAGTGATGACAGATCCCTGCCATCACGATCCGCCCGTTCAAGCATGATCTTCAGAAAATCCGGCGTTCCGGCATAGACATCCGGCCGAAAGGCTTCAGCCGCCTCCACCTGCATGTCCGTATTGCCGGTGCCTGCAGGAAACACGCTGCATCCGAGCGCCCGCGCGCCCGTGTCGAGCACGAAACCGCCCGGCGTCATATGATAGGCAAACGCGTTGTGAACGCGCGCCCCGGGCCGCACGCCGGCAGCAAAAAAGGCGCGTGCCGCCTGCCAGGGATCGGCGCCCGCCCCCTGAATTTCCCAGATCGGTCCCGGTGACATGAAAACACGCGCTCCCTCGAGCGCGTCTGGATCAACAAAACCGCCGAAGGGCGGCTTCGCCTGCTGCAGTTCCAGGAGCTCCGGTTTGCGCAGGACCGGCAACCGCTCAAGCGCCGCACGATCATCAATTTTGGAGAGATCGTACCCGGAAAGCCATGCCGCCAGCCCCTCCGCCTTGGCCACGGCGCCGCTCAAAAAATGCGGCAGGACCGAAAACAGGTCACGCTCACGCTCCGCCGGATCACGAATTTCCAGCGCGTCGAAATGCGGTGACATGGCTCCTCCCAAAGGGTTTTGAGCATGTTATCGCAACAATCGCACCCAGGGAGCAAGACCGACCAAGGTCATGCATGAGAGAACGGGTGTTGAACAACCCGACAGAGGCAGGCAGCTTCCTGTGCGACCTGCCATCGTCGCGTCATGGATCAGGAGACGCGGGCCGCGCGCGTGAGGACGAAATTGGTGCCGTTTGCCAGCGTGCAGTTCATCTGGTCGCTGGATGCGAGAAGGCATGTGGCGGCCGTCTGCCGCTGGCTCTTGAGCGAATAGAAGGAGAGCTCGATCGTGGTCGCATCGCGATGCGAGTAGGAGCCCTCGGTCAGCACTTCGCCGGTCTCCACCGCACGCGAGCTGAAACGACCGCCCTGCAGCGTCGACACCGCCACGCCGTCCGTGCCCATCCACTGCCCTTCGACCCCCGTCTGACCCGCAGCGCGCTGTCCTCCGCCATCGGGCATACCCGTCTGGCAGCCGGCCACTGCGAGTGCCGAAACGAGCGTTGCGAGCGTCAGAATTTTGCCTGTCTTCATGGTTCTGGCCTCCTGTTGCGCCTACGGTACTGCACCGACAGCGCACCGCCTTGGAAACGGCCCGCCCCCTTCAGGGCCGGGCGATACCCATTTCAATTGCCCGATTTTGACATCATTGCAAGCGCAGCGCGCGCATCCCCGCTCAACGCACGAGAATGTTGCGGAACTGCCACGGATCGGATTCGTCAATGTCCTCGGGGAAAAGCCCCGGCCTGCCCTCAAGTGGCGTCCAGTCCGTGTAGTAGCCTTTTACAGGCCCCAGATACGGCAACTGGATATCAAGACAGCGGCGATAGTCCACCTCATCGGCCTCGACGATACCCGCTTCGGGATTCTCCAGCGCCCAAACCATTCCCGCAAGCACGGCGGAGGTCACCTGAAGACCCGTAGCGTTCTGATAAGGCGCCAGTTCGCGCGCTTCTTCCAGCGTGAGCTGCGAACCGAACCAGTAGGCGTTCTTCCGGTGCCCATAGAGCAGCACGCCGAGTTCATCCATCCCGTCGACCAGCTCGTTCTCGTCAAGAACGTGCTGCTCGGGCTGCGCCTTGCCTTCGGCGCCGAACATCTCATGCAGCGAAAGCACCGCATCGTTGCAGGGATGATAGGCGTAGTGACAGGTCGGCCGGTAGACGACCTTGCCCTTCCCGTCACGTACGGTGAAGAAATCCGCGATGGAGATCGACTCATTGTGGGTGACAAGGAAGCCGTACTGCGGCCCCGGCGTCGGGCACCAGCTGCGCACGCGCGTGTTGGCACCCGGCTGCTCCAGAAAGATCGCCGCCTTGTTGCCCTTCTTCTGCTTGCGCGCGTTCCGGGGCTTCCATGTCTCATGCGTACCCCAGCCGAGTTCGGCCGGCTGTAATCCCTCAGCGATAAAACCTTCCACCGACCAGGTGTTCCAGAACACGTTCATGGGCTTCGGCTTCTTGGTCCGCTGCGTATCGCGTTCGGCAATGTGAATGCCCTTCACACCGCACTTCTTCATCAGCTTTGCCCAGCCTTCGCGGTCCTCGACACCCGGCTCATCGAAGTCGAGCCCCAGGTCGGTCGCCAGGTTCACCAGCGCCTGCTTGACGAACCAGGACACCATGCCGGGGTTGGCGCCGCAGGTGGAAACGGCTGTGGTGCCGCCCGGATTCTTGGCCTTTTCCCGACGCACCGTCTCGCGCAGCGCATAATTGGTGCGCGAGGCATTGTCGGCCTTGTCATCGAAATAGAAGCCGAGCCAGGGCTCCACCACTGTGTCGATATAGAGCACGCCAAGCTTGCGGCACAGTTTCATCAGGTCGAGCGATGACGTATCGACCGAAAGGTTCACGCAAAAACCCTGCCCTTCACCTTCTGTCAGCAGCGGCTTGAGCAGGTCCTTGTAATTGTCCTTCGTGACATGCGCCTGCACATAACGGATGCCCCGCTCGTCCAGCAGCCTGCGATCCGCATCGTTCGGATCCACCACAACCATGCGCGATTTGTCGAACCTGAAATGGCGCTCGATCAACGGCAGCGTTCCGCGCCCGATTGAGCCGAAGCCGATCATCACGACCGGGCCGGTGATTTCACCATGGATGGGCCATTTCCTGTCAGCCATTACACGCCTCTCCAAAACAGTACGGTTGAGCCTCCAAAACACAGAAGCGTGTCACAATAAAGCGCAAATGCGGTTCCGGTCCTGTCCCTGGCTATTCCTTAGGGTCAGGACCCATTAATATGGCCGCAATGGCGATCGATAGATCAAGAGATGCAAGGAGAAGCCCGCAGAGCGGGGTCCTCCCCCCGGTCAAGGGGTTTGACGCAGCAGGTCGCCGGTCTATCGAACGTCCTTCGGATCGGCCTGATTTGCACGGCCTACTTTGTCGCAAGACCTTGAAAGACATGAAGTCTTCCTGCGGCCTTGCTTCGCGTATCCGCACAAATCAGGCCGACCATTGTGGCCATATTAATGGGTCCTGACCCTAAGCGCGCCAAGCCCTTCCGCCGTGCGTGAAATGGCACATTCGGTGATCTCGACTTCGGCGATGCCATGCACCGCAAAAGGGTCTTCCGACAGACAGGCTTCGAGGGCTTCGCGGTCGCCGCGCGCGAGAATGACACCGCCCGTCCTCGGCACCTTGCGCCCCGAAGCGATGAATGTCCCACTCGCGTAGTATTTCTCGAGCCAGGCCATATGCCCTTCCATATGCGGCTCGACATCCTCGATCGGCACCACATAGCGCAACGAAACGATAAACATCACCGGTCCCCCTTTTAGGTCATCGCAAAGCGCGCCTTGAGCAGCGCTTCCTCATATTCGCCATCGGCTGTGGAATCGAACACCACGCCACCACCCACATTGTAGATTGCTTCCCCGTCGGCAAAGAGCGAAACCGTACGGATCGCCACGTTGAACCGCATCGTGCCGTCGGGCGCCGCCCATCCGATTGCACCGCAATAGGCTTCACGAGGGCCGGTCTCCAGTTCCCGCAGGATCTCCATCGCACGGATTTTCGGCGCCCCCGTTACCGAACCGCAGGGAAAGAGTGCCGCGAAGATGTCACGCAGCCCCTTCCCTGGTCTGATCCTCGCGCAGACCCGGCTCACCATCTGATGAACCGTGGGATAGGTTTCCACATGGAAAAGCTCGGGCACCTCCAGCGTTCCCACCTCGCTGATGCGGGAAATGTCGTTGCGCAGGAGATCGACGATCATGCGGTTTTCCGCCTGGTTCTTCGGATCGTTGCGCAAAAACGCCTTCTGTGCCGCATCCTCTTCGGGCGTCGCACCGCGCGGCGCCGTACCTTTCATCGGCAGGGTCTCGATCCAGCCGTCCCGCGAAACCTGGAAAAACAGTTCCGGCGAACGGGAAACGATCACCGGCCAGCCAAGCGCGACCAGCGCCCCATACCGCACGGGCTGGCGCGCACCGAGCGCATCGAACAGCCCCGCAGGCTCCCCGTGCCACCTGGCCTGGATGGGGAAGGTCAAATTCGCCTGGTAGCAGTCGCCTGCCCGCAGATGCCCGTGCAGACGTTCAAAACGGCGTTCATAGTCGGAGCTGTTCCATGCCGGTTTCGCATCGACGAGCGCAGCATCCGCCACCGCCGGTCTGGAAACCGGGCGATCCTCCGGAGGGTCGAAAACGCCGAAGCAGAAGAGCGGGCCACGCCGCTCTTCTGGCAAAAGCGGTCTGAGCTTCGGTTCCAGCAGATAGCCAGCCTCGTAGGCCATGTAACCGGCAAGCCAGAAACCGGCGCGCCGCGCCTTCTCTGCCCGGTCGAGCATGATCTCGAACGTCTCCGCGTCTCTCGCGGCCAGGAGCGCGCGTGGCCGGGAGAAGCAAAGCTCCCGGCCAGCCGCGTCGTCGCGGATCAGAACCTGGCCCCGAATATCGGCGGGCATCGTATCTGAGAAACCTGTCCTAGCCGTCGAGCGTTTCAAGCTCGTCTATCAGCCCCTCGATTACCGAAAGCCCCTTGCTCCAGAAATCCGGGTCGCTCGCATCGAGACCGAAAGGTGCCAGAAGTTCCGAATGATGCTTCGTACCGCCGGCCTCGAGCATGGCGAAATACCGTTCCTGGAAGCCCTCCGGAGCCTGCTGGTAAACGGCGAAGAGCGAGTTCACCAGACAGTCGCCGAAGGCATAGGCATAAACATAGAAAGGCGAGTGGATGAAGTGCGGGATATAGGCCCAGAACGTCTCATATCCCTCGCGCAGCTTCACCGACGGGCCGAGACACGCCTTCTGCACGTCGAGCCACAACTCGCCGATCTGATCGGAGGTCAGTTCACCGTCGCTGCGGCGCTTGGCATGCACCTTGCGCTCGAACTCGTAGAAGGCGATCTGGCGCACCACGGTGTTGAGCATGTCCTCCACCTTCTGCGCCAGCATGGCCTTGCGTTCGCGCTTTTCGGTCGTTCGGTCGAGCAGCGAGCGGAAGGTGAGCATTTCGCCGAAAACCGAGGCCGTTTCGGCAAGCGTGAGCGGCGTCGGCGCCATTAGCGCCCCCTGCTTTCCGGCCAGCACCTGATGAATGCCATGCCCCATCTCATGCGCCAGCGTCATCACGTCACGCGGTTTGCCGAGATAGTTCAGGAGCAGATAGGGATGCGCAGACGGCACGGTCGGGTGAGCAAACGCCCCCGGCGACTTGCCCGGACGCACCGGCGCGTCGATCCAGTGGTGATCGAAGAAGCGGCCCGCGATTTCAGCCATTCGCGGATCAAACGCGGCATAGGCGTCGAGCACCGTATTCTTCGCCTCGTCCCAGCCGATCACCGCCTGCGGTGTCTCCGGCAGCGGCGCGTTGCGGTCCCAGTGGTTGAGCACATCCATGCCCAGCCACCTGGCCTTCATGGCGTAGTAGCGATGCGAAAGCCTCGGATAGGCCGTTCGCACGGCTTCCGCCAGTGCATCCACGACCGGCCGCTCAACGCGGTTTGCCAGGTGGCGGGAATCGGCAATGTCCTCAAACCCGCGCCAGCGGTCGGAGATTTCCTTGTCCTTGGCCAGTGTGTTGGTAATCAGCGTGAATGTGCGCAGGTTCTTCGAGAAAGTATCGGCCAGCGCCTGCGCCGCCCGGTGGCGCTTCTCGCCATCCGCGTCCTGCAACAGGTTGAGCGTCTGCTCCAGCCCCAGTTCCTCTCCATCCACCGTGAAGCGCAGACTGGTCATCGTCTCGTCGAACAGACGGTTCCAGGCACCACGCCCGGTCACCGACTTCTCGTGGAAAAGCTGCTCGACCCGGTCTTCGAGTTCGTAGGGTTTGTCGCGGCGAATATCGAGCACCCACGGCCTGTAGTACGCAAGCCTGGGATCGGCTTCCAGCGCCGCGTCGAGCACCGCGTCTTCGATCTTGTTCAGCTCCAGCGTGAAGAAGATGAGATGTGCGCTTGCATCAGTGAGTTTCTCCTGCACATCGCCATAAAGCTTGGCACGCTTCGGATCTGACGTATCGCCCGCGTAAAGAAGCCCCGCATAGGAGACGATGCGGCCCATCAGTTCTTCAATGGCCTCATAGGCTTCAACCGCTTCGCCCAGCTTGCCCCCAGCCCCCCTGGCAGCCTCGTCCGCAAGCTTGCCCTTCCAGGCGGTTTCGAAACCGGCCGCTTCCGCGGCGGCACGATCGAGATCGCGCTTCAGTTCGGGTGACTCGATTGCCGGATACAGATCGGCGAGATTCCACTCGGGCAGGTTGCCGAGTTCCGAAAACGCGTTTTCAGCCGCTAGCGCCGCATCCGTTGCCGCAGGGCGACGGGCCCTGTCAGTGTTGTTGGCCATGTAATCCTCGTTGCCGAAATCGCTGTTCGTCCACGGTGCCGAAAGGTTTCGTTCACCGGGATTCTTGAACCCTTGTTTAGAAGCCTATGCCATTTTGATCCAGCCCGCGCCGGAAAACTGCGCGCGATATCGTAACGCCATTGCATAATTGCGACATGTCCGAAGCCGTTCTCATAGTCGACGATGACCCGGTCCAGCGCCGCCTTCTTCAGGCTGCAGTGGAGAAACTCGGTCACACGCCGCTTCTTGCAGAGAACGGTCAGGAGGCGCTGGGTGTGCTGGAACGCGCCGAGCAGGCCCCGCGTACCATTGTGCTCGACCTCGTCATGCCACAGATGAGCGGGCTGGAAATGCTCGAACGACTTCGCGGCGAAGGCTCCGACATTCCGGTGATCGTGCAGACATCGCGCGGCAGCATCGACACGGCGGTCGAAGCCATGCGCGCCGGCGCCTTCGATTTCATCGTCAAGCCCGTTGCCCCGGCCCGCCTTGGAGCAGCCATAAGAAACGCCCTCAGGGTCAGCGCAATGGAGACCCGCCAGCGCCGCGGCGGCAAACCGGCCGAAGCATCGTCTTTCGATGATCTGGTCACCAACAGCCCGTCCATGGCGCGGGTCATCATGCTGGGCCAGAAGGCAGCAGCCAGCGACATACCCATCCTTATCGAAGGTGAATCCGGTGTCGGCAAGGAGGTTATCGCCCGCGCGATCCAGAGCGAAAGCCGGCGCCGCCGAAAGCCTTTCGTCACGGTCAACTGCGGCGCGATCCCCGATACGCTGGTGGAGAGCATTCTCTTCGGTCACGAAAAAGGGGCCTTCACCGGCGCAACGGAAAAGCGCATCGGCAAATTCGCCGAGGCCGATACGGGAACCCTTTTTCTGGACGAGATCGGCGACCTTCCCCTCGACGTACAGGTCAAGCTCCTGCGTGCCGTACAGCAGGGCGAAGTGGACACGGTCGGCGGGCGCGGCACACAGAAGGTCGACATCCGCCTGATCTCGGCCACCAACCAGAACCTGATTGAGCGTGTCAAGGAAGGTCGGTTTCGTGAAGACCTGTTCTACCGCCTCAATGTCTTCCCGATCATGGTGCCGCCGCTGCGCGACAGAAGGGATGACATTCCTCTTCTGGTGCAGGCATTCATTGCCCGCTTCAGCGACAGCGCTTCAAACCGGATCACCGGCATATCGCGAAGAGCGCTCGCGCTTCTGGAAAGCTACGACTGGCCCGGCAACATTCGGCAACTGGAAAACGCCATCTTCCGGGCAGTCGTGCTTTGCGAAACGACCGTGCTCGACACGGCTGACTTCCCGCAGATCTTCGCTCAGGTCGAAGGCATCGATCCATACGAGGCCCAGACAGGAACAATATCGGCCGACGATGACCCTGCGGCGGCACTGCCGACAGACCGTCGTGACCTTCCCCATCGGGAAGCGCCTCCGGTTCAAGACCTGCCGGGAAGCGTTGCCACACTGGACGAAGACGGGAATGTACGCCCACTGGAGGACATCGAAAGCGATGTGATCCGGTTTGCCCTCGATCACTACCGTGGCCAGATGAGTGAAATCGCGCGGCGCCTGGGCATCGGACGCTCCACGCTTTATCGAAAACTCAAGGACATGGGCATCGATCCGGCAGAACGCCCGCGCGCGAAAGACGACTGAGGCCCCGAGGACACAGTCCAGAGATTAACCCCGCGTTTACCCTGCGGCGGCTTGTCACGTTTTGCCACGATATCGCCATCCTCTTCGCGCATTCCTCCTTTAATAAGATCGAATTAACCATTAAACAGAATAATCGGAAGGTGGGAACCACGCAGTCCGGGCCTGAGGCTCGGGGGACAAACACCAGCCTGTAAGGCCACGGATCTTGAGACAAAACGACGTTCACGTTCTTGGATGGCGCTTGCCTGCGCTTGTACGCGTGAGGCTCCTCGCCGGTTTGATGCTTGCAGTCGGCGCGCTGGTCGCAGCCGCGCCCGCTGCCCACGCCGAAACACGCACGCTGAAGCTCTACTTCATCCACACGAAGGAACGCGCCGAGATCACCTACAAGCGGAACGGGCGCTACATCCAGAGCGGCCTCAAACAGGTCAACCGCTTCCTTCGTGACTGGCGCCAGAACGAGCCGACCAACATGGATCCGCAGGTTCTCGACCTGCTTTGGGAGGTCTATCGCGCCACAGGCGCGCGCGACTATATCCACGTCGTTTCCGCCTATCGCTCGCCCAAGACCAACGCCATGCTTCGCAGCCGTTCAAGCGGTGTCGCAAAGAAGAGCCAGCACATGCTTGGCAAGGCGATCGACTTCTACATTCCAGGCGTCAAGCTTGCCAGCCTGCGCAACGCTGCACTGAAGTACGAAGCTGGCGGCGTCGGTTATTACCCGCGTTCGGGCTCGCCCTTCATTCACATTGATGTCGGCGGTGTGCGCCACTGGCCGCGCATGAGCCGCAAGCAGCTTATGGCCGTATTCCCCGACGGCAAGACCATGCATGTTCCGACCGACGGCAAACCTCTGCCGGGATACAAGCAGGCGGTTGCCGCCTACGAAGCACGCAAACGCAACGGCGGCTCCATTCAGGTTGCGCGTGACAATGGCGGCGGCGGCAATGGCCGCGGTCTCCTGGCCGCGCTCTTCGGCGGCGGTGCCGACGAGGAAGAGGATACCGCCGAGACCACGACGGTGGCAGCACGGCAGCCGGCAGCGCGCCGGCCTCAGGCGCCGGCAGCAGCGCCAGCAGCGCCAGCACCGCAGCCCGAGCCCGAAACCCCGAGCACGATCCTCGCCGCCCTGCCGCAGCGTAGCCTGCCGACACCGCGCGCAGCACCGCGACCGGATGTGGCCGTAGGCCAGCCCCTGCCCTTCGAGGTCAAGCCTGTCGAGGAAGCACCGGCCATTACCGAGCAGGCGACGCCTGAGCAGGCCGGAACTGCGGTTCTCGTGGCCGCGAACATACCGATCCCGACACGCCGCCCGGAATATGCGCCTGATGCCGCGACCCAGGAAGCGCTTGTGCAGATAGCTTCGGCGCAGACCGATGCACCGGATGCCATTGCCGGCGTTCTGGCCGACGACGCGGAGACCGCGCAGCCGATTACAACGGCCGCTTATCTGCCGGTTCCGTCGAGCCGCCCCGCCCGCGCCGTGGCCGACGAGTTCACGCTCGCCGCACTTCCCGAACCGCGCCCGCAGGCGGAGTCAGCGGCACCGCAGAGCGATTTTGCCCTCGCCGCCGACAGAGAACCTGAAACGGCTGCCGCTGCCCTGCAGGAAGAGCGTGGACAGCCCGTTTCGGCCTCCCCCCGCAAGGCGCTTCTCGCCCGTGCGGATCAGGCAACGGAAACGCGCCACGAAAGCCGTGCACGCAGCACCCGTAAATCGGCCAAGCCCGGCCCGGCTGACGTGATCCGCGATGCGCAGCCCGTCGTAGTCGCCAGCAGGGGTGAGGCGCCGAGCCGCGCGCTCAGCCGGAACTCCATGCTGACCGAAGCCGCGCGGCCGACCCATCCGCCGGCATTCGACAGTGAGTTCGTCCGTTCGCCCGAGACCGTCTACACGACCGGTTTCCAGCAGGATATCACCGTGGCAGATGCCACCCGCTTCAGCGGCAAGGCCGTGAACTTCATCTCCATGGCCCGCTTCCGCACCAACTGAGGCAGGCCTGCAAGACAACAAAAAAGCGGGGCTCCGGGGCCCCGCTTTTTTTTCGTTTGAGAACAGGCTTTTTCAGCCCTTGAGGCCGCTTGCCTCACGAGCCAGCGCCTCGATGGAGGCCCAGTCTCCGGCCTCGATCGCCTTGTCGGGCGCGACCCAGGAGCCGCCGACGCAGATCACATTCGGCAAGGACAGATAGTCATGCACATTCTTCGGCGAGACACCGCCCGTCGGGCAGAAACGGATGGAAGCGAGTGGTGAGGAAAGGGCTTTCAGGAAGGGCGCGCCGCCCGACTGCTCGGCCGGAAAGAACTTCAGAAGGCTGTAGCCTTCCTCACGCGCGGCCATCACCTCACTCGGCGTTGCCGCACCAGGCAGGAACGGCACCTCGGACATCGATGCCGCATCGAGCAGTTCCTGCGTGATGCCGGGGCTGACGATGAACCGCGCACCGGCCGCCACCGCGTAGGAGAAGTCCTTCGAGGTCAGGATCGTGCCGGCACCGACAATCGCCTCCGGCACTTCCTCGCTAACGAGACGGATCGCATCGATGGCGTCGGGCGTGCGCAGCGTGATTTCGATGGCCGGCAGCCCGCCCTTCACCAGTGCCTGCGCCAGCGGCACGGCATCCGCCAGGCGGTCGATCTTTAGAACCGGGATCACCGGCTGACCTTCCAGGATCGCCAGCAGCACCTCGTTCTTCTTCTGCATGGCAGCGTTCATGTGCACACGTCTCCTCAAAGCCTCTACATTTCCGGCGAAACCGCACCGTTAAAACGGTTCAATACACGTATTTCGCCGCCCATGAACACTTTTCTCCCAAAACTGGCAAGCCGCAAACCTCAATTGTCTGTTCGCAAACGCTTCCAGAAGCCGGTCAACCGGCCCCAAAGGCGCCGCAGCAAACCGCGAAAAGGCAGCGCGTTCTGCAGCGCGCGCCATGTCGCGCCTCCCGCCACGCCGTCCACAACAAGGCCGGCCTCTTTCTGAAAGCGCCTCAAAGCCATCTCCGTCCGTGCGCCAAACACCCCGTCCACGACCACCGGGTAGCCCAGTGCGCATAGCATCGCCTGAAGGCTCGCCACCGCAGCGCCCCGTGCACCGATCCGCAGCAGGTCGCCGGCACCGGATGTTTCGCGCGCCGCATAGGCCCGGTAGGCCCGGGCGAGCTTCCGGTCATACTGGTTGCGTCTGTAGCCCGGCCCGTTATAGCCCCGCGCAAACCGTGCCCAGTTCCGCGCAGCCAGCGCCTCCTTCAGCCCCGCCTTCTCGATGTAGCGCAGCATCAGACGAACCTGCCCGGCGGTCCCGCTCCGGGCCTCGGCCACCAGCGCCTCCACATCGGCAAAGCCGAGCCAGCTCCAGTGTGCTCCCATCACCTGCCCCAGCCCCCAGGAAACGGATTCGCACGCTGCCTTTCTGTCAATGCGCGCAGCCTTCTCAAAAAGCACCCAGCGTTCGGCCTGACCGCGCGGATTGGTTATTCTGCCGGCTTCCGGCGAAGCCAGCCCCGCCGCCCGCGCCTCCGCCCGCTTGCCGCCTGCAACCCTCCGGTCGAAATAATGCCCTTCGAACCGGATCACCGGCTCTGCCCGACCGCGAACCATGACATGTGACCTGCCACCGCTCTCCACCTGAGCCACCGCAAGAAGCAGGGCCGGTTCAAATCCTGCCTGTAAAGCCGCTTCACCGATTTCCCTGATTGCTGTTTCTGAAAACATCGCTCTCGCCCGTAATTGCTTTCGACAATTATCGATCGGCACAACCAAAAGGGGATAAATTGAAACTGATACAATTTTAAATGCCCTGCCGCGGCACCTCGGGAATGAGAGAACTCCGCTTTTTCTTGCAAGCCGACGGGGAGAAGCGTAGGAGACCGCGCATGATTTCTTCCACGCCTGAACAGAGATTTCGCGTCGCCGCGCTATACCGTTTCGCCGACCTGCCGGGGTATGAAGTGCTGCGTCCCGAGCTTGCCGCATTCTGCTGCGAACGCGGCATTCGCGGCACGCTTCTTCTCGCCGCCGAAGGCATCAACGGCACCGTTGCCGGCACGCCCGAAGCCATCGACGCGCTGATCACCCATCTGGAAACGATCCCTGCCCTCAAGGACATCGAGGTCAAATACAGCACGGCCTCCGAAATGCCCTTCCACCGCATGAAGGTGCGGCTGAAGAAGGAGATCGTCACCATGGGCGTGCCCGAGGTCGATCCCGTCAATCAGGTGGGAACCTATGTGGAGCCTTCTAACTGGAACGCGCTGATCGCCGATCCCGGCACGCTGGTCGTCGACACCCGCAACGCCTACGAAACCGCCATCGGCACGTTCTCGCGCGCCGAAGATCCGGAAACGGAAACCTTCCGCGATTTCCCCGCCTGGGCCGAGCGCAACCTCAATCGCCTCAAGGGGCGCAAGGTCGCCATGTTCTGCACCGGTGGCATCCGCTGCGAAAAGGCCACAGCCTATATGAAGCTGATCGGCGTCGACGACGTCTATCACCTCAAGGGCGGCATTCTGAAATATCTGGAAGAGGTTCCGACCGAGGAAAGCCTGTGGGAAGGCGAGTGCTTCGTGTTCGACGAACGTGTCTCGGTTCGCCACGGCCTCGAAGAGGGCGATGCAACCCTGTGCCGCGCCTGCCGGCATCCGCTGACGCCTCAGGAGCGCGCCTCCCCGCTGTTTCAGGAAGGCATCTCCTGCCCGCATTGCGCCGAAACCCGCAGCGAAGCAGACCGCGCCCGCTATGCCGAGCGCCAGCGCCAGGTGGAACTGGCCGAGAAGCGCGGCCAGAGCTTCCCCATCGGCACGCCGTCAGAGAAGCACAAGACCTAGATCGCCGCAGCTAGATCCCCGAGGATCGCGTCCGCATGGCTCCACAGAATGGCGCTGCCCTCGCCTTCAAGCCGGTGCAGCGTGCTGTTGACGAAACGGCCATGCAGCGTCGCGCCGAAATCCGGCGAATGCACCGGGCTCGTATCGGCAAGGCCGAACCACAACGCCACCGGGCAGGCAATCTCCTCGACCCGGAACGGCCATGCCTCCATGGCAAGCCGCGTGTCGCGGGCATACCCCGCCGCCCCCTGCCGAAACCCGTCCGCCAGCGCTGCGCGATAGAGCGGCGCAAACGCCTCGCCGGCATAATAGGCGCGGTCCTGCGGCCCGCTCATCGTCTCGATCATCTGCCACAGCCAGTCGGCTGTCGCGAAGGCGGCAATATCCGCCTCCAGACGCGCCGGATCGTCCTTGGCAAGCTGCACCATGTCGGCGACAGGCTCGGGCAATTGCGCAAACACCTTCGGCGCAGAAAGCTCATCCTGCCCTGAAACCAGCGCGACGGCCTTCGCCACGCCGGCATCCGCCAGCGCCAGCGCAAAAGGCGCACCCTGCGAAAAGCCCATCGCAAGCGCATTGTCTTCACCCAAATGCTTAAGCAGCGCCGCCACATCCGCGCTCCAGCGCTGAAAGCTCTTTTCCGGGTCCGCGTCAGACGCACCAAGCCCCGCCCGGTCCACCGCGACAATGCGCAGGCCAAGCCGCTCTGCCGCCGCGCCGCCAAATGGGATCGCTCCCGCCATGCCGGCGCCGGAGCAGAAAATCACAACACGGCCTGCAGGCGCACCCCATTCATGCCAGCCGAGGCCGCGTCCATCGGAAAGGGTCAGGGTGTGAGAAATGACGTCGGTCACGTGAATGCCTTGCTTTTGAAAATTGGGCTGGAGCCAGTGCCACCCGATGCGCGAAATGTCAAAGCCCGATCACAAAGCCTGGCGCAATGCCGCAGCCACGCTGGCGCGCGCAAAGCGCTTCAGCGCCGCCTCGTCCGCGCCCGCACGGGTCTGGACGGCAATGCCGATCAGCACCGACACCATCAACTGCGCCAGCCCCGCCGCTTCACCTTCAGCCGCTTCGCGCGCAATCCGCGCCGTAAGCTGCGCCTCGATCCCGCGAATCGTGTCCGCCAGCGCGGCTGCGATCTCCTCATCAGCCGGTGCTTCCGCCGTTGCCGTGCACAGAACGAGACAGCCCGGCGCGGCACCCTCGCCATAAAAGGCGATGGCCGCGTCGAAGAACCCCGTCAGCGCTTCGCCCAGAGGCCCCTCACCCTCCAGCGCCGGCGAAACCGCCTGCTCCATCCGCCGCCGGTAATCTTCAAGTGCAGCCAGATACATGGCCTTCTTGTTGCCGAACGCGGCGAAAAGGCTGGGCCGGTTCATCCCCGCTGCCCGCGCGATCTCGTCCAGCGAGGCAGCGGCATAGCCGCGCAGGCGAAACGCCTCCGCGATGGCCATCAGCGCCGCTTCACGGTCGTAGGCCGGCGGGCGTCCTCGGCGTGCAATCATTTTGTACCATCTTGCATAAAATTCATCTCCGTGCATTTTTATGCGAAACAGTACAAATATCAAGGCGCATCACGATGACCGAATCACCACATCCCCAAATCGCAGCCATGGGCACGCTCGCCTGGGGCCACGGAACGGATGGAACATTGAGCAGCGGCGAGAAAATCCGCCTCATCGGCAATCTCGCCTTCGTGCAGGTGCATGCCGCACTCGACACGGTTCGCCACCGCCTCGGCCTTCTCACCCCGGCTCCGGTCTCGCTCGACGCGCTGATGCCGCCGCAGACCGCGCTGGTGGAAGACGCGCTTCAGCTCGCCACCGAAACCCATCGCGATGCGCTGCTTTTCCATAGCTGGCGCACCTATCTGTTCGGGTCACTGATCGCGGCCCATGAGCGCCTCGACCACGATCCCGCCCTGTTCTTCGCCGCCGCCATCCTGCACGATATCGGCCTGACCGAACGCCACGAGCCGCCACTCTGCACGCGCTGCTTTGCGCTCAGCGGCGGCGAGCGGGCGCGCGGCCATCTCTGCGCGAAGGGACATGGCGGCGAGATCGGCCAGAAGGTCGGAGACGCCATCGCGCTTCATCTCAATGGATGGGTGTCCGCCCGCGCGCATGGCGCAGAGGCGCATCTGGTTTCGCGCGGCGCGGTCTGCGATCTTTTCGGCGCAGGCCGCCACCGCATCGCACCCGCCACACTGGCGCGGGTTCTGGAGCATTTCCCGCGCGACGGCGTCATCGAAGCCCTCCGGTTCGAGACGGCCGAACACAGGAAGGGCACCCGCCCCGCCATCATGACCGGGCTGTCGGGCGGCAAGGCTCCTGCCGAGCCCTTCGGATGACATTGGACTTTCGTCTTCCCCTGCCGGTTGCATCATCCTCCAACATTGCAATGCCACAAATGCGTTCCTACCTTTTCGCCAACGCTACGGCGCGACAGGCGCGAAACGAGGAGATGCGGATGTTTGATCCAAAGAAGCTGCTGAACGACCTTCTGGGCTCACAGGTGCCCGGAACGCAGGGAACCGTGCGCGACAAGGCGGGCCAGGCGGTTCAGCTCGCCAAGGACAATCCGCTTGCAACCGGCGCCATCGCAGCCGTCCTGTTAGGCACCAGCACTGGACGTTCCGTCACCGGCAGCGCGCTCAAGCTCGGCGGCCTCGCCGCCGTGGCCGGCATCGCCTACAAGGCCTATCAGAACTATCAGGCAGGCAAGGAGCCGACCGAGGCGGCGAAAGAAGGCGAGCTTCTGCCGCCGCCGGAAGACACCAGCTTCAACCCGGCCCAGGCCCCGCAGGGCGAAGGCGAATTCGCGCTGGCGCTGGTGCGCGCCATGATCGCCGCCGCCCGCGCCGACGGCCATATCGATGAAGGCGAGCGCGCCAAGATCGCCGACAAGCTCAAGCTTTCCGGCATCGACAGCGAAGAGGAAGCCTTCCTCATGCGCGAGCTGGAGCGCCCGGTCGATCTCGATGCGCTGGTCGAGGCCGCACAGACCGACGCCCAGAAGATCGAGCTCTACACGGCGTCGCGCCTCACCATCGAGCCGAAGACCCGCGCCGAGCGCGGCTATCTCGACATGCTCGCCGGCCGCCTGCGCCTGCCCGACCCGCTTGTCGACCACATCGAGGCAACCGTCTCCGAAGCAACGGCCTGACCGTTTCTCAACCGTCCGGTCATGATCTTCCAGTCATGGCCACAGCGACTAAAAGCGGGCCCCACCGTCAATGCCCCCTTCTCCCCGCAAGCGGGGAGAAGGTGAGGATGAGGGGCAAGCACCGGCATCGCCGCAGCCCCCGCCTCCCAGTCAGCGCAAAACCACAAACGTTCCCGCCCGCCCCTCATCCCCCTGCCTCCTTCTCCCCGCAAACGGGGAGAAGGAGGCAGCTCAACCGCCCCGCCAAAAACCCAAAGCCCACCCGCCGCCAAACAACCCAGCCCCATCGTCAATGCCCCCTTCTCCCCGTTTGCGGGGAGAAGGTGAGGATGAGGGGCGAGCACCGGCATTCCCGAAATGCCCACCACCCCACAGACCCCACACCACCCCCATCCCCAGCGCTTTGCCCCATCCTCCCTTGACCCCGCCGTCACGCCCCTCCTAATATCCTGACCGGGCAGCGCGTAATGGCTGCCTCTGTCCCAAGGTTCGGGCGGCATTCGGGGCGCGAATGTCCAGACCTGACCACCATGCATTCCCGTTGACCGGCGCGCGGCACCCGTCCGCGCCAATGACCTATGGTGGTTCCATGTTCAAACGTGCTCTTGTGAGCCTCGCCCTCCTCGCTTCTCTTTCCACGGCGGCCGCCGCCGAAAAGATCACCGTCTTCGCCGCTGCCAGCATGAAGGACGCCATCGAGCGCGCCGCAGGCGAATATCAGGCAGCCGGTGGCGACGAAGTGGTCGTCTCCTTTGCTTCCAGCTCCGTTCTCGCCCGCCAGATCGAGGCCGGTGCACCAGCGGATGTCTACATCTCCGCAAACACCGACTGGATGGCGTATCTGGTCGAGCGCGATCTGGTCCGCACCGACAGCGAGACCATCATCGCCGGCAACAATCTCGTCATCGCAGCCGCAGAGGGCACAGAGCCGGTCGACAGCCCCGACGCCCTGCTCGACGAACGCTTCGCGATGGGCGATCCGAGCCATGTGCCCGCCGGCAAATATGCCCGCACGGCACTCGAAAACCTCGATCTCTGGAAAGACGTCGAAAAAAACGCCGTGTTCGGTGAAAACGTCCGCGTGGCGCTGGAGCTTGCCAGCCGTGGCGAGGTGAAAGCGGCAATCGTTTACGGATCGGACCAGAAAGCCGCCGGCGATCTGGTGCGCGCCTATGTCTTCCCGGCAGACAGCCACGCGCCGATCCTCTACCCCGCCGCCGCCACGAAGGATGGAGCCGAAAGCGCAGAAGCCTTCCTCGCCTTCCTGAAAAGCGAGGCCGGCCGCGCGATCTTCACCGATCTCGGTTTTTCCGAAGCTACGGAATAGACTGCCGACATGGGCGAGACCGAACTTTCGATCATACTCCTGTCCGCGAGGGTGGCGTTTACCGCCATCCTCTGCGCGCTCGTTCCGGCCTTTGCGGTCGCCTGGCTTCTGGCCCGCAAACAGTTCCCCGGAAAGGGCGTCGTTCAGGCGCTGGTCACCCTGCCGCTCGTGCTGCCGCCGGTCGTCACCGGCTATGGCCTGTTGATCCTGTTCGGCTCCAAAGGCCCGCTTGGCCAGCTCTTTGAAAACCTGTTTGGCATCAGCTTCGCCTTCCGCTGGACAGGTGCCGCGCTCGCCGCCGGCGTCATGGCGTTTCCGCTCCTCGTGCGCCCCATCCGCCTGTCGCTGGAAGCCATGGATCAGGGCTTTGGCGAGGCCGCGCGCACGCTCGGCGCATCGCGTCTCACCGTGTTCTTCACCGTCACCCTGCCGCTCGCCCTTCCGGGCGTCATTGCCGGCGCCGTGCTTGGCTTTGCCAAGGCGCTTGGCGAGTTCGGGGCGACGATCACCTTCGTTTCAAACATTCCCGGCGAAACGCAGACCCTGTCGCTCGCCATCTATGCGCTGCTGCAATCGCCGTCGGGCGACGCCGCCGCCCTTCGCCTGATCGCAATCGCCGTCGCCCTGGCGCTCGCCGCCATCGTCGCGTCCGAATATCTGGCCCGCAGGCTCACCGCCGGAGGACGCGCGTGACCGCTCTATACGTCGACATCAGGGGCCGCGCCGGCAGTTTCGAGATCGAAACCGCCTTTCAGGCCGGCGCAGGCGTCACCGCCCTGTTCGGGCCATCCGGCGCGGGCAAGTCTACCCTGCTCAAGATGATCGCGGGCACGGCCCGTCCGCAGTCGGGGCGCATCGTGGCGGGCGGGCGCACGCTGTTCGATTCAGCCAGGGGCACGAACCTCCCGCCGGAAAAACGCGGCATCGGCTTCGTCTTTCAGGATGCGCGCCTCTTCCCGCACCTGTCGGTGCGCAGAAACCTCACCTATGCCCGCTGGGCCGGTCGCCGTCCGGCATCCCGCGCCTTCGATGAAGTGGTGGCCCTGCTTGGCCTTGAAGACCGTCTCGACGCCGCACCCGCCACACTTTCAGGCGGAGAGCGCCAGCGCGTCGCCATTGGCCGGGCGCTGCTTGCCGATCCAGCGCTGCTCCTCATGGATGAGCCGCTCTCCTCGCTCGACAAGGCGCGGCGCAACGAGATCCTGCCCTATCTGGAAGCGATCCGCACCGAGGCCGGCATTCCCATCCTCTATGTGAGCCACGAAACCTCGGAGGTCGCACGTCTGGCCGACACGGTCGTGCTGATCGAAAACGGACGCGTTTCCGACAGCGGCCCCGCCGCCGCCATCCTCGCCCGCCTCGGCCTTGCCGCCGGCGGCGATCCCGACGAGGCCGGCGTCATCCTTGAAGGCCGCATCACCGATGTTGACCCCACATACCACACCGCCGTCATCGCGCTTGATGAAGACCGCATCGAGCTGACCGGAAACGGCTTTGCACCCGGCATGACGGTGCGGCTGCGCGTGCGGGCGGGCGATGTCGCCATCGCCAATGCGCCCCATGACGGGCTGTCGATCCGCAACCAGCTTCCCGCAATTGTCGAGGAAATTCGCCGCGACGGCGCATTCGCCACCGTCGCGCTCGGCTTCGGCGGGCAGCAGCTTCTGGCCCGCATCACGGCAAAATCGGCGGATGCGCTCGACCTTCAGCCGGGCAGCCGGGTTCACGCCCTGCTCAAGGCCGTTTCCGTAGAGATGGCCCGTATCGAAAAGCCTCGCCCCGCGCTCACATCCGCGTCATCGCCACGCTGAGCGAAGGGCCGTTCGCGATCGTCTGGTAAACCACGCAGTAGCGCTCGGTGAGTTTCAGAAGCTGATCGAGTTGCTCCTGCGATGCATCCGTGTCGAGATCGAAGGACAGCCGAATTTCCGCAAAGCCCACCGGCGCATCCTTCACCACGCCCAGCGTGCCCCGAAAGTCGAGATCGCCCTCGGCTGAAACCACGCCCGCCCGGAGCGGTATCTCCAGCGCCGTGGCTACGGCCTTCAGCGTCACGCCCGCGCAGGCGACCAGCGCCTCCAGCAGCATGTCGCCAGAGCACAGTTCCAGCCCCGTTCCGCCCGTCGCCGGGTGCAGTCCGGCAATGGCGATAGCACGGCCGGTCTCCACCTTGCAGGCAATGTTCTGATCGTCGAGCGCGCCCCTGGCGTGAAGCGTGATGAGGGCTGCGCCCGGCTCGCCGCGATAGCGGTCCTTGATCGGCGCCTGAATGGCGCGCAGTTCTGCAGCGTCCATGGCATTCACCTTCCCCGAGGTTTGGTCCTGACCTGTTCAGGCTCTTCAGCACCGCCCAGAATAGCACCATAAGCGTGCCCCAGCGAACTTCCCGCCTGCCACCCAAGTTTCACTTGCATCACTTGCAAGCCGGTGAAAACATGCGGCCCGGACAGCCTTTAAAACGGCGTCACAATGCGGCGGTAGAGACCGCAAAGAGCCATTCGGGAGAAGTCACAATGAACAGATCGATCTTCAGGAAGCGCCTTGCCCTTGCATCGCTGACCGCATCGGCACTGACGCTGAGCGCCGGCGCGGCCTTCGCCGACTACACGCTCAACATTCTCCACATGAACGACTGGCACAGCCGCATCGAGCCCATCAACAAATACGATTCCACCTGTTCGCCAGAAGACGATGAAGCCGGCGAGTGCTTTGGCGGTGCTGCCCGCCTCGTCACCGCAGTGGCCGAGTCCCGCAAGGCGCTCGAAGGCGAAAACGTTCTGCTTTTGAACGCCGGCGACAATTTCCAGGGATCGCTCTTCTACACCACCTACAAGGGTGCCGCCGAAGCCGAGTTCCTGAACCTGATGAAGACCGACGCCATGGTCGTCGGCAATCATGAATTCGACGACGGCGAAGACGGCCTCGCCACCTTCCTCGACAAGGTCGAATTCCCCGTGCTGGGCTCCAACGTCAAGGCCAAGGAAGCCTCCGCGCTGGGCGACCGGGTGAAGGAGTATCTGCTGCTCGATGTCGGCGGCGAGAAGATCGCCATTGTCGGCGCGGTCGCCAATGACACGGCGGAGCTTTCCTCGCCTGGCGAAAACGTCTCCATCATCGAGGATGTCGCGGGCATCACCGCAGCCGTGAAGGCCGCCACCGCCGAAGGCGCAAACAAGGTCATCGCGCTCACCCATGTGGGCTATCCGCGAGACCTTGAGGCCATCGCCAAAATCCCCGGCGTTGACGTGGTCGTCGGTGGCCACTCAAACACGCTGCTTTCCAACAGGGTCGAAGGTGCCGAAGGCCCCTATCCGACCATGGTCGACAATCCCGACGGCCATCAGGTGCCCGTGGTGCAGGCCGCGTCCTATTCCAAATATCTCGGCGAACTGAAGCTCACCTTCAGTGACGAAGGTGTCGTCACCGCCGCCACCGGCGACGTCAAGCTGATCGACGCTTCCGTTGCCAAGGATGAGGCCGTTGTCGCCCGCGTCCAGGAGCTGGCCGGCCCCATTGAGGAACTGAAGAACAAGATTGTCGCCGAGACCGCAGCCCCCGTGGATGGCAGCCGCGAAACCTGCCGCGCCGGTGAGTGCGAGATGGGCAATCTCGTGACCGACGCCATGGTCGCGCGCACTGCGGATCAGGGCGTGCAGTTCGCCATAACCAATGGCGGCGGCCTGCGCGCCTCCATCGATGGCGGCGAAGTCACCATGGGTGAAGTGCTCGGTGTCCTGCCCTTCCAGAACACGCTTGCCACCTTCCAGTTGAAGGGCGCCGACGTCGTCGCCTCGCTGGAAAGCGGCGTGAGCCAGATCGAGGAAGGCGCGGGCCGTTTCCCGCAGGTCTCGGGCCTGCGCTACAGCTTCGATCCGTCCGTCGCTCCCGGCGAAGGCCGCATCAAGTCCGTCGAGGTGAAGGACGGCGACGGCTGGTCTCCGATCGACCCGGGCACCACCTACACCATCGCCTCCAACAATTTCATGCGCAATGGTGGTGATGGCTACAGGCTCTTCGCGGAGAATGCCGAAAACGCCTATGACTACGGCCCGGGCCTTGAACAGGTTCTTGCCGATTATCTGGCCGAAAACAGCCCCTATACGCCAGCCATCGACGGCCGTATCACGAAGGTCGCGGCGAGCGTTGCAGGAGCAGAGACCGAGGCCACAACCCCCGACCTGCCCGAGATGTCGAAAACGATTGCCAGCGAGGCGCCAAAAGCGGTCGAAGAGGCCGTTGAAAAGGCGGGCGAAGCCGTCGAAAGTATGGCTGAAGGCGCCAAGGAAATGGCGGACAAGGCTGTTGAAGAGGCCGGCGACGCCATGAAAAAGATGACCGAAACCGCTGGCGATGCCGCGAAAGAGGCCGGTGAAGCCATGGAGGGCATGGCCAAGGATGCTTCCGACACGATGAAGGAGGCTGCCAGCACCGCCGGTGAGGCCATGGAAGGCGAGAAGAAAACCCACACCGTCGCACGCGGCGACACGCTTTGGGAGATCGCCCGCACACATTATGGCGATCCGGCCAAATGGCGGGCGATCGCGGAAGCCAATCCGCAGATCAATCCCAACCGGATCGACGTCGGCATGGAACTAAACCTCCCATCGGCAAACTGACCGGTTGCTTTCAGAGCTTCATGGAGCCTCGCCACACGGCGGGGCTCTTTTTTCGCCCCTGCGGCCACGCGCTCCATTGAAAACCAGCCCGGCTTCGCTAGCTTCCCTTGCATGATCGGAGCCAAAGCATGAATCTCCCCACGAAAATCGACCCAAAAGCGGCGAAGGCCATTGGCCCGCTGCCCGCAGAACACCCACCTGTCCGCGTCGGCAAGGTAGGCGTTCTTCTCGTCAATCTGGGCACGCCCGACGGCACGGACTACGCGCCCATGCGGCGGTATCTGAAGGAGTTCCTGTCAGATCCCCGCGTCATCGAATGGCCGAAAGCCATCTGGTATCCGATCCTTTACGGCATCGTTCTCAACACGCGGCCAAAGAAGTCAGGCGCTGCTTACGCGGAAATCTGGAATCAGGAGCGCAATGAATCGCCGCTGCGCACCTTCACCCGCTCTCAGGGGGAAAAGCTCGGCGAGGCGCTTGGTGAACATGATCATGTCATTGTCGACTGGGCCATGCGCTACGGACAGCCGTCCATCGAGACGGTGACGAAGAGTCTGATGGAGCGCGGCTGCGACCGCATCGTCATGTTCCCGCTCTACCCGCAATACTCCGCCACCACCACCGCGACGGTGAACGACAAATTCTTTGAAGCGCTTGCGAAGATGCGCTTCCAGCCGGCCATACGCACCGTGCCCTCCTATCAGGACGAGCCGGTCTATATCGAGGCGCTCGCCCGCTCCATCGAAAAGCACCTCGAAAGCCTGGATTTCGAGCCGGAAGTCGTCATCGCTTCCTATCACGGCATCCCGCAAAGCTATTTCAGGCGCGGCGACCCCTATCACTGCCATTGCCAGAAAACGACCCGCCTCCTGCGCGAACGCCTCGGCTGGGACGAGAAGAAACTCATGACCTGCTTTCAGTCACGCTTCGGCCCGGAAGAATGGCTCCAGCCTTATACCGACAAGACCGTTGAAAAGCTCGCCAGAGAGGGCGTCAAATCCATCGCCGTGTTCAATCCTGGCTTCGTCTCCGACTGTCTGGAGACGCTTGAAGAAATCGCCGGTGAGGCCGGAGAGATTTTTCACGAAGCCGGCGGCAAGAACTTCACACATATCCCCTGCCTCAACGACACGGATGAGGGCATGGCCGTGATCGAGACACTTGTACGCCGCGAGCTTTCGGGCTGGCTGTAGGATCGGACGCCGCCTTGCCACAGGCACGTCATATTTGGCGAGGCATATGCACCGCGATGCAACTTGCTGTGGAAACAGGCTTTGCCTCCGTGCAGTCTGTTTCCGTGGTGGTGCGATCCGTGGTCTTTCTATTCACATCGTGGCGTAGTGCCTTAAACTGCGCGCTCGCGTATCACTCATGCCCCGCTGAAGCGGTCCCAGGAGCCGAATATGCCTTTCTCCGGTTTTGACTTCATCATTCCAGTACTCGTCGTCCTTGTCCTGCTCCTGCTGTTTGCCGGCATCAAGACCGTTCCGCAGGGCTTCAACTTCACCGTCGAGCGCTTTGGCCGCTACACGAAAACGCTCACGCCCGGCCTCAATCTCATTGTCCCCTTCATCGATCGCGTCGGCGCGAAGATGAACATGATGGAGCAGGTGCTGGACGTCCCCACCCAGGAAGTCATCACCCGTGACAACGCGATTGTCGCCGTCGACGGTGTCGCCTTCTACCAGGTGCTCACCGCCGCCGAGGCAGCCTATCAGGTCTCCGGTCTCGAAAACGCGATCCTCAACCTGACCATGACAAACATTCGCTCCGTCATGGGCTCCATGGACCTCGACGAACTTCTGTCCAACCGCGACGCGATCAACGAGAAGCTTCTGCGCATTGTCGATGATGCGGCGAGCCCATGGGGTATCAAGATGACCCGAGTGGAGATCAAGGACATCAATCCGCCGGCCAATCTCGTGGAATCGATGGCCCGCCAGATGATGGCCGAGCGCAACAAGCGCGCGCAGATTCTGGAGGCGGAAGGCCTGAAGCAGGCCGAGATTCTTGAAGCCGAGGGCCGCAAGGAAGCTGCCTTCCGCGATGCCGAAGCGCGCGAGCGCGCTGCTGAGGCGGAAGCCCGCGCAACTCAGGTTGTTTCGGAAGCCATTGCTGCCGGCGACGTCCAGGCCGTCAATTACTTCGTTGCGCAGAAATACACGGAGGCATTGGCCACCATCGGCTCCTCCAGCAACAACAAGATCGTTCTCATGCCTTTCGAGGCTTCCTCGCTGATCGGCTCGCTGGGCGGCATCGGTTCAATCGCGCGCGAAGTGTTCGGCGAAGGCGGTACACCGCAAGCGCAGTCAAACCGTGTCTCATCGGCCCGTCCGCCCCGCACGGGACCGTCGCAGGAGTAGCGCCATGATCGAGCATGTAATCGCGGAACTCGGCCCCTGGAACTGGATGCTGCTTGGCTTCGTGCTTCTTGCAGCCGAGATTCTGGCACCCGGTGTCTTCCTGCTCTGGATCGGCATCGCCGCCATTCTGACCGGCGCGCTTTCGCTGCAATTGTGGGACCTGCCGGCCTGGAGCTGGCAGGTGCAGGTTCTGGTTTTCCTGGCGCTCTCGCTGATCTCGGCCTATGCCGGCAAACGCCTCATGGATTCGCGCCGCAACGAAGAAACCGACCAACCGCTCCTCAATCGTCGCAGGGAGCAGCTCGTCGGACGCACGGCAACGCTCGAGGAGGCCATCGAGAACGGCTTTGGCCGCATCCGGCTTGACGACACCTTGTGGCGCGTCGCGGGGCCCGAACTGCCGGCAGGCACGCGCGTCAGGGTCGCTTCGGTGGACGCTGGCACCTTGCGCGTGGAGGCGGTTTGACGAATTGGCCGGTCAGACCGGCCAAAGCATCTGTTCCCGCCTGATCAGGCAGCGCCGATGCGCAGCAGATCGTGCAGATGCACCACACCGCATGGCTTGCCGTCTTCAACCACCATCAGCGTGGTGATGGCTGATGAATTGACGATCTGCAGCGCGCTTTCCGCCAGTGTTTCCGGCCCGATCGTTTTCGGATTGCGTGTCATCACCTGATCGACCGTCATGGAGAGCAGCTCGCTATCGATGTGGCGGCGCAGATCGCCATCGGTGATGATCCCGATCAACACACCGTCCGCATCGGTAATACCGACACAGCCGAACCCTTTCTGGGTCATTTCCAGAATGGCTTCGCGCATCAGCGCACCGCTGCTGGCAAGCGGCAGTTCACTGCCCGAATGCATGATCTGGCGCACCTGTGTCAGTTTCGCGCCGAGCTGGCCGCCGGGATGAAAAGTGCGGAAATGATCGGCCGTGAAGCCCCGCGCTTCAAGCAGCGCCACCGCCAGCGCATCGCCGATGACCAGTTGCAGAACCGTCGACGTGGTGGGCGCGAGCCCGTGCGGACAGGCTTCTGGCGCACGCGGCAGTCCGAGAACGACCGTGGCCTCCCTTGCAAGTGCCGATGATTTGCCTGCCGTGATGGCGATGATCGGGATGGCGAAGCGCCGCGCATAGGCGACGATGCCGTGCAATTCCGTGGTTTCGCCCGACCATGACATGGCGAGGATCACGTCGTCATCGCCGATCATGCCGAGATCGCCGTGATTGGCCTCCGCCGGATGCACGAAGAAAGCTGGCGTTCCCGTCGAAGCGAGTGTGGCGGCAATCTTGGAGCCGATATGGCCGCTCTTGCCGACGCCGGTCACGATCAGCCGCCCCTTGATCCCGGCGATGATGCGCACCGCCTCCGCGAAGGGGTCGGCAAGTCCGTTGTCGAGAGCTTCGGCCAGTTCCTTCAGGCCCGCGCGTTCCGTTTCAAGCGTGCGAACGGCGGAAGCGACAACGCTTTTCCGGTCGATGTTCATGGAAGAGTCTTTCAGCATGGCACTGCCCTTACCGCCTTGATGACTTGCTGTCCATTCAGATTGTTCACAGGCGAGTGACGGAGGATAACGCGGCGGGGCTCAACCTTCCGTTAACCACGGAGCTTTAGATTTCGGTAAGCATAATCATGGCGCGTCTTGATAGTCTGGATCTGTATGTCTCGTCCCGGTGTCAGAGTGGGTTCCCGCATATGCGGATGGTACAGGTCGACCGCGCTCGGCCTGTGTCTGATCGCCCCGTGTCTCATTGCCCCATGTCTCACTGCATTGACACTCGCTGCCGCGCAAGCGCAGCAGGCCGAAGGCCTGCGCGGTCTCGTTTCCGAAACGGACATCACATCATCCATCCAGAGCACGGCTGAAACCGGGCTTCCCTCACCGCGTTACGAGCCGGCGACACCGAGCCCAGCCGAGCCGGCCGAGGCCGAGAACGAACGCTCAACCCGGGTGCCCTCCACCGCCGTCGCGCGCGAGCGCGCCCGCACGGCTCAGAACGACCCGACGCGGCCGGTGGAACCACCGCTGGACACGATCGTCACGCAGGGCATTCCCGAAAACGAAGAGGAAAACTCCGGTTTTGAACGGATTGAACGTGCAGAAGCGCTCAATCCACGCACCGGGGCGATCGAAGGCGACTTTCAGGCCACAGACGAAAATCCCTATGCTCCGCTGGGGCTGAGGTTCGGCACTTTCACCGTCATCCCCACGCTGGAGCAGGGACTGACCTGGACGTCCAATGCCGATTCCAGCACCAATGGCAGCGAAGCCGTTGTTTCCCAATCAACGCTCAGGCTGAACGCGGTTTCCGACTGGGCGCGGCATACAGCGACGGTGGACGCCTATGGCATCTATCGCAAGTCGGTTTCTGGCGATGAAGTCTCGGACATCGAAGGCGGCATTGACGGCACCCTGCGCTTCGATCTGGCCCGCGATTACACGGCGCTCGCCAGCCTGGGCTATTCGATAAGCCCCGAATCCGCATCGTCCCCCGTGATCATTACCGGCGTCGACGAGCGTCCGCTGCGTCACACCATCGACGGCAGTCTCGGCCTCTCGAAGGATTTTGGAAAACTGCGTCTGAGCGCCACCGGATCGGTGTCGCGTCAGCAATATGGCGATGCTACGCTGATCGATGGCAGCACGCTTTCGCAGGACGAGCGCAACGCGACGCTTGCCACGCTACGCCTGCGCACCGGCTATGCCATCTCGCCGGCCCTCACCCCGTTCATCGAGGGCGAGTTCGGTCGCCGGTTCTATGACGAGACACAGGACAGCGCCGGCTATGAGCGCTCGGCAACGCGCCTTGCCGCACGCGCCGGTATCATGGTCGATATCGAGGAGAAGCTCTCCGGCGAAGCGTCCGTCGGATGGATTGCCGAGGACCTTGACGACGAGCGCCTGGACACGGTTTCGGGGCTGGCGCTTGCCGCAGCCCTCAACTGGTCGCCACAGCGCGGCACCAATGTGCGGTTCGATGGCTCCACCACAATCGAAGGCACGACGGATGCGGGCGACAGCGGCTCTATCTTGTATGCCGGGACACTGCGGCTTGAACGTCAAATTCGCGCAAACCTCACCGCCGAGGCGGCTGCCGGCCTTTCCTGGCGCGACTATATGAGCGGCGGGCACGACCTGACGATGAACGGCGAAGCCGGCATGACCTGGTGGCTCAACCGCAGGCTGGGCCTGACCGGCCGCGCCCGCTATGAGAAGCGCACGAGCAGCCTTCCGGGCCGTGATTACGATGCCACGAGCGTGTTCATGGGCATCCGAATGCAGCGGTAGAACGCGTTTTCGGGAATTCGCTCCAAAATTCCGGAAAAGCTGGAAAACGCCACCATTTCAGGTCGAAACGCGGCGTTTTCCCAAAATTCTGAATCAGCTTCGGCCCGAAGCCTCGACAACCCTCAGCACATGTTCGCGCAGTTCGGGACGCTCGAGCGCGAAGGCAAGATTGGCCTCCACGAACCCCTCGGGCGAACCGCAGTCAAACGTGCGGCCGGTAAAGTGATAGCCGTGAAATGGCTGGCGCTGCATCAGCGTCAGCATCGAATCGGTGAGCTGGATTTCACCGCCCGCCCCGCGCTCCTGCTGGGCGAGAAGATCGAATATCGCCGGCTGAAGAATATAACGGCCGTTTATGTAGAAATTCGACGGCGCGTCTTCCGGCTTCGGTTTCTCAACCATCGCATTGATCTCGAAGCCTCCGGCGACATCGTCACCGCGTCCGACGATGCCGTATTTGTGAGTCTGGGAAGGTTCGCATTCTTCCACCGAGACCACATTGCCCCCGGTCTTCTCGAACACCTCCACCATCTGCGACAGACATCCCTTCGGCGCCTGCATGATCATGTCCGGCAAAAGAAGGGCAAACGGCTCATTGCCGACCAGCTCGCGCGCGCACCAGACCGCATGGCCAAGACCGAGCGGTTCCTGCTGGCGGGTAAAACTCGTCTGCCCGGGCTGCGGCTGCATACCGTGCAGGCGTTCCAGAACCTCGTTCTTGCCGCGGCGTTCCAATGTATCGTAAAGTTCCACCTGAATGTCGAAGTGATCCTCGATGACAGCCTTGTTGCGTCCCGTCACGAAGATGAAGTGCTCGATACCGGCTTCGCGTGCCTCGTCGACCACATACTGAATCACCGGTTTGTCGACGACCGTCAGCATTTCCTTGGGAATTGCCTTGGTGGCCGGAAGAAAACGTGTTCCGAGACCAGCGACAGGAAATACCGCTTTGCGAAGTTTCGTCATTAGAAATAGGCCCCCGAAAAGGTTGCTGGAAAGGGATGTGGCGACGCCATAGCAACGCCGGATTGATGTTTCCTGAATGAATGCGCGTATATCGTGACAAGTTCCCCGGAAGGATGATCACGGACATTAACAGCATGGTAAACGTTTTTCTAACCGGGACCTGTCATGGATACGCTGGAGTACCTGTAACGGAGATCGTGATGTTGTTCCGCTCGCCCCCACGAAACCTCGTCGCGACATTGATCGCTTCTTTCGTGGTTGCCTACACCGTAACCCTTCAACCGGCCAGCGCCGATGCGGGCTTTCAGCGCTGGGTTCAGCAGTTCCGCAGCGTGGCCATTCAGAACGGGGTATCCGGTGCCACCTATGATCGCGCCTTCCGCGGCATCACCGCACCCGACCCCGAAGTGCTTGAGAAAGCACGCTATCAACCCGAGTTCCGCGCCGAGCCCTGGGAGTATTTCGACAATCGTGTGCAGGAAGACGCAATTCAGCGCGGTCGCCAGCTTGCCCGCCAGTGGAAGCCGTGGCTTGATCGAATTGAAAGCCAGTTCGGCGTAAGCCGCTACGTTCTGCTCGCCATCTGGTCGATCGAATCGAACTATGGCGAAGTGCTGAAGAACGAACGCATCATGCGCAGCGTACCGCGTTCTCTCGCCACACTCGCCTATGCCGACAAGCGGCGCGCGAAGTTCGCCCGCCAGCAATTGATCGCCGCATTGAAGATTCTTCAGTCCGGCGACATCGACGTCGGCCACCTCACCGGCTCTTGGGCGGGCGCGATGGGGCACACCCAGTTCATCCCCACAAGTTACCAGGCTTACGCGGTCGATATGGACGGCAATGGCCGCCGCGACATCTGGACCTCGATCCCCGACGCGCTGGCGACCGCAGCCAATCTTCTGCGCCGCAATGGATGGCGCGCAGGCGAGACCTGGGGCTACGAGACGGCTGCCCTCCCCGGCGGACGCAAGTTTCCCGGCGGCAACATGTCACTCAGCCGCTGGCAGTCGATCGGCGTGGTGCGCGCCAATGGCAAGCCATTCCCCCGCCCGAGCGACAGCGCCGAGCTGAAATTGCCGGATGGCCGGGAAGGACCGGTCTTCCTGGTGACCAAGAACTTTCAGGTCATCAAGCGCTACAACAACTCCGACAAATACGCGCTCGCAGTCGGATTGCTCGCCGATCAGATCGCAGGATATGGCGGGCTGGTGCGTGACTGGAACCGCCCGTTCGAACGGCTGAGCTATACCGAAACGGAAGAACTGCAAAAACGTCTCGGCGCGCTTGGCTATTATGACGGTCCGATCGATGGCAAGATCGGTTCAGGCTCGCGTGCCGCCATCCGCGCCTTCCAGGCACGCAGCGGCATGCAGCAGGACGGCCATCCCGGCAAGGAAGTCCTGCGCCGCCTGCGCGGAAACTGAACCGGGAGCACGGAACGCGGGGCATGAAGGCCAACCGGACCAAAAAATCTGACGGCAGCGGCAAGTGCATCGCGCTTGCCGTTATCGCCTTCAGTCTGGCCATGCCCGCGTCAACTGTCATTCCTTCCACCGCAGAAGCGCAGGAATACCGGCGTGAGCAACGGCGTGGCCTGTTCGACCTCCTTTTCGGAGGAGCGCTGCGCCAGCGCCAGCCGGAACGCCCCGCAACGCGCCAGCACTCTGCACCACGAAAGCAGCAGGGCACACAACGCCGCCGCTCGGCCACCCGCAGCGCGGCCCCGCAACCTCCACCGCCGCCCGAAGTCGAGAAGCTGGAGAATGCCCGTGTCGTGCTTGTTCTCGGCGACTTCCTGGCCGGTGGCCTCGCAGAAGGGCTGAGTTCAGCCTATGCGGAATCGCCCGGCGTCCGCGTGGTCAACCGCAGCAATGGATCGTCAGGCTTCGTGCGTGACGACTATTACGACTGGAACGGCGAGATTGCAGGCATACTGGAGGACGTGTCGCCCACTGTCGTCGTCATGATGATCGGCTCCAACGACCGCCAGCAGCTCGTCGTCGACGGCAAACGCGAAGCACCACGCTCAGAAGCCTGGCTCGTGGAATACACGCAAAGGGTCGAGACTTTTGCCGCTGCGCTGGAAGAAAAGAAAATCCCGCTCATCTGGAGCGGCCTGCCCTCGTTCAAGTCATCAAGCATGTCTTCGGACATGCTCGCCTTCAACGACATCTACAAGACCGCGGTCGAGGCGGTCGACGGTTCGTTCGTGGACATCTGGGATGGCTTCGTGGACGAAAACGGCGGTTTTATCTTCACCGGCCCCGACATGAACGGGCAGCCGGTGCGCCTGCGCGGCAGTGATGGCATCAACCTGACACGTTCAGGAAAGCGCAAGGTGGCCTTTTACGTAGAGAAGCCACTCAACAAACTGCTCGGCGAGGCCGTGTCTCCGGATATCGGCGAGCTTGGCATGGAGAGCCTCCCGGCGCTCGTGCTGCACCCCGAGAACCCCTCCCCGGTGAACCGGACCATGCCGATCTCCCTTTCCGACCCCGCGCTCGACGGCGGACTGGAACTGATGGGCGCTGTGGTAAAACCGATCGCACGTCAGGAGCGCGGTCAAAGCGACGGGGCCACCCCGGAACCTGTTGCCCAGCCCGGTCGTGCTGACAATTTCTCCCTGCGCACGAACGCAACTCCGAAAAGCGAAACGCCGCCCGGCCCCCCGGCCCAGGCGACGCCCTGATTTCAGTACGCGCTGAGACGGCTTAACGCGGCAGGACGGAACTTCCCATGAGGAACTCGTCAATCGCCCGTGCTGCCTGGCGTCCTTCGCGGATCGCCCAGACAACCAGCGATTGACCACGGCGGACATCGCCTGCCGCAAACAGCCGGTCGACTGTCGTCCTGTAATCCCGGTCATTGGCGTTGACGTTGACCGAGTTGCGGCGATCCACATCGGTTTTCAGACGATCTCCGAATTCCGACAGAACGCCCGTTTCAGCCGGGCCGGAGAAGCCGATGGCAATGAAGGCGAGGTCAGCGCGAATGACGAACTCGGTACCGGCGACCGGCTTTCTCTTCTCATCCACCTGACAGCATTTCACGCCGGTCAGAACACCGTCCTCGCCGATGAATTCGAGCGTCGCGACCTGAAACTCGCGCTCCGCACCTTCGGCCTGCGAGGATGAGGTGCGCATCTTGGTCGCCCAATAGGGCCAGACGGCGAGCTTATCTTCCTTTTCCGGCGGGCGCGGACGAATGTCGAGCTGGGTAACGCGCACCGCCCCCTGACGGAACGCCGTGCCCACGCAGTCGGACGCGGTGTCGCCGCCACCGACCACCACCACATGCTTGCCGCCGGCGAGGATGGGATCGGAAGCCCAGGCAACGGACTGGATGTCCTCGCCACCCACACGCCGGTTCTGCTGGACGAGATAGGGCATCGCGTCGTGCACGCCTTCGAGGTCGGCGCCTGGAATACCGGCAGGACGCGGGCGCTCCGAACCGCCGCAATACAAAACGGCATCATATTCGGAAAGAAGGTCCTCGACCGGCTTGTCGACGCCGACATTCACGCCGCAATGGAAGGTGACGCCCTCGCCCTGCATCTGCTCGACGCGGCGGTCGATATAGTGCTTCTCGATCTTGAAATCGGGAATGCCGTAGCGCATCAGACCGCCCGGCCTGCTTTCGCGCTCATAGACATGCACCTGATGACCTGCGCGGCCAAGCTGCTGGGCAGCCGCCATGCCCGCTGGCCCCGAACCGATGATGGCCACGGTCTTGCCTGTCTTGTGCTCGGGCGGATAGGGCCGCACGAAGCCTGACTCATAGGCCTTGTCGGCAATGGCCTGCTCGACCGTCTTGATGGCAACGGGAATGTCTTCGAGGTTGAGCGTGCAGGCTTCCTCGCAGGGCGCGGGACAGATGCGGCCCGTCCATTCGGGGAAATTGTTGGTGGAATGCAGGTTGCGGATCGCCTCGTCCCAGTCGCCATTGTAGACGAGGTCGTTCCAGTCCGGGATCTGGTTGTGAACCGGACAGCCTGTCGGCCCGTGGCAATAGGGGATGCCGCAATCCATGCAACGCGCGGCCTGTTTCTCGACTTCCTTGTCCGACATGGGCAGCGTGAATTCGCGGAAATGGCGAATGCGGTCGGATGCCGGCTGATATTTGTGGACCTGCCGGTCGATTTCGAGAAAACCTGTAACCTTACCCATCGAGTAAACCCCGTTATTCTATTGTAGTGCCGGAAGTCCGAGGACTTCCTCGCACCGTGCAATCCAGCGGGTGAGCGCCCTGCGCCCGTCGAGTTCAAATCCGCCCTGAGGGGCAAGCCGCGTGTAGCCGAGAAGCGCAATGTCGGCGATGGTGAGCGCATCACCGACAAAAAAGTCACGCGTCTTCAGAGCATCATCCATGAAGTCGAGCGCGGCCTCGCCCCGCTCGACCTTGTCAGGATCACGCGTCTCCACCGGCTCCCTGCGGTAGACCACATGAAAACGCGCGCCTGCCACATTGGGCTCGTGGAAATTCTGCTCCCAGAACATCCACTGGTCCATTTCCGCCGCGGCGAACGCGTCATCGGGCAGGAGCGCGCTGCCCCGCGCCAGATAGCGCATGATCGCGCCGGACTGCCCGAGTGTGCGACCATCATCAAACCGCACCACCGGCACCTGCCCGAAGGGCGACATGGCGAGGAAGGCCCCGGTGCGGCTCTCGCCCGCCATGATGTCAAGCTCGTGCCAGCGATAGGCGAGCCCGAGATGATCCGCCGTGTATTTGACCTTCAGGCAATTGCCCGAATTCTGATCGCCGAAAATGTCCATCGCATTTTCTCCCAAGGACGGCGGCTATTCCGCCGCCAGCCCCAGTTTCATGCGTTCCATCTCCTCAAGCGCACGGCGGTACTCGACCGGCATTACCTTGCGGAATTTGGGCCGATAGTCCGCCCAGTTGTCCAGAATGGTGCGCGCCCGCTCAGAGCCCGTATAGTGGAGATGGTTGGAAATGAGCTGCGCCAGACGCTCCTCATCGTGCCGGGTCATGTCGCCGGACACGTCGACACGTCCCTTGTGCATGAGGTCGCCGCCGTGGTGGTGCAGCTTTTCAAGGATGTCGTCTTCCTCCGGCACCGGATCCAGCTCGACCATGGCCATGTTGCAGCGCTCGGCAAAATCGCCGGCCTCGTCCAGCACATAGGCCACGCCGCCCGACATGCCGGCAGCGAAATTGCGGCCCGTCTGACCAAGCACGACGACTACACCGCCGGTCATGTATTCGCAGCCATGATCGCCAACGCCTTCGACCACCGCAACGGCACCCGAATTACGAACCGCAAAACGCTCGCCCGCAACGCCCCGGAAGTAGCACTCACCCTCGGTGGCACCGTAAAGCACGGTGTTGCCGACAATGATGGACTCTTCCGCGACAATCTTCGAATCGTCCGTCGGACGAATGACGATACGCCCACCCGACAGACCCTTGCCCACATAGTCGTTCGCATCGCCATGCAATGTGAAGGTGACGCCGCGCGCCAGGAAGGCACCGAAGGACTGACCGGCCGTGCCCGTGAGGCGCACATCGATCGTGTTGTCCTTCAGGCCCTTGTGGCCGTAGCGCTTTGCCACCGCCCCCGACAGCATCGCGCCGGCGGACCGGTCGGTGTTGCAGATCGGAAAGTCGAGCGACACCTTTTCGCGGCTTTCAAGCGCGGGCTTTGCCGCCGCGATCAGCTTGCGATCGAGAATGTCGTCGATCGGATGGACCTGCCGTTCCGTCCAGCGTAAGGCTTCGCGCGGGGCGTCGGGCTTGTAGAAGATTTTCGTGAAATCGAGGCCACGCGCCTTCCAGTGCGCGATCATCGCGTTTTTCTCGAGAAGATCCGACTGGCCGATGATGTCGTCGAGCTTCGTATAGCCCATATCGGCGAGATACTGGCGCACCTCTTCCGCGACATAGAAGAAGTAGTTGATGACGTGCTCGGGCGTGCCCTTGAAGCGCTTGCGCAGCACCGGATCCTGCGTGGCGACGCCGACAGGGCAGGTGTTGAGGTGGCACTTGCGCATCATGATGCAGCCAGCGGCAATGAGCGGCGCGGTGGAGAAGCCATATTCGTCGGCACCGAGCAGCGCGCCGATGATGACGTCGCGGCCGGTCTTCAGCCCGCCATCAACCTGCAGCGCGACGCGCGAGCGCAGACCGTTCAGCACCAGTGTCTGGTGGGTTTCGGCAAGACCCATCTCCCACGGGCTGCCCGCATGCTTGATGGAGGTAAGCGGCGAAGCGCCCGTGCCGCCATCATAGCCGGAGATGGTGATGTGATCGGCGCGTGCCTTGGCGACGCCAGCCGCGACCGTGCCCACGCCGACCTCGGAGACGAGCTTGACGGAGACATCCGCATCCGGATTGACGTTTTTCAGGTCATAGATGAGCTGCGCCAGATCCTCGATGGAATAGATGTCGTGGTGCGGCGGCGGCGAAATGAGGCCTACACCCGGCGTGGAGTGCCGCACCTTGGCGATGGTGGCGTCGACCTTGTGGCCGGGAAGCTGACCGCCCTCGCCGGGCTTTGCGCCCTGCGCCACCTTGATCTGCATCATGTCGGAATTGACGAGATATTCGGTGGTGACGCCGAAACGGCCACTGGCGATCTGCTTGATGGAGGAGCGCTCCGGGTTCATCGAACCGTCGGGCATCGGCAGGTAGCGATCAGGCTCCTCGCCACCCTCGCCCGTGTTGGATTTTCCGCCGAGCGCATTCATGGCGCGCGCCAGCGTGGTGTGCGCCTCGCGGCTGATGGAGCCGAAGGACATGGCGCCGGTGGAGAACCGCTTGACGATTTCGGAAGCCGGCTCGACCTCGTCGAGCGAAACAGGCTTGCGGCCGGCATCCCTGGCCGTCTTGACCGAGAAGAGGCCGCGAATGGACTTGGCGTCTGCCGCCTCGCCATCAACCATCTTTGCGAAATCGCGATAGGTCTCGAAGGACTTGCCGCGCACGGCATGCTGGAGGGAGGCGACGGCATCGGGCGACCAGATGTGGGCTTCGCCGCGCATGCGGTAATTGTATTCGCCACCCACTTCGAGCGCGTTCTTCAGCACCGGGTCGGAGCCGAAGGCCGAAGCGTGGCGACCTGCCGTTTCGGCTGCAATCTCCTCCAGCCCGACACCTTCGATCGTGGTGGCGGTGTTGGTGAAATACTGCTCGATGAAATCGCTTTCGAGGCCGACAGCATCGAAAATCTGCGCACCGCAATAGGACTGATAGGTGGAGATGCCCATCTTGGACATGACCTTCAGAATGCCCTTGCCGATGGCCTTGATGTAGCGCTGCACGACCTCCTGAGGGTCCACCTCGGGCGGGAACTCGCCGGCCTTGTGCATGGCAAGCAGCGTGTCGAAGGCGAGATAGGGGTTGATCGCCTCGGCGCCATAGCCTGCCAGGCAGCAGAAATGATGCACTTCGCGCGGCTCGCCGGATTCGACCACGAGGCCGACGGCGGTGCGCAGCCCCTTGCGGATCAGGTGATGATGAACGGCGGCGGTGGCAAGCAGCATCGGGATGGCGATGCGGTCCGGGCCGATCTGACGGTCGGACAGGATGATGATGTTGTAGCCGCCGGCAACGGCCGCCTCGGCGCGGTCGCACACGCGCTCCAGCGCGCCGCGCATGCCGGCAGCCCCCTCGCCGGACGCATAGGTGACGTCGATGGTCTTGGTGTCGAACCGGTCCTCAGTGTGGCCGATGGAACGGATCTTTTCCAGATCCCCATTGGTGAGGATGGGCTGGCGCACCTCAAGCCGCTTGCGGCGCGAGGAGCCGACCAGATCGAAAATATTGGGGCGCGGGCCGATAAAGGAGACAAGGCTCATCACCAGTTCTTCGCGGATCGGATCGATCGGCGGGTTGGTGACCTGCGCAAAATTCTGCTTGAAATAGGTGTAGAGCAGCTTGGGCTTGTCGGACATGGCCGAGATCGGCGTGTCGGTGCCCATGGAGCCGATGCCCTCCTGGCCGGTCGTGGCCATGGGCGCCATCAGCATCTTCGTGTCTTCCTGCGTGTAGCCGAAGGCCTGCTGCAGATCGAGCGGGGAGACATCCTTGCGCAGGGCGCGCGGCTCCACCGGCTTCAGATCCTCAAGGATGAGCTGGGTGTTGTCGAGCCACTTCTGGAAGGGGTGCTTCGTGGCAATCTTCGCCTTCACCTCTTCATCGGAGATGATGCGGCCTTCTTCCATGTCGATCAGGAGCATGCGGCCGGGCTGGAGACGCCATTTGCTGACGATCTTCTCCTCCGGCACCACCAACGCACCGGCTTCAGACGCCATGATAACGCGATCGTCGTCGGTGACGACATAGCGCGCCGGACGAAGACCGTTGCGGTCGAGCGTGGCGCCGATCTGGACACCGTCGGTGAACGCCACGGCGGCGGGACCATCCCACGGCTCCATCAGCGCCGCGTGGTATTCGTAGAACGCCTTGCGCTCGTCGCTCATCAGACGGTTGCCGGCCCAGGCTTCCGGGATCAGCATCATCATGGAATGGACGAGCGAATAACCGCCCTGGAACAGGAATTCGAGCGCGTTGTCGAAGCAGGCCGTGTCGGACTGGCCCTCATAGGAAATCGGCCAGAGCTTGGAAATGTCGTTGCCGAAGAGCTCCGAATCCACCGAAGCCTGACGCGCCGCCATCCAGTTGACGTTGCCGCGCACGGTGTTGATCTCGCCATTGTGGGCGACCATGCGATAGGGATGCGCCAGCTCCCAGGAGGGGAAGGTGTTGGTGGAGAAACGCTGGTGCACGAGAGCCAGCGCCGTCTCGAAGCGCGGATCCTTCAGGTCTTTATAATAGGCGCCGAGCTGATAGGCGAGGAACATGCCCTTGTAGACGATGGTGCGCGCCGACAGTGAGACGGTGTAGAAACCATGCGTGCCGCCTTCCAGCTCTTCGCGCACACGGCCCGAAATCACTTTACGCAGGATGTAGAGCCGCCGCTCGAAATCCTCTTCATTCTGGATACTCGCCCCGCGTGCGATGAAAATCTGCCGGTGGACCGGCTCGGAAGCAACGATTTCGGGCGCCTTGGACAGGCAGGAATTGTCGACCGGCACATCACGGAAACCGATCAGCTCCTGGCCTTCCGAGCGCACCACGTCGGCGATGATCGTATCGATCTTCTCGCGCAGCACGCCATCGCGCGGCATGAAGAAATGACCGACGCCATAGTGGCCGGGCTCGGGGAGCTCGACGCCGCGTTCGGCCCATTCTTCACGATAGAAACGGTCGGGGATCTGCATCAGCATTCCCGCACCGTCGCCCACGAGCGGATCAGCCCCCACGGCACCGCGATGGGTGAGGTTTTCGAGCATGGCAAGCCCGTCCTGGACGATGCTGTGCGAACGTTTGCCCTTCATATGCGTGACAAAGCCGACACCGCAGGCGTCATGCTCATTGCGCGGATCGTAAAGGCCCTGCGCGGCCGGCAGGCCGGGCACGATTGTCTTCGCTGTGCGTTTGACGGTGGCCGTTCCGGCCTCGGCGGCAGGTTCGAACCTGGTCGAAACAGATGGCGTCATTTCCGTCATCGCAATTCCTCACTATTGTTGCCCAGAGCCTCTCCTCACTGGGCGGTCGTTCAGTCGCCGGGCTGCCCTTGCGGCCATCCGGGGTGTATGCACGGCATTTCCATTTAGAAGCCGGAGGAACGCTACCGGTTCGCTCCGGCGCATTATCTTGTTCTTGGGCGGGGCATTCCTGCCTATGGATATTGCTCCGGTCATTGCCGGACCGCCTTCGTCGCGCCGATCACCGCTACATTACCACGACCCGGGGAGGCGTTTGCAATGCACCGTAACATGACCCGCACGTAATAAGACAGGATTGCTGTCCTAATCGCTGAAATGCCAGAAATACCAACACCAGACAAGACGGAAATGCAAATTTTTTGCGCAAAAAGCGAAAGAAAATTCCCAAACTGCAAGTATTGTCGAAATTATCCGTCATCACCGCAGATCATCCTGCAAAGCAAAAGAATGACCGCAACATCTCATCCCGGGGGCTTGATACGGAGGGGTGAAGCGCGCAATGTCGCGCCGCCACTGCTTATTTTAAGGTCAAAAGAGAGATCGACTGCATGAATTTCGCCTCCGACAACTGGGCCGGCGCCCATCCGCAAATCGCCGAAGCGCTCACAAACAATGCAGGCGGCTATGCATCGGCTTACGGTACCGGCGATCTGGACAGGCAGGTCGAGCGAACCTTCTGCGATATTTTCGAACGCGACGTGGCGGTGTTCTTCGTCGGCACCGGCACGGCCGCCAACAGCCTGTCGCTTGCGTGGGCTGCCAAACCCGGCGGCGTTGCCTTCTGCCACACGGAGGCCCACGCGATCGATGACGAAGGCGGCGCTCCAGAATATCTGACCGGCGGCGCGCGCCTCAAGGGTGTTGCAGGCCCGTTGGGGCGCATGGACCCGAATGCGCTCGACGTGGCGATCCGCGCGCATCCGGCCGAGTTCGTGCATGCAGGACAGCCCATGGCGGCGTCCATCACACAGGCAACCGAGATCGGCACGCTCTATTCCCTTGAGGAAATCGAGAAAATCGCCGGCATCTGCCGCGAGGCCGGCATCCCGCTGCACCTCGACGGCGCGCGCTTTGCCAACGCCCTGGTGGCGCTTGAAACCACACCGGCAGAGATGACCTGGAAGCGCGGTGTAGACATCGTCTCCTTCGGCGGGACCAAGAATGGCTGCTGGTGCGCGGAGGCCATTGTCGTGCTCGACCCGGCAAAGGTCGGGCAGATGCATTTCCTGCGCAAGCGCGCTGCGCACCTCTTTTCCAAATCGCGCTTCATCGCCGCACAGTTCGAAGCCTATTTCCGGGACGATTTATGGCTAAAGGCAGCACAGCACGCCAACGCCATGGCCGCCGACCTCGCATCTGCCATTTCGGCCGCCGACGGCACACGCCTCGCATGGCAGCCACAGGCAAATGAGGTGTTTGCACTAATGACCGCCGAGAAGGCAAAGACACTGCAGGCCGCGGGCGCGAAATTTTACCCGTGGAAGCCCCCTCTATCCTTTACCAGCGAGGTCAGCGCAGGAGAGGTTCTCCATCGGTTTGTGACCAGCTTTGCCACCGAGCGCTCCGAGATCGAAGCGTTCAGGCAGGCCCTGAACGGTTGAGCAGAAGACGCGCGCGATAAACACCGCCTCACGTCCATGTGATGGTGGCTCGCGCGCGCTTGATTTCCAAGTGAACTGTCCCTCTGAAAAAACGGGTCCTGCCGGAGCTGACATCCGGCTTCGACACGACCTCTAGAGGAGATCTTTTCATGTCCACGAAAACCGCACTCACCGCTGCCTACATTGCCGGCACAGTCGCTGCCGCTCTGTCGGCCGGTACACTCGCCACAACCACGGCCGCCCAGGCCCAGGAAAAAGAAAAGTGCTATGGTGTTTCCATGGCCGGCAAGAACGATTGCGCTGCCGGCCCCGGCACCACCTGCGCCGGCACTTCGAAGGTCGACTATCAGGGCAACGCCTGGACCTATGTGGATGCAGGCACCTGCACCACGATGGAACTGCCCGGCGAACGCATGGGCTCGCTCGAGCCGCTCGATCGCGATCTGCCGTCCTGATCGACCTGACTGCATCCTGAACCAGTAATGCCGGGAGGCGCCTGATGGCACGCGAATTCGCAATTCACTCCGCAAACCAGAACCGCCTCCCGGCATTCACTCCCGCCGGCAGGGCCGGCGCGAGTTTCAAACCGCAGCATTTCGATGCAATCGCAGCAGACCCGACTTCGGTCGGCTTCGTGGAAGTGCATGCGGAAAACTATATGGGCGCGGGCGGACCGCCGCACGCCGCCCTGACCGAAATCCGCAACATGCTGCCCGTTTCCCTGCACGGCGTGTGCATGTCCATCGGCGGGATGAACCCGCTCGATCCCGAACACCTCGCCCGTTTTGCCGGCCTGGTCGAGCGATACGAACCCTTCAGAGTGTCGGAACACCTCGCCTGGTCGACCCATGACGATGTGTTTTTCAACGACCTCCTGCCCCTGCCCTATACCGACGAAACGCTGGCGCGCGTGTGCGAGCATATTGATCAGGTGCAGGAAGCGATCGGCGGACCGATCCTGCTTGAAAACCCGTCCACCTATGTTCTGTTTTCCGAATCTGTCTGGAAAGAAACCGATTTCCTGCGTGAAATCGTGAAGCGCACGGGCTGCGGCCTGCTGCTCGACATCAACAATGTGTTCGTCTCCGCAACCAATCACGGCTTCAGCGCCACCGGATACCTGGCCGATTTCCCGCTGGAACATGTGGGCGAAATCCACCTTGCCGGCCATGACGAGCAGGAGGATGACGAGGGCGCGCCGCTGTTGATCGACAGCCATGATCGGCCCGTCGCCGACCCCGTGTGGAGCCTCTACGAGACGGTGATCAAGGCGTGTGGGCCGATCGATACCCTTGTCGAGTGGGATTCGGAGGTTCCCGACTGGCCGGTCCTGCGCTCGGAAGCCATTGCCGCCGAACGCATTCTCGACCGTTATCGTGGCCATCAGCAAAACGTGAAACGCCATGCGCTCCACTCCTGACCTCGTGGCGGCCAATGCGTCCACCGCTTACGATGACGCGTTCGGTGCGGTGCTTCTCGATCCGGAGCGTGCGACACCGCGGGGCGTGACCGGTCCGCACGGCAAGGCGGCGCAGAAACGCTTCAACGTCTACCGCAACAATGTCACCCACAGCCTCGTCACGGCGCTCACCGAAATCTTCCCGGCGGTGACGCAGATCCTCGGGGACGAGAATTTCCGCATGATCGCGCGCGATTTCCTGCGCGCACATCCGCCGCGCTCGCGGCTCGTCTTCGAATATGGGCATGATTTTGCGGATTTTCTCGCCGGTTTCACACCGATCCGCCATCTGAAATACCTGCCTGACGTCGCGCGGCTCGAACGCGCCTGGCTCGACGCCTATCACGCAGCCGACCGGACGCCGCTCACTGCCGGCGATCTCGGCGCGTTGCCGCCCGAGGCCCTGGCGACCGCGCTCTTCACACCGCATCCGGCCGCACGCCTCGTCTCTTCAGACTATGCGGTCTACACGATTTTCACCGCGCACCGGGGAGGCCCGATGCCCGAGCGCATCAATGCCGGTATTGCCGAAGCTGCCCTTGTGACGCGGCCATCTATGAACGTGCAGGTGCGAAGGCTCGACCCCGGCCAGTTTCTTTTCCTTCAGGCCTTAAGCAAGGGCGTGCGCCTGCAAGACGCCGCAGGCCTGGCGCTTGAGAGCCAGCCGGACTTCGATCTCCAGGCGGCGATCGCCCTGACCATTGAAAGCGGCGCGTTTGAAGGCTGCCGCGCCGGCAACGATATCGACGAAAAGGACTGATGGCCGTGTTTCAGACAATCGAGGCGCTGCATGCGCGTGTCTTCTCAACCGTGGAGCGGATGCTCGACGGCTGGTTTCTGGGCTTTGCAGCCCGTTTCTCCTTCTTCGCCGTTCTCTATTTCTACTTCCTGAACTCGGCACGAACCAAGGTCGGAGACGGCTTTTTCGGCTTCTTTCATGTCGCTGACGGCGCCTATTACCAGATCGCACTGCCGGCGGTGGAAGCGGCAGGGGGCAACGTTTCGGCCGTGTCGTTCATTCCATGGGGATTCATTGTCTGGATGGGGACATATTCCGAGTTCGTGTTGCCATTGCTGATCGTGATCGGCCTCTTCACCCGCATTGCCGCACTCGGCATGATCGGTTTCGTGCTCGTCCAGTCCTATGTCGACATCGCCGTGCACAATGTGGGTTCGGAGACGGCGGGAGCCTGGTTCGACCGGTTCTCGGACGGACTGATCTGGGACCAGCGCACGCTCTGGGTTTTCCTGCTTCTCTATCTCGTGGTCAAAGGCGCGGGGCTGATCTCGCTCGACGCGCTTCTTTCACGCCGCCGCACGATTTCAAACAGCTGAACCAGAAGCGGCGCCACAAGGGCGCCGCCAATGCTCAATGAGCATTTCTCTGGTTTCGAGCATCGGACCGAAACGCGGAATGCGGTTTTCGGACTATTCCGATGCTCCATTTATGATCTGGATCGTCCTTTGTGCGTCCGAATGGACGCACGGCGATCTAGTGGGCCTTGGCCTCGATCTCCTTCGCATCCTTCACCGAAGCGATGGGAATGCGGCGCGGCTTCATCTCCTCGGGGATGTTGCGCGTGAGATCAATGTGCAGAAGGCCGTTCTCAAGATTTGCGCCCGTCACTTCGACATGATCGGCAAGCTGGAAACGGCGCTCGAAGCTACGCGAGGCGATGCCGCGATAAAGCAGTTCGCTCTCACCCCTCTGCTCGGCACTCTTCTCGCCCTTGACGGTGAGCACGTTGCGATGGGCCTCGATGGAAATGTCCTCTTCGCCAAACCCGGCGACAGCCATCGAGATGCGATAGGCATCTTCGCCCGTGCGCTCGATGTTGTAGGGCGGGTAAGTCTGGCCATTGTCCGGCTGACCGAGCGTATCAAGCATCGAGAAAAGCCGGTCGAAGCCGACGGTGGAACGATAAAGAGGCGAAAAATCTACGTGACGCATGGTCTGTTCTCCTGTTGAGCAACATTGCGTTATGGCCATGTTCCGAAACCCGCTTATGGGCGTTTCCGAGAGGCCAGCGACCCCGTTCTGGCGGCCGCAGAAAATATATGGGGACAGCAAAAATCCGGTTCAAGAGCCCGACCGATCCAGATGAACGGCGGATGAACGGAGCACTCGGAAACCGTTCAGCTTGGCCCCGATAGGGTGGCTCTACCTGATTGGCAGCCCTGTGTTGCCACCGGGTAAAGCACCGGATGTAACGTCCCTTCCACCGGTGCGGAACGCCGGAAGCGGCATGACGTCGCTTCCGGCATTCGATCTCCCAGAACCGTTCCGTTTCTTGCCTTTCAGCCCACCCGGCTCTATCAATCCATAGGAATATCATCTTCCGTCACCCCTCAACCATGCTCTTGAGGCCAATGATCCCGCATGGATGACCTGCTCATCGCCGTTCCGGAGAATCCCGCGCCAGACGGGATTGAAGCAGGCCTGTTGCAGACGGGTGACGGGATTTCGATCCGCTACGCGCGCGTGCCCGGCCAGGGCGAGACGAAGCGTGGCACGGTGGTGCTGCTTCCAGGCCGCAACGAATACATCGAAAAATATTTTGAGACGGCCGACGACCTCGCACAGCGTGGCTATGGATCGGCGATCCTCGACTGGCGCGGGCAGGGTGGCTCCGAGCGGCTTCTGGCGAATGCCAATCGCGGCTATGTGGAGAGTTTCGATGACTATGTGCGCGATCTGGACACGCTGTTTGAGCAGGTCGTTCTGCCGGACTGCCGGGGCCCTTACTACATCCTTGCCCACTCAACGGGCGTGCTGATTGCCCTTCTGGCCTCCCCCAGCCTCACCAACCGTGTGCGCCGCATGGTGCTTTGCGCGCCGCTGCTCGGCCTTGCCGGCTCGCCGGCCACAACGGTCTGGGTGGCGCGCCTCGCCCGGTTTCTCTACGCAATCGGGCTTGGAAAAATGTATATGCCGGGCCGGCGCAACCGGCTGAAGACACCGGATTTCTCACCTGCGGCGCTGAGTTCCGACCCCGAGCGCTTCAACCGCAACCGCGCGACGGTGACGGCCTGGCCGGGGCTTGCCATCAATGGCCCGACAGTGGCCTGGACGCGTGCCATGTTCCGCGCCGTCGAGCAGGTGACGGATCCGGACTTCATGGCCCGGCTGCACATTCCCTCGCTGATTCTCGCAGCCGGAAGCGACCGTGTCGTTTCCAACAGCGCCATCGAAACCTATGCCCGACACCTGCGCAGTGGTTCGCTGCTGACGATCGATGGCGCGCGCCACGAACTTCTACAGGAGGCCGACCGCTACCGCGAGCAGGCGCTGGCGGCCTTCTTCGCCTTTGTGGAAGGAACAGGCGACATCGACTTCTGAACCGTGTCAGCGCAGGAGCGCCATTGCCTTTTCATGGAGCTGGGGCGTGGCAGCAGCAACGATATCCCCGCCGCTTTCGGGCCGGCCGCCGGCCCAGTTCGTGATCACCCCGCCCGCCTGCTCGATGATCGGGACGAGCGCGACAATGTCGTAAGGCTGCAGGGCCGTTTCGACGACGAGGTCGATCTGCCCCGCCGCCAGCATGGCATAGGCGTAGCAGTCAGTGCCGTAGCGGGCGAGGCAGACGGATTTTTCCACCCGGTCATAGGCGGGACGGCGCAGCGCATCGAACAGCGCAGGCGTGGTGGTGCACAGCGTGGCATCGGCAAGCTCGGTCGTGTCGCGGGTTTTCAATGACCGCGCACCGCCCGGTCCCTCATAATGGGCGCCCTCGCCGACCGTATAGAAAAGCTCGCCCGTGAAGGGCTGGGACATCATGCCCGCAACCGCGCGGCCCGACACGGTGAGCCCCACCAGCGTTCCCCACAGCGGCAGGCCGGAGATGAAAGCGCGTGTGCCGTCGATGGGGTCGATGATCCAGCGATGATCGCTCGCCTCGCCCTCAAGGCCGAATTCCTCGCCCAGTATGCCATGATCGGGATAGGCCTCGCCGATCAGCGCGCGTATCGCCTTCTCGGCCTCGCGATCGGCCTCCGTGACCGGGTCGAAACCGCCATCGACCTTGTTGTCGATCAGCACCGGCTGGCGAAAGCGCGGCAGGGTCTGTTCTGCGGCAGCCTCGGCAATGCGGCGCATGAGGGCCGGCGACACGGTCATGGGGAACTCCTGAATTCTGAATTTGGGATTTCTGGATTCGGCTGACAGGCGGATGGTCGGACGCGATCTTCGCCGCGAATGCGACCGTTTGCAATGGTTGTCGAACGGTTAACGCTTGACAATGCTGCAATGCAACATAAACTTTCTTTCAGGCAGTTTATCTGCCGAATGCCCTTTTGGGCGTTTCCTCCCTAGACTTTAGGCCGCGTCGCCCATGCGATGCGGTCTTTTTTTACCCCGCCCTTCCCGGCTGAGGGAAACTCATGCTGCATTGCGAAAAATCTGCAGATCACTCGGCTGCGAGGGGAAGATCGGTGAAATGCCGCCCGGCGGTCAGCATCAGTTCGCGGGCGAAATCTGTCAGGTCATCCATCAGGGCGTTGAATCCCGGGGTCTTCTCGAGCGTCCGTTCATCCATATAGAGGCTGCGGTTGATCTCGATCTGCAGCGCATGGAGCCCCTGGGCGGGGCGGCCGTAATGCTCGGTGATGAAGCCACCGGCATAGGGCTTGTTGTGGACGACGCAATAGCCGCGCGCCGATAAAAGGCCGACCACCCATTCCGTCAGGATGGGCGCGGCCGACACGCCGAAGCGGTCGCCGATGATGAAATCGGGCCGCAGGCTGCCGTCTCCCGAACGCACCCCCGCCGGCATGGAATGACAGTCGATCAGAATGCCATGACCGAACGCGCAATGCGTGTCGATCAGAAGCCGTTTGAGACATTCATGATAGGGCTGGTAGATCGCCTCGATGCGCGAAACGGCTTCGGCCAGCGGCAGCCGGCCCTGATAGATGTCGAGCCCCTCGCCGACCAGCTTGGGCACGGTGCCGAGCCCGCCGGCCACCCGCGGCGAGCGGATGTTGGCGTAGGGCGGCACCGGCTCGGAAAACATGCGCGGATCGAGTTCCCAGGGCTCCCGGTTCACATCGAGATAGGCGCGCGGGAAATTGGCGGTCAGGAGAGGCGCGCCGCAGGCGATCACGCCGGAAAAGAGCTCATCCACATAACAGTCTTCCGAACGCCGGATCACGGTGGCATCAAGCCGGCTCATTTCAAGAAAACGCTGCGGATAATGACGCCCGCTGTGCGGCGAATTGAAGACGAACGGCGCCTCCTGCGACGCTGGGGCATGCACCTCGAAAGCCGGAATCTTCCCGAAATCCGTTGCAGCATTCATCCGTGTTTTACGCCTCCGCCAAGCCTTGTCCCTGCAAAGCCTGCCACCGGCGCGCGCGCCTGTCCAGCCGCTCCACAGACTGGCCCATAAGGATTCACTTGATATTTACCACGCGAGAATCATATAGCTGATGACACATAAGCGGTTTGCGGGACGACCGCTCTCGCACGATTCGGACGGCACAATGGCACGGATTCTCCTGGCGGAAGACGATAACGACATGAGGCGCTTTCTCGTGAAGGCGCTGGAACGGGCAGGCTACGAAGTCGTCGACTTCGACAATGGCGCGGGCGCCTATGACCGGCTGCGCGAAGAGCCTTTCTCTCTCCTTTTGACCGACATCGTGATGCCGGAGATGGACGGCATCGAACTCGCCAGGCGCGCGACGGAAATCGATCCGGACTTAAAGGTGATGTTCATCACGGGTTTTGCCGCCGTGGCGCTGAACCCCGATTCGAATGCACCCCAGGACGCAAAAGTCCTGTCCAAGCCCTTCCATCTGCGCGATCTCGTCAACGAGGTGGAGAAACTTCTACAGGCGGCCTGAGCCGGGTTTCCGGCGGGGAAAGCGCGGCATCCGGGACGGTTGTCGAAATTGCCGTAAAATCCCCAAACTACCTATTGACGCCTGCCGCAATTTTATGATCTATGCGCGGCGTCGGATGGGCGTGTAGCTCAGCGGGAGAGCACTACGTTGACATCGTAGGGGTCACTGGTTCAATCCCAGTCACGCCCACCATCCGTTTCCCATAAAAATCAGTATTTTACCAAAAGAGCCCGTGGCTGTAACGCGGAACGTCAGCCGGCGTCGACGCAGCCGCAAACTTGCTGACCTCCCCTGCCCGGCGTCATGCCTGAAGGGGCGGCCCGCCGCCCGGTCGCGCCGCTGCCGACCGATAGACCGCCAGCGTGAACTGAACGTGTTCGCGCAGGAGCGCGGCCGCGCGCACCGCATCGCGTGCCAGCGCCGCCTCCATCAGCCGCGTGTGGTTGGCAAGGGACAGCGCTTCTTCGAGCAACGCCTGCGTCGGCGCATCGTGTTCGGCTTCACGCCCCGCATCACCATCTGGCGCAAACAGAAGCGCCTGATGGTGCCGCCTCAGCTGTTCGGAAATCTGCCGCTGAAAGGATTTCAGCCAGCCTGATCTGGCAGCGGCGAGAAGCGATCCATGGAAGGCATCATGCGCATCCATCCAGGAGACGAAAGCTGCCGAACGGTCTCTGCAAAGAGCGGCGGAGGCGCGTGCCAACCGATGGTGACACGCCACAATGGCGCTTTCCCATTCCAGATCGCCATGGGCTATGGCGTCCTCCAGAAGCGCCGTTTCCACGACAGCCCGCGCCTGCTCGAGATCTTCCAGTTCCGCAATCGAGACCGATGCTACACGGTAGCCGCGATTGGGGCTGAGAACGGCAAGGCCCGCCTCTTCAAGCCGCGACAATGCTTCGCGCAGCGGCGTGTACCCGACACCATAACGCTTCGACAGCGCCATAAGACGCAGGGGCGCACCGGGCGCCAGAACACCACTGACAATATCCCGCTTGAGGGCAGCAAGCGCTCCCTCGGGCTCCAGCGGATCGCTCTGTGGCATTGTCTTGACCTCAGATTTCATATAATCAATCATATTATATATAATCTTGCGAGCCAATAGAGCTTTGATCAAATGAGCGTAGCCAAACCAAATCAGAACGCAGACACGATGGCAAATGCCCAGGAGAGCGACAGGCTCGACCCGCTGAAGGCGTATCGTTCCAGATTTACGCTTCCGGAAGGCGTTATCTATCTGGATGGCAACAGCCTTGGCGTCCTGCCGGCAGGTCTTGGCGATCGCATGCGCGACGTGATCGAACACCAGTGGGGCGAACGCCTGGTGCGCGGCTGGAACGACGCCGGCTGGATTGACCTGCCATCCCGGGTCGCCGGAAAAATCGCTGCCCTTGTCGGCACCGGTGCGAATTGCGTGACCGTTGGCGATTCCACCTCGATCAATGTCTTCAAGGTGCTTTCCGCAGCCCTCTCGCTGCGTCCGGACCGGCGTGTCATTCTCTCTGACAGGAACAATTTTCCAACCGATCTATATGTCGCCGACGGGCTTACCCGCCTCCTTGGTCAGGGCTATGAGCTGAAACTTGCCACAGCCGACACGATGGAAGAAGCCGTGGACGAAACCGTTGCCGTAGTGCTGCTGACGGAAGTCGACTACCGGACCGGCGAGCGCTACGATATGGAGGCCATGACGAAGCACATTCATGGCAAGGGCGCGCTGGCAATCTGGGATCTGTGCCACAGCGCTGGCGCTTTTCCCGTCCACCTCGATGCCGCCGGGGCGGATTTCGCCATCGGCTGCGGCTACAAATACCTGAATGGCGGTCCCGGGGCGCCAGCCTTCCTTTATGTCGCAGAACGCCATCTGGAAGACGTCGCCCCGGCTCTTTCGGGCTGGATGGGGCACGACGCCCCCTTTGCGTTCACCACCGATTACAGGCCGGCAGACGGCATAGGCCGAATGAAGGTGGGCACACCGCCGATCCTCTCCCTCTCCGCGCTCAACATCGCGCTTGACGCCTTCGAGGGCGTCGACATGGCGCTGGTGCGGCAGAAGTCGCAGGAATTGTGCGATCGGTTCATAGCCGAGGTCGAGCATCGCTGCCCGGAACTGGAACTGGTGACACCCCGCGTGCATGAACAGCGCGGCAGCCAGGTGTCGTTCCGGCATCCTGAAGGCTACGCGATCATGCAGGCCCTCATCGCCAATGGCGTGATCGGCGATTTTCGCGCTCCCGACATTCTGCGGTTTGGCATGACACCGCTTTACCTGCGGCACACCGACATCTTGGCCGCTGCGGAAATTCTGGAACGTGTCTTGCGGCAGAAGCTCTGGGACCGGGAAGAATATCGCACGCGCGCGAAGGTGACGTGACACCTGCTCCCTGTCTGATTGGCGGAGCTGTTCGGGAAACGGCTCCGTCTGGCTCCCGTAGCCTTACGATAATTTAATACTAGAAAAGATGAAAAGCCGCCCGGAAGCTGGCATAAAGAACATGGCCTGAAGCGACCGGTATACCGGCTGACGAGCGCCGCCTCCATTGCCAAGACCGAATAGCCGGAGCGTGCATGTCTTTCTGGAAACAGGCAGTTGCCTGCCTCATCATTCTTATTGCAGCAGCCTTTGCATGGTTCCTGTACTATCCGGGCGCACAGGATGTGCTGGCGCGTGCGGGTCTTGTCTCTCCCAGCCAAACCTCTGCAGAAAACACCGCAACGCGCGGGCCGCAGCGCGGAGGCCGCGGCGGAGGCGCGCCCGGTCCAGTGGTGACCGCACCCATCACCCAAGCGACAATCAACGACAGGCTTTCCGCCATCGGCACCGGCAGGGCGCGACGCTCGGTCATCGTCAATCCGCTCACGGCGGGCACGCTGGTTGAAATTGCGGTCACGTCCGGCGCTGAGGTGAAGACCGGCGACCTTATTGCCAGGCTCGATTCCGATTCCGAGGAAATCGCTCTGGACCGTGCCGTAATCGCCCTTGATGACGCCCGGGCGACGCTCGAACGCATCAAGGCACTGCGCACATCCAACACGGTGAGCGTGGTGCAGCAGAACGAAGCCGAGCTTGCGCTGCGCAATGCAGAACTGGCCAAACGTGAAGCCGAACTCGCACTTGAACGCCGCTCCATCACCGCCCCCATCGACGGCACGGTCGGCATCCTGCCGATCTCGGCCGGCAGCTATGTGACGAGCAGCACGGAAATCGCCAGCATTGACGACCGGTCGCAGATCCTGGTGGATTTCTGGATCCCCGAGCGCTACGCCGACCTGATCGACATTGGTTCGCCGCTGACGGCCACGTCGGTCGCCCGGGCATCTTCGGTCCATGAAGGCGAAATCAGCGCCATCGACAATCGCATCGACCCGGAAAGCCGCACGCTGCGCATCGAGGGACGCATCGACAATCCCGACGACCGGCTGCGGGCCGGAATGGCATTCACCATTTCCATGCGCTTCCCCGGCGAAACCTATCCGGCTATCGACCCGCTGGCGATCCAGTGGAGTTCTGACGGGCCGTTCGTCTGGACCGTTGAAAACGGCATGGCGCGGCAGAAGCCGGTGCGCATCGTCCAGCGCAATGCCGACAGCGTTCTGGTCGATGCCGAGTTCGGCGAGAACGACCTTGTCGTCACCCAGGGCATCCACAATGTGCGCGAGGGCGCACCCGTTGAAACGGCGGGCAATCCGGCCAATGCCGGCGCAAGACTTGCCAATGCGGAAGGGTCCGCGACGTGAAGGAAACGCTTCACAACGCCCAGGCGGGCATCACCGCTCTCTTCGTCCGGCGGCCGGTTCTGGCCTTTGTTTTCAACACGCTGATTGCCGTGGCGGGTCTTGCCGCCCTCTTCGGCATCGAAGTCCGCGAACTGCCGGATGTCGATCGCCCGGTCATCACCGTTTCCACCAATTTTTCCGGCGCCGCCGCAGAAACGATGGACCGCGAGGTGACCGCCATCATCGAAGGTGCCGCGGCCCGTGTCTCGGGCGTGGTGGCAATCTCGTCGGATTCTTCCTACGGCCGCAGCCGGGTGACGGTGGAATTCAGCGACAGTGTCAATCTGGACACCGCCGCATCCGACCTGCGCGATGCGGTGAGCCGCATCCAGAACAGCCTTCCCGATGATGCGGATGCACCGCGCATCATCAAATCCGACAATGATGCGCAGGCGGTGATGCGCATTGCACTCACCTCTGCGAGCATGCCGGTGCAGGAACTGACGACACTGGTCGAGGATGAAGTCGTCGATGCCTTTTCCGCCGTGCCGGGTGTCGCCGACGTGCAGGTCTATGGAGACCGGACCGAGATTTTCCGCGTCGACATCGACCAGACGAAACTCTCCAGCATGGGACTGACGGTCGCCGACGTTTCGCAGGCACTCGGCACGGTCGCGTTCGACACGCCGGCAGGCTCCCTCAGCAACACGACCCAGGACCTGACCGTACGCGCCACGGCTGCCATCTCGACACCGGAAGAGTTCGAAGCGATCTATCTCAAGGACTACGTCCGGCTGGGCGAGGTTGCGACCGTGACGCTTGGCGGCGATCTGGGAGAAAGCCAGTTGCGCGCCAATGGCCGCACCGGCATCGGGCTGGGCATTGTGCGCCAGGCACAGTCGAACACGCTCGAGATTTCCACCGGCGTCCGCAAGGCGGTGGAGGACGTGCGCGAGGTCCTGCCCGAAGGGGTCGACATCGAGGTCACCAGCGATGATGCGACCTTTATCAACGGCGCCATCCATGAGGTAGAGATCGCACTGATGATCGCCGTGACGGTGGTCCTTCTGGTCATCTTCATCTTCCTGCGCGACGTCCGCGCGACAATCATCCCCGGCCTCGCCATTCCGGTCGCGCTGATCGGCACTCTGGCGACCATCTATCTGACCGGCTTTTCCATCAACATCCTCACCCTTCTGGCGCTCGTCCTGGCCACCGGGCTCGTGGTGGACGACGCCATCGTGGTGCTGGAAAACATCGTGCGCCGGCGCAATGAAGGCATGGGCGCGCGCGCAGCCGCCGTGCTCGGCACACAGGAAGTCTTCTTCGCAGTGCTGGCAACGACGGCGACGCTGATCGCGGTCTTTGTGCCCATTTCCTTCCTGCCGGGGCAGGCAGGCGGCCTCTTCAAGGAATTCGGCTTCGTTCTGGCCATGGCGGTTTTTCTTTCTTCCATTGTGGCGCTCTCGCTCTGCCCGATGCTGGCGTCCCGCATGCTGGCGTCCCATCCCGAAGGCGAAGCGGAGGAAGCCACCGGAATGGGCGCACGCGCAGGGCGGGCCCTTTCCACCATCTATCGACGCTGCCTGCATGCCTGCCTCAACGCGCCTGCCCTGGTGATCGTGATTTCGGTTCTCTTCGCGGCGGCCGCCTATGGCGCGTTCGGCTTCATCAAATCCGAAATCACGCCGAGCGAAGATCGCTCGATCGCCTTCATGCGTGTTTCGGCACCACAGGGTGTCAGCCTGGACTACTTTGCAGAACGGATGCGCCGCATCGAAGCGCTGATAGAGCCGCTGCGCGACAGCGGAGAAGTGGTCAGCACATTCTCGATCGCCGGCCGCGGCTCTTCCAACAGCGGCTTCCTGGTGCTGCGGCTGGCCGACTGGGAAAGCCGCACGCGCAGCCAGCAGGAGATCGTTGCCGACATTTCCACCCGCGTGCGCAATGAGCCCGGCGTGCGCGCCTTCGTCTTCCAGCCCAACAGCCTTGGCATCCGTGGCGCGGGCAACGGGCTGAGTTTCGCAATCGCCGGCTACAATTACGCAAAACTGACGGAGACCGCAGAAAAGATCGTCGCGGCCATGGACGAGGATCCGGACTTCCGTCAGGCCCGCCTCTCCGACGACACGACGCAGCCCCAGCTTTCCATCGCCATCGACCGCGACCGCGCGTTCGATCTGGGGATCGACATCGACGGTCTTGGCAACACGATTCAGGCGATGCTCGATGGCCGCAAAATCGGCTCGGTCTTCATCGACGACCGCAGCGTCGACGTCAAACTGGTTTCGACCACCAATCCGGTGAACGATCCCACCGATCTGGAGAACATCTACATCAAGGCCGGCGACGGACGCTTCGTGCCTTTGTCCGTCATCGCCACTCTGAAGGAGCAGGCCGTACCGCCATCGCTTTCGCGCGAGGATCAGTTGCGTTCGGTCGGCATCAACGCCGCGCTCGGCGATGTGGCACTCGGCGAAGCCTATCAGCGGGCGCAGGAGATCGCCGCGCCCCTGCTCGAACCGGGCATGCGGCTTGTGCCGCTCGGAGAAGCAGCCGCACTTGGCGAGACCGCCAACTCGATGCTGATCATTTTCGGTTTTGCGCTGGTCATCATCCTCCTCGTTCTGGCAGCCCAGTTCGAGAGCTTCGTCAGCGCAATCATCATCATGGCCACGGTTCCGCTCGGGCTCGCCTGCGCCGTGTTCGCCATGCTTCTGACGGGCACCAGCCTCAACGTCTACAGCCAGATCGGCCTCGTGCTCCTCGTCGGCATCATGGCCAAGAACGGCATTCTCATCGTCGAGTTCGCCAACCAGCTCCGCGATCGCGGGCTGGGCGTGCGCGAGGCCATCGAGGAGGCATCATTGATCCGCCTGCGTCCGGTGGCCATGACAATGATCTGTACGATTGTCGGGGGCGTGCCGCTGGTGCTCGCAAGCGGCGCAGGCGCGGAAGCGCGCATCGCACTTGGCTGGGTGATCGTTGGAGGTCTCGGCCTTTCGACGCTGTCGACCCTCTTCCTCACCCCGGTTGCCTATCTGATGCTCGGGCGTTTCATCACCCCAAAGGTGGAGGAGGAAGCGAGGCTCCAACGCGAACTTGACCACGCGTCGCGGATCGGCGGGAAGGCATCCTGACGGATGCCTCTTCAGGCGGGTGACAATCGCAGTACAAAACTGTATCTGTGCGCGGCGCGCGGGTGGGGAAGCACACCGCGCAACCAGTTCAACAGCCACGGAGTGCCCCGTTGACCACCGGGACAATCAGCATTGAAGAAGCCGAGAAACTGGTAGGGCAGGAAGTCGGCCTGTCCAACTGGCGTGTCGTCACCCAGGAGATGATCGATCAGTTCGCCGCGGCGACGGACGATCACCAGTTCATCCACACCGACCCCGAGCGCGCGGCCCGAGAAACGCCCTATGGCGGCACCATCGCGCACGGCTTCCTGTCGCTGTCGCTGCTGTCGACCATGGTGTTCGAAGCCGTGCCACGGCTCGAGGGGTCTGCCATGGGCGTGAACTTCGGCTTCGAGCGCATCCGTTTTCTGGCACCGGTGCGATGCGGCGCCCGCATCCGCGCCCGTTTCGTTCTCGCCGCGATCAAGCTGCGCCCATCGGGCATTGCCGAGGTCAACTACGATGTCTCCGTGGAGATCGAGAACTCGATGAAGCCCGCTCTCACCGCGCATTGGCTGACACTGGCGATGCCAGACCGGACAAAGGACGACTGACCGGTCTGGCGGTTTCCTGCAATCTCATCAAAGCGACACAGGGCCGTTCAGCACCCGACAGGCGCTGCCACCTTTCAAGAGAAGAGTCGCCGGCATTAACGTTACAAGCCTTAAGAGAATTGCCTGCCCGCTTCGCGGAAGCTATTCATCAAAATAAATAGCGTGTCATTTCAGATTGTTGACCGCGTTCCCGTTATTTCGAGAGTTTTCATGACCGTCAGTTCAAACGCCCCGCCAGAAGAAAAAGCTCCAAGAAACCCGTATGCAGATCGTGAAAGCCTCGAGTTCAATTTCCGCGCCAAGCGATTTCAAAACGTCCGTCCGCTTATCGAGGATGCCCTTGCCGAGAAACGGCAGATCAGAATTCTCGACCTCGGAGGAACCGAAGAATACTGGAAGATCGGTGCGGATTTTCTGAACCATCACCGTCAGAAGTTGAAGATCACGCTCCTCAACCTTGAAGCGGAACAGGTGGAGGACACGGAAATGTTCCACGCGCTTTCAGGTGACGCTGCCGATCCGGACCTTTTTGCCGGAGAGCGGTTCGATTTCGTTCATTCGAACTCTGTCGTGGAGCACGTTGGAAGCTGGGAACGCATGATGCAGTTCGCCGAGAACACGAAGCGGCTCTCTCGGCGCTATTTCGTGCAGACCCCGAACTTCTGGTTTCCCTTCGAACCGCATTTTCGCATGCCCGGGTTTCAGTATCTTCCCAAGGCAGCCAGGATCGCACTCGTACAGCGCTTTCAACTGGGTTTTTTCCCGCGCACTCCCGACCCGGAAGAAGCCTGCGATCTGGTTGAGCACAACACGCTCATCTCCACGCGGCAGATGCGGCGATTATTCGATGACGGCCATATAGTGCTCGAGAAATTCGCCTTCCTGAACAAGTCGATCATGGCCATGCGCACGCACTGAGCGCGGCATCAATATCTCCCGTCCCGGGTTCCATCAGGTGGCAGGGAAACCAGGAACAGGGACGATAGAAGGGCCGGAAGCGGCCGACGTTCCGACCCTCGAGGGCAGTTCAGCGTTTCATGGAAACGCAGCTCCGCTCCATCTGTCTTTGCGCATTCACGCGAGGGTCAGGGGACTCTACCCCACCACAAAATGCTCAAAAGCCCCTACTCTTCCTTCTGGGCCTGAACGTCATGCTCGGGTGCCGCCGAGACCAGTTCGGATGCGGTCGACTGCACCAAAAGCAGATAGCGCTCATACTGGATCAGCACATCGTGAATGATCTGATCGCGTGTCATGCCCATGATGTCGTACCCCCTGCTGCCGCTCGAAAACTGGGTGCGGGCCTCATAACGCAAGCCGGACCGCGCCGCATCGAAGGCCGAGAACGCCGGCAGTTTCTGCGAAGCCGGAGTCACCCCGTAAACGAAGTTGCGCATGTCGTCGGCCGGCGATGTGAGCGCGATCGCGCCGCTTTCCTCTTCCTCCACAAAGGCTTCACGCCCCCGCTCGGTCAGTTCCCTCGCCACCTGCTCCAGTGCGGGCTTCACGTCCTTGTGGATGAAGGCGAGCGTTTCCTTCTCACTCGGCGCATGCAGCATCAGCCCCAGCCTGCGCTGCCATGTGAGCCCGGAGGCGGGATAGGCCGGGGCCACCTGCGGCACTGCGGCGTGGGCTTCGCGCTGCGCCAGGTCAGCCCGCATGCCGACATAGAGCGCCCAGACCAGCGCAAGCATGACAAAGGTGAACGGCAACGCACTGGCAATGGTTGCCGACTGCAGCGCGCCGAGGCCACCGGCCAGAAGAAGGGATGCGGCAACCAGCCCCTCCAGCGCGCACCAGAAGACACGCTGCAGGGTCGTCGTTTCCGTCTCACCGCCGGCTGCGATCGTGTCGATGACGAGAGAACCGGAATCCGACGAAGTGATGAAGAAGATCGCCACGAGCGCAACTGCCAGTGTCGATGTGAGGCCGGTAAGCGGCAGATAGGTGAAGAACTGGAAAAGACCGACTGACACATCCCTGGCAACTTCGGCACCCAGCTCACCAGCGGCGATGCCGGTGTCCACGAAGATCGCCGTGTTGCCGAACACCGTCATCCAGAAAAAGGTAAAACCCGCCGGGATGAACAGCACTGCCGTTACGAACTCACGCACGGTGCGCCCGCGTGAAATGCGAGCGATGAACATGCCGACGAATGGTGACCAGGAGATCCACCATGCCCAGTAGAAAAGGGTCCAGCCGTCGATCCAGGGGGTCGGTTCATATGCGTAGATGTTGAAGGTGCGCAGAACGAGCGTGTCGAGGTAGAGGCCGATATTCTGGACGAAGTCCCGAAAGAGATCAGCCGTTGGCCCGACAATCAGAACGAAGATCATCAGCAGGACTGCGACAATCAGATTGGTCTCGGACAGAATGCGCACCCCCTTGTCGAGCCCCGTAACCACCGAGATGGTGGCAAAGGCGGTGATGACCGCGATCAGCGGCAGCTGCACCCAGGGGGCGATGGGCAGGCCGATCAGATAATTGAGACCGGCATTGATCTGGGTAACGCCGAGTCCGAGCGACGTGGCGATACCGAACATGGTGCCGACGATGGCAAAGATATCGACCGCATGGCCGATGGGACCGTTGATCCTGTCCTTCAACAGCGGATAGAGGCCTGAACGGATCGTAAGCGGCAGATTGTAGCGATAGCCGAAATAGGCGAGCGACAGGCCAACCACGGCGTAGATGGCCCAGGCATGAATGCCCCAGTGGAAGAAGGTGACCGTCATGGCTTCACGCATCGCGGCGATGCTGCCGGGTTCCGCGGTGGGTGGCGCAAGAAAATGCGTCATCGGCTCCCCGACCGCATAAAACATCAGCCCGATGCCCATGCCTGCAGCAAAGAGCATGGCAACCCAGGAATGATATTTGAACTCGGGTTCGGAATCGTCCGGGCCCAGCTTCAGCCTGCCGAACTGCCCGAAAGAAAACAGAAGCACCGCCGCCAGAAAAATGCCAACAGCAAGGAGATAGAGCCAGCCGAAGCTCGCCAGGATGCTGCTCTGCAGTGCGGAGAACAGCTCCCCTGCCCGACCGGGAAAAACGATGCCGATCAAAAGAAACACGGCGATGATGGAGACCGCACCGAAAAAGACCGGCGGGTTGATGACAAAGCGATTAAACATGGGGATTACTTTTTGCGCTCCCGTTTTCGAAATGGCGGATGGCGCTCTCAAGCAGTGGCTCGCACGGAGTATGGCCGTTCCCTGAATGGCTGGAACACGGCCGCGGAGCGCCGGCGGCAGGCGCCCTGTTTCTGGGGTCCATGACCCGGTTTGTCAATGACAGGCAGCTCCAGAAGCTGCGCATGCCCCTGCAGCCGGCAAGGGAAAACGTTCGTTCAGAGAACCCCGCATGCCCGAATGAGCTTGAGGAGCCGCGGCAGCGAGGGTTGTGTGTTCATCGCGCACCATGTTTCGCGCGCTTCACCGCCATAACTTTCCTTGTGTCTGGCGAGAGACTGGGTCGGATAGACAAGCTTCTGGGCAATCGGATTGGTGTAGATGAACCGGAAAGCGCGACGGGTCAGCCAGTCCTTCTGGAACTCCTGATCCTCGATCTTGTGGAAGGGCATGAGGCCGAGATAAAGCTTCGGCACCCCTTCGGCCTGAAAGGTTTCCACGGCGCGGCGCACCAGAAAGTAAGCAGCCAGCGGATCCGTATCGGGCAGCCAGCGCCGCGTGGCCGAAAGGTAGCCGACCAGCCTGTCATCCTCATAGAGCGGATCGAAGAAGGCGAAAGCGACCGGCTGATCGTGCTGGTCGAGAATGAAAAACTTGCGGACATCCGCCTCGTCGCGCAGCTGAATCGGGCGCACAAGGAAGGAAAGCTCACGCCGTTTCGTGGTGCGGGTTCGCCGCCAGCCAAGTGAAATCGCCTCCACGCGTTTCGGGTCGAGCCCGGCAACGGGAACCTCCTCGACACGGCATCCCATGCGCGTGAACCGGTTGGTTGCCGTGCGGAAACTGCGCCGCGACGGGCCTGCGAATTCATATGTCTGAAGGTCGATCAGGCTTTCGATACCCAGCGCGTTCACGAAGAACCCGCTCGACGACAGGAGTTCTGCCATGGGGCGCGAGACCTGCCAGAAGGTGACATCCTGTCTGGCCACAACAAAGGCGGCCAGCAGCTCAGGCCAGAGAGCGCGCGGCGCCAGGGGATCGGCCAGCGCATAGGCCGTGCGGCCCACCATGCGATACGCGATGACGCCGTGCTCATTGCCGAAGTAGCGCAGCCCGGGCTGATGCGCGACCGAATAGGCCAGCACGAAATTACCGTGCCGGCGAAGTAGCGCATGGCGCTGGTCAGCGGAGAGGAGAGCGTTGTCGCTCAGGCGATCAAAACTGGACAAGCGAGATATCTGGTTCACGGCGAAGAATCATGTTCCGCGCCCCCACGGATGGAGGGATGCCACGCATTGCCCGACGTGACAAGCCGATTGACAATAAAGAAACCAATCAGTTATTTTATTGTCAATTGGAGATTCGTCATGCCCGCATCCCCCGCAACCATTGCACCCGTTCAGCCCGAAGCCGCACCGGAAACGGCGGATGAGCGTATCCTCTTCGCACTAAAGACGAAGGGGGCGATGACGGCCCAGCGGCTCGCGCACTTCCTGAAGATATCGTCCGTTGCCGTGCGCAAGCAGCTTTCACGGCTGGAGGAAAGCCATCTGGTGCAGTTTCAGGAGGAAGCGCGTGGGCCCGGACGTCCGGAGCGTGTGTGGCGCCTGACAGAAAAAGGCCATGGCCGTTTCCCCGACAGTCATTCGGACCTGACACTGGACCTGATCAGCTCGATCCGCCGCATTTTTGGTGAAGAAGGCCTCGACAGGCTAATCGGGCAGCGCGAACAGACAATGAAGACGTCTTACGAAAACGCGGTGAACGCGCATTCCGATCTTGAGGAGCGTGTCGTCGCGCTGGCCCGTATCCGCGCCCGCGAGGGCTACATGGCCGAAGTCGAACCGCTCGACGACGGCGCCTTTCTTCTGATCGAAAACCACTGCCCGATCTGCGCAGCCGCAACAGCCTGCCAGGGCTTTTGCCGTTCCGAACTCAGCGTTTTCAAGGCCGTGCTCGGACCGCAGACACGGGTCGAGCGCACGGACCATATCCTGGCGGGCGCACGTCGCTGCGCCTACCGCATAGAAGCACGTTCAGGCGACTGAACCCGATTTACCGAGGCACATCATGACCAATGCACACACCGAGGCACCGCTCGGCAATGCCGGCTGGGCGGCGATCCTGAAAACCGGCCAGCTCGGCCAGTTCGCGCTCCTTTGTCTCGGCATCTGGCTCCACGCCGCCGACACGCTGCTCGTCGCAACGGCAATGCCGGCGGCGGTTGCTGAGATCGGCGGCGACCGGCTGGTGAGCTGGACGCTATCGCTCTACCTGCTGGGCTCGATCATATCCGCTGCCGCAGCCGCCCTTGCGGCAACGGCGATCGGCCTCCGCCGCGCCTTTGTGATCGCGGCCCTCATTTACACGGTGGGCTGTGCCATCAGCGCGCTCGCACCCAACATGCCGGTCATGCTGCTTGGCCGTTTTGGCCAGGGCGTTGGCGGCGGCCTTCTGGTCGCGCTCACATATGTTGCGATCCAGCGTCTTTTCCCGGAAGAGATGTGGCCGCGCCTGATCGCCCTGATGTCGGCCATCTGGGGGGCGTCGGCCTTTTGCGGCCCCATGATCGGCGGCTTCTTCGCCGATCTCGGCCTGTGGCGCTGGGGATTCTGGACCTTTGCGATCCAGGCGCTGCTGCTCGCGGTTCTGGTGCCAATGTTCCTGCGTCCGACGAGGGGCGCATCGGAAGCGGCTCAGCGCTTTCCCCTGGTGCGGCTTGTGCTTCTCTCGCTTGCCGTTCTGGCTGTTGCGACAGCGGGCATTTACGTGACACCCGGCATCTCGCTGCCTCTGGTGGCAGCGGGTGCGGCACTGTTCTTCCTCTTCCTGAAACGCGATGGAAGCCGTGCGACCGACAAAATGTTCCCGACACGCGCATTCGATATTCGCACGCCTGTGGGCGCCGGCTTCATCGCCAATCTGACGCTTGGCACAGCGGCCATGTCCTTCACCGTCTATGGCCCATTCCTCCTCCAGCGCATTCACGGCATGTCGGCGCTCGGTGCAGGCTATGTGATGGCGGCAGAAGCCGTTGCCTGGAGCTCGACGGCGATCCTTTTCGCCGGCGCGAACGAGGCAGGAGAGCGGCTTGTAATGAAAACCGGCGCCCTGCTTATCCTGCTGGCTGTTGCGCTGCTCGGTCCCGCCATGGCGGAAGGACCTGTCTGGGCCATCGTGCTGCTTTCGCTCGCACAGGGCGCGGGTTTCGGCATGCTCTGGGGATTTCTTATCCGCCGCGTGGTTGCCGCCGCGCCCGAGCACGAGCGTGACAGCGCGTCCGCGGCCATGCCGACAACGCAGCAGATCGCCTTCGCACTTGGTGCCGCCCTCGCAGGCATCGTCGCCAACATGGCCGGCTTCGCCGAAGGCGGCACGGTGGAAGCCATGCAGGCCGTGGCGCTCTGGGTGTTTGTCAGCTTCGTGCCACTGGCCGCCTTTGGCGCGGCTGCCGCCTGGCGCATTGCAAACCGGAGGGCTGAGAAGGGTTAGCGATCTCTTCTTGGACGCCCCGTGTGCGTGGTGGAGGTCACGGACACGGGGTCGCTGGCTGGAAACGTATCCTCGAGACCTTCGTCAAGTTCCTCTTCAAGCTCCTCGGCATTCAGCTTCCTCTTCTGAGGCTTTTTGGCAAACTCTCCCGGCGCCCCGGTGCGGGTCGTGCGCGTGACGGAAACCGGGTCGCTTGCCGGGAAACTGTCTTCTAAACCCTCCTCCAGTGCTTCCTCTTTGGCGGCACGCTCACTCTCGGTCTCGGGTTTCGGCTTCTTGGGATCAGGCTGCATCGAGGTCATCCTTTTTCGGATCAATGCCCAAACAGCCGCTTCGGTTCCGCTCGTCTGCAACTATCGATCGCGCGCGGCTGCCTCCAGAAGCATGAAAACATAGTCGGAAAAAGAGCGCCAGCATTCCACCCGGAAAGCGTCCCCCTCCGTACGCCACAGGATGATTTCAGCCTTGCCGAAGACCGTGCGGGAGCACGCGCCGACGGGAAAGGCATCAGGCGACAGGTCCTGTGGGCAACCGGCATTGAGCACCGCTTCGGCGCGCGAACCCGAGACGAGAACAGCCGTGTTGCGATGCGAAACGTCCACGGCGGAATGAAATGCCCTGATCCCGGCACATGCCCCGAGCAGATCAGCCTCGTTCTCGTCGATCACCAGCCATTCGTCCGGGCCGAGCCAGAGAGCGGCACGGCCATCCTTCGCGCTGGACGTTTTCGGGCGCTGCGGCAGATCGAGACCCAGGGTCTTCGAAAGAGACTTCACCGCAGTTTTCGGCGCACGCAGCGAAAGCCGCGTGGCCGGCTCCGCACGCACCAGCGTGATGCCTTCATCGTTGAGAAAGCGCCCTTCGAGCGCGCTTGCGCGGGCGATTGCGTCAGCCATTGGTGCGCGCTCCCTTCTCGTCAAAGAAAACCGTCGAGGTGACTTCTACCGCGATCGCGCCAACGGGCATCGGCACGTAGAGGGTTTCGCCCATCCGCTCGTGACCGCCCTCAACCAGCGCCAGCGCAATGGAATGGCCGCAATTCTCCGACCAGTAGGAGGAGGTGACGTGGCCCAGCATGGGCACGGGAACCGGGGCGTCCGGATCTGCCACGATCTGCGCGCCCTCTTCCAGAACCGTTTTCGGGTCACGCGTCCTGAGGCCCACAAGCTGTTTGCGACCGGGAGCCACGAGGTCCGGGCGCATCAGCCCGCGCATGCCGACAAAATCCGTCTTCTTCTTGCCGATGGCCCAGGAAAGCCCCGCATCATGCGGCGTGACGGTGCCATCCGTCTCCTGCCCGACAATGATGAAGCCTTTTTCGGCGCGCAGCACATGCATGGTCTCCGTGCCATAAGCGCAGGCGCCGTGCTTTTCACCTTCCGCCCAGACGGCCTCCCACACGGCGCGGCCATAATCGGCCGGCACATTGATCTCGAAACCGCGCTCGCCGGTGAACGACATGCGGAAAAGCCTGGTGGGAACGCCGCAGATCAGCCCCTCCCGCACCGACATGTGCGGCATCGCCTCGTCGGCAAGGTCGATCCCCTCCACCAGCGGGGCGATGATGTCGCGGCTTTTCGGCCCCTGAACGGCGATAACCGCCCATTGCTCGGACGTGGAGGTCAGATAGACCTTCAGATCGGGGAATTCGGTCTGGAGATAGTCTTCCATGTGGTTGAGCACGCGCGGTGCGCCGCCGGTCGTGGTGGTCACGTGGAAGCGGTCTTCGGCAAGCCGCCCCACCACGCCGTCATCATAGATGAACCCGTCCTCGCGCAGCATGACGCCATAGCGACAGCGCCCGACACCGAGCTTCTGCCACGGGTTCGTGTACATCAACTCCATGAAACGCGCGGCATCCGGCCCGACGACCTCGATCTTGCCGAGCGTGGTGGCGTCGAAAATGCCCGCACTCTGGCGCACCGTGCGGCACTCGCGGGCGACGGCTGCATGCATGTCCTCGCCGGCCTGCGGAAAATACCAGGCGCGTTTCCACTGGCCGACATCCTCGAACACGGCCCCGTGCGCCTCGGCCCAGTCGTGCATGGGCGTGCGCCGCACCGGCTCGAACAGACGCCCCTTGCCGTGCCCCACAAGCGCACCGAAAGTGACGGGCGTGTAGGGTGCACGGAACGTGGTGAGCCCCACTTCGGGGATGGGCCTGCCCAGCATCTCGGCGGCGATGGCGAGACCGTGCATGTTGGACGTCTTGCCCTGATCGGTCGCCATGCCGGTGGTGGTGAAACGCTTGACGTGCTCGATGGAGCGCATGCCCTCGCGCACCGCCTGGCGGATGTCCTTCGCGGTCACGTCGTTCTGGAAATCGACAAAGGCCTTGGCCGTGCTTTCGGCTCCAGCCCCCTCGCCCGCACCCAGCATGCCGCCGGACCAGCGCTCGGTGCTGCGGGCGGAAAGCTTTGGTAGCTTGCGGGCCGCGCCGCCGGCAGCCTCATGCCCGGCCTTCAGGGCCTCGGCCACCGTCTCGCCCAGATCGACCGTGCCGGCGCATCCGCCAACCGAGACCAGCTCCTGCACCGCCTGGCCGGGAAGGAAGCGCTGCGTTTCTGCATCGAAGGCAAGTTTGCCGCGTGACTGCGAAAAGAGATGAACGGCTGGCGTCCAGCCGGACGAGGTCAGAAGCGCGTCGCAGGCGATCGTGCGCTCCGCACCGCCTGAAACCGGTCGTACCTTTATGGATGAAACCCTGAGCCGCCCGCCCGTGCCGGTGACGGCATGCCCCGTCAGGCACTCGATGCCAAGCCGTCGCGCCTCTTCCACATGCGGCCCTTGCGGATCGGGCCGACAATCGACGATGGCGGCAATGCTCACGCCCGCGCGTTTCAGATCGACAGCGGCCTGCCAGGCGCTGTCTTCCGCCGTGTAGACCGCCACATTGCGCCCCACCGTGACGCCGAAATGGTTCAGATAGGTGCGGGCGGCGGACGCCAGCATGGTGCCCGGCCGGTCGTTGTCGGGAAACACCATGTGCCGCTCGATGGCCCCGGTGGCAAGCACGACGCGCTTTGCCCGTACCTGCCAGAGCCGCTCGCGCGGCTGATCGGTGGCCGGGCTGACCAGATGATCGGTCAGCCGCTCGACGAGCCCGACCATGTTCTGCGCGTAATAGCCGAAACCCGTCGTGCGGGTGAGAAGCCGGACATTGTCGCGCGCAGCGAGATCCGCCGTCACGGCCTGCGCCCAGTTCCAGCCGGGCATGCCCTCGATCATCGCGCCGGTCTCATAGCGCAGCGCGCCGCCCGTTTCCGCCTGTTCGTCGGCCAGAATGACCCGCGCGCCGGCATCGGCGGCAGCAAGCGCTGCGGAAAGCCCGGCAGCCCCGCCGCCGATGACCAGCACGTCGCAATGGGCGAAACGGTTTGCGTAACAGTCGGGATCAGGCCGGTCGGGCGCTTCGCCAAGACCGGCAGCGCGCCGAATGAAGGGCTCGTAAACCCGCTCCCAGGCAGCCTTCGGCCACATGAACGTCTTGTAGTAGAAGCCGGCAGAGAAGAAGGGCGAAGCCAGATCGTTGAGCGCGCCGACATCGAAGGAGAGCGAGGGCCAGCGGTTCTGTGACACCGCGTCGAGCCCCTCATGGATTTCCTGAACGGTGGCCCGCACATTGGGCGCCCTGCGCGCGGCATCACGATGGACGCCGACCAGCGCATTGGGTTCTTCCGCACCGGCAGAGACCATGCCGCGCGGGCGGTGATATTTGAAGGAGCGACCGACCAGATGCACGCCATTGGCAAGCAGGGCCGATGCGAGCGTGTCGCCGCGCAGCCCCTCGAAGGACTTGCCGTCGAAGGTGAAACGAACGGGATCGGCCTTGCCAAGCCGACCGGCGGTGGCGATGCGGAAGGGCTGGGTCATCACTTGCCCTCCCCGCCGAGATCGGGCTTCGGTTCGCCGGCCTTATAAGTCGTCAGAAACCGGTCCGACACGGTGTCGCGCGCGGCATTGAAAAACCGGGCGCAGCCATGGATGTGCCGCCAGCGTTCATAGACGATGCCCTTGGGGTTTGAGCGAATGAAGAAGAAGCGCTCGAAATCTTCATCCGACAGTTCGGCCATGTTTTCAGGCCGGGCGATATGCGCCTCGCCGGCATGGCGGAACTCCAGCTCCGGCCGGTCTTCTTCGCAATAGGGGCAGTGAATGAGAAGCATGAGCTCAGATCCGCCTCTTGGTGGCAGCCGTGCGGGGATCGCCGGTATTGGGCGTGCCCGCGGGTTCGATCAATAGAAGATGCGCTTCCTCCTCGGCCACAGGGCAATGTTCAACGCCTTTAGGGACGACAAACAGCTCCCCGGGCCCAAGCTCCACATCGCTTTCGCGCATGCGGATGGTGATCCGTCCCTTGAGAACCAGAAAAAAGTCATCCGTTTCCTCGTGCGAATGCCAGACGAATTCGCCTTTGACCTTCACCACAAGGAGATCGTTGCCGTTGTAGGAGCCGACAATTCTTGGCGACCAGTGTTCGCTAAAAAGCGACAGCTTCTCCGAGAGGTTGACGGCTTTCATGCAAAATCTCCTGCGGTTTTGCTTTAGTGCGCCACGGCGGCGGCCGCGGCCTCGTCGATGAGCCGCCCGGACCGGAACCGCTCCAGCGTGAAGGGCGCGTTGATGGGATGCGGCTCGTCGCGCGCGACGGTGTGGGCAAAGACATGTGCCGAACCCGGCGTCGCCTTGAAGCCACCCGTGCCCCAGCCGCAATTGACATAGAGCCCCTTCACCGGGGTTTTGGCCAGAATGGGCGAACGGTCGGGCGTGACATCGACAATGCCGCCCCAGGACCGCAGCATCTTCATGCGGGTGAAGATCGGAAACATCTCGCAGATGGCGTCGAGCGTGTGCTGGATGATGTGCAGCCCGCCGGTCTGCGAATAGGACGTGTATTGATCGGTGCCTGCCCCGATGACCAGTTCGCCCTTGTCGGACTGGGAGATGTAGGCGTGAACCGTGTTGGACATGACCACGCAGGGGAAGACCGGCTTGACCGGTTCCGACACGAGTGCCTGAAGCGGGTAGGATTCCAGCGGCACCTGAACGCCCGCCATCTGCATCAGCACCGAGGAATGGCCGGCGGCGACAACGCCAACTTTCTTCGCACCGATGGTTCCGCGCGTGGTCTCCACACCGGTAACGGCCCCGTCAGGCCCGCGATTGATGCCGGTGACCTCGCAGTTCTGGATGATGTCGATGCCGCGCGCGGCGGCTGCCCGCGCATAGCCCCAGGCAACCGCATCGTGGCGGGCCGTGCCGCCGCGCCGCTGGAGAGCCGCGCCCATGACCGGATAGCGCGCCTCACGCGAAATGTTGAGCGGCGGGCAATAGGCCTTCGCCTCTTCGGGCGTCAGCCACTCATTGTCCACGCCGTTCAGTCGGTTGGCATGGATATGGCGCTTGAACACCTGCACATCGTGCACATTGTGCGCCAGCATCATCACGCCGCGCGGCGAATACATGACGTTGTAGTTCAAATCCTGCGAAAGCCCGTCCCAGAGCTTCACGGAATGATCGTAGATGCCCGCGCTCTCGTCATAGAGATAATTGGAGCGGATGATGGTGGTGTTGCGGCCGGTGTTGCCGCCGCCGAGCCAGCCCTTTTCCAGCACGGCGACATTGGTGATGCCGTGCTCTTTTGCAAGATAATAGGCCGTTCCAAGCCCATGGCCGCCGGCACCGACGATGATGACGTCGTAATTCTTCTTCGGTTCGGGAGAGGACCACTGTTCCGGCCAGCCCCTGTGGCCACGCATGGCCTCGCGGGCGATGGCGAAGACGGAATATTTGCGCATGGGCCTCTCCGCAATGCAGGCAGCGCGCCGCAGCCGGGCGCCTTCAGACACAGCCTAGCAGTAGCGAAATCCCGCGCAATGGTTTGCGCTGATTGCGACGGCAATTGCCGTTTTGCGCCAAGCGTCGTTGTCATTCCTTTCGTCTGGCCCCCGTCTGGCCTCCCCTCTGGCCTCTCGTCTGGTTTCGGGTGGCTGACACGCCGCATTGCTGAGAGTTTCGCATCACCCCGGCAATGCCGGCAGCGTGAAACGGAAGGACACCAGATGACATCGCTAAAAGAGAAAGTCGCCATCATTACCGGCGCAAGTGCCGGTATCGGTCGGGCGGCAGCCAGGCTGTTCGCCCAGCACGGCGCCAAGGTCGTCGTTACAGCACGGCGGCAGGCAGAACTGGACACACTTGTCGGCGAGATCGAAGCGAATGGAGGCGAAGCCATCGCGCTTGCCGGCGATGTGCGCGAGGATGCTCACAATCAGAAACTTGTCGCAGCCGCAGAAAGCCGCTTTGGAGGTCTCGACATCGCCTTCAACAATGCCGGCGCTGTCGGCCCGCTGGTGCAGATCGACGCACTTGAACGCTCGGACTGGAACGATGTGATCGAAACCAATCTGAGCTCCGCCTTTTCGGCTGCCCGATACCAGGTACCAGCCATGAGGCGCCGCGGCGGCGGTTCGCTGATCTTTACGTCGAGCTTCGTTGGTCATGAGACCGCAGGCATGCCTGGCATGGCGGCCTATGCGGCGAGCAAGGCCGGGCTCGTCGGCCTCGTTAAATCGCTGGCATCGGATCTCGGGCACGAAGCCATTCGCGTGAATGCCCTTCTTCCCGGCGGGACCGACACCAGAATGGCCACGTTCGAGAACGAGGAACAGCGCGCCTTCGTCGAAAACATGCATGCGTTGAAACGCATCGCACGTCCCGAAGAGATCGCCCAGACGGCACTCTTCCTCGCTTCGGACGCCTCGAGCTTCACGACCGGCACAGCCATGCTGGCCGATGGCGGCGTTGCCATCAGCAAGGTCTGACGGGGCGCGCTATCGATGCTGGCGAAAACGTTTCGCCAGCATCCAGCCATGGGCAAGGAAAAGAAGCGAGATATAGAGCTCGCGCACCTCGGACAGCTCGTAGCCATCCACCATGTCGACGCCGCGAATGATGAACACCAGCTTGGAGATCACATAGACGGCGGCAAGGGCGATGGCGGCGAGGCGCAGCTCGAAGGATTTGAGCTGACGAACGATGTCGAGACAGATCAACAGCCCCAGAAAGAACCAGACCTGATAGGGCACGATGTTCCAGGATTCGAACATCAGCGACGCCACGGGCAGCCCGAAAAGCGCGAAGATGCGCGGCGGTAGATAAGGCTCCACCTGGGCGAAGAGACCGCCCGCACCACGCGGCCAGCACCAGGGCAGGACCACAAAGCAGAAGATCGCGCTCGTGTAGTAGATGGCCTCGAACTGGTAGGTGTAGAAATTGTGGATGTTGGTTTCGTTCTGGATGTTCTTGCTGAAGAGCTCGGGCGTGGCCCAGCCAAGCCAATGCTGCCCCCACGACATCTCTTCCATCAGAATGAGAAACACCACGCCTGCCATGCCGGCCAGCACCAGCCACGGCGGGAAAACACCGAGCAGACGCGCCCCGCGCATGCCACGCGCGCGCCACGCAGCGATAAGGAAACTGACGACCGCGGCAACAAGCAGGGCTTCGGTGGCCATGCCAAGCGGCTGCATCTCGCGGACAAAGTCGTTCAACGCCGTGGGAACAAAATGAACGGCCGCTGCAACCATCAGAAGAAATGCGCCGGCAGCACCAGTGGCCCAGAACGCCTGCGCGCGGTCCCCTTTTGCCCGGACCAAGGCACCCATGGCCGGTTTTAAAGCAAAAAAGAGGAGGAGCGCTGCCAGGAAGGAAAAGCCGATCCGGGCGCGGCCAAAGAGCGTGAAATCAGGGTCGCCCTTGCGCAGCAGGCCATATCCATGGACGAGTTCGCCATAGACGGCCGAACCTACGACCAATATGAAAGCGCCCATGCCGAAACCAAGTCTCAACAGACTTGCCTCCAGGCCAGTGCCGGCCCGCCCGTCCCCTTCCGACATGTGGATATACTCCAATATAGAAAAACACGTTTGTGTAGTGTTCTTTCCTTTTCTCTACGTTAACGTGAACCCCCGAAGGAAGCGGGCGAAGGAAAAATTCACAAGAAATAGCTCGACAGAAATAGAGGCTTCTGCTATGAGCCAGCGCTATTCGCGGCAAAATATGGCTGCGGGAGCCTCTGCCCATGGGCGGAGGAAAACCAGAATTCACATTTGAAAATTAGAAGACCAACGTTCTGACAGGAAACCCACGTGCAGGTACTCGTCCGCGACAACAATGTTGATCAGGCGCTTCGCGCGCTGAAGAAGAAAATGCAGCGCGAAGGCATCTTCCGCGAGATGAAGATGCGTGGGCACTATGAGAAGCCGTCAGAAAAGCGCGCGCGCGAAAAGGCTGAAGCCGTGCGCCGCGCACGCAAGCTGGCGCGTAAGCGCGCTCAGCGCGAAGGTCTCGTCGGCGGTCGTCCGGGCGCACGCTGATAGCGCCCATCTTTCGACGATTTCTGTCTATAACGAACGCGGTACGATCTTTTGGTCGTGCTGCGTTTTCGCATATCCGATGACTCTTTGCATGGGTACGGCAATGGCTTGGTTTGGTACTCGGGTTATGGCATTAAATGGCATGACTTTTTTCGATACGCCCTCCCCCCGCTTTTCGCGCAATGCGCTTGCCGGTCTCGCCCTCGCTGCACTTGTGCCGCTGACAGCCTGCCAGACCTCCACAAACCCGGCAACGGATCTGAGCCGCATCGACACCGCTCAGGGCTCTGCGGAAAACATCAATTCGTTGAGCGCGGTCATCCAGCGCACTCCCAATGAGCCGGAAGCCTACAATATGCGCGGTGCAGCTTACGGTCGTGCGGGGCGCTATCAGGATGCTCTGAAGGATTTCGACAAGGCGATCTCGCTCAACCCGCGCTCGCCCAACACCTATGCCAACCGTGCACTGATCCATCGCTACACGGGCAACAACCAGCAGGCGCTTGCGGACTACAATCAGGCGATCTCGCTCGATCCAAACTACGACACGGCCTATATCGGGCGTGCAGAGATCTATCGCCTGTCGGGACGCTCCACGGATGCACTTGCCGATCTGGAACGCGCCATCCAGCTCGATACCACGGATCCGCGCGCCTATTACCGTCGCGGTCTTCTTTATCAGGCAAGTGGCCAGCACCAGTTTGCGATCGAGGATTTCGCGAAAGCGATCTCACTCGCACCCGACGCGCCCTATGGCTACAACGGCCGGGGCCTCTCCTATCTGGCGCAGGGGGATGACGAGAACGCATTCTCCGACTTCAATACCGCCATTCGGCTTGACGATGATCTGGCAGAAAGCTGGGCGAACCAGGCGCTCGTATACGAGAAGCGCGGCGACAAGGCGAAGGCTGCCAAATCCTATGCCCGAGCGCTACAGCTTGACCCGGAATACATGCCGGCACGCGACGGCCTGGCCCGGACACGCATCTGATTACTTATTATTGTCAGGGCCTTAGCCCCGGCTCTTTGCTCCGGGGCCTTTGGTTGTCTTCACGAAAAATCACGCAAATTAATCTGGAACCTTCCTCGCTGTGACGGGTTTTGAGCCCGGACCACGAAAGGAGTTTCAGTGATGAAAAAAGTAATCATTCTCGCTTCCGTCCTGACGGCTGCAGCCGCCACCCCGGCACTCTCACAGCAGCGTGTCGAAGTCGGTGTTCTCGACTGCGTGATAGAAGGCGGCGCGGGCGTGGTGATCGCCTCCTCCCAGGAACTGGCCTGTACCTTCGAGCCTGCCGATGAGAACCGCCCGCCCGAAACCTATGTCGGCGTGGTGAACAAGTTCGGCCTCGATGTCGGCGTCAAGGATGCCACGCAGATGCAGTGGCTGGTTCTGGCTCCCACGGCCGATGCCTACGCGCCGGGCGCGCTTGAGGGCGACTATGCCGGCGTCAGCGCAGAAGTGGCAGCGGGCCTCGGCGCAGGCGCGAACATCCTCGTCACCCAGGACAGCGAAAGCCTGATGCTGCAGCCCATCAGTGTTGAAGGCAAGACCGGCATCAATGTCGCGCTGGGTGTGAGCGAGTTTCAGTTGCGCTCGACTGCCGCTGCCGAGTGATCATTCCCCTGCCCCACCCGACAGCAAAAAAGCCCGGCTTCACGCCGGGCTTTATTTTTTTGTGTTATCTTCTTCGAGGTCAGTGATCCATCGCCTTGACGATGTCTTCCGTCATTTTCTTGGCGTCGCCCAGAAGCATCATCGTGCCATCCTTGTAGAACAGCGTGTTGTCGATGCCGGCATAGCCGGAGCCGAGCGAGCGCTTGACGAAGAGACAGGTGCGCGCCTTGTCCACGTCGAGGATCGGCATACCGTAGATCGGCGAGGACTTGTCGTCGCGCGCGGCCGGATTGGTGACGTCGTTGGCGCCGATCACATAGGCAACGTCTGCCTGGGCGAACTCGGAGTTGATGTCTTCGAGCTCGAACACCTCGTCATAGGGCACCTGCGCCTCGGCGAGCAGCACGTTCATGTGACCGGGCATGCGGCCTGCGACCGGGTGAATGGCGTATTTCACCTCGACACCGGCTTCCTTCAGCTTGTCGGCCAGCTCGCGCAGCGCATGCTGCGCCTGGGCAACGGCCATGCCGTAACCGGGTACAATGATGACCTTCTGCGCATTCGCCATCAGATAGGCGGCGTCATCGGCGGAGCCCTGCTTGACCGTACGATCCATATCGTCGTCTGCGGCAGCGGCCGTCTCGCCGCCGAAGCCGCCGAGAATAACCGAGATGAAGGACCGGTTCATGCCCTTGCACATGATGTAGGACAGGATCGCACCGGAAGAGCCAACCAGCGCGCCGGTGATGATGAGCGCGAGATTGCCGAGCGTGAAGCCGATGCCGGCTGCGGCCCAGCCTGAATAGGAGTTGAGCATCGACACGACGACCGGCATGTCCGCGCCGCCGATCGGGATGATGATGAGCACACCGAGCACCAGCGAGGCGGCGACGATCAGCCAGAAGATGGTCGTGCTCTGCGTGGTGACGAGCAGCACGATCAGAACGACCAGCGCGATCGCCAGACCCGCATTCACCACATGGCGCATGGGCAGCAGGATCGGCTTGCCGGACATGCGGCCATCGAGCTTCAGAAAGGCGATGACCGAGCCGGTGAAGGTTATCGCGCCAATGGCGACGCCCAGCGACATCTCGACCAGCGCCTGCGCGTGGATCGCGCCCAGCGTGCCGATGCCGAAGCTCTCCGGCGCATAGAGGGCGGCAGCGGCCACCATGACGGCGGCAAGGCCGACCAGCGAGTGGAACGCGGCCACGAGCTGTGGCATGGCGGTCATGGCGATGCGCTTGGCAATCACCGCGCCGATGCCGCCGCCGATGGCGAGACCGACCACGATCAGCACGAACCCGCCGAAGGAAGGCGTTGCGTAGAGCAGCGTGGTGCCGATGGCGATGGCCATGCCGACCATGCCGTAGACATTGCCCTGACGGCTGGTGGTGGGATGCGACAGGCCCCTCAGCGCGAGGATGAAGAGAATGCCGGAAACGAGGTAGAGGAAGGATGCAAGATTGGCGCTCACGTCACTTGTCCTTCTTCTTGTACATGGCAAGCATGCGGCTGGTCACAAGGAAGCCGCCGAAGATGTTCACCGACGCCAGGATGAGCGCGATGAAACCGAAGCCGGTGGCAAGCCCGGAAGCGGAGATGCCCACGGCCAGCAGCGCACCGACCACGATCACCGAGGAGATCGCGTTGGTGACCGACATCAGCGGCGTGTGCAGCGCCGGCGTCACTGACCAGACCACGTAGTAACCGACGAAAATCGCCAGCACGAAGATGGCGAAGCGGAAGACGAACGGGTCGATCGCCCCGCCGGATGCGCCATGCGCAAGCGCGCCGGCGGCATCGGCGACTTCGGCCGCCTGCATGCCTTCAATGGCGGCACGAACGCTCGCCGCGGCGCTGTCGAGCTGGTCGAGCGCCTTTTCGAGTGCGGTTGGTTCCATCAGGATTCTCCCCCCGATTTGGTTGCGGCAGGCTTATCGGCAGCGCTGGACGCACCAGTCGGCTTTGCTGCCGCTTTCCGGGCCGCTGTTTTCTTCGCCGCCGTGCCTGCTGCCGGCTTGGCAGTGGCCTTGCGCGCCGGTGCCTTGCGGGCTGGCGCCTCTTTCGGCGCAGCGGCCTTGGCAGCGGGCTTTGCGGTGTCGACGAAATTGGGATGCACCACCTTGCCGTCATGGGTGAGCATGGTGGCCTTCACCAGCTCGTCTTCCATATCGACGGCGAGCACCTTCTTCTCCTTGTCGACCATGGTCTCAAGGAAGGTGTAGAGGTTCTTCGCATAGAGCAGCGAAGCGGATGCAGCGACACGACCGGGCACATTAAGATGGCCGATGATCTTCACGCCATTGGCGGTGGAGACGACCTCACCCGCCTTCGCGCCTTCCACATTGCCGCCACGCTCGACCGCGAGATCGACGATGATGGAGCCCGGCCTCATCGACTTCACCATGTCGGCGCTGACAAGGCGCGGCGCGGGCCGGCCCGGAATGAGCGCCGTGGTGATGACGATGTCCTGCTTGGCGATGTGATCGGCGACGAGTTCGGCCTGGGCCTTCTTCTCTTCGTCTGTCAGTTCACGGGCATAGCCGCCCTCACCCGAGGCATCCTTCAGGGCCTCGGTCATGATGAACTTCGCGCCGAGCGACTGGACCTGCTCGCCGGCAGCCGCACGAACGTCGGTGGCGGTGACGACAGCGCCCAGACGGCGCGCGGTGGCGATGGCCTGAAGACCGGCAACGCCAGCGCCCATGACGAACACCTTGGCGGCGGGTACGGTGCCGGCAGCGGTCATCATCATCGGCAGCGCACGGTCATATTCGGCGGCGGCGTCGATCACCGCACGGTAACCGGCAAGGTTTGCCTGCGAGGACAGAACGTCCATGGACTGGGCGCGCGTGATGCGCGGCATGAACTCCATGGCAAAGGCGGTGACGCCTGCAGCGGCCATGGCCGCCACATCGCCCTCATTGCCATAGGGGTCCATGCTGGCGAGAACCAGCGCGCCTTTTTTGTAGGTTTTGACTTCGGCCGGCGTCGGGCGCCGCAGCTTCAGGACGACATCGGCCTTGCCGGCATCCGAAGCCTTGCCGATCTTTGCGCCGGCCTTCTCAAATTCAGCATCGACAATACGCGACTGCTCGCCTGCGTTTTTTTCGACGACAACATCGAAACCCAGGCCCACAAATCGCTTGACCGTTTCAGGAGAGACCGCAACGCGGCCTTCCGTAACGTCAATTTCTTTAGGCACAAATATGCTTTGTCCCACCGTCATATCCTTTCGGTTGGACCGTCCCCCCAATCACGGAGCCGTGGCAACGACCCCACGTCACGGCAAGCGACGCTTTCTAGCGCAGCAACCAGGCGCCGACCACCGAGATCAGAATGAAGAGAACGGTGCTGGAGAAGAAACCAGCGGAGGTGAAGAAACCAAACGCCATCGCCACCAGAATGGCGACGACCACCAGGCTCGAATATTTGATGACGGCCAGGAAAAGATCGTAGGTCTTCTCGTGCTCGGCGTAGTCCATTTCTGCGCCCGTTTCGGCCGGTCCGGCCGGCAAATTCTCTGCCATCTCAAAACCCCATGGGAATAGAATTGGTCTTGGGAGATAGCGAAAAGATGGCTGAAGGGCAATGGGAGGATTGCCGCATGAACAATCCGATGCGCTTTGAAGCGCCCTGAGAGAACGGATTTCGCGAAAACGGTACGGAATGAAGGGGATTCAGCTCACTGAGCGCGCGGCCGTCCGGCTTTTCGCGATGCCGGTCGTGAATCAGGAAAGCCAGCGCTTGCGTCGTTTGTAGTGTTTCACATTGCGGAAGGAGCGCCGTCCCTCGCCGCCGACGCCAAGGTAGAATTCCTTCACGTCTTCGTTCTCGCGCAGCGCCTTCGCCTCACCATCGAGAACGACACGGCCCGATTCCAGAATGTAACCGTATTTCGCGTAGCGCAGGGCCACATTGGTGTTCTGCTCGGCCAGCAGGAACGACACGCCCTGCTCTTCATTGAGCTGCTTGACGATCTCGAAAATCTCTTCGACCAGCTGCGGCGCGAGCCCCATGGAGGGTTCGTCAAGCAGGATCATCTTCGGACGCGACATCAGCGCCCGGCCAATCGCCGTCATCTGCTGCTCGCCGCCCGATGTGTAACCGGCCTGCGAGTTGCGTCGCTCCTTCAGGCGCGGGAAATAGGTGTAGACCAGATCCAGGTCCTCGCGGATCGCCGCCTGTCCGTCACGCCGGGTGAAGGCACCCGTCAGCAGATTGTCCTCCACCGAGAGATGGCCGAAGCAGTGCCGCCCCTCCATGACCTGAATACAGCCGCGCCGCACCAGATCGTTGGGGGAGAGGTTCTGCACTTCGTCGCCGCCGAACAGGATCGACCCCTTGGTCACCTCGCCACGCTCGGCATGCAGCAGGTTGGAGATGGCCTTGAGCGTTGTGGTCTTGCCCGCTCCATTTGCTCCGAGCAAGGCGGTGATGCCACCGCGCGGGACGGAAAGGGAAACCCCTTTCAGCACCAGTATGACGTGATCGTAGATCACCTCGATATTGTTGACTTCGAGGATCTGTTCCGCGGTCTCAGCCGAGGCTGCAGGTGCTGTCGTCGTCATGCTTCGCTATCCCGGTTTCAAGAAAACGCCGCTCCCCGCCGCGCGCGACAGGGAGCGGCACCAGAGCGTGCCTACATCTTGCACTCTTCATTGACCGGCCAGGGCGCATTGGCCTCGGCATATTCCTTGGCTTTTTCAGCTTCGAGCGGCTCGATTTCCGCCCGATCCGGTGTCAACAGGTCCGACGCCTTGACGAACTTTGCGCCGTCCCATTGCAGCATCCAGCCGCCGCCGTGGCCCGTGTGGTTCGAGCAGGAAGTGCTGAACGGCACGAGCATGCCTTCCGCGCCAAGCTCTTTCAGGCGGGCTTCATCCAGATTGATGTTCTCCAGCCCCCAGCGAAGCTGCTCGGGGGTTGGCGCCCGCACATCGAACTCTTCCTGCGCCGCCTTGATGCCTTCCACCAGAATGACCGAGATCATGAGACCGCGCTGATAGAACACGGAATCGAACTCGCCTTCGGTCTGGTTGATCTGCGACTTGCCGGCATCGACAACATATTTCCTGATGTCGGCCATGAGCGGGGCTTCGGAATTCGGCACGCTCCAGGAGATGGAGCGGTAGCCCTTGCCCTGCTCACCAACCAGCTTCAGGTCGCCGTCATGGCCCGACCACCACACGCCGATGAACTGGTCCATCGGATATTTGGTTTTCGCGGCTTCGGTGATGGCGCCGGCGTTCATCGCGCCCCAGCCCCACATCACCACGAAATCAGGCCGCTCGCGGCGGATCTGCAGCCACTGCGCCGACTGGTTCTGCATCTCGGTCAGCCCGACCGGGATCGGCACCAGCTCGAACCCATGTTTCTCGGCCAGCACCTCAAGCAGCGGAATAGGCTCCTTGCCGAACGGGTGATCGAGGTGCAGGAAAGCAATCTTCTTGTCCTTCAGACTGTCGAGATTGCCGTCCGAAATGTTCTTCAGGATCATCGACGCGCCATCCCAATAGGAAGACGGCGGGTTGTAGGCCCACTGGAACACCTTGCCATCGGCCATGGGCGAGAAGCCATAGCCGGGGGCGAGGATCGGAATCTTGTCGACATTCGACTTGGGCAGGACCTGCAGGGTGATACCCGTCGACCAGGGCTGCGTGACCACGGCCCGCGCCTTGGTCTTTTCGTAGCACTCGACACCCTTCTCGGTGTTGTAGCCGGTTTCGCACTCGTCATATTCGAGTTTGACGCCGTTCAACCCGCCATCGCGCTCGTTGAGCAGGGTGATGTAGTCGCGCTGCCCGTTCATCAACGGCGTGCCGGTGGCCGCGAACGGACCGGTTCGGTAGGCCAGGTTCGGAATATAGATGCTTTCGTCCTGCGCGGCGGCAGGTGCGGCAAAGCCTGCGGCGGCGAATAGCGCTGACGACAGGATCGCATTTCTGAGCATTCTCTTCATACTCTCTCCTCCACTTGTTCCGTTCTCCGAAAGGAAGGGGCGAACAATCCCCGTCTCACGCACCTTTCCCGCCTAGTGCGGGAAGGGCCATAGAATGAACTTTTCGCGGATCATCGCCCAGAAACGCGCCAGACCGTGCGGCTCGATGATGAGGAAGGCGATGATGAGCGCACCGATGATCATGATGTTCAGATGCTCGACCATGGCGGAATCGACCGGGATGCCGAAAGCCCCCGGCACGCTGCTGATGATGACTGGCAGCGCGACGATGAGGATCGCGCCGAGGAAATTGCCGAGGATCGAACCGAGCCCGCCAATGATGGCGATGAACAGGACACGGAACGACAATGGAATGTCGAACAGGTTCGCCTCCGCCGCACCGCGCCAGAGAAAAACGAACAGCGCACCCGCAATGCCCACCACATAGGACGACACGAAGAATGCCATCAGCTTGGTGCGCATCAGATTGATGCCCACGAGCTCGGCGGCGATGTCCATGTCGCGCACGGCCTTCCACATGCGGCCGATGCGCCCTCGGGTGATGTTGATGGCGAAGAAGGTGATCACGCAGACAACGCAGAGAACGAAGTAATACTGCGTGATTGCCGTGGCACGTGGACCGGCGACGGTGATGCCGAACATCTCGATATTGGGCACCTGGATCGCGCCGGACGCGTTGTAATTGTAGAGCCATGCCCATTTCTGGAACAGCCAGACGAGAAAGAACTGCGCGGCCAGCGTGGCAATGGCGAGGTAAAACCCCTTGATGCGCAGCGACGGCAGGCCGAACAGCACGCCAATGGCCGCCGAGAAAAAGCCAGACAGCGCAATCGCCACCACGATGTTCATCTCCGGGAAGATGGAGACGAGCTTGTAGCAGGCATAGGCGCCCACGCCCATGAAGGCACCGGTGCCGAGCGACAATTGCCCGGCATAGCCGGTGAGGATGTTGAGGCCGAGGGCCGCGAGCGCGTAGATCAATACCGGGATCAGCAATGCGCGAAATGCGAACTCGCTTGCGGTAAGCGGAAAGATGACGAAGGCGAAGACCAGGATCACGCCGAGCAGGACCGCATCCTGCCGCACCGGAAACAGCGCGTGATCGGCTTCATAGCTGGTCTTGAACTGGCCTGCTGTGCGGTAGAACATGAATTACACCCGCTCGATGATTTTTTCGCCAAACAGCCCCTGCGGGCGGAAGAGAAGCACGAGCAGCGCCAGCATGTAGGCGAACCAGGCTTCGGTGTTGCCGCCGAGCAGCGGCTGGCCCCAGTAGATCTCGAAGAGCTTTTCCAGAATGCCGATGGCGAGCCCGCCGATGATCGCGCCCATGACGCTTTCCAGACCGCCGAGCATGAGCACCGGCAGCGCCTTGAAGGCGATAACCTCCAGCGCGAAGGACACGCCCGCCCGCGCGCCCCAGACAATGCCTGTGGCAAGGGCGATGACACCGGCGATGAACCAGACGATGACCCAGATGGTGGAAAGCGAAATGCCCACTGAAAGGGCAGCCTGATGATCGTCGCCCAGCGCGCGGATGGCACGGCCGATCTTGGACTTGTTGAGGAAGACCAGAAGAGCCGCCACGAGCACCATGGCTCCGATGACCGCCGTCAGATCCTTTTCCTCGATGGAGACGAAGCCGCCGAAAGGTTCGAACACGATGCTGCCGGTCGGGATGAAGAGCTGCTCGGTGATCATCACCTTGTTCTCGCCGCCGAAGATCAATTCGCCGAAGCCGATCAGGAAGAGCGTGATACCAATGGTCGCCATGAACAGGATAATGTCGGGCTGGTTGACCAGCGGGCGCAGCACAACGCGCTCGATGGTCATCGCCAGGATCAGCATGACGACGAGCGTGAGCGGCAGCGCAAGCAGGGCCGGAACGCCCTTTTCATAGAGGCCCACCAGCGTCAGCGCGGCGAACACCACCATGATGCCCTGCGCAAAATTGAAGATGCGCGAGGATTTGTAGATCAGCACGAAGCCGAGCGCGATCAGCGCGTAGAGCACCCCGCCCACAAGCCCTTCCCAGAGCACCTGAAGCAGGAAATCGGGAGCCGCGGCCATATCGGCGAAGGGCTGCACCAGAACATCGTTCAAGAATTCCATACGTTCCTCCCCTCGCCGCCTAGTGCGGGACGCCCAGATAGGCGTCGATCACGTCCTGATTGTTCTTCACCTCGTCAGGCGGGCCGTCGGCGATCTTCTTGCCGTAATCGAGCACCACCACGCGGTCGGACAGGTCCATGACCACGCCCATGTCGTGCTCGATCAGCGCAATCGTGGTGCCGCGCTGCTGGTTCACGTCGATGATGAACCGGCTCATGTCTTCCTTCTCCTCGAGATTCATGCCCGCCATGGGCTCGTCGAGGAGAAGAAGGGTTGGCTCCATGGCAAGCGCACGGCCGAGCTCGACGCGCTTTTGCAGGCCATAGGGCAGCTTGCCCACCGGGGTGCGGCGAATGTGCTGGATCTCCAGAAAGTCGATGATTTCCTCGACCTTCTCGCGATGCTCGATCTCTTCACGCAGCGCCGGCCCATGCCAGAGCATCTGCCAGCCAATGTTGCGCTTCATCCTGACCGAACGCCCGGCCATGATGTTGTCGAGCGTCGACATGCCCTTGAAGAGAGCGACGTTCTGGAAGGTGCGGGCGATGCCCTGCCCCACCGCCTGATGCGGCTTCATGGAGCGGCGCTCGCGTCCGCGAAAGATGATCGTGCCTTCCTGCGGCGTGTAAAACCCGTTGATGACATTGAGCATCGAGGTCTTGCCGGCGCCGTTGGGACCGATGATGGCGCGAATTTCGCCCTTCAGAACGTTCAGCGAAATGTCGGTGATCGCCTTCACGCCGCCGAAGGAAAGCGAGACGTTCTTCACATCGAGAAGCACGCCGCCCCTGGCGATGCCGTCATCGGGCGCGGTGAGTTGACTGGGATCGGGGCGCGGGTTCATTCGGCAGCCTCCCGGACATTTTCGGCCGGAACCTCATGGATCTCGGCATCGACAATCTTCACCGTCGCGCGGATGATGCCCTTGCGGCCATCCTCATAGGTGACCTGGGTTTCCACGAACTTCTCCGTCGAGCCATCGTAAAGCGCCTCGATCAGCTCGCCATAACGCTCGGCGATGAACTTGCGGCGCACCTTCTGGGTGCGGGTCAGTTCGCCATCATCGGCATCCAGCTCCTTGTGCAGAACGAGGAAGCGCTTGACTTGCGAGGCCGCCATCAGGGGCTCGCGGGCGAGCCTGCGATTGGCCTCGTTCACATGGGCGGCGATGGTCTCATAGACGCGCGGGTGCCCGGCCAGTTCCTGATAGGACGCATAGGCGATGTTGTTGCGTTCGGCCCAGTTGCCGACCGCCTGCAAATCGATATTGATGAAGGCCGCGCAGAATTCTCGCCCATGGCCGAACGCCACCGCCTCCTGAATGTCGGGGAAGAACTTTAGCGTGTTCTCGATGTATTTCGGCGCAAACAGAGCGCCCGAGGCGAGCTTGCCGACATCCTTGGCCCGGTCGATGATCTTGAGCTGGCCGTCGGTGTCGAAGAAACCGGCATCGCCGGTGTGCACCCAGCCATCCTCGGTCTTGGTTTCGCGGGTTGCCTCGTCGTTTTTGTAGTAGCCGACGAAAACGCCCGGCGAGCGATACATCACTTCGCCACTTTCTGCGATGCGGATTTCCACCTCCGGCGATGGCAGCCCCACCGTGTCGGGACGGATTTTTCCATCCTCCTGCGCGGTGATATAGACGGTGGCTTCCGTCTGGCCGTAGAGCTGTTTCAGGTTCAGACCGAGCGAGCGGTAGAAGGAAAAGAGCTCCGGCCCGATGGCCTCGCCTGCCGTATAGCCGACCCGCATGTTCGAAAAGCCCATCCGGTTTTTCAGCGGGCCATAGACCATGAATTCGCCGAGCCCGTATTTCAGCCGGTCCACGAGGCCGACCTGCTCGCCATTCAGAATGCGCTCGCCAACCTTTGCGGCGTGGGCCAGGAAATAGTCGAACATGCCCTTCTTGAGCTTTCCGGCATCTTCCATCCGCACCATGATCGAAGTCAGCATGGCCTCGAAAACACGCGGCGGCGCGAAGAAATAGGTCGGCGCGATCTCGCGGCGGTCCTCGTTCACCGTTTCCGGGCTTTCAGGACAGGCGACGCAGAAGCCAGCCGTGTAGGACTGGGCGTAGGAGAACAGGTGATCGCCCACCCATGCCAGCGGCAGATAGGCGATGATCGTCTCGTTCTCGGTCAGCCTGTCGAAGGCGTTGCCGTTGATGGCCGAGCGCACGAAATTGTCGTTCGACAGCATCACGCCCTTGGGGCGACCGGTGGTGCCGGATGTGTAGAGCATCACGGAAAGGTCCGCGCCGCGCCCCTTTTCGATCTCTGCCAGCCAGTTGGCATTGGCCTCCGGTTCCTCGGCGAAACGGCGCATGCCCGTCTCGCGCACGCCATCATAGGCATGAAGATGGGTGTGGTCGTAATCCCTGAGACCGCGTTCCTCGTCATAGACGATCTCGGTCAGGAGCGGCACCTCTTCCGAGATGGAGAGCACCTTGTCGACCTGCTCCTGATCCTCGACCATCGCGAAGGTGACCTCGGCATGGTTGAGCACATAGGCCATCTCTTCGGCCACGGAATCGGCATAGACCGGCACGGGAACCGCCCCCAGAGACTGGGCGGCGGCAAAGGTCCAGTAAAGCCTTGGCCGGTTGGAGCCGATCACGGCGATCTTGTCGCCCCGTTTCAGGCCGATTTTCTGCAGGCCGAGCGCAAAAGCCCGCACCTCCTCAAGCTGCTCCGCCCAGGTCCAGCTCTGCCAGATGCCATAGTCCTTGAACCGCATGGACGGCCTGTCGCCGAACCGCTCGGCGTTCCAGAGCAGATATTTGGCAAACGTATCCTTCGACGCGTCAGAATGCGCCAAGTCGCTTCCTCCCACTGTCAGCGGTAGACCCGCTGTTGTTCCGGTTCCTCCCCGAACCGGAGCTGTTGATTGAATTGAGGGTTCCACGAAACCCGCACCCGATCAACACGCCCCTTGACAGACAGGCGATCAGTTTGCCTTTATGCTAGCGGAATTATGTGCGCGGATGCGAGTATTCTGAAAGCATCAGACGCCTGCTCCGACTAAAGTCTAGATCGCCGTGCGTCCATCCGGACGCACGAAGGAGGATTTAATCTTTTGATGGAGCATCGAAATAATCCGAAAACCGGATTCCACTTTTCGGTCCGATGCTCTAAGCGAACATCAAGAATGGTGCAGGCCCGAACGCGGTCAGGATTCGTAGTGGCTCAATGCGCCTGCATCGACCACCGTGATGCGGCCATGCTCGGCCTTCAGGAGTCCTTCGTCCTCCAGCGCACGCAGGGCGCGGTTGACCACCTGACGCGAAACACCGGCCAGAAGACCAAGTTCCTCCTGACTGATCTCGATCGTGGTACCCGCTCGTGGGTAAAGTGTGCGATTGAAGAACCAGGAGAGGTTGCGCGCGACCCGGGCCGTGGGCCCGAGGATGCGGTCATACTCTATCGTCGCAATGAACTGACCCATGCGCTCGTTGAGCTGGCGCACGAGGAAACGGTTGAAACCGGTGCTGTTCTCGTAAAGCCACAGGAAGCTTGAGCGTGAAAGCATGGCAAGCCGCGTATCGCGGATCGCGACGACATCGTACTGGCGCGGTTCGTTCTTGAGCACCGACCCCTCACCGAACCAGCCGCCGTCCGTCACCCCCGCAAAGGTCATCGCCTTGCCGGCGGCGGAAATGGCGCTGATCTTGATGAGCCCCTCCACAACGCCGGTCCAGTGATCGAGCCGGTCACCCCGGTGGCAGATATAACTGCCCTTGGAAAAAATCCGTTCCGTCAGCCCGCGGCGCGCCCGTTCCAGTTCGTCGTCCGTGAGCTCGGCAGCCCAGATGGTCTCCCCGGCGATGTCGCGTTTCGTAGTCATGCCTATTCGATAGCCCGACAGCCTGTCAGCGACAAGCAGCGATCCCGTCAAAGCATCCGGATCAGGCAGCGTGCTGGAGATATTTGGCTGTTGGCAGAATGGTGAGCGGCGCCGATATTCCAGACGCCGTGCGCTCAAACAGCATTCTCTGCTCCGATCGCGTCGAAAGGAAGAACGGGAACCGCTCGACGATGGGGCCGAACTCCCTGGCACAGACCCCGCCAAACAACATTAACGGTATGCTTATCGGCGGATAGGCACGCTCGGGGCTCATCTGCCGGGCACCAAATATCCGGCGATAAAACGCCGTGTGTTCCTGGCGGATGAGACAGGCGCAGTAGGTCGAGCGGAAATATTCATAGGCCGCGATAACCAGGCGCAGCGAGACATAGGGAAGGGCCCGGTATTCGCGCGCGAGATCGGGATCGGCAGCGAGCATGCTTGGATTGATACAGCTGTCGCCCTGCTCGATCAGCGGGGACATGACGTCGCCGAACCCTTTCGTCACCGGCCCAAGCGGGTTTTCCCGGTCGATCTGATGCAGGCGCACCGTGCTGACGAGGCGTTTGTCTATATAGACGGCGAAGTTGTAGCAGTTGGGAAGATCGTCGAGATCGTCCTTGACGATCTGTTGCTCCGCCTCGGGCACAAAACCGTGCGCCCGGTAGGAACGGTACCGCAGATGAAATATCTCTTCCCGGTCTTCGCCAGTTTCGCACCGTCGATATTCGGTGCGCTCCAGAAGTGCCATCACGCCATCTATGAAGCTCGAGGACTTCTTGGCCGGTTCGCGAGCAAAGCGCTCTGCCCCCGGTTTCAGGCCGACCAGGCCGGTACTCGTGACCATTGCCGCATGCCCCACGTCGACTTTTACCACCTCTCGTACAAAACAAGCGTAATCGCCTGACGAGCGATGTAAAGCTGAAAGTCGTATGAAACTTGTTTAGGTTTTATTAACCTTAACAGAAGGTTTCTGCGCATTCACCTTGCATATACGGGATGTGCGAAAAGTCAGATGGATGCGCGCGTCTTGGCGGCAATCTGCCCGGGCGCGTAGGGCTGCTTCATTTCAGCCATGGTCTCGATGCCGGATGCCGTCAGGGCCGGGCCGAAGAGAAAACCCTGCAGGAGATCGGGTTTGACCGCGCTTTCAAGCAGCTTCAGCTGATCGAACCGCTCGACACCTTCAACGGTGACCGCAAGGCCCAGCTTGCGCGAAAGATCGACCACCCCCTGCAGGAGGTGAAGCGAGCGCTCTCCCTCCTTCAGATTGGCGACGAAACTTCCGTCGATCTTGATTTTGTCGAGCGGCAGGGTGTGCAGGTAGCTCAGCGAGGAATAGCCGGTCCCGAAATCGTCCAGCGCGATGCGCACGCCGAGCTTCTTCAGCGTGTTGATGTAGCGGACCGTCGCCTCCGTATCGTTGAGGAGTGCGGTTTCCGTGACCTCGATCTCGAGACGGTCGGGCTTCAGGCCCGCCCCGTCGAGGGCTCGTTCCACTTTGCCGATCACTTCGTCTGAACGAAAGTCCTTGGCCGAAAGATTCACGGACACCCCGACATGCTCCGGCCATTTCGCGCACTCATGGCAGGCCGCTTCAAGAACGATCGTGCTAATCTCGGAGATCAGGCCCATTTCCTCCGCAAGGGGGATAAAGATCGCCGGCGATACAAGTCCGAGTTCCGGATGGTCCCAGCGGCACAGGGCTTCACAGCTCGAAACACGCATGGTGGCAGCATCGACGATCGGCTGGTAGACGACACGCAGATTGCGCGCTTCTATGGCACTGCGCAGATCAGCCTTCATCACCTGCCGATTGCGGAAGGCGACATCCATCTCCGTTTCAAACAGACTCCAGGCGTTCTTGCCCAGTTCCTTGGCTCTATAAAGCGCCAGATCCGCCTTGACGATCATCGAGTCCACATCACCTGACCGCACCGGCACAACCACCGCCCCGCCACTCGCCTGAATGCGCATGGCATGGCCGGCCACATCGACTTCACCGGCAAGCGAGGCAAAGATTTCCTCGAACTGCCGGGAAAATTCGCCCTCGTCGGCCACCCGGTTGAAGTAGATCATGAACTCATCGCCGCCGAACCGGCTGATGCGAACATTCGGGCTCTCGAACGCGGAGAGACGCTCGGCCACGGCATAGATCAAGCCATCGCCGACCGGATGCCCCAGAGTGTCGTTCACGGTCTTGAAATCATCGAGGTCAAGAACGCCAAGGCCGCAGAGCCGGTCCTGATCGCCCGCCGCCATCGCTTCGGTGACCTTCTCGTGAAAATAGGCGCGGTTGGGCAGGCTGGTGAGGCTGTCATAACGCGCCATGAAGCGGATTTTCTCCTCCGCCTCGACGCGGCTCGTGACCTCCTCGAAGGTCAGAACCCCCACCTCGTCATGCCCTTCACGGGCAGCAAACTCAAAATGCCGCCCATTGGTCATGCGCAACAGGACCTTGCGGTTGCGGCCTTCGCGCAAAGCCCGCGAAAGCTGCTCCTCGGCATAAGCATAATCGCGCTCCGAAAGCAGGCCGCTCGCCACACCGCGCATCAAGAGCGATTTCAGCGTCCGGCCCAGCATCTGCTCGGAGGACTTGAACCCGAGCATCTCCGCCGCCTGGGTGTTGCTCACCACCACGCGCTCCTCATTGTTCAGCATGAGCAGACCGTGATGCATGGTGTTCAGCGCGCGGTCGAAACGCTGCGCCAGCCGCGTGGACCGCTTTTCCTCACTGATGGCAGTGAACAGGACCGTGCGTACGAGATCGGCCATCTTGGTCACGACCAGCATGAACGGTGCGATGAAAAGCCCAAGCACGAAATGATAGAAATCGCCCTTCAGCATCAGACCGAGCGCCATCGGGAACACGATGGTCAGCGTCAGGATCGACACCATTTTGTGTGATCCGTAATTGCGCCCGGCAATGGTGATCGTGCCGCTTAGAATGGCCGAAACAGCGGCAAGTTCGCTGAAATTGTCGTTCGACCACATCGTGGCAAAGAAGCCGAACGCCCCGACAACAAATCCGTGGAGACTGCCCCACCAGAGATATCGGGCCTCCCAGGCGAGTGCGGACGGATAGTCGGAGATCAACGCGTGATCGACACGCGTAATCTTGAAGTAACGCCAGACGCCGGCAATGAACATGGCCGGCGCGAAGACGAGATAGGCCTCCTGGCCTGTTTTATAGTAGAGGAGAAGAGCAATCAGGCCGTAGCAGGCCGCGCCAACGGGGAGCACGCCGACGTCCTGAAACAACGAACGGATGTACCCAACGTAGACGTCTTCCGGAATGCTGTTTTTGCTGTTTTTCACCGCATGAGCCCGATTGACGGGCAAGATATGCCACAACAGCATTAAGAAAGGTTTAGTGAAGTTTTCTCGCCTCTGCCCTAAAGAAAGCCGGCTATTCTGCCGCTTTCAGGACAGGACCCGCCCTGTCTCCGTCCTCCAAACGCCGGACAAGCCTCGCCCGCTCCTGCGCCGCTTTCGCAGCGTTGGCTTCCTTGATGTGGCCATAGCCGCGAATGAGCGCCGGCACCGATGCCAGCGCCGCCGCGGCATCCGCCCGTTCGGGAGAAAGCAGCGCCTCGATGCGATCGAGATCTCCTTCATATTCGGTGAGCAGGCGCCGTTCCATCCGGCGCTCGTCGGTGCGGCCGAAGAGATCGAAAGCCGTGCCCCGCAGGCCGCGCATGCGCGCAAGCAGGCGGAAGGCCGACATCATCCAGGGACCAAAGCTCGACTTTCTCGGATGCCCGGCGGCATCACGGCGACCGAGAACCGGCGGCGCAAGATGAAACTCGAGGCGATCATAGCTCTCGAATTCAGCGTTGAGCTGGCGCTTGAAGGAGCCGTCCGTGTAGAGACGCGCCACTTCGTATTCGTCTTTTATGGCCATGAGCTTGAAGAGATTGCGCGCTGCGGCTTCCGTCACCGCGGTGGAACCCGGCACAGCATTTTCTTCTTTGGCACGCAAACGGGCGATGCGGCCGCGGTAGCGCTCCGCATAAGCCTGGTTCTGGTAGCCAGCCAGGAACGTCGCACGCCGGTCGATGACCTCATCGAGCGTCTGCGATACGGGCTGCCGAACATCGCCATTTGAGGATTTTGCGACCAGTCGGCTCACATATTCAGGATCGTGCGCCGCGCGGCGTCCCCAGCGGAACGCTGAAACGTTCATGGACACAGCCTGGCCATTGAGTTCAATCGCCTTCTCGATGGCTTCAGCCGAAATCGGCAGCCCGCCGAGCTGATAGGCCATGCCAAGCATGAGCATGTTTGCGCCAACGGAATTGCCGAAGAGGACGCTCGCGGTTCGTGTCGCGTCGAAGAAATGCGCCCTGTCTTCGCCGACGGCCGCGCGGATCGCCTTCTTCAGGCGCTCTGTGGGAAGCGAGAAATCGGCTGAGCGGGCGAAATCTCCCGGCATCACTTCCGCGGTGTTGGCCATGAATAGGGTGTGCCCTTCACGGGCGGCTGCGAGAACCTTCTTCGCGCCGGAAACCACCAGGTCGCAGCCGAGAACGAGATCCGCCTCGCCGGCGGACACGCGGATCGCGTGAATGTCTTCCGGCGTCCCCGCGACACGCAGATGGGTGAAAACCGCTCCGCCCTTCTGCGCCAGCCCCGCCATGTCGATGATGCCTGCGCCCCTGCCTTCCAGATGCGCAGCCATGCCGACGATTGCGCCAATGGTGACAACACCAGTGCCGCCTATCCCATCCACCACCGCCGACCAGCCGCGCGCGAGATCATAAAGCTTCGGCTCGGGAACGCCTTCCAGCGGATCGTTGGCGCCTGTCGCACCTTTTGCCTTCTTCAGCTTGGCGCCGTGCACCGTCACAAAGGACGGGCAAAACCCGTTCACGCAGGAAAAATCCTTGTTGCAGCTGGACTGGTCGATGCGGCGCTTGCGGCCGAATTCGGTCTCCTGCGGCTGTACCGAAACGCAGTTCGACTTGACCCCGCAGTCTCCACAGCCTTCGCACACGAGTTCGTTGATGAAGACGCGCTTGTCCGGATCGGGGAAGGTCCCGCGTTTGCGCCGGCGGCGTTTCTCGGCCGCACAGGTCTGATCATAGAGCAGGACTGAAACGCCCTTCACCTCGCGCAGCTCGCGCTGCACCTGATCGAGATCGTCGCGGTGGTTGATCGTGGTGCCCTGCGGGAAGTTGACAGCGCCGGCATATTTTTCCGGCTCGTCGCTCACGACTGCGATGCGCTGCACGCCTTCCGCACGCACCTGATCCGCGATCATGTCAACGGTGAGCCCGCCCTCGTGCGGCTGGCCGCCCGTCATGGCGACCGCGTCATTGTAGAGAATTTTGTAGGTGATGTTTGCGCCAGAAGCGCGCGCAAAGCGGATCGCCATGGAACCGGAATGATTGTAGGTGCCATCGCCGAGATTCTGGAAGAAGTGCTCCCGCCTGGAAAACGGTGCCTGGCCGATGAACTGCGCGCCCTCGCCGCCCATGGCCGTGAAGCCGACATTGGACCGGTCCATCCAGGTCGCCATGAAATGGCAGCCAATGCCGCCGCCTGCAATCGACCCCTCGGGAACATTGGTCGAGGTGTTGTGCGGGCAGCCCGAGCAGAAATAGGGCGTGCGGCCTGACACGTCCTGCGTATCCGCAAGCATGGCCTGGAACTGGCGCAGCCGCGACACATGGGCCGCGATCTCTTCCGATGGGCCGATGATCCGCAGGATCCGCTCGCCGATGGCGATGGCGATCTCATTGGGATCGAGCGCCGCCGTGGGCGCGAAAAGACGGCCTCCCTTCTCATCCACCTTGCCGATGATTTCCGGTTGATTGGCCGTGCCGTAAAGGTTCTCGCGCAATTGCACTTCGATCAGCGAACGCTTTTCCTCGACCACGATCACCATGTCGAGGCCGCGCGCGAATTCGCGCATGTGCTCCACGTCGAAAGGCCAGGGACAGGCCACCTTGAAGAGGCGAATGCCAAGCTGGTTCGCCCGCGCTTCGTCGATCCCCAGATCGTCCAGCGCCTGCCGCGTGTCGAGATAGCTCTTGCCAAGCGTGACAATGCCGATCTTCGCCTTGGAACCGCCGGAATAGATGATGCGGTTGAGATTGTTTGCCTGGACGAACGCGGCGGCGGCGGCGCGCTTGAAATCGTAGAGCCGCGCCTCCTGCCCGAGCATGTTGATCTCGTTGCGGATGTTCAGACCGCCGGGCGGCATCTCGAATTCGGGCGTGACGATGTTCAGCCGCTCAAGCGACACATCCACGGCGGCTGTCGATTCAATGTTGTCCTTGACGCATTTGATGGCCGTCCAGGTGCCGGCAAAACGCGACAATGCATAGCCATAAAGACCGTAGTCTATGAGTTCCTGAACGCCGGCCGGGTTCAGGATCGGAATCATCGCGTCAACGAAAGCGAACTCGCTGGCATTGGCGACAGTTGAGGATTCGGCTGTGTGGTCATCGCCCATGAGCGCGAGCACGCCGCCATGTTTCGAAGAGCCCGCATGGTTGGCGTGGCGAAAAACGTCGCCGGAGCGGTCTACGCCCGGGCCTTTGCCGTACCAGACACTGAACACCCCGTCATATTTGCCTTCGCCCAGAAGCTCGGTCTGCTGCGAGCCCCAGCAGGCGGTTGCCGCCAGTTCCTCGTTCAGGCCCGGCTGGAAGATCACATTGGACGCTTCGAGCTGCTTTTTCGCTTTCCAGAGCTGCTGATCGAGCCCGCCAATGGGCGACCCGCGATAGCCGGAAACGAAACCGGCAGTGTTCAGCCCCGCACGTCGATCACGCTCACGCTGCATCAGGAGCATCCGGACAATCGCCTGCGCGCCGGATACGAAGATGCGCTCCTTCGTTAAATCGAACTTGTCATTAAGCGTGACGTCGTGAAGCGTCATATATGCATTCCTCCTCAGCGGATCACGGTTGGAAACGTTTCCGCAAGGGTAGTTTTCTATCCGCCCGGCATCCCGTCAAACGAATTTGCGGGCTCCACAACAATGAGCAACGCCAACACAAAACACGGCATTTCCGGGGACATTTTATTAGCCGGGCCGCATGAACGGCGCACGAATCTGACCGGAGTATACCTGCCTGCTCCCCGAACGCAGCAGCCAGTCCGGCATATTCACTTCATAATTTAGGTTCGAAAGGCAAAAAGGCGACTTTTCCCGCCCGGTTACTTTTTCGCCAGAAACAAAGCTGCTAATCAGGCGCTGCCTGGCTACCAGGTTGAAGGGCAGGACAGGGAACAACTTCCGCCCGCATCGGGGAAATGCAAGAGGGCCTCATGGCATACCATCACGCGCCGCTCGCCGTGCGCGCCAACGGCGGAGGTAACTGACCGTGCGCGCAATCGCTTTTCTGGTCCGCATAATCAGCGGCCTGAATGCCCTTGTCGGCAATATCTTTTCGTGGCTGTCACTGGCCATCGTCCTGGTGTGTTTCACCGTCGTCGTGCAGCGCTACGTCTTTGCGACGAGTTTTGTGTGGATGCAGGACCTCTATATCTGGCTGAACGGAGCAATGTTCACCGCCGTCGCCGGCTTCGCCCTTCTTCGAAACGACCATGTGCGGGTCGACATTTTCTACCGGCCGGCGAGCACGCGGCGCAAGGCAATCGTGGATCTGGTTGGCGTGGTCCTGTTCCTGATGCCGTTCTCCTGGGTCGTGTTCTATTACGGGTGGAGCTTCGTCAGCCGCTCCTGGCGGCTGGGAGAAGCATCGGCCAATGTCGGCGGCATGCCGGGGCTCTTTATCCTCAAAGGCTTCATTCTCGGCTTTGCCCTACTGCTCGCCCTGCAGGGCATCGCCATGGCGCTTCGCTCGGTCCTTGTCCTCAGTGGCAATGAGGCCCTGCTGCCGGCGAAACTGAGATACGAAACCAATGACGAAGAGCAGCCGGAGGCGAGCGTCTGATGGATCCGGTTCTGATTGGCGAGCTCCTTTCGGGGCTCATGTTCTTCGGCATTATCGGCTTTCTTCTTCTGGGCTTTCCCGTCGCCTTCACGCTGGCCGGCGTATCGCTCATGTTCGGTCTTGTCGGCATGTGGTTCGGCGTTTTCGACCCGTCGAATTTCGGCAGCCTGGCAAACCGCTATATCGGCTACATGACCAATGAAGTGCTGGTGGCTGTCCCGCTCTTCATCTTCATGGGCGTGATGCTGGAGCGCTCCAAGATCGCAGAGCAACTGCTTTTGACCATGGGCAAGCTGTTCGGCAATCTACGCGGCGGGCTTGGCATGTCGGTCATCATCGTCGGCGCGCTTCTGGCCGCATCCACCGGTGTGGTGGGTGCCACCGTCGTGACCATGGGTCTGATCTCGCTCCCGGCAATGCTGCGTGCGAACTACGATCCGAAGCTTGCGACCGGCGTCATCTGCGCTTCCGGTACGCTTGGACAGATCATCCCGCCATCCACGGTTCTCATCTTCATGGGCGACATGCTTTCGGGCATCAACGCGCAGGTGCAGATGGCGAAGGGCAATTTCGCCCCGGTTCCCGTATCGGTGGGCGACCTCTTCGCCGGCGCACTTCTTCCCGGTGTGCTGCTGGTCGGGCTTTATCTCGGATGGACGCTTCTTAAGGCCATCTTCGACCCTGCCTCCTGCCCGGCCACGCCGGTTCCGCCGGAGGAGAAGAAGGAATTGCTGGGCGAGGTCGCCGTCGCGCTCTTGCCCCCGCTCCTGCTGATCATGGCCGTTCTGGGTTCCATTCTCGGCGGCATCGCGACGCCGACGGAAGCCGCCTCCGTGGGCGCCGTCGGCGCCATGGTGCTTGCCGCCTTCCGCTGGCGACTTTCCTTTGCCGTTCTGCGCGAAACGGCGATCGCCACCGCCTCCATCACCTGCATGGTGTTCATCATCCTGTTCGGCGCTTCGGTCTTCTCCATCGTCTTCCGTCTCATGGGCGGCGACAATCTGGTGCATGAGTTCCTCGCCAACCTGCCCGGCGGCACGCTGGCGGCCGTGGCCGTGGTCATGCTGATCATGTTCCTGCTGGGTTTCATCCTCGACACGTTCGAGATCATCTTCATCGTGATCCCGATCACCGCACCGATCCTGCTGGCCCTCGATGTGGACCCGGTCTGGCTCGGCGTTCTGGTTGGTGTGAACCTGCAGACAAGCTTCCTCACGCCGCCTTTCGGCTTCGCGCTGTTCTATCTGCGCGGGGTCGCACCGGGCTCCGTGAAAACGTCGATGATCTACAGGGGAGTACTGCCTTTCGTGCTGCTGCAGCTCCTGGCCATCGCCATCATGTTCATGTTCCCTGAGATCGCCACCTGGCTTCCGAGAGCGATCTACAGCTAGGATCCAGACACAAGAAAACAAAAAAAGCCCGGCGCGATGCCGGGCTTTTTCGTCGACCTCAACCGAGATCAGATCGAGAAGTATTTCTTGCGAGCCTCGACGAAAGCACCGTCCGTGCCTTCCGTGCGGGTGCGCAGGATGTTGAGCGACTCGATGAAGCTCTCCGTCGTCTTCTTCGTCAGCGCATCGCCGGAATCGCGCAGCTCGCCGAGAATCTCGGCCGCTGCCTTCGCACCTGCCTCAACGATATCGTCGGGGAACTGGCGCACATTGACGCCGTGCTCGTCGACCAGTGTCTTCAGGGCACGCGGGTCATTGGCGTAGAAATCCGAAGCCACCTGATCATATTCCGCCTGGCAGACATCCCTGACGATCGCCTGCAGGTCGGTGGGCAGCTCCTGATACTTCGCCTTGTTGACCACCAGCTCGGTAGCCAGTCCCGGTTCCACAAAGCTCGGGAAGTAGTAGTTCTTGGCGACCTGGTAGAAACCGAGCGCCAGATCGTTGTAGGGACCGACGAACTCGGCCGCATCGAGCGTGCCCGACTGAAGCGCCTGGAAGATTTCGCCGGCAGCCATGTTGGTCACCGTTGCGCCAAGCTTCTCCCATACCCGGCCACCAAGGCCCGGCGTGCGGAAGCGCAGACCTTTTACGGAATCGAGACCCGTCAGTTCCTCGCGGAACCAGCCACCGGCCTGCGTGCCCGTATCGCCGGACAGGAAGCCCTGAACGCCGAACTGGTCGTAGATCTCGTCCCAGATTTCCTGACCGCCCATATAGCGGACCCAAGCCGCCATTTCACGCGAGGTCATGCCGTAGGGCACACCCGTGAAGAATGACAGGGCCGGGCTCTTGTTCTGCCAGTAATAAGCCGCACCATGGCTCATCTCGGCCGAACCGTCGATCACGGCATCGAGCGACTGCAGCGGCGGAACGAGTTCACCCGCCGAATAAACCTGCACGGTCAGCCGACCGTCCGAAGCCGCCGTGATGCGATCTGCAAGCCGCTGGGCGCCGACACCAAGGCCCGGAAAATTCTTCGGCCACGTGGTGACCATGCGCCAGGTCTGGTTGCCCTGCGCGATCGCAGGCGTGGCTAACGCGGCAGCGCCCGCGCCGGCACCGGCCAGTCCCGCTTTCCTGAGGAAAGAACGACGATCCATGAATACCTCCCAAAAGAACATCAAGCGAAAAAAAGGGCCGCAGAACGGCCTCTTCAACTTTACTACAGCGCCGTAGTTAACATGCTCCGGCACAGCGGAAACTCATCAATACACGCACAAGCATAACTGTCTAGAGCCAGGCCCCGCTAATATGAACACAGTCTACACAAGAGCAATGAGGTGGGGCATCAGCCCGTCCTGGCTGCATTTTTGGGCACGCCGCGAGCGCCGCACCACTCCGTATCACCTGCCTGCGTGTTTCAATGTCGACTTTTGGCTCACTTGAAGGCAGGCTGCAGATGCAAGACAAAGCATAAGGCCCGAGAATCACAAAAACGATCCGGGGGGAACACATTGCTGGGAGGAAAGCATGGCGGGGCTTCTTGGCCTTTCGCGCCTGATTGACGCTATTAATCAATTCATCGGAAAGCAGGTTTCGTGGCTGATCCTGGTTGCGGTGCTGGTCTCTGCCTATAATGCCATCATCCGCTTTCTGGGAGACGGCCTGCCCGCCTACCTGCCGATACCGAGGGCTTCCAACAGCCTGCTCGAACTGCAATGGTACCTCTACGGCACCGTGTTCCTGCTGGCGTCCGCCTATACGTTGCAGCGCAATGAGCACATCCGCATCGACATCGTTTCGAGCCTGTTCACGAAACGGACCCGGGACTGGATCGACCTTTTCTGCCACGTCTTCTTCCTGCTTCCATTCGTATCGCTGATCGTCTGGCTGAGCTGGCCCTGGTTTCAGCGTTCCTTCATCTCGGGCGAGATTTCCGCCAATGCGAGCGGCCTGATCATCTGGCCCGCCAAATTCATGGTCCTTGCCGGCTTCATCCTTTTGACGGCGCAGGCCATCTCCGAGATCGTCAAGCGATACGCGGTCCTGCGCGGTCTGATCGACGAACCGAACCCGCAACATGAAATGCATCCGGCCGCAGAAGCAGCCATTGAGATGGAGGAGAAGCGCGATGATTGACCTGATCGCGCACAATCTCGCGCCCATCATGTTCGTCACCGTCATGGCGATGCTGCTGATCGGCTATCCGGTTGCCTTCACACTGGCTGCCGGCGGCCTCCTCTTCTTCGTGTTCGGTGTTGAACTCTCACATATCTCCAGCGAAATCCGTCTTTTCTGGCCGCTGCTACAGTCACATCCCGAGCGCATCTACGGGATCATGTACAACGACACGCTGCTCGCCATTCCGTTTTTCACCTTTATGGGGCTGATCCTGGAGCGCTCCCGGATGGCCGAAGACCTGCTTGACACGATCGGCCAGCTCTTCGGGCCGGTGCGTGGCGGGCTTGCCTACGCCGCAGTGCTGGTGGGCGCCCTCCTCGCCGCAACGACAGGGGTCGTCGCCGCATCGGTGATCGCGATGGGGCTCATCTCGCTGCCGATCATGATGCGCTACAACTATAATCGCGGCTTTGCCACCGGCACCATCGCCGCGTCCGGCACGCTGGCGCAAATCGTCCCCCCATCGCTCGTCCTGATCGTGATGGCCGATCAGCTCGGCCGTTCCGTGGGAGACATGTATGTGGGCGCGCTTCTGCCGGCCCTCGCCATTATCGGCACCTACTGCCTGCTTGTCTTTGCCGTCACCATCATCAAACCGCACTGGGCTCCGGCCCTGCCGCCGGAAACACGCACGCTCGGCGGTGGCGTGACCTCTCTGGCCCTCCTGCTGGCTGCGTCGGTCGGCATCTACCTGGCCACGTATCACACCGTTTTCGCCGATATGCGCAGCGAAGTCAGACTTGTCTGGGCGGCCACGACGGCAACGGTCTTCGCTCTCGCCCTCAGTCTTGCCAATCGCCATCTGAAACTGAACATTCTTTCACGGCTCGCCGAGCAGGTTGTGATCGTGCTGATCCCGCCCCTGGCGCTGATCTTTCTCGTCCTTGGAACCATCTTTCTCGGCATCGCCACACCGACCGAAGGCGGTGCCATGGGAGCAACCGGCGCACTCGTGCTGGCCCTGATCAAGCGCAGGCTGTCCTTTTCCGTCCTCAAACAGGCGCTGGACGCCACGACGAAGCTTGCCGCCTTCGTGATGTTCATCCTGATTGGCGCGCGTGTCTTCGGCCTGACCTTCTACGGGATCAACGGCAATGTCTGGATCGAGGAACTTCTTCTGGCGCTGCCTGGCGGCGAAATCGGCTTCCTGCTTACCGTCACCGTCATCGTCTTCATTCTCGGCTGCTTTCTCGACTTCTTCGAGATCGCCTTCATCATGGTCCCGCTCCTGGTACCCGCCGCCGAGACGCTCGGCATCGACCTGATCTGGTTTGGCGTCATTCTCGGCATCAATCTGCAGACATCGTTCCTGACCCCGCCCTTCGGCTTCTCGCTGTTCTATCTGAGATCGATCGCGCCGATGAAGGAATGGAAAGACGAAGTTTCCGGCCGCATCCTGCCCGCCGTCAAGACGACGGAGATCTACAAGGGTGCCATCCCCTTCATCATCATCCAGTTTCTGATGATCATCCTGGTGATCGCGTTTCCCGGCCTTGTCACGCACTACAAGCAGGAGAGCACCGTCGATCCGAACGAGGTTGAGATCACCATTCCCACCTTCGGTGGCGGCAGCGACGGAGGGCCCGCATTCGGTCTGCCGGGCGGGCTGGGCGGCTCCCCGTTCGGTTCACCACCCACCGCTCCAGGGGACGGAAACGGGCAACAGAACAACGGACTGCAGCTGCCGGGTATCGGCGGTCTGCCACCGCTCGGCACACAACCCCCTGACGCCCCGGGCGAGACGCCACAGGAGCAGCCGGCAGCCCCCGCTGGCCCGGATCTGAGCCAGCCGCCGAGTTTTGACTGAACGGCAAGCCTGCAAAAGAAAACCCCGGAGCGGCACTCCGGGGTTTTCCTGCAGTTTCAGGGGCAGATCAGAGCTTACCAGCGCGCTGCTGGATCATCATGAAGGTATCAAACGTATACTCGGACAATTGCGCCCAGAGATACGCATCCTTTTTGAACGCCAGCTGATTGTCGTAGATCTTCTTGAAGGTGGGATTTGAAGCGTTGATCTCGTCATAGGTTTCCATCGCAGCGTTGTAGCACGCCTCGAGGATTTCCTGACTGAACGGGCGGAGCTGCGCACCGTCCGCCACCAACTGACGCAAAGCCGCCGGGTTCTTGTAATCGTAGCTCGCCATCATGTCGGCATTGGCTGCACGACAGGCCGCATCGAGCACCGACTGATAGGCCGCCGGCAGTTCATCCCACTTTGCCTTGTTGAACATGGCGTTCAGGACCGGACCGCCTTCCCACCATCCCGGATAGTAGTAGTACTGGGCGACCTTGTTGAAGCCGAGCTTCTGATCGTCATAGGGGCCGACCCACTCGGTCGCGTCGATCGTGCCTTTCTCGAGCGCGGGGTAGATGTCGCCACCGGCGATCTGCTGGGGAACCACGCCGAGCTTCTCGATGATCTTGCCGCCCATGCCACCGATGCGCATCTTGAGGCCCTTGAGATCTTCAACGGTGTTGATCTCCTTGCGGAACCAGCCGCCCATCTGCGCACCGGTATTGCCACACGGAAGAGTGTGGAGCCCCTCGGTGTGGTAGAACTCGTTCAACAGCTCATTGCCGCCGCCATAATAAAGCCAGGCGTTCTGCTGGCGATAGTTGAGCCCGAACGGGATGGCTGTGCCCAGCGCGTAGGTCGCATCCTTGCCCCAGTAATAATATGACGCCGTATGCGCCATTTCGACGGTGCCGGCAGCCGCCGCATCCGCCGCCTGAAGGCCGGGCACGATCTCGCCCGCAGCGAAGATCTGAATCTCGAAATTGCCGTCCGTTGCCCCTTTCACGAATTCGGCCATTGTTTCGGCTGCGCCATAGATCGTATCCAGCGCCTTCGGGAACGAAGACGTGCAGCGCCAGGTGATCTTTGGCATTGACTGGGCTATGGCGGGTGAGGCCAGCGCCGACGCAGCGGCAACGCCCGTTCCTGCCATGCCTGCCTTCTTGAAGAAGGTTCTGCGGTCCATATGTTCTCCTCCCATTCTGGAACCGTCTGCCGCAGTGCCTTTGGCACCCGGCTTCATGCCGGCTTCGCCGCCCCCACGCTGTTTGCTTATATCGGGCACCGAAAACCACAGGTATCAATGCATGCATGGCGTCCCAAGTCCAGCGTGGGATCCCTGTTCTGCGACCAATGTCGAAGGCCCAACGAAATCCCGAAACTGCCCATTGGAAAGGCGCGCGGAATGTCTACATTCCGATCTCTGAGAGCGACCGCCAGAAAACGGATTATCGAATGCGCACCCCACTGATCGCCGTCTCGACGGATGCAAAGGATTTCGAGAACTACACGTGGCATGCCACGCCACAGCCCTATCTCGACGCCGCCGTCTCCACCGCCGGCGTACTGCCGGTGCTGCTTCCCTCGCTCGGCGACAGGCTCGATCTGGACAGCCTGCTGGAAACCGTTGACGGCGTGCTCGTGACGGGATCGAAGTCAAACGTCTATCCCGAACTCTACGGTGGGGAAGCCAGTGAAGAGAACGGTCCCTACGACCATGCCCGCGACGCCACCACCCTCCCTCTTATCCGCAAGGCCATCGAGAAGGGTGTGCCGCTGCTGGCCATCTGCCGCGGGATCCAGGAACTGAACGTGGCGCTCGGCGGAACGCTCGCAACGGAGATTCACGAACGCGAAGGCGCTTTCGATCATCGCGGACCGCAGGAGGCCGGTCACGACACCCGTTTCGCCATCCGCCAGACGGTGAAAGTGGCGCCTGGCGGCTGCCTCGCACGCATATTCGACACGTCCGAGGTCCGTGTGAACTCAGTCCACAGACAGGGCGTGGATAGGCCCGCTCCGCGTCTTCAGGTCGAGGCAGTGGCAGACGATGGCACGGTGGAGGCCATCTCCGTGAAGGAGGCGCCGGGCTTCGCCGTCGGTGTCCAGTGGCATCCCGAATACTGGGCGCACAAGGACGATTCCTCGGCACGGATCTTCAGGGCGTTCGGTGAAGCCGTCCGCCGCCACGCCGCGAACCGCGAGAGAGCGGGCATCGCGGCTGAGTGATCAGTTTTCCCGATACAGGCTGAGCAGGGGCGTTCGCGGGCGCAGCGATTCATAGGCTGCGCCATCGCCCGGGTAAAACTCCACCAGCGCCTCGCCTGCCGCCGAGACGAAGACAACCGTCCCGTCAGGCCGCTCCTCCCAGATGCGGGCGTCGGCAAGACGCGGCAGTATCCGAGCACAGCTTCGGTCGAGATCAAGCTGCGTGCTCCCCTCTCCCGGCGCATGGCGCACACGGCAGACCTCGTTGACACCGATACCCGTCAACGTGAACTCGGAAGTGGCTGCAGGGCCAGTCTCCTCTCGGTCCGGATCCAGGGCATTGCCCGTCGCATCCTGCCCGGAAAAATAGCCGAACGAGCCCACCAGCGCCAAGACCAGCGCCCCTGACATAACCAGTTTCATGAAATCAGAGCTCCATCGTCACAGGAATATCGTCCCGGGAGCTTCCATTTTTCTGGTTAATCGATCGCTAACGACTACAACTTTAAGGCGTCATGCACCTAGCCGAATTAGGGAGCCGTGCGGCCCTTCCGCGTTATCCGACAGACCGCGAGACGCTCCGGCGCTTCACATGGCCCGTCTCGGGAACAGGTGTGATTGCCCGGTCCTGCGTGAACCAGGCGACAAGATTATCGACCACCAGATCCGCCATGGCCTGACGTGTCGCAACCGAGGCCGATCCCACGTGCGGCAGAAGCGATGCATTCTCCAGCGCGATCAATGCCTCCGGCACATGCGGCTCGTTCTCGAACACATCCAGACCCGCCGCGAAGATCGTGCCCTTCTGCAACGCTTGGATCAGCGCAGCCTCGTCTACCGTGCTGCCACGGCCGATGTTGACGAAAACGCCGTTTGCGCCCAGTGCCGCAAACACCTCGGCATTGACGGCCCTGTGTGTTTCCGGCCCTCCGGGGGCGACACAGATCAGGGTATCGACGGCTGCAGCAAGTCCCGGAAGCGTATCGTGATAGACATAGGGCACGTCATCGAGTTTCCGGCGGTTGTGATAGGCAATCGGCAGACCAAAGGCGGCAAGCCGCTGCGCGATGGCGCGGCCGATGCGCCCCATGCCGAAAATGCCAACTGTCCGCCCGCGCAGCGAACCACGCGAAAATCGATAGGCCCCTTCGCGCGCCCAGCGCCCCTCACGCAGCCATGTCTCCGCGCGCGGCAGTTCGCGCACCGTGTTGAGAAGCAGGCCCACCGCGGTGTCGGCGACCTCCTCCGTGAGAACGTCGGGCGTGTTGGTCACCATAACATCGCAGCGACCGGCATGCGCGGCATCCACCGCGTCATAGCCGACACCAAAATTGGCGATGATCTCCAGATGAGGCAATGCGTCGATGAAGCCTGCCTCGACCGTCGTCATGGCTGCCATGCCGCGCACTCTTGCGGCCATCTCTTCCGTTACAAGGGCCGGATCCGCCCTCTCGAGCGCTACGAGTTCGAACCGACCGGCAATGCGCTCCTTCGCACGTGGATGCAGCACGCCCGGAACCAGGATGGCGATGTCTCGTGTTTCAGCCAAATCATTCCTCCCGATTAGATGAGCCGGCGATTTATCCGCAAGATGGTTCAGCGCTCGACCGGCTTGCCGGTCGACTGGCGCACGTGAAGCTCCGGCTTGATAAGCTCCTGAGCCGGATTCACCTCAGCCCCGTTCAATCTGTCGAGCAGAACGCGCGCCGCCCGACGCCCCACATCCCGCTGCCCGTTCCAGACGGTGGTCAGTGCAGGTGTGGCAATTGCCGCCTCTTCAAGATCGTCATATCCTGTTACAGAGATGTCGACGCCGGGTACAAGTCCGGCACGGGCAATGCCGTTCATGAGACCGATGGCCACGAGATCGTTCCAGCAGACCGCTGCCGTGGGCTTGTCCTTGAGCGCGAGAAACGCCCCGGCTATCTCAAAGCCGGCCTGCTTGGTGCGTGGCCCCGGGAACCGCCACTGCGGCTTGATCTCCAGCCCCGCCTTGGCCATCGCATCCACGTAGCCCTGATACCGGTCGCGGCCGGTCGACGTCTGGTCCGTGCCGCCGATCATGGCAATGCGCGTGTGTCCAAGCGAGATTAGGTGATTGGTCGCAAGCCCGGTGCCATAGGCATCGTCGCCACGAAAGACCGGCACCCGCGCACCTTCGACGGATCGGGCGATAAGCACTGTCGGCAAACCATTTTCCTCCACAAGGCGAATATCCTGTGGCGGCGTACCGATAGCCGGCGACATGATGACTCCGTCGGCCCCCAGTTGCAAAAGCGTGTCGATGAATGTGCGCTGCTTTTCCAGCTGGTCGTAATGGTTGGACAGGAGAAAGGTCTGCCGCGACCGGTCAAGTTCGGTCTCGATAGAGCGCAGAATCTCGGCAAAGAACGGGTTCATGATGTCATGAACAACGACCCCGATAATGCCGGATCGGGAGGTCCGCAGGCTTGCCGCACGCCGGTTGTAGATATAGCCGATTTCGCGCGCATGCTCCTTGATCCGCTGACGCGTTGCATCAGCGACCAGCGGACTGTCACGCAAAGCCAGAGAAACGGTTGCCGTGGAGACGCCAAGCGCCTCGGCGATGGTGGAAAGCTTGATCTTCTGCGCCAGCCTGAATCCCCCCAACGTGCGGATGGCCTTAACCACCAGGCGCAACGCAATCCATGATCGCACCGCCCGCTCGTGCTGCGACGGGCCCGCAGTCGCACCCTGCTAAACTGTTTAAAGACCTGCTTACGCCACGGACGGCCAAAAGGTCAATCAGGATACGCGGACGCAACGTCGCCTTTCAGCGAAATCGGGTCGGTTCTGCGGGAAACAGGCTGGACGATCAGATGCTAGGCTTCGACCTCGATACTGTCTTCATCATCGACATCGTCAAAACTGGTGCCGTTCAGATTCGCTTCGACTTTGAAGAGAAGGCGCGTCAAGACCCTCTGCTCTTTCTTGTCGAATCCTCTAAGCGCAATTTTTTCGGTCTTGCGCACCGACTTCTCAATGGACCGGATGGCCTGCTCTCCTTCTTCGGTTAAGAAAACATACGCCCGGCGTCCGTCTTCCTGCGATAATCGCTTTTCAAGAAAGCCCTGATTCGTCAGTCGGTTGATGGTTTTGGTAATTGTCGGCGGACGCACACCTAAAAGAGTGGCAAGCTGGCTGGGCGTCTGCCCATTCTCCAGCGATAACGCCAGCATTAACTTGTCTTGCCCCGCATATAGCCCATGCTCCAGAAGCCGCTCGGCCAGAGCGGTGCGTGAAAGCCGAGCGGCCGACTGTAGCAAACCAATTGTCGCGCCCTTTACAGCTTTGGCCATAAAAACTCCCCTTTAGACATCCTCAACGATAAGATAGAACGCCCCTTGAACAAAATAGCTCTAACGAATCCCATTGCAACCATAGATTGCTCTTACCCAGACAAATAATTATGCTCTACTTTCGTATAAAAGTTTTGCCTGCCAATTGTCTTGATAGATCGCGAGACATGCTGTGAACGCACAAGAAAATAAACCTACGCCGGCAAAGAAAATAGCGATCCTGCCAATAGGTGCGACTGAACAGCATGGCCCTCATCTGCCACCCGAGACTGACTGGATCATTGCACAAGGCATTGTAGAGGCAGTCAAAAAGGAAATTCCAGAAAATCTCGATATTGTTTTTCTTCCAGTCGAGAAGATTGGCTACTCGATCGAGCATTCCGATTCCTCTCAAACGCATTCCATGACATTCGAAGAAGCCGCCAATCGGTGGATCGGCATCGGGGAGGCCCAGTTCAGGGCCGGTCTGCGCAAACTCGTCATTCTCAACGCCCATGGTGGCAACTCACCATTGCTCACCATTGTAACGACTGAGCTGCGCGTGCGATTCGGCATGCTGGCCGCTGCCACGAGCTGGACGCGCTTTGGTTATCCGCAGGATCTTGTCTCCAGGGAAGAGCGCGCTTTTGGCATCCACGGTGGGTTCATCGAAACCTCCGTCATGCTGGCATTGCGCCCCGACATGGTGGACATGCGAAAGGCCGCGGACTTCAAATCCGCCCAGGCCGACTTTTGCCGCGATTTCACACATTTGCGCGCCTACGGCCCTCATGCTTTCGGCTGGATGATGCGCGACCTTGCCCGCGAGGGCGTCACCGGCAACGCAGCAGCGGCGAGCGCAGAAGCAGGAAAACGCATCATCGCCCACAGCGTGGCCGGCTTCCTGGATCTGCTTCACGATGTCGACCGGTTCGACGTTTCCCACTTCGAACACTGACCGTGCAATCGCCCGGACGCCGCCTTATATAGTCGAGAAACCTTTCAAGTTTTGCGAGAAATCATGTCCGACGTTCAGACCGAGACGCCCAGCGAAACCACCCCGACACAGATCCCCGTCACTGTGCTGACCGGCTATCTGGGTTCAGGCAAGACGACGCTTCTGAACCGCATTCTCACCGAAGACCACGGCAAGCGTTATGCGGTGATCGTCAACGAATTCGGCGAGATCGGCATCGACAATGACCTGATCGTGGAATCCGACGAGGAAATCTACGAGATGAACAATGGCTGCGTGTGCTGCACGGTGCGCGGCGACCTGGTGCGGGTGGTCGAAGGGCTCACCCGGCGTCCGGGCCGGTTCGACGCCATCGTCGTGGAAACCACGGGCCTGGCCGATCCCGCCCCCGTGGCGCAGACCTTCTTCATGGACGACGATGTGCGCGCCAAGACGCGGCTCGATGCGGTTGTCGCGCTGGTCGACGCCAAGCACCTGCCGCTGCGCCTGAAGGATTCCAACGAGGCCGAAGACCAGATCGCTTTCGCCGATGTCGTGATCGTCAACAAGACCGATCTCGTCACGCCGGAAGAACTGGCGGCGGTCGAGGCAACGATCCGCGCGATCAACCCGATGGCCCGCATTCACCGCGCCGAACGCGCCGGCGTTTCGCTGACCGAGGTTCTGGACCGCGGCGCGTTCGATCTGAAGCGTGTGCTCGATAATGATCCGCACTTCCTCGATCACGACGATCCCGACCATGTGTGCGGCCCCGACTGCGACCACGACCATCACGATCATCACCACGATCATGCGCACGGGCACGATCATCATCACCACGCGCATGATCATGGCGCGGCCTCGCCGATCCACGATGCCGGCGTGAAATCGCTCTCGCTGCGCGGTGGCGAGATGGACCCGAAGAAGTTCTTCCCGTGGATCGAGAAGACCACCCAGATGGACGGGCCAAGCATTCTGCGCCTCAAGGGCATCATCGCGTTCCCGGACGATCCGGACCGGTTCGTGGTGCAGGGCGTGCACATGATCATCGAGGGCGATCACCAGCGCCCGTGGCGCGAGGACGAAAAGCGCGAGACGCGCCTCGTCTTCATTGGCCGCGACCTCGACACCGAGCGTCTGCAGCGCACGTTCGAGGCCTGTCAGGCATAGCGCCTGACAGAGCCACGCGCGCCACGCCATACGAAATACATAGACCTGCATCGCCCAGGACCTGCCCATATGCCCACAGTCGCCCCGCTCGACCTCGAAAGCCACTGCATTGCCACCGCGTGGCTGAAAGACATTCCGCATTTCGCGCTGGCCGATGGCGTGGTGCATCGTCTCGACAATGGCCACAAATGGACGGAGGTTCATGATGGGCTTCTGGACGCCTGCCCCGACGTCGATCACGCACGCCTCATCACCGGCGGCGAGGATGGGCGGGTCACAGCACTTGCGGCTGACGGCACGGTGGAAACGCTGGCCGAGATCGGCCGCAAATGGGTGACCAGCGTTGCAGCCGGGCCGCAGGGCACGGTCGGTTTCGCGGTCGGGCGCAACGCCTATGTGCGCTTTGCCGATGGAAAACAGCGCGAATTCCAGCACCCGCGCTCGGTGGAAGGCATCGCCTTCGCACCGAAGGGGATGCGGCTTGCGGTCGCCCGCTACAATGGCGCGACGCTGCATTTTCCGGCAACCGACGGCAAGCCGACGGAGCTCGAATGGGCGGGCGCACACACCGGCATCACCTTCTCCCCGGACGGCAAGTTCCTCGTCACCACCATGCAGGAAAACGCCCTGCATGGCTGGAAACTCGCGGACGGCAAGCACATGCGCATGGCCGGCTATCCGGGAAAGGTGAAGAGCTTTTCGTGGAGCGCCAAGGGCAAATGGCTCGCCACTTCCGGAGCGCCGGCAGCCATTGTCTGGCCCTTTCAGGCGAAGGACGGCCCGATGGGCAAAGCGCCGCTTGAGCTGGGGACCCGCGGCGACACGATGGTGACGCAGGTCTGCTGCCATCCGACCGAGGAGATCGTCGCCATCGGCTATACCGACGGCATGATCCTCGCCGGGCGTTTTGCTGACCAGAAAGAGGTTCTTCTGCGCAGGCAGGGCAAGGGCGCGATCACCGCCATGGCCTGGGACGGTGATGGCCGCCGCCTCGCCTTTGGCTCGGAGACCGGTGAAAGCGGCGTGGTGGATATCGCCGGTTGAATTTCACGCCCTGTGCCTCAGTCTTTGCTTGCAGCGCGCGCGGCGTCCTGTAGCTTCCTCACCTGACTGGAAGCATGGGGGAGCGAGCGGTGGATAGCAGGCGCACAGCGCAGGAGATGCCTGCCCGGCTTGAACTCACCCCCGCGACCTATCGCCATCTTCTGAAAACGGCGCATCGCCACGCATCGCACCAGATCGAAGCAGAAGACCTGCTGCATGAAACGCTGATCGCCGCGCTGACAGCCGGCAACCGGCCATGCGTGGAGAACCGCGCCTGGCTTCAGGGCGTCATGCGCAACGTGGCGGCGACGAAACGGCGCTCCGCCGCCCGCCGGTCAACCCGTGAGAACGCCGCAAGTCTTTTTGAACCATCGGAAGACGGGGATGTTCCGACCGCGTTTCTTGCCGGCCTGCCAGGGAGCCAGAGAATTGTCACGCTTCTGGCTCTCGGCGGTCATACGCGCAGTGAAATCCGGCACCTTCTGCGCATTTCCGATGCGAGCCTGCGTCAGCGTATTGCCGGTCTGCGCCAGCGTTGGCGCGATGCAGCGCCCGACGCCGCTCCCCTTCCGGGAAAGCTTCTGGCGGGCACGCTCGCCTTCGGAGCGATCCGGCAGAGCCTTCTTCCGCTGACCGGTCGCAATTCTGCGTTCCTCGCAAGCCACGATCCGGACGGACACCTCTTTGCGGTAAGTTTTTCTCACCCCAAAGCTCACAAAACTGGCTCCTGCGGCAATTAAGAAGCAGAACCGGCACTGTAACATCAGGAGACACACATGCTTTCCAACGTCCGCATCGGCAACATCTGCTATTACGTCACCGACATTGACCGCACCGAAGCGTTCTACCGCGATGTGGTCGGGCTGAATGTCCAGAGGATGGAAGGGGACGAAGAGACGGGCGACTGGCTGCTGGCCAGCATCGAGAACAATATCGAACTCATCTTCTTCAAGATGGAGTCGCGCCCCGGAAACACGCCCATTGTGGTGTTCGACCTCTCCGAAGGTGGCATCGATACCGTCGTGGAAGGCCTTGCGGAGAAAGGCGCGACGATCGTAACGCCCGTCAGCCATGCTCCGGGCGGCTGGTCTGCCGAATTTGCCGACCCGGACGGCCATGTCCTGTCCGTCTACCAGTCGGAAGAGCGCCCGCGCAAAAGCGCGTAAGCATCACCGCACCAAAACCGCTCGCAGATCGTTGACATTCGTGCCGGTTGGCCCCGGCGCGAACAGATCGCCCAGCGCATCGAACGCGCCCCAGGCGTCATGCGCGGCAAGCAGCGCCTTCGGGTCGTGGCCGGCAGAGCGCAGCCGTGCGACGGTTTGGTGATCGGCAAAGGCACCGGCATTCTCCTCCGACCCGTCGATGCCATCCGTATCGGCGGCGAAAGCCGAGATGCCGGAAACGCCCTCAATGCCAAGTGCAAGCGCCAGAAGGAATTCAGTGTTGCGCCCGCCGCGCCCGCCGCTTCGGCGCAGCGTGACCGTGGTTTCACCGCCCGAAAGCAGCACGACCGGTTTTCTGAAAGGCCGGTCGCGCATCGCCACCTCACGGGCAATCGCCGCATGAACGCTGCCCACATCACGCGCCTCGCCCTCAATCGCATCCGACAGGATGACGGCAGGCACGCCCTGCGCCTCGGCGGCGGTGGAGGCCGCCTCCAGCGAGCGCGCGGCCGAGGCGATGACGTGAACCTCATGGCCTGAAAAACGTGGATCATCCGGCTTTGGTGCGTCCGCCGCAGGTGATGCGAGATGCTGCATCACCGCATCGGGCAATCGCATGCCATAGGTCTCGATCACGGCAAGCGCATCCGCGCGGCTTGCCATATCGGGCACGGTCGGACCGGATGAAACAAGTGCCGGGTCATCGCCGGGAATGTCCGAAACGATCAGCGAGACGACGCGCGCGGGATAAGCAGCAGCGGCCAGCCTGCTGCCCTTGATCGCGGAAATGTGCTTGCGCACCGTGTTCATGGCCGAGATCGGCGCGCCGGACGAAAGAAGCGCCTCGTTGACGGCGATCTCGTCGGCGAGTGTCAGGGAGCCTGCGGGTGCAGGCAGCAGGGCCGAACCGCCGCCGCAAACAAGCGCGATCACCAGATCATCCGGGCCGAGCCCGGTCACGCTCTCCATGAGACGCTTTGCGCCGGAAAGGCCGGCCTCATCCGGCACCGGGTGCGCCGCCTCCAGAACCTCGATCATGCGGGTTGGCGCGCCATAGCCGTAGCGGGTGACGACCACGCCTTCCAGAGGCCCGTCCCAGGCATCTTCCAGCGCCGCCGCCATCTGCGCGGCACCCTTGCCGGCCCCGACCACGATGGTGCGCCCCCGGGGCTTTTCCGGCAGGAATGCGCCAATGGTTTTGGCCGGGTCGGCGGCAGCGACGGCAGCGTCGAACAGTCTTGTGAAAAACGCCTTCGGATCGATGCTGCCGGTCACATGCGCCCCCCGAATTTACCCCATGAATCTACAAGGCGCTTTTGGCAGCCTCTCCTGCGACATAGGTTTCCACGATGGCGCGGTCATCGGCAAGCGTCTGGAGCAGGAAAAGCTCCTCGGCCAGCGTTTCGATGCGCTCCATGCGCAGCGCCATGACCGGCGTTGCGCGCGCGTTCAGAACCACGATATCGGCGTCAGTGCCCGGTTCCAGCGTGCCAACGCGCTCCGACAGGGAAAGCGCCTCGGCATTGCCGCGCGTGATCTGCCAGAAGGAGGCCAGCGGGTTCAGCTTCTCGCCATTGAGCGCGATGACCTTGTAACCCTCATCCATGGTGCGCAGCATGGAGTAGTTGGTGCCGCCGCCCACATCCGTCGCCGAGGCCAGCCGCAATGGCTTCTCACGCTTGCGATAACGCAGATAGTCGAACAGGCCGGAGCCGAGGAAAAGGTTTGAGGTGGGGCAGAACACGGCGACCGAGCCCGTGTCCGAAAGCACATCCGCCTCGCGCTCGGAAAGATGAATGCAATGGCCGAGCAGCGCCTTGGGGCCGAGCAGGCCGTAATGCTCGTAGATGCCGGTATAGTCCGGCGCGTCGGGATAGAGCTTAAGCGTGAAGGCGATCTCGTCGTGATTTTCGGAAAGATGCGTCTGCATGTGGAGGTCGGGGAATTCGCGCATCAGTGCTGCGGCCATCTCCATCTGCTCGGGGCTGGAGGTGATGGCGAAACGCGGTGTGACGGCATAGTTGAGCCGGCCCCTGCCGTGCCATTCGCCGATCAGCGCCTTCGTGTCGTCGTAAGAAGATTGCGGCGTGTCGGTGAGTGCGGCCGGCGCGTTACGGTCCATCATCACCTTGCCGCCCACAACGCACATGTTGCGCGCCAGCGCCTCGCTGAAAAAGGCCTCCGCGCTTTCCTTGTGAACGGAGCAATAGGCGGCAACCGTGGTCGTGCCGTTGCGCAGCAGCTCATCGAAGAACAGACGGGCGATGTGCCGGGCGTGCTGAATGTCGGAGAACCTGGTTTCTTCAGGGAAGGTGTAGTTGTTCAGCCACTCCAGAAGCTCGGCGCCATAGCTCGCGATCACCTGCATCTGCGGGAAATGCGCATGGGCGTCGATGAAGCCCGGCAGGATGAGGTGCGGGCGATGATCCACCACCGTGTGCCCCGCTTCGGCTCCTGCTGCGACCTCGGCAAAGCTGCCGGATGCGAGGATAACGCCATCTTCGACCAGAACCGCGCCATCCTCTTCAAAGAGATAGGCGTCGTGGTCGTCGATGCTCCGCGGTTCGGCTTTGAACGACAGGAGCCGTCCGCGGATGAGTTTCTGTGCCATGCGCTAGCGCGCCTCCTCGAACCAGGTAACGATCAGTTGCCGCTCCTCGTCCGTGATGCCCGAAACATTGCCGGGTGGCATGGCGTGGCTGCGGCCTGCCTGCAGATAGATTTCACGCGCATGCTCGGCAATAGAAGCATCCGTGTCGAGCACAACATTCTTCGGTGGGTAGGGCACGCCCTCATAGCCCGGCACGGCGGCATGGCACATGGCGCAACGCCCCATCACCGTGTCGCGCACCGCCGGAAAATGGGTCGAGGCGACGAAGGTCTGCCCCGTCGCCGAAAGCTTCGTCTCGCCCGTCAGCACCTGCGGCACGGTGGAAAGCCACATGATGATGATGAAGAGAACGCCGGCCAGCCCCCAGGTCCAGTGCGGGGTGCCCTTGCGGGCGTGCACCGTGTTGAAATAGTGCCGGATCAGCACGCCGATGATGAAGATGAGCGATGCGATGATCCAGTTGAACTGGGTGCCGAAGGCCAGCGGATAATGGTTCGACAACATCAGGAAGACGACGGGCAGCGTCAGGTAATTGTTGTGCAGCGAACGCTGCTTTGCCTGCAGGCCAAGTTTCGGGTCGGGCGTGCGCCCCGCCTTCAGATCGGCCACCACGATCTTCTGGTTGGGGATGATGATCAGGAAGACGTTCGCGGTCATGATCGTCGCGGTGAAAGCGCCCAGATGCAGGAAGGCCGCGCGACCGGTGAAGAGCTGCGTATAGCCCCACGCCATCACCACCAGGATCACATAGAGAACCAGCATCAGCGCCGTGTCATTCTTGCCGAGCGGCGATTTGCACAGAAGGTCGTAGAGCAGCCAGCCAAGCCCGATGGAAGCGAGCGAGATGAGGATACCGCCCCAGGCGGGCACATCGAGCACATTGCGGTCGACCAGATAGAGATCCGCGCCCGCATAATAGACGATGGCCAGCAGCGCGAAGCCGGACAGCCAGGTGGAATAGGATTCCCATTTGAACCAGGTCAGGTGCTCCGGCATGGAGGCCGGCGCGACCATGTATTTCTGGATGTGGTAGAAGCCGCCGCCATGGACCTGCCATTCCTCGCCATGCACGCCCTCGGGCAGGCCCGGCCGCTTCACCAGCCCCAGATCGAGCGCGATGAAGTAGAAGGATGAGCCAATCCAGGCAATGGCCGTGACCACGTGCAGCCAGCGCACGCCAAAAGACAGCCAGTCCCACAAAACCGCGTATTCGTTCATGCCAGCTTCCTCAACTCCACCGGGCGCAGGGTGACGGAACCCGATATAAACGGAAAGCGGATAAGATCACGATGACTTTCAAAAAATTTTGGAAAATAATGCGCGCGAAACACCTGGGGGCAGTGCATGGCCTATCTCGACAACATCGCCGTTTTTGTCCGCGTCGTGGAACTCGGCAATCTGTCTTCTGCGGGCCGCGACATGCGGCTTTCTCCGGCCGTTGCCTCGAACCGGGTGAAAGAGCTCGAAAAGCACCTCGGCGTGCGGCTCTTCAACCGCACCACGCGCCAGCTCACCCCCACCGAACAGGGCCGCGTCTTCTATGAGGGCGCGCGCAAGGTTCTCGAAGCGGTGGCGGAAGCCGAAGCCTCGGTCGCCGATCTTTCCGGCCAGCCGCGCGGCACGATCCGCGTCACCGCGCCGCTCGGCATCGGCAAACGGCTGATCGCCAGCGGCATTCCCGAATTTCGTGACCGATATCCCGAGATCGAGGTTCGCTTAAGACTTTCAGACCATGAGGTCGACATGATGCGCGAAGGCATCGACGTTGCCTTCAAGCTTGGAATACTGGAAAACTCCTCCTTCCGCATGCGCGGCATCATGGATTGCGAGCGCGTTCTGGCGGCCGCGCCTGATTATCTGCAACGGCGCGGCGAACCGAAGACACCCGAAGCGCTGATCGATGAGCGCCACGATTGCCTGATGCTGCGCTTTCCCGGCGCACGCGAGCATTTCTGGATGCTGCAGACGCCGGAAGGCGCGCGAAAGTTCGAGGTTAGCGGCCCGTTCGATTCCGACGATGGCGACGTGATCACCGACTGGGCGCTTGCCGGGCGCGGCATCGTCAACAAGCCCCGCTTCGAGATCGAGCCATTTCTGCGCGATGGAAGGCTTAAGGTGGTCCTGCCCCAGACCCCGCCCGTGCCGGTAAAGCTTGCCGCGCTCTACCCGCACAAGAAGTTTCAGGACCCGAAAGTGCGGCTTCTGGTCGACTTCATGTCAGGCCGCTGCCAGCGCATGATTGGCGATGTACTGGACGTGAAGTAATCAGCGGTTCAAAGCCGTCAGTATCTCCGCAGCCGCCATGGCTGCGATGACGGCGGGGCGCTTGTCGTGTACGGCGCTCCCGCCGATGGGCGTGACGAGCCTTGAGAAACGTTTCTCATCGCCGCCATTCTTCAGATACCAGCTCCGGAAGGTCGCGCGTTTGGTTTTGGAGCCGATCATGCCGACATAGGCTGCGTCATCGCGTGCGAGCGCCTCGGCAACCAGCAGAAAGTCGAGCGCATGATCGTGGGTCAGGATCACGAAGGCCGTCCCGGCGGGAGCTTCACGCACCGCCTCTTCCGGCAGGGCCGTAAGGCGCGTCTCCACATCATCCGGAAAATCCCCAAGCGCTTCCTTGCGGGTCTCGACCACCAGCACCCGCACGGGCAGCGGGGTCAGCGCTGCCGCCAGTGCGTGGCCGACATGGCCGCCGCCAAACAGGATCACCTGCGGGAAGGTACATGCCTCTTCGCCAGCGCGCTTCACAAGCGCCCGGCGCTCAGCCTGATCGAGTAGGCGAATGTCGAGCGCCACCCGACCACCGCAGCACTGGCCGATTTCCGGTCCCAGCGGAATGTCGAGAGCGCCGGTTGCAAGATTCTCCGAGATGAGTTCGCGCGCCCTGGCAATCGCCATGAATTCGAGCTGGCCGCCACCGATGGTTCCGAAAATCGCTTCTGGCGAAACCAGCATCCACGCACCCTCCTCGCGCGGGGTGGAGCCTTTCGCCTCGCGCACCTCAACAAGCGCGACGGAAGGCGAGGCTTGCAGGAAGGCCCTGAGGGCAGAGGTTGAATGGGGCATCGGTGCGGCCATATCAGTAGGTCCTGGCCCTAGCGCGCGCCTTCAGCCTTCATGCGCTCCACCGCCATCAGCACACGCTCGGGCGTGGCCGGCGCATCGAGACGCGGGCAGACCGTGTGGTCGGCAACGCTCGCCACCGCATCGGACAGCGCGTGAAGCACGCACATGGCGAGCATGAAGGGCGGTTCGCCCACGGCCTTGGAACGGTGCACCGTCGGTTCGGCGTTTTCCGCCCAGTCCGCAAGCGCCACGTTGAACACTTTCGGCCGGTCGGATGTGAGCGGGACCTTGTAGGTGGACGGCGCATGGGTCCGAAGCCGCCCCTTGCCATCCCAGACCAGTTCTTCCGTCGTCAGCCAGCCCATGCCCTGAATGAAGCCGCCCTCGATCTGGCCAATGTCGATGGCGCGGTTCAGCGAGCGGCCTGTCTCATGCAGGATATCGACGCGCTCGACCATGTATTCGCCGGTCAGCGTGTCGACGGAGACCTCGGCACAGGCTGCGCCATAGGCGAAGTAATAGAATGGCCGCCCCTGTCCCTTGTCGCGGTCCCAGTGGATTTTCGGCGTCTTGTAGAAACCCGCTGCGGAAAGCTGGATGCGGGCCATATAGGCCTCGCGGATGAGGTCGGCAAAGGGGATTTCGCGGTTGCCGATGCGCACGCGGCCCGGAAGGAACACCACCTGATCCTTCGGCACGTCATGGGCTTCGGACGCGAAGTCGATCAGCCGGGTCTTGATCTGGCGCGCCGCATCCTGCGCAGCCATGCCGTTCAGATCGGAGCCGGAGGAGGCCGCCGTAGCGGACGTATTGGGCACCTTGCCGGTGGTCGTGGCGGTGATCTTCACCTGATCGATATCGATCTGGAACTCTTCGGCCACCACCTGCGCCACCTTGGTGTAGAGCCCCTGCCCCATCTCGGTGCCGCCATGGTTTAGATGCACGGAACCATCCGTGTAGACATGCACCAGCGCCCCGGCCTGATTAAAATGCGTGGCCGTGAAGGAGATGCCGAATTTCACCGGTGTCAGCGCAAGACCGCGCTTGATGACCGGGCTTTTCGCGTTAAAGGCCGCGATTTCGCGTCGGCGCGCGGCATAATCGCTGCTCTCCTCCAGCTCGGCGATGATCCGTTCAGCGACATTGTCCTCTACCGTCTGATGATAGGGCGTGACGTTGCGGTCATCCGTGCCGTAGAGGTTTTTCTTGCGGATTTCGAGCGGGTCTTTGCCCAGCGCGAAGGCCACCTCATCGATGATGCGTTCAGCGCCCACCATGCCCTGCGGTCCGCCGAAACCGCGAAACGCGGTGTTGGACACGGTGTTGGTATAAAGCGGGCGCGAAACGGCTCGCGCAGCGGGGTAGAAATAGGTGTTGTCGCAGTGAAACAGTGCCCGGTCGGTCACCGGACCGGAGAGATCGGCTGCGTAGCCGCAGCGCGCGGCATAGGTGAAATCAACGCCGAGAATGGCACCCTCATCATCGAAACCGACTTCATAGTCGATCAGGAAATCGTGGCGTTTACCGGTCGCTGTCATGTCGTCGTCACGGTCGGGACGCAGCTTGACGGGACGGTTGAGCTTTTTGGCCGCTATGGCCGAGACAACGGCAAAGAGATTTGCCTGCGTTTCCTTGCCGCCGAACCCGCCACCCATGCGCCGCACCTCGATGGTGACGGCGTGGGAAGACACGCCCAGCGCATGAGCCACCATATGCTGCACCTCGCTCGGATGCTGGGTGGAGGAAAAGACGGTGACGTCACCGTCTTCGCCCGGAAGCGCAAACGCGATCTGGCCTTCGAGATAGAAATGGTCCTGCCCGCCAACCCGCATCTGACCGCGGATGGTGTGCGGGGCAGCGGCAATGGCCGCAGCGCTGTCACCACGTTCAAGCTTCAGCGGCGCGGTGACGAGCCGCGCGTCATCCGCGGCATCGGCGACATCGATCAGTGCGGGTTCTTCCGCATAGTCGATCTTCGCGAGACGGCAGGCGCGCCGCGCCGCTTCGCGCGTTTCGGCAATCACGGCAAAGATCGGCTGGCCGAAAAACTGAACGAGGTCGTTTGTGAGAATGGGTTCGTCGTGAAGCCCGGTGGGGCTGATGTCGTTTTCGCCGGGAATGTCGTCCGCCGTCAGAACGGCGACCACACCTTGCGCAGCACGCACCTTCGAGAGGTCCATGCTCGTGATCGTGCCATGCGCGACCTCGGAAAGACCGAGACAGGCATGCAGTGTACCCGCCGGTTCGGGCATGTCGTCGATATAGACGGCTTCGCCGCTGACATGCTTGTGCGCGGAATCGTGTTTTTGATCACTGGCGACGCCGCCGGCGATCCTCGCCTTTCCGGGATCAAGCGTTTCGTGCCGTGTCATGATCAGGCCGCCTCATATCTGGAGAGGTTTACCGGGTTGCCCGTGCTTTCAACGTAGAAGCGGCGGAGCAGGTTTTTCGCGGCCATCATGCGATAGTCGGCCGAAGCGCGCATGTCGCTGATCGGCTGAAAATCTTTCTCATAGGCCGAAAGTGCTGCCTCGACCGTTTCCTCAGTCCACGGCTTTCCGACAAGCGCTGCCTCGACGGCTTTTGCCCGTTTCGGTGTCGCGGCCATGCCGCCATAGGCGATGCGGGCGGCTTCGACCCGGCCATCGGCGATCCGCAGATCGAATGCGCCCAGAACCGCCGTGATGTCTTCGTCACGGCGCTTGGAGATTTTCCAGACCGCGAAACGGGAGGCCGCATCGGGCACCGGCACATGCACCGCCTCGACGAATTCGCCGGGCGCGCGATCCTGTTTGCCATAGTCGATGAAGAAATCTTCCAGCGGAATGGTGCGGCGCGCGCTGCCCTTTCGCAACGTGAGCGTTGCGCCAAGGGCGATCAGCGGCGGAGGCGTGTCGCCGATGGGCGAGCCATTGGCGATGTTGCCACCGATCGTTCCCATATTGCGCACCTGCTCGCCGCCAATGCGGTCGATCAGTGCGCCCAGCGCGGGAATGCGTTTCGCCAGAAGCTCAAAAGCTCCAGTGTAGCTCACGCCTGCGCCAATGCTGATGACGCCATCCTGCTCACGGATTTCCTGCAGGCCATCGAGCCCGCCGATGAAAACGACCGGCGCGATGTCGCGCATGAATTTGGTGACCCATAAGCCCACATCCGTCGCACCGGCGACGATGGTGGCCTCGGGCTCGGCTTCAAGGATTGCGGCAAAATCATCGACATCCGCCGGGATGAGCAGACGCTCGCGGCCCGAGCCGATCTCCACCCGCGCGCCATCCTTCATGCCCTGCAGCGCGGCGATGACCGCAGCGCGTTCCAGCGCCAGCGGGTCAGATGCGGCATGGCCATAATCGGAGACCGCGCGCGCAGCCCGCACGATGGGTTCATAGCCGGTGCAGCGGCACAGATTGCCCTGCAACGCTTTCTCGATGGCCCTGTCGGTGGGCTGCGCTTCACGCATCCAGAGCGCGTAAAGCGACATGACGAAGCCCGGCGTGCAGAAGCCGCATTGCGAGCCATGGTGGTCGACCATCGCCTGCTGGACCGGATGCAGGCTGCCATCGGCCCGTTTCAGATGCTCCACCGTCACCACATGACAGGCATCGAGCGAGCCCAGAAAGCGGATGCAGGCATTGACGCTCTCATACGAAAGCGCGCCATTGCGCAACCGGCCCACAAGCACGGTGCACGCACCGCAATCGCCTTCGGCGCAGCCTTCCTTGGTGCCGGTCAGACGCTGCCGCAGACGCAGATAATCGAGCAGGGTTTCGTCCGGACGGACATCGCTCAACGCCACCGGCGCGCCGTTCAAAAGAAACCGGATTTCACCGCGCGCGCCCATCAGCTCCCCCTGTAGGTGGAATAGCCGTAGGGCGAGATGAGAAGCGGCACGTGATAATGAGCGTTTTCTGCCATGCCGAAGCGGATCGGCACCTGATCGAGGAAGGCCGGCGCCGGCAGATCGACGCCCTGCGCACGCAGATAGGCGCCGGCTTCGAACACCAGCTCGTAGAAGCCGGTGCGAAACGCATCGCCGGCAAGCAGCGGCGCATCGCAGCGTCCATCGCTGTTGGTCGTGACCGTCTTCACATGAGTGCGCGCCTCGCCCTCCAGGCGATAGAGCGCAATCTCCAGTCCTCCGGCCGGTTTTCCGCTGGCCGTGTCCAGCACATGGGTCGTCAGACGGCCCTCACCCGCATTGCTCATGCGGCCTCCCTATCAATTCGCTTAAGCCACTTGCGCGTCTACCACTTGATTGTGGGGCAAATTGATTGCGAGCATAAGAGGACGCGCTAAGGAAGAACAACAAAACTCTTTCAAATTTTTCAGGAAAGTACCTCCCGCATTCCATCTATTATCCTTGCCAATAGCGAATTTCGGACAAATTGCATGACCCGCTACCTGAGAAACATGACCGGCTATGGCCAGACTCCACCGAACGCCGACTGGCCCGGCGGCGCGAAGATCGCCGTGCAGTTCGTTGTCAATTACGAGGAAGGCGGCGAAAACTGCATTCTGCATGGCGACGAGGCCTCGGAAGCCTTTCTTTCGGAAGTGGTGGGCGCGGCGCCATGGCAGGGCATGCGCCACTGGAACATGGAATCCATCTATGAATACGGCTCGCGCGCCGGGTTCTGGCGGCTCCACCGGATGTTCACGGCAGCCGGCGTGCCGGTCACCGTTTTCGGCGTCGCCACAGCGCTTGCCCGCAGCCCCGACCAGCTTGCCGCCATGCAGGACGCCGGCTGGGAAATCGCCTCCCATGGCTTGAAATGGATCGACTACCGCGCCCATTCGGAAGAAAGCGAGCGCGCCGACCTTCTGGAGGCGATCCGGCTGCACACCGAAGTGGTGGGCGAACGCCCGCGCGGCCTCTATCTCGGACGCACCTCGGTGAATTCGGTAAAGCTGGCCATCGAGGAAGGCGGGTTCGACTGGATTTCCGACACCTATGACGACGACCTGCCCTATTGGATCGACCATGACGGCCATGGGCACGGCACGCGCGCGCAGCTGGTCATCCCCTACACGCTCGACGCAAACGACATGCGCTTTGCCACGGCGCAGGGCTTCAATTCCGGCGATCAGTTCTTCAGCTATCTGAAGGACGCTTTCGACACGCTTTACGCTGAGGGAGGCTCGGGACGGTCGGCCATGATGAGCATCGGCCTTCATTGCCGTCTCATCGGCCGGCCGGGACGCGCTGCAGCCCTCCAGCGCTTCATCGACTATGTGAAGAGCCACGATCATGTGTGGCTGGCAACGCGTGGTGAGATCGCCCGGCACTGGCGCGAAAAGCACCCTTATGAAGCGCCGGCCCTGCGCCCGAGCCGCATGAGCGAACCGGAGTTCATCGAACGGTTCGGCAGCATCTATGAGCATTCACCATGGATCGCCGAACGCGCGGTGAAGCTGGAGCTGGGCCCCGCACATGACACGGCAGGCGGCCTTGCCAATGCTTTGGCACGCGTTTTCCGCTCCGCCAGCGAAGACGAACGCCTTGGGGTTCTCAAAGCGCACCCTGATCTCGCCGGCAAGCTGGCGGTAGCCAAAAGACTGACCGAGGAATCGAGCAAAGAGCAGGCTTCGGCAGGGCTCGATGCGCTGACCGACAGCGAGCGCGCACGCTTCACCGTACTCAACACCGCCTATACGCAGAAATTCGGGTTTCCCTTCATCATCGCCGTCAAGGACAACACCAAGGACAGCATTCTGAAGGCCTTCGAAACCCGGTTAGAGAACAGCCGCGACGAGGAATTCGCCACCGCCTGCCGGCAGGTGGAGCGGATCGCCCGGCTGCGGCTCAACGACATCCTTCCCGCGTGAAATCAGGACAATCAAGATGAACGCCCGCACCTACTACGCCCCGCATGGCGGGCATCCACCACAGACCCAGCTCCTGACCGACCGCGCGGTTTTCACGGATGCCTATGCGCTGATGCCCAAGGGCGTCATGCAGGACATCGTCACCAGCCTGCTGCCGTTCTGGGAAAAAACCCGCTGCTGGATCATCGCACGGCCTTTGTCCGGCTTCGCCGAGACCTTTTCGCAATACATCATGGAAGTGGAGCCCGGCGGCGGCAGCGACCGAGCGGAACTCGATGAGACTGCGGAAGGCGTGCTTTTCATCGTCGAGGGGGAGCTGACCATCGAGATCGCCGGCGAGACGCACAAGATGACGCCCGGCGGCTACGCCTATCTGCCGCCATCGAGCGGCTGGACCGCGCACAATCGGGGTGACGCTCCCGCGCGCTTCCACTGGGTCCGCAAGGCCTATGAGCCCGTTGCCGGGCTCGACATGCCTGATCCGCTGTTTCTGAACGAAGCCGATGTCGCGCCCTCTCCCATGCCGGGAACGGATGGCAAATGGGCTACGACGCGCTTTGTCGATCCGGCCGATCTGCGCCACGACATGCACGTCACCATCGTCACGCTGGAGCCCGGCGCGGTGATCCCCTTCGCCGAAACGCATGTCATGGAGCACGGTCTCTATGTGCTGGAAGGCAAGGCCGTCTACCGGCTCAATCAGGACTGGGTGGAGGTGGAAGCGGGCGATTTCATGTGGCTGCGCGCCTTCTGCCCGCAGGCCTGCTATGCGGGCGGGCCGGGCAATTTCCGCTACCTGCTCTACAAGGACGTCAACCGGCACGCCCGGCTGGGCGGCAGCTTCGCGCGATGAAACGGATCGAAGCCAAGATGCTGACACGCGCCGCCTTCGCGCCCTTCGGCGACGTGATCGAGACGGAAGGCGCGGAAAGCTTTCTCATCAATGCCGACAAGTGCCGCCGCTTTCACGATCTGGCGACGGTTGAAACGGCGGGCGAGAATGCCCGCGTTCTGATCAATATCTTTCGCGGCACGCCCTATGCACTGCCGCTGCGGCTTTCCATGGTGGAGCGGCACCCGCTCGGGAGCCAGGCCTTCATGCCGCTTTCGCCCGCTCCCTTTCTGGTGATCGTGTGCCCGGATGAGAACGGGCAGCCCGGCGAGCCCCGCGCCTTCGTCACCCATCCCGGACAGGGCGTGAACTACGCGCGCGGCACGTGGCATGGCGTTCTGACACCCATCGACGCACCCCAGGATTTCGTGGTGGTCGACCGTGGCGGAGACGGCAACAATCTCGAAGAATTCCACTTCCAGGAACCCTTTGAAATCACGGTGCCATCCCTCCCATGACCGTTCCCGACATTCATCTCATCAACCGGCTGCTCGACGTGATCGAACAGGACATCCTGCCGAAGACCGCTGCGGGCGTCGCCCATGGCAACAAGCTCTTCGGCGCGGCGATCCTGAAGAAAAGCGACCTGTCGCTGGTGCTTGCCGAAACCAACAATGAGCTGGAAAATCCGCTCTGGCATGGCGAGGTGCATACGCTGAAGCGGTTCTACGAACTGCCCAAGCATGCGCGCCCGGACACGAAGGACTGCATCTTCCTGTCCACCCACGAGCCCTGCTCGCTGTGTCTTTCGGCGATCACCTGGACCGGCTTCGACAATTTCTACTATCTGTTCAGCCACGAGGATTCGCGCGACTCCTTCTCGATCCCGCACGATCTGAAGATCCTCAAGGAGGTCTTCACGCTGGAGCCCGGCGGCTACAATGCCGAAAACGCCTTCTGGAAAAGCTACGCCCTGCCCGCTCTGGCAGCCGCACTGCCAGCGGCTGATGCGGAAGCGGTGAAAGCGCGGATTGCAACGCTCGCCGCAACCTATGCCGCCCTTTCCGAGCGCTATCAGGACAGCAAGGCGGAGAACGACATTCCGCTGAACTGACGGGGATGGCTGGGCTGGGCCGCTCCGGCTGACCGCTTAGACGCGCCCACACCTCCCTGCCATCACCCCATCCTGAGCCTCTTGAGCTTGCCGAAAGACGAAGGGCGGGGTGAAGGCACGCGCCAACGTCACC